>Ga0299913_10004014_pt1 | contig 12247 bp, 8 predicted proteins | sample RVTome_9_FD_201360 | JGI IMG/M metagenome (GOLD analysis project Ga0299913, IMG submission 201360) | Soil microbial communities from uranium-contaminated site in the Upper Colorado River Basin, Wyoming, United States - RVT155D38 (version 2) ... | reverse complement strand
TGGTGGCGTGGCGCACCCGCGACGCCCTGGGGCTCGACACTGTGCCCGCCGGCGTTAGCGCGACGGGAGATGACAATATCATTTTCGATCTGGCGCCCACCAATCCCGGCAAGAGCGGCTTCGAGCATCTGGCAAGCGAGAGCGGCTTCGGTCATCCGGAGTGTGGATTCGGTGAGCGGCCAATTGCCGAGGCCTTGCCGACCACTCATCCCGTCAACCCCGTCGAATAGCACTTTGTGCTGGAACAGACTTCCTGTACCACCAAACAGGCAGGGCGATACGCTGACGGCGATTCGGGTGATGCAGCTTTCCGAACTCGCACGCGTCTCAAACCTCGTGGCCGCCACCCGCAGTCGACTCGAGAAACGTTCGCTTCTGAGCCGCTGCCTGCGCCAGGCCGCGCCTGCCGAGGTCGCCCTCGTTGTCGACTATCTGACCGGCAGGCTGCCGCAGGGACGTATCGGTCTGGGCCCGGCCATTCTGCGGTGGCTCGCGAGCGCCGAGGCGGCGAGCACGCCGACGCTGTCGTTAGCGGAGGTCGATGCCGCTTTCGCACGGATCGGCGCCACCCGCGGCAAGGGTTCGCAGGAGGCGCGGCGCGAGCAGCTCGCGGCGCTGTTCGCGCGTGCAACCGCGCCCGAGCGGGATTTCCTGGTCCGCCTGATCCTGGGCGAGCTGCGCCAGGGCGCGCTTGAAGGCTTGCTCATCGACGCGATCGCCGAAGCGGCCGCGGTCGATGTCGCCGACGTGCGCCGCGCCGTCATGCTCGCCGGTGAGTTGGCGGGCGTCGCCGCCGCCGCGCTCGGCGAGGGCCACGCGGGCCTTGCGCGCTTTCGCTTGACGCCGCTCTCGCCAATCCAGCCGATGCTGGCCCAGCCGGTGGCCGATATCGACGAGGCCATCAAGTCGCTCGGCGAAGCCGCTCTCGAATACAAGCTCGACGGCGCGCGCGTGCAGATTCACAAAGTGGAATCGGATGTCCGGATCTTCTCGCGTCGCTTGAACGACGTGACGGCGAGTCTGCCGGAGATCGTGCGCGCGGTGGGTACCTGCCCCGCCCGGCAGGTCATTCTCGATGGCGAGGTGATCGCACTGCGCGCAGACAGCCGCCCGCACCCGTTCCAGATCACGATGTCGCGCTTCGGCCGCAAGAGCGACATCGCAGCGATCAGCGAACGACTGCCGCTTAGTGTGTATCTGTTCGACTGCCTGCATCACGACGGCGACGATCTGATCGACCGGCCCGGAGCCGAGCGCTTCGAGCGCCTCGCGGCCGCGGTGACGCCCGAGCTACAGGTCCCGCGCATCGTCACGGCCGACGCCCGGACAGCGGCCGAGTTTGTCGACCTCGCCCTCGCACAGGGCCACGAAGGCGTCATGGCCAAGTCGCTGCTCGGCCCGTATCAGGCGGGCAATCGCGGCGCCGACTGGCTCAAGGTCAAGTCCGCGCACACTCTCGATCTGGTCGTGCTCGCCGCGGAATGGGGAAGCGGGCGGCGCCAAGGCTGGCTCAGCAATCTGCACCTCGGCGCGCGCGATCCCGAGACGGGCGGCTTCGTGATGCTCGGCAAGACGTTCAAGGGGCTCACGGACGAGATGCTCACGTGGCAGACGCACCGCCTGCTCGAGCTCGAGATCGGCCGCGAGGGCCACGTCGTGCACGTGAAGCCCGAACTCGTCGTCGAGATCGCCGTAAACCAGATTCAGACGAGCCCGCAGTACCCGGCAGGGATGGCGTTGCGGTTCGCGCGCGTGAAGGGATATCGGAAGGACAAGCCGCAAGGGGAAGCTGACACGGTTCAGACGGTGCGGGAAATTTTTGAGCGGCAGAGTCCGGCGCATGTCCCCGGTTGAAAGATACCTGAAGCTCCCGCCAGTGGATCTCGGCAAACTAAGGAGCGCGATCGGCAATCTTTGCCAGCGCTGTGTGAGCTGGAAGGAAGCCCGGCCTCGATCTCCTTCGCCTGGTGGCTCTGGCATAAAACTTGCTTCTTATCCGACATTCTAAAGGTCTCTGACCGGCGCCTCGGCTCGATCGGATGGCGTCGCGGAAGCCCTGTCTTTTTTAATATCACTGTCGGAGATGTGCCATGAAAACCTTTGTGCTCATATTTGCCGGATTGACGTTTATGTCCGGCTGCGAGACTTTGCGGAACATCGAAAATCCGATGTCCACTGCTTACAGCGACTTCGACCAGGATGGCGACGGTGTCATCAGCCAACAGGAAGCCGAGGCGTTGCCGACGTTGGCGAACAACTTCCAGCAGATCGATACCAACAGCAGTGGCGGAATCGACGACAACGAATACGCTGCCGCCACGATGCATGTCGCCGATTTGAGCTTCGATGAGGTCGATGTGAACGGCGACGGCGTGATCAGCGAACGCGAGGCGGCTGCGATGCCGGTATCACTGAAGGAAGCGTTTAACGACGTCGACACCGACGGCGACCAGAACGTAAGCCCGACCGAGTATCGGGCCGCGACGACCAATCTTCTGGAGAATGTAGAATTCTCGTCGCTCGACACGGACGGCGATGGCGTCATCGGCAGCGCCGAAGCCGACAACATGCCGATACTCGGCGAGGCCTTCGACCGCGTCGATTCTGACGGCGACAGACTGGTTAGCGAAGAGGAGTACCAGGCCGCGCAAAGATAAACACGCGCACGATGCAGGACTTGCGAGCTCACGTTGGCGTAGCTTTTTTTCTCCGATTTCAGAAATGCGTTAGCCTTTAAGCGCCGGACCGGTTACGGAAAGCTCCGATCAACTCCTGCTGTACTTGCGCGGGAACCTGGGCGTAGTGGCTGAAGTCCATCGTAAATGAACCTTCACCGCCGCTCAGGGACTTGAGCCGCGAGTGGTATCCCTGAATCTCCTTGAGCGGTACCTGTCCCGCTACTTCCATGCGATTGTCGGATCGCACCGAGGTGCCGCTCACCATACCGCGCATCGCGGACAAGTCGCCGGTCACGCCGCCTACGCAACCGGGCGGAACCGTGACGGTAACGTCGACGACCGGCTCCATAACGATCGGTGACGCCTTCGAAATCGCGTCCAGGAATGCTTTTCTTCCTGCCTGGACAAACGCTACTTCCTTGGAATCTACCGAATGGTGCTTGCCGTCATAGACCGTTACTCTCACGTCCTGCATCGGATAGCCGGCAATCGCTCCGGATTTCATGACTTGAAGAACGCCGGTTTCCACCGCCGGAATGAATTGCGAGGGGATCACGCCGCCCACGATCTCGCTGCGGAACTCGAAGCCTGTGCCCGGAGCCATTGGCTCCGCGCGCAGGAATACTTCACCGAATTGCCCGGCGCCGCCGCTTTGCTTCTTGTGTCGATGGTGGCCGTCTGCCCTGGCCGTAATCGTTTCCCGGTAGGCAATTGACGGAAGAGTCGTATCGACCTGTATCGTGTAGCGATCGGCAATATCTTCGAGAACCGTGCGCAGATGTAACTCGCCCAACCCGCGCAGCACGATTTCATTCAGTGCGGGCACGTGCTCCAGGCTTAGCGAGGGGTCTTCAGCCTGCAGCGAGTGCAGTGCGTCCGATATCTTCTGCACGTCGGTATCGTTTGCCGGTTTGATTGCAAGTCCGACCATGGGGCGCGGCAGCGGGATAGACCTCAGATGAAAATGGTCCTCGTCGTGGGAGTTGTGCAATACGGCGCCGTAATGAGCCTCTTCGATGCGCGGGATAGCGCAGATGTCCCCGGGCACGCCTTTATCCATTCGGATGTGTTCATTACCCCTGAGCTTCAGCAGCTGAGATACTTTTATCGGCTTGCGTGCATCTCCCACGTAAAGCTGCATTCCCGGTCGAATCGTACCCTGGTAAATTCGAAAGACCGCGAGCCGGCCTTTGTATGGATCGATGTCCACCTTGACCACGTGGGCGATGACATGCCGATCCGGATCGGTCGTGACCCTCACTTCCTCGACTGTCTCTCCCTCGCCTTTCACGAACATCGGCGGATTGCCTTCCATCGGGTTCGGCATAAGGCGTTCGAACACCTCGAGTAACTCCGGTATGCCGACGCCGGTTTTCCCGGACACGAAGCAAATTGGTACGAGATGCCCTTCTCGCAACGCTTTCTCGAACGGTTTATGCAATTGCTCCGGCTCGAGGTCCTCGCCTTGCTCGAGATAAACCTCCATCAGTGCTTCGTCAACCTCCACCACCTGATCGATAATCTGCGTATGCGCCGACTCGACGCTGCCGAATGCGGTAGCGGCGCCGTCAGGTTGAAAATAACAGTCGATAACGGCATCACCATCTGCGGCGGGAAGATTGATCGGCAGGCATTCCGGGCCAAAGATCGAGCGGATCTGTTCGACGAGGCCGGCGAGGTCCGCCTCCCTGACATCGATCTTGTTTACGATAATCATGCGGCAGAGTCGCTGCGCCCTGGCGGCGTTCATCAGCCGACGCGTAACCGTCTCGATACCGGCCTGGGCGTCGATCACGATAGCCGCCGTCTCGACAGCCGGCAACACCGACAGCGCACGTCCCAAAAGATCCCGATAACCCGGCGTGTCGATCACATTCACGTGGATGCCGGCGTGATCAAAGTGGCATACCGAGGGATAAAGCGAGTGCCCGAGCTGCTGCTCGCGCTTTGTGAAATCGGAGACAGTATCTCCCTGCACGACATTACCGCAGTGCGGAATCGCACCGCCGGCGTGCAGCAATGCCTCGGCGAGTTGAGTTTTGCCGGCATGACTGAGCCCGGCGAGGCACACGTTGCGAATGTCAGCGGTTCTATAGGCCATCGACTAACGCGCCTTGACCTTTCCGACGACTTCCGCGCGTACCTCGTAGCCTTCCAGGCAATTCGGCAGCTGCCCCCGGGTCGCCGCCCGCTCGCGGTCCAGGCCGAGGACAATAACGGACTGACCATCTTCATTCCGCCCGATCCCGACCGAAACGACCCCCGGCATTTCCATGAGACGTGCCGCGTGCTTTTGTTTTACATCCTGTATTGACGTTCGCATTGGCGTCTCCTCGCCGCATGCTGAAGCCGTCGATATCGACAGCAGGAATATTGCCATCACCATTGGCAGTGGCATTGGCAGCGGCCTCATCGATCGATGCCCAGAGCAGAAAACACGTGGCTGATCCGGTTGACGATCGTCGTGTTGTCGCTGCCCGCGAACAGCAATCCCACCAGACGGTTCCCATCGTCGAGGACGGCAGAGCCGCTGTCGCCGCCCTGGCTCATGGCGCCGGCCAGGAGTTGGTCGACGAATCGCGCCGTGCGGCCCCCGCCATAGTCGACGTCAACCGTCACGTCTGTCTGCAGAACCTCACCGGCGCTCAGTCCCGTGGTGCGGCCGCTTTTCTTCAACGGAGTGCCCAGCTCGGCAACGCCCACCGCCGCGATGCTACCGATCTGCAAAATTTCATCCGTAACATCAGCGGGATTCAATGGCCTGGCGATAGCCGCGTCAACGAGATTGTCCTCCACTTCCATCGTGACGACTTGATAACGCGTTTTGCTACCGATGCTGCGACATATCGCGTTCAGCAGGGCGACCACCGCACGGGCGGTCGGGCACTGACTCGGTGGTTCAGGCTCGCGAAACCGAATCGTTACGAAGTCCTCCAGGTTCGCGATATGATCGCCGGGAAACTGCCCGCCATCAACCGGTCCCGGTTGCAGAATGGCATCGCCGCGGAAGGCGTCGTTGCTATTGGCCAGCACGTGGTTGTTGGACAGGATGACGTGATCGCCGTCTTTTCTCGCAAGACAGCCGAGCGTTCCCGCCGTAATGTCCCGGTGACCGATGCTCACTCCGCCGGGCGCCGGCCGGTGCCGCCCGACAGGCGATTGCAGCGCACGAATGCGGCCCGTTTGCACGACGTCGGTCGGCACGCCCTCAACCTGGGGCGGAATCAGGTCCTCCGGCGGGAGCTCTGCGACAGCCAGTTTCCGCGTGACCGAGCAGACGATGCTGAGGTCTGTAGTGCGTCTCCCTTCTGCGACCTTGTGCCCCACACCGGTGGCAACGACGTTCGCACGCGCGTGCAGTTCAGGGGCCACTGACCTGAGGGCATTCCTTACGGTTTCGATATCGTGCGCCATAGCACCCCTCTATGCTGACTAGAGTAGCGCATTCGCGCTCACGGCGACTAGCTAGCTCCACGGCCGGGCCTCGATTCGCAGCTTGCCCAGCAAACCGGGGCGGGCTTTCTGCTCAATAGGAATGTCGAAGGTCACTCCTTTGTTGCCGCCCTTCAACTTCCGCGTCTCGACGTCTACGCCCGGTTTACCGGGATTGATATCCTGATACCCGTACTTTACGCGCCAGCCGCCCGGAGCGGACGAATCGTGAAAGGCTTCTACAAGAATCAGCTCTCGATAAATATGGCCACCCTCATAATGGCGTTTCAGGAACAGCGCTCCGTCGACTTCATAGTCGGGCACGAGCACTTTGATGTCGAAGGCAAAGCTGGCTGACCTGGACGCTTTGACACTCTTGCTCGAGTCGAGGAAGACGGAGAACAGGTGCGGACTGGCGCTTCGGTCGGGAGCACGCTTGGTGTGATCCTTTCCCGGAAACAACTGCCCGTAGCTGCGAAAAATTGCAGAGTTCTCGCGTTTCTCCCGACGCGTCATCTGCCACTGACAGCCGCGGACGCTAACCGCGATTTCGAACTGATACGAAGCGCGCACTGTCTTCCCTTGGTCGAATACCTTCTGTACCTCCACCGGTAGCGTTATGTCGTCAATGTCCAGAATGCCATCAACGCGCATGTCCCCGAAGAGAAAGCGTGTAAGGTTCTGGTAACCCTCCTCCGAATTCACGATACCGTAGTGGCCCGAGTGGCTCCTGTGAACGAACGCCCGCGGCGATGCGACATCGGTTCCGTTCTTGTCCGGGCCGTGCGTCGTGGCGTTCTCCATTCGTACCAGCCCGTCGCTCGCATCTCCGGCGGCCCAGGCAGAAATGCCGTGACCGACGGTGTAGTCCCGCGCATTGGTTCCAACGAGGTTGAAGATTCGCTCCGGCGGAAAGTCCTTGACGACCGATACATCAGGCCCTTTCGGCAGGCTCAGATAGTGGGCGATCCTGTCACGATTGAAGTTGTTGATGTCACCGAACGTGAGCCATCCCGGAACGTTGCGTACGACCCGCATGTCGATGCCATTATGTGGTGTCGCGTAGGTGAACACTTTATCCACTGCTGACCGGGATTCCGACGAGCTGAGTTTCGCATTCTGCAGGAAGGCCCGACAAATCAGCCCTCCCATGGAGTGCGCGACGAGGTGAACGCGGAAATCGACAGGCGCGATATTATTATCCTTGTTGTCGCATACTTTCTCGCGAAGCCGGAGGATCAGCCTGTCGAGACCCTTGGCGAAGTGTTCGATTGGTGGCGTGTCGCCACTACCGAAGTCGGTCGAAGCTTCGTCGTAGTAGCGATAGATGACGATGCAGCGATATGGCACCGGGTGCTGGTTATGTTGGGCTGCTACCAGGTCGTCGCCGTCAACGAAAACATCCTCGTATTGGTGGTCGCTCATCATGCGGACCAGCGGCGACTCGAAATAGAATCGCTTCACGTCTCCGGTCCACGCAACGCGTGCTTTTGCCGAACCGATGTTGAATCCCATGTAGGGATCGGCGACGGTTTCGTCAATTTCGCCCTGGGAGGCAGCGAATCCGCGCACATAAATGATTGGATGAAAGGGATGCTGTGCAGCCGTACTCACTCGTACGCCTCCTGGGTGGCAGTTAGCACTGATATTCAGCTCACAGCCTGGCGGGTCCGGCAGTCGGTCTGCCGATGGTCAGCATAGACCACGTTCTGGAAAAAGCAATGGCGGTTCGGCGAGCCGATTGCTTATGTTCCGTCGGGTCTCGTCGCCATGAAACGGTGGTCCGGAAGCGGCTGCTGGTGTCGTAGCAGTTCCCGGACTTCGACGAGGTTTTCCATCAGGAGTTGTTCATAGGGATCGACATGCGGGCTCGGCAATTCGGCCAGTTCCTCGAGTTGGTACAACGCGTACCAGAACGTTCTCTCCTTCGGGTCCGGGTCCGCGAGTTCGGAGTTTTCGAACAGCTCGTGCCACGCCGTCAACACGCTTTCGACATAGCATAGGGCGTCCGCTTCTTCCGCCGATGCCGGCGCCGTTCCGTCGAGGTAGCGCAACAGGACCGGCCGATGGCGATCAATGAACTGCTCGTGATCCGGGATTTTCGCCCGGTTCTGCTCTCCGATTTCGGGGTTTTCCGGCGACGTTGCCATGCGGCCATTCTTGCGGAGCGATCGGGCCGGACGCCAGGGCCATTTCTGAGCACATCAACCGGATTGGCCAGTGGCGCGCTTCCGTGAATGCCGGGTGACGCCTGCTTCGCGATGTATCTGCCCTTCGACTTTTTCCTGAAATCCGGCATCGTGCGTTGACATCCGTGCCGGCTGGGCCACTATAGCCGCGGTGCGCGGGCGCGCCGGGGGGTTGCCATGCCGGTAATGCTGATCATCATCTTTGCCCTAATCGGCGTCGCGCTTGCCGCGAGCAGCGACGCGTTGCTGGGTCTCGGCGCCGGCGCCATCGTCGGTTACCTGCTGTCGCAGGTCGCTTCGTTGCAGCGCGCTGTGAGAGACTTGCAGGCGGCGCTCGACGCGCAGCGCGGTGCACCGCCCGTATCCGATGGAACCGCTCCTTACCGGCCGCAGCCACCGGACCGCACGCCCGCACCGCCCCCTGGACCTGCAGCCGCCGTCGCAGCGAGCCTCGGCCAGGCACCGCCGCACACCTCCGGACCCGGCGCTCTTGAGCCAGCGCCGGCGGCGCCGCGGCGTGCCCCGCCTCCGGCAATGTTCGACAGAGCCTGGCGGGGCGCGCGCCGCTGGCTGACCACCGGCAACGTGCCGGTCAAAGTAGGCGTGATCATCTCGTTCTTCGGCGTCGCGTTTCTCCTCCGGTACGCCGTCGAGCGCAACCTGCTCGTGGTGCCGATCGAACTGCGCCTGTTGGGCGTCGCGGCGGCTGCCGGTGTATTGCTCGCGGTTGGCTGGCGCCTGCGGCAGCGGAATGCCGTCTATGCGCTCAGCCTGCAGGGTGGCGGCATCGGTATCCTGTACCTGACGATCTTTGCCGCTTTTCGTCTGTATGCATTGCTGCCCGCCCCGGCGGCATTCGCACTGCTCGTCATTCTGACAGCCGCCGGCGGCACCGTTGCCGTGCTGCAGAACGCACGGGCGCTCGCCATCCTCGCATCTGTCGGCGGCTTTCTCGCGCCGGTGCTGGTCTCTACCGGCGAGGGCAGTCACGTTGCGTTGTTCAGTTACTACCTGTTGCTGAATGCGGCAATTCTGGGCATCAGCCGGTATCGCGCGTGGCGCAGTCTCAACCTGATCGGCTTCGCGTTCACTTTCGGCATCGGCACGTTGTGGGGCTATGAGCACTACCGGCCGGAGCTGTATGCGAGCACGCAACCGTTTCTGATTCTCTATTTCCTTTTCTATCAGGCCATCGCCGTGTTGTTCGCATTCCGGCAGGCTCCCGATCTGCGCGGCCTGGTCGACGGAACGATACTGTTCGGCACGCCGGTCATTGCGTTTGGCCTGCAGGCGGCACTCGTCGACGATACCGAGTACGGACTCGCGATCAGTGCCGCTGTCGTCGCCGCGTTCTATGTCGCGCTCGCGAGCTGGCTGTATCGTCGCCATCGAAAGCAGCTCGGGCTCATGATCGAATCCTTCGTTGCGCTCGGCGTCGCGTTCGCAACGATCGCGATTCCGCTGGCGCTCGATGCGCGCTGGACGGCGGCTGCCTGGGCGCTCGAAGGCGCTGCGCTGGTGTGGCTGGGCGTGCGCCAGCATGGCTTGCTCGCGCGCTTGTCCGGCGCCGCGCTGCTCGTGGCGGGCGGCGTTGCCTTCATCGAAGGCGGCTGGCAGTCGGATGCGGGTGTCGCCGTACTGAATGGCAATGCGCTAGGCGGCTTTCTGATCAGTGCCGCGTCGCTGTTCGGCGCGTTTCGTCTGCAGCGAGACACGCGGCCGCACAATGGTCAGACCACAATTGCCGTGAGCCTGCTGTGGTGGGGCCTGATCTGGTGGTTCGCTACCGGTGCGTTCGAAGCCGACGATCGACTTGCTTACAAAAACGTCCTGCACGTTTATACGCTGTTTACGGCTGTCAGCGCCGCGTTGCTTGCGCTGCTGGCGCATCGCCTGGCCTGGCCGGCAGCCCGGCAGGCGACGCTGGCGTACCTGCCTCTATTACTGCTGCTCGGCCTGCTGTACCTGCTCGAGGAGGGCCATTTGTTCGTCGGCGGGGGGTGGCTGGCCTGGCCGTTTGCGGTAGCGGCCCATTTCGTCGTGCTGCGCCTCTATGACCGCGGCGATTCGCGGTACGAAGGCGTCTGGCATCTGGCTGGCATTCTGCTGCTGACGGTCGCGATCAGCATGGAGGCCTACTGGCGTGTCGACGACGCGGGCCTCAACGATACCTGGGCAGTCGCCGCCGCACTCCTTTTGATGCTGGTCCCTGTCTGGCTCATCGTCGAAGCCCGCGACCGCCTCTCATGGCCGCTGCAGCGCTACGGGAGCCACTACCTGACGGCGGCCGGCATCCTCGTTGCGCTGCAGCTCATCCTGTTATCGGGCGCCGGCATGGAGCAGCCGGGAAGTCCGGCGCCGCTGCCGTACCTGCCGGTGCTCAATCCGTTCGATGTGATGACGCTCCTCGGCCTCGCCGTCGCCTTCCGGTTTCTGTTGGCGACGCGAGGCACCAACGAACCGGTCGCAAACAATCAGTTTCGCGACGGCGCGATACTCTGGGCGCTCGCCGCGTTTGTGCTCACGACAATCGCCGTCGTCCGTGGCGTGCATCATCTGGTCGGTGTGAGCTGGTCCGACGGCACGTTGCTGCGTTCCGTGTCGGTGCAGGGAGCACTGTCGATTTACTGGGGAATGCTCGGTTTTGCCGGCATGGTGTTCGGTGCGCGGCGCGCGCGGCGCACTGTGTGGATGATCGGGACCGGGCTGATGGCAGCGGTTGTCGTCAAGCTGTTCCTCGTCGACCTGGGCAATACCGGCACCGTGGCACGCATCATTTCCTTCCTCGGCGTCGGCGGCCTGCTGCTCGTCGTCGGCTACCTGGCGCCGGCGCCGCCGAAACGCATCGCCGCCGCCGGCGAATCGGAGGCCTGAATGGACACGCGTGTCATCGGCCTCATGCTCCTTCTGTCGCCCGCCGCCGGGAGCCAGCAACTGCCGGCATCGCTGCCGGAACTCGACAATTACGCCTGGGGATTCCTGATTGAGACGGCCGAGCCGGCGAGCTTCTATCGTCTGCAACTGCCGCTGCTCGTCAATCAATCGGCAGCGGATGCCGAGCTACGCGATTCAGGCGTCTACAACGCGGCCGGGCAAGCTGTGCCGCGGGTTTTCGAGACGCTGCCGGATTCCCTTGAGCAACAGGAGCAGCGACTGGCGCTGCCGTTCGTCGCGCTGTACCACGACCGGGTCGCGGACCCGGAGCGCATACGGATGACCTTCGAGAAGATGGGCGAGCGGACAAGAATCGACGTACGCAGCAACGAGGATGCCGGCAATGAAACGCCCTCACCGCTGTCCGGCTATATCGTCGACACGCGCGCCGTTGACGACAGTCTCGATGCACTGGAATTCGCCTGGCCGGATGAGAGCGCCGGTTTCATCGGGCGTGTCAGCGTTGAAGGCAGCGACAATCTCGAAAACTGGCGGTCGCTCGGCGCGGGTGCCGTGGCGGACTTGCGTGAAGAGGCCGCCGCCATCGAGCAGCGGCGCGTCGACATCACCGCGAGCGATGCGGACTTCCTGCGACTGACATGGACGGGTCTGCCGCCGGACTTTCGCCTCGATTCCGTCAGTGGACTGAAGATAAGCAGAACCTCGCAGGCCGCCCGTGAGACGCTGACCTTGGACAGCAACGGAAAAGACGCCGTTGACGGCGGCTACCTGTTCGACCTCGGCGGCATGGCACGCGTCGATCGGGTCGGCCTGAGCCTTCCCGAAATCAATACCATCGTTGCGGTGGACATCTACGCGTGGATGCCGTCGCAGGAACGCTGGATCAATGCACATCGCGGCTCGTTTCATCACATTCGCCGTGGGGAAACAATTGTCAGCAGCAGTCCGGCGGACATCCAGGCGTTGCGCGCCGCACGCTGGAAAGTCGTGATTCATAACGGACGCCCCGATACGCCGCTGCAACTGCAGCTCGGCTGGCGGCCGGACACCTTG
>Ga0299913_10004013_pt1 | contig 12248 bp, 7 predicted proteins | sample RVTome_9_FD_201360 | JGI IMG/M metagenome (GOLD analysis project Ga0299913, IMG submission 201360) | Soil microbial communities from uranium-contaminated site in the Upper Colorado River Basin, Wyoming, United States - RVT155D38 (version 2) ... | reverse complement strand
ACCCTGACGCTGCATGGCGTGGCGGTCGTGGGCTCGCGCGCCGCGACCGAGTACGCGCTGGCGGTGGCCGGCCGGCTTGCCGCCGATCTGGCGTCGAGCGGTATCGTGGTAGTGAGCGGCCTGGCGCGCGGCGTCGACTCGGCCGCGCATCGAGGGTGCCTGGGCGCTGGCGGCCGCACCGTCGCGGTCCTCGGGTCCGGTCCCGACCGGATCTATCCGGCCGAGCACGACCTGCTGGCGGCCGAGATCGCTGCCGAGGGGGCGGTGGTCAGCGAGCTGGCCCCGGGGGCGCCGCCGCTGCCGGAGCATTTTCCGTTGCGGAACCGCATCATCAGCGGGCTGGCCCTGGCCACGGTCGTGGTCGAGGCGTCGGAGAAGAGCGGGTCGCTGATTACCGCGCGATCGGCCCTCGACCAGGGGCGCGACGTGATGGCGGTGCCGGGCAGCGTCCTCTCGGGGCGCAACCGCGGCTCGCACGCGCTCCTGAAGGACGGCGCGACAGTCGTCGAGACGGCGGACGATATACTGCAGGATCTCGGGTGGAGCTCGGCAGTTGCCGGGCGCTGTGCCACTCGGGCCGCGGCGCCCGACCCTCTGCTCGACAGGATGGACCCGGGAGAGTCCTATGACCTCGACGCCCTGGCGGCCGCGACCGGGATGGAGGCGGCCCGGCTGCTCATCCGGCTGACAGAGCTCGAGTTGGCGGGACGGATTGCGGCCGCCCGTGGCCGGTTCCGCCGCGCCTGAGGGCCGCCGCGGCCGGCCGCCGGGAATGGAACCGGGTGCCGCATTGTTCCTCCAGGTTGACCCGGGGGCCCGTTCCGGGCGTAAGGTAGATGGACACGTTATGGCAAAGTCGCTCGTCGTGGTGGAGTCGCCGGCCAAGGCGAAGACCATCAACAAATATCTCGGCAGGAATTACAAGGTCGTCGCCTCGATGGGGCACGTCCGCGATCTGCCCAAGAGCAAGCTCGGCGTCGACATCGAAGAAGGGTTCGAACCCTCCTACGAGGTGATCGCCAGTCGAAAGAAGGTGCTGAAGGAGCTCAAGGACGCCGCGAAGGATGCCGATCGGATCTTCGTCGCCACGGACCCCGACCGCGAGGGGGAGGCCATCGGGTGGCATCTGGCCGAGGAGCTCGGCAAGGGCCAGCGCAACAAGATCCAGCGGCTGATGTTCAACGAGATCACCAAGAAGGGCGTGCTCACGGCGCTCGAGCATCCCACCGAAATCAACAAGCAGATGGTCGACGCGCAGCAGGCGCGCCGCGTGCTGGACCGGCTCGTCGGCTACAAGATCAGCCCGCTGCTCTGGGACAAGGTGCGTCGCGGCCTGAGCGCGGGTCGCGTGCAGTCGGTGGCGCTCAAGCTCGTGTGCGACCGCGAGCGCGAGATCGACCGGTTCGTCTCCGAGGAGTACTGGCACATCACCGCGCGGCTCCTCGGGCCGCACCCGCCCGAGTTCGATGCGCGCCTCGTGAAGCAGGACGGCGCGGCCAGCCGGATCGGCAACCAGGCCGAGGCGGACGCCGTGCTCGCGCACCTGCGGGACGCCGCGTGGACGGTGTCGTCGGTCGCCACCCGGGAGCGGAAGAAGGGCGCCGTGCCGCCGTTCATCACGAGCAAGCTGCAGCAGGCCGCGCGCTTCCCGGTCAAGAAGACAATGATGGTGGCGCAGCAGCTGTACGAGGGAATCGAGCTGCCCGGCGAGGGCTCAGTCGGCCTGATCACCTACATGCGCACCGACTCCACGCGCGTCTCGGAGCAGGCGCTGGCGGACGTCCGCGAGTTCATCGGCACCCGGTTCGGGCCCGACTACGTGCCCGAGAAGCCGAACTTCTACCGCACCAAGAAGGACGCGCAGGACGCCCACGAGGCGATCCGGCCGACCTCCATGCAGTTCCATCCCGACGCCGTCCGGGCGCACCTTACCGGCGATCAGTACTACCTGTACCGCCTGATCTGGAACCGCTTCGTGGCGTCGCAGATGCCGCCGGCGACCTTCGACGAGACGACCGTCGACATCGAGTCGAGGGCGGGCGCCGAACGTCCGGTGTACCTGTTCCGCGTGAAGGGGTCGGTGCCGAAGTTCGCCGGCTGGCTGGCCGTGTACAACCAGGAGGCGGCCGAGGCGCGCGCGGACGGCCCGGGCCCCGACGCGGTTACGGCCGAGGACGAGGAAGGCGCGAGCCTGCTGCCGGCGCTCGCCGAGGGCGATCGCCTGGATCTGAAGGCGCTCGTGCCGGAGCAGAAGTTCACGCAGCCGCCGCCGCGCTACAGCGAGGCGACGCTCGTGAAGGCGCTCGAGGAGAACGGCATCGGCCGCCCGAGCACCTACGCGTCGATCATCGGCGTGATCCAGGCGCGGGAGTACGTGAACAAGATCGAGGGGCGCTTCAAGCCGACGCAGCTCGGCATGATGCTCGTCGAGAAGCTGCTCAGCCCCGCGTTCGACGACATCCTCGACGTCGGCTACACGCGCGATCTCGAGGAAGAGCTCGACAAGATCGAGGAGGGGCGCGAGGGTTACGCCTCGACGCTCGCGAGCTTCTACGAGAAGTTCGAGAAGGATCTGAGCCGCGCGGCCAGGGAGATGATCAACCTCAAGGAAGGGGTCGAGCCCGAGCCGGCGGTGACGTGCGACAAGTGCGGCAAGCCGATGGTGATCAAGGCAGGGAAGTTCGGGCTCTTCCTCGCCTGCAGCGGCTACCCCGACTGCGGGAACACGCGGGAGCTCGAAACGCCCGATGCGGGCGGCGAAGGCGATCTCGAGGAGACGTGCGAGAACTGCGGCCGCCCCATGGCGGTCAAGCGCGGCCGGTTCGGGCAGTTCCTCGCGTGCACCGGGTACCCCGAGTGCAAGACGACCCGCAAGATCATCGCCACCAAGGGAGGCATGACGGCCGCCCGGCCGGACCAGATCCTGGAGGAGAAGTGCCCGAGGTGCGAGTCGAACCTCGTGCTGAAGCACGGCCGGTTCGGCGAGTTCACCGCCTGCAGCAACTATCCCGCCTGCCGCTACGTGAAGCAGAAGACGACCGGCGTCCTCTGCCCGAAGGACGCCGGCGACATCGTCGAGAAGAAGTCGAAGCGCGGCAAGGTGTTCTACGGGTGCGCCAACTACCCGGACTGCGACTTCACGTTGTGGAACAAGCCGATCGCGGAGACGTGCCCGTCGTGCGACGCGCCGTTCCTCGTCGAAAAGGTGACGAAACGCCACGGGCGGCAGTTGATCTGCCACAACGAGGCGTGCGGCTACGTGCGCTCGGAGGAACTCGCGACGGCGTGACGGCACACACCGCACGTTGCACGCTGGACGTGGCACGTGACGATGTTCATCACGATTCTCGGAGGCGGGCTGGCAGGGAGCGAGGCGGCCTGGCAGGCCGCCTCCGCCGGCGTGCGCGTCCGGCTCCATGAGAAGCGCCCCGTGCGGCCGACCGCGGTCCACAAGACCGATCGGCTCGCGGAGCTCGTCTGCAGCAACTCCTTCCGCGGCGACAAGCTCGATAACGCCGTGGGGCTCCTGAAGGAGGAGATGCGGCGGCTCGGGTCGCTCGTCATGCGGGCGGCCGAACAGGCGCGCGTCCCGGCAGGGGCCGCCCTGGCGGTGGATCGCGAGGTATTCGCGGCCCACGTGACCGCGGCGGTCTCGTCGCACCCGCTCATCGAGGTCGTGCGGGCAGAGGTGCCGCGCGTGCCGCCCCCGGGTGGAGGGCCCGTCATCATTGCCACCGGCCCGCTCACCTCCGAGTCCCTCTCGGCCGATATAGCGGCCATGGTGGGTGCCACGCACCTCTACTTCTACGACGCCATCAGCCCCATCGTCCTGGCGGACAGCATCGATCGGACCAGGGTGTTCCGCGCCTCGCGGTGGGGGCGCAGCCTGCGCCGCGAGCACGGCTCGGAGGGCCCCGCCTGCGGGGTGGACGACGGCGAAGGGGATTACCTGAACTGCCCGCTGACGGCCGCGGAGTACGAGCGGTTCCACCGCGCCGTCGTCGAGGCGGAGAAGGCGCCGCTGCACGAGTTCGACGATCCGAAGTTCTTCGAAGGCTGCCTGCCGATCGAGGTGATGGCGGCGCGCGGGCGCGACACGCTGCGGTTCGGCCCCATGAAACCGGTCGGGCTCGTCGATCCGGGGACCGGGCGCGAGCCGTACGCGGCCGTGCAGCTGCGCCAGGACACGCTGGCCGGCGATCATTACAGCCTCGTCGGGTTCCAGACGCAGATGAAGTGGGGAGAGCAGTCACGGGTCCTGCGACTCATTCCGGGGCTCGAGGCGGCGGAGTTCGTCCGGTTCGGCATGATCCACCGGAACACCTACATCAACGGCCCGACGGTCCTGCGCGAGACCTGGCAGACGCGCGTGCGCGACGATCTGTTCTTTGCCGGTCAGATCTCCGGCGTGGAGGGATACGTGGAGTCGGCCGCGTCGGGCCTCGTCGCCGGGCGGCAGGCCGTGGCGCTGGTGAAGGGACTGCCGCTGGTGCCGCCGCCGCGCGAGACCGCCATCGGCGCGCTCGGCTACTACGTGTCGCACGCCGATCCGCGGCACTATCAGCCGACGAACATCACGTTCGGCATCATGCCGCCGATCGAGTCCGCGACCGGCCGCCGGCTGAAGAAGGCGGATCGGAAGCTGGCGTACGCGGAGCGGGCACTCGACGCGCTCGCCGGCTGGACCGGTGGCGCGCACAGCGGGTCGCTGGCGCAGTCTCTCCCATGAAGGAGCAGCTCGACGCGTTTCTCGAGCACCTCGCGCTCAACGACAACGCGTCCGCGCACACCGTGCGCGCCTACGAGAGCGACCTGTCGCAGTTCCTGGCCTATCTCTCGCGCACGGTCGGCCGGCGGCGCAGCGAGCTCGTCGCGGCGGATTTCTCGCGCACGCACGTCAGGGGCTTTCTCGCGGACCTGCACACGCGCGGCAACTCCCGCGCGTCGGCGGCGCGCAAGCTCGCGGCGATCCGGACGTTCGGCCGCCACCTGCGGCGCGAGGGGGAGCTCGAGGGAGACCCCGCCGCGCTCGTCGGCACACCGCGCCGGGACCATCCGCTCCCGGCGCACCTCGGCGAGGCCGAGATGTTGCGACTGCTCGAGATGCCTGATATCGCGACGCCGCTCGGCCGGCGCGATCGCGCGATCCTCGAGCTGTTCTACGCGTCAGGGCTGCGCCTGAGCGAGCTGGTCGGTCTCGATGTGGACGACGTCAACCTGTCGAGCCGGACGGTGCGGGTGCTGGGCAAGGGGCGGAAGGAGCGCCTGGTGCCGTTCAACCGTTCGGCGGAGGAGGCGCTGCGGGCGTGGCTGAACGACTGGGAGGTGCTGCTGGCGCCGGCGGCACTGCCCGCCGCGAGGCGCCAGGCGAGCGGCCGCGGCGCGGCGCGTGCCCGCGCCGCCGGGCGCGAACGTGATGCACTGTTCCTGAACTATCAGGGGCGCCGGCTGTCGACCCGGAGCGTCGACCGGCTGGTGCGCAAGTACGTCGCCCGGTGCAGCACGCGGCTGGGCATCAGCCCGCACGCCCTGCGGCATTCCTTCGCGACACACCTGCTGGAGCGGGGCGCGGACCTGCGCGCGATCCAGGAACTGCTCGGGCACTCGCGCCTGCGCACCACACAGCGGTACACCCACGTGAACGCCGCGCAGCTCATCGCGGCGTACAAGAAGGCGCATCCGAAAGCGTAGCAAGCTTCCAGCTTCCAGCTCCCAGTTTGCACCGGGGGACTTCGTCTCCCGGACCCCCTTACACGGTCGCGCGCTTCTCACCGGCCTTCGGCCCGGACCCCTTTCACGCTCGATCCCGCTCGCTCGCTGCTGGCGGCCATTCCTTTGCGGCCTCTGAGACGTCCGTCATCGCACGTTGCACGTTGCACGTTGCACGTTGCACGTCACACAAACTGCTCGATCATCGGCCTCCGGCCGCGCGAGTAGTCGATGCCGAGCGTCTTGATCTTGTAGTTCATCACGCGCGGGCTGATCGATAGCAGCTCGGCGGCGTCCTTCTGCACCCAGTTGGACATCTTCAGGGCCTCGATGAGCGCCTGCCGCTCGATCTCGTCGAGCGGGATGCCCGTGGGGGGAATCTTCACCACCGGGCTGGGGTCGCCCGGCGAGGAGGCGGCCGACAGTTCGCCGAGCCGCAGGTCGCCGCTCGTCACGAACGGTCCCTCTGTCAGGAGCACCGCGCGCTCGATCGAGTTCTCGAGCTCGCGGATGTTCCCCGGCCAGTTGTAGCGCATGAGGAGCTTGACGGCGTCGGGGGCGAGCCCCTCGATCCGCTTCTTGAGCTCCCCCGCAAAACGCTTCAGGAAGAAGGCTGCGAGCTGCTGGATGTCGTCCTTCCGCTCGCGGAGCGGCGGCATGTCGATCGAGACGACGTTCAGCCGGTAGTACAGGTCCTCGCGGAACTGCCCGTTGGCGACCATCTGCGGCAGGTTGCGGTTGGTCGCCGTGATGACCCGGACGTCGGTCCGCAGCGTGCGCGTGCCGCCCAGGCGCTCGAACTCGTGCTCCTGCAGGACGCGCAGGATCTTCGCCTGCGTGTTGGCGCTCATGTCGCCGACCTCGTCGAGGAACAGCGTGCCGCCGTCGGCCTGCTCGAAGCGCCCGATGCGCTGCTTGTCGGCGCCGGTGAAGGCCCCCTTCTCGTGGCCGAAGAGCTCGGATTCCAGCAGGTTCTCCTGGAGCGCCGCGCAGTTCACCTTGACGAAGTTCCGCGTCGCGCGCAGCGAGTTGTGGTGGCACGCGCCGGCGATCAGCTCCTTGCCGGTCCCCGTCTCGCCGCGGATGAGCACCGTCGTGTTGCTCTTCGCCACCTTCTTGACGATGCCGAGCACGGACTGCAGCGCGCCGCTCGCGCCGACGATCCGGTCGAAGTCGTAGATGTCCTGCTGAGTGTGGCGGAGGTACTCGATCTCGTGCGTCAGGCGGCGGTGGTCGATGGCCTTGTTGACCTTGAGCTCCATCTCCTCGATCTCGAACGGCTTCTGCACGTAATCGAAGGCGCCGATCTTCATCGCCTCGACCGCCGTGTGCACGGAGCCGAACGCGGTCATCAGGATGACGGCCGTCGTCGGGTGCAGCGACTTCGCCGTGCGCAGCACGTCGAGCCCGTCGCTGCCGCCCATCTTCAGATCACTGACGACGACGTCGTACTGCCCCTCGTGCAGGCGCTCGATGGCGACGTTGCCGTTCGGCGCCTCGTCGACATCGTGATGCGCCTCGCTGAGCGCGCGTACGATGCCGCGGCGAAGCGAGTCGTGATCGTCTGCTACCAGAATGCGGCCCATGGAGACTCCTACCGAAACAGCTGATGATTCCCGGTGATCGGGAGCGTGACGAGAAAGCGCGTGCCGCCGGCGTCGACGCGGCTGACGTCGATGCGCCCGTCGTGCGCGTCGACGATCTTCCGCACGATCGCCAGGCCCAGCCCCGAGCCCTGCGGCTTGGTGGTGAAGAACGGGCTGAAGATCCGATCGACCACGTCTTCGGGGATCCCGGGTCCGTCGTCGGTGACCTCGACCTGCACCATCGGTCCCTGCGCCTCGCCCGTGCCCGCGCTCTCGTCGGCGAGCGTCGAGGCGGCGATGCGGACCGTCCCCAGGCCGTCGAGCGCCTCGTAGGCGTTGGCCAGCAGGTTGATGAAGATCTGCCGCAGCTGGTGCGGATCGCCCTGGATGGGCGGCAGGTGCTCCGGCAGATCGACGCGTACGGCCACGTTGCCGCGCCCGGCGTGGCTCTCGGCGGTCGAGACCGCATCCTGGATCACGTCGGTCAGCGAGATCCGCTCGACCTGCAGGCGGATGGGCCGCACGAAGTCCAGGATCTCGAGGACGATGGCATTGGCCATCCGGGCTTCCTTGATGATGTCGGCCAGGATCGATTGCGCGTCCTCCGAGCCGGCGAGCTGCCGCCTCAGCAGCCCGGCCATCACCTCGATGCCCGCCAGCGGGTTCTTCACTTCGTGCGCGATCGCGGCGGCCATCTCGCCGAGCGCGGCGAGGCGATCGCGGAGCCGTTCGCGCTCCTCGAGCTGCTCGACGCGTGTCAGGTCCTTGAAGAAGAGCGTCGCGCCGGTCACGCGCCCGCCGGCATCCGTCACCTGCGAGAGGGTGTAGCCGATCACCTTGCCCGTGTTTTTCAGCCGGAGCTCGGCGCGGTTCGGCAGGTGCGACAGCTCGAACGCCGCAGCGATGATGCGGCAGACGTCCTGCTGCGACTGCAGCACCTCCGTGAAGGGCCGCCCGATGTCCGAGGGACGCCGCGTCAATCCGAGGATCTGGTACGAGGCGTCGTTCATCACCGCGATCGTCCCGTCGGCGGTCACCGCCAGCACGCCGTTCCGCAGGCTCCAGACGAGGTCGCGGAAAAAACTGTCGGCGGCGATGCCGGCCGGGCGGACGTTGCCCCTCCTGGACGTCGCCCTCGCCCGGCGAGGCGTGCGAGTGGCCGGAGGCGTGATGGGCTCGCGCATGTCGTGCTCGGGACCCGTCTGGTCCAGATCCGGACGCGCTATCGTAGCGGCTGTCGAAGCGTCAGCCAAGCTCTTTCTCTCCATGGAGTTACGGCGGCTGACCGCCGCCGCGGCGGCAACGGCGCCCGTCCGCGCGCCGCGCCGCGCCCTGAAGGCGCAAAGTAGATGCCTGCCCCCTGTGACCCTCAACGACGAAAATGTCTAGGCATTTCGCAGGTCCATCCAACGAGGGCGATCGGCCCATTACAGAATTGTGAGTGGCGTTACGATTCCGTCTGCAGATCTTCCCACTGGCTCATCAGATCGCCCACTTCCCACATCAGCGCCTGATGCCGATTGATGACCGGCTTGGCGTTGGCGTGGTCGTCGTAGAAGCCCGGGGCGGACATCGACGCTTCGATGTCCTTGATGGCCCGCTCGCGCTCGGCGATCCGCGTCTCGAGCTCGTCGATACGGCGGCGGCGCGCATCGGCGGCCTTCCGCGCGCGGCGCGCCTCCGACTCCTGGCGCTTCCGCTCGTCGTAGGAGATCTGGGCCGGCCGGGGCGCGACGGCCGCGGGTTGCGTGTCCGCGGCGCGGGCGGGCGCGGAAGCCGCGACCTGACGCCGGGCGGGCCCGCCGCCCGGCGGCGCCGGGCGGCGGTCGGCGGGGGGCGGCGGGTCCTGGCGTGATTCGCGCCGCCGGCGGCTCCAGAGGAACTCCTCGTACGTGCCGGGATACACGAGCGCGCCCCCGCCGCCGATGTCGACGATCTTCGTCGCGAGCCTGTCGACGAAGTAGCGATCGTGCGACACGAAGATCAACGTGCCGCCGAAATCCTCGAGTGCCTCGAGCAGGACGTCCTTCGAGTCGAGGTCGAGGTGATTGGTCGGCTCGTCGAGCAGCAGGGTGTTCGACGGGCGCAGCAGCATGCGCGCCACCGCCAGCCGCGTCCGCTCCCCGCCCGACAGCACCCGCACCGGCTTCTCGACGTCGTCGCCGGAAAACAGGAAGCCGCCGAGGATCGTGCGGATGTGCGGCACCATGTGCAGCGGGGCGTCGCCGGCGAGCGTCTGGTAGACGGTGAGCGCCGGATCGAGACGCGTCGCCTCGTCCTGCGCGAAGTACTGCATGACCACCTGGTGCCCCTCGGTCCGGGTGCCGCTGTCCGCCGCCTCGACGCCCGACAGCATCCGCATCATCGTGGACTTGCCGGCGCCGTTGGGCCCTACGAGCGCGATGCGGTCGCCACGCTCGATGTGGAGACTCGTGCCCGTGAACACCTGCTGGGCGCCGTAGCGCTTCGTCACGTGGCGCAGGTCCAGCACTGTCCGGCCGCTCTTCGCGCACGCCGGGAACGAGAAGCGGACGCGCTTGCGCTCGGGGGGGATCTCGATGGGGACGATCCGGTCCAGCATCTTGATCCGGCTCTGCACCTGCGCGGCTTTGGTCGCCTGGTACCGGAAGCGGTTGATAAACGCCTGCATGCGCTCGATCTCGTCGTCCTGGTCCTTCTTCTGCTGGCGGAGCCGCTCCATGCGGGCATCGCGCTCCTCGAGGTAGCTGGAGTAGTTGCCGACGTAATCCGTGAGGGTGCGCAGGCCGATCTCGGTGATGCGGGTCACCACGGCGTCGAGGAAGAAGCGATCGTGGGAGACGAGAATGACGGCGTGTGGATAGCCGGTGAGGTACTCCTCGAGCCAGTTGCGGGCTTCGAGGTCGAGATGGTTGGTCGGCTCGTCGAGCAGCAGCAGCCCCGGCCGCACGAGCAGGAGCTTCGCCAGCGCGATGCGCATCTGCCAGCCGCCGGAAAAGGTCTCGCAGGGGCGCGCGAAGTCCTCCTGCGAGAACCCGAGGCCGCGCAGCACGGTCGTGATCTTCAGGTCGATGCTGTAGCCTTCGAGCCGGCGGAACTCCTCCTGCAGCTCGCTGTAGCGTGAGAGCATCGCCGCGTGCTCGGCCTCGGGCACGTGATCGTCGCCGAGGCGCTCCTCGAGCGCGGCCATCTCCGCGCGCATGTCGAGGAGCGGCTTGAACGCGAGGCCCGCCTCCCCGGCGAGCGTCAGGCCCGAATGGCTCAGCCCGTCCTGCGGCAGGTAGCCGACCGTCAGCCCGGCGGGCTTGGTCACGAGCCCGCGGTCCGGCTCGTCGAGTCCCGCCATCATCTTGAGCAGCGTCGTCTTTCCGGCGCCGTTCGGCCCGCTCAGGCCGACACGATCGCCGTCGTCTATCTGCCAGCTCACGTTGTCGAGCAGGACGCGGTCGCCGAACGATTTGGAGAGCGAGGCGATCTGGATCAATGGTCGCGCGCAGCCCGAAGCCGGGCGAAAGTCACCGGGAAATCCCCTGATTTTAGCAGAGAGACGCTCACTCGCCCAGCGCCCGGGCGGCCACCGAGAGCACCCGCGGCACCCGGAAGGGCTTGGTGAGGTAGCCCGAGACCCCGATGTTGACCGCCTCGATGGCGCTCGCCTCCGACGAGAACCCGGTGATGATGATGACGGGGATGTCCGGCTTGAGCCGGCGGGCCTCCTTGATCACGGTCAGCCCGTCGACGCCCGGCATCTTGAGGTCGGTGATCAGCAGGTCGTAGGGGATGAGGCGCAGCCGATCGAGGGCGGCGCGTCCGTCGGGGGCGAGATCCACGTCGTACTCGGCGAGCGCGAGCGTCTTCGCCAGCAGGTCCCGGATGTTCGCCTCGTCGTCTACGACGAGGATGCGAGGCCGACCCGCCGGCACTGCCGTGCTCCGCGACGAGGACGCGGGGATCGGCCGGGCGCCGCGTGGCCGCTGCGCCTCCAGCCACGCGTCGATGTCCCCCTTGCGGAAGCGCCACTGGCGTCCGACACGCACCGCGGGGATCTTCCCGGCCTTGATGAGCCGGTATACGGTCCTGAGGTTCACCTGGAGGTACTCCAGGACCTCTTCCGTCGTCAGGAATCCTTCTTCCATTGGATGAGAAGGTACTCTAACAGACTCGGCGTGTTGGCCTCACCCTTCTGCCTGCATGCGTGCCGTGGCCAGCGGCAATTCGATGGTGATCGTCGCGCCGCCATGCGGGTCGTTCGAGGCGTGGATGGTCCCTCCGTGCTCCTGGACGATGCCGTACGTGATGGCGAGCCCGAGCCCAGTACCTTGCCCGACCTCCTTGGTGGTGAAGAACGGATCGAAGATCCGCGGCAGCACGTCCGGCGGGAAACCCGGACCCGAGTCGTGGAGGGTGAGGATGATGCGGGGTGGGTGGTCGTCGCGTCGCAGGCGGACGTGGATGCGCCCGCCGCCCGCCGCCGACTGTATCGCGTGCTCCGCGTTGATGATGATGTTCAGCAGCGCCTGGTGGAGCAGGAGCGGGTCTCCCACAATCGCGGGAAGGCTTGCGGGTTCCTCGCGGACGATGACGATGCCGGCGCGGGACAGGGCGGCTGTGCGGCTGGCCAGCGCGCGGCTGAGGACCCGTTCGGGCCGCAGGCGGCGGCGGGCCATGCGGCGCGAACCGGTGAAGACCATCAGGTTGCGGACGATCTTCGCCGCCCGGTCGGCATCCTGATAGATCCGGCGGAGCTCCCGGCGGAGCGGGCGGGCGTCCGCGTTGGTCTCGATCATGAGCTCGAGGTGGCCCAGGACCCCCTGCAGCGGGTTGTTCATCTCGTGCGCGATCCCGGCAACGAACTGTCCGAGCGAGGCCAGCTTCTCGGACTGCGCGAGCCGCTCGCGCAGCGCCTCGCGCTCTCTTTCGAGCTGCGTCTGGCGTGTGATGTCGCGGGCCACGATCACGTACCCGGCCGCCGGA
>Ga0299913_10004012_pt1 | contig 12248 bp, 22 predicted proteins | sample RVTome_9_FD_201360 | JGI IMG/M metagenome (GOLD analysis project Ga0299913, IMG submission 201360) | Soil microbial communities from uranium-contaminated site in the Upper Colorado River Basin, Wyoming, United States - RVT155D38 (version 2) ... | reverse complement strand
ACGGTGGCGACGGGTATTGAGATGTTCCGCAAATTGTTGGATGAGGGTCGTGCTGGGGACAACGTGGGTGTCCTTCTTCGTGGGATCGGTAAGGATGATGTGGAGCGGGGTCAGGTGTTGGCGAAGCCGGGGTCGATCACTCCGCATACTGATTTCGAGGCTCAGGTGTATGTGTTGACCAAGGAGGAGGGTGGTCGGCATAACCCGTTTTTCCCTGGTTATCGACCCCAGTTCTATTTCCGTACTACTGATGTCACCGGGTCGATCCAGTTGCCGGAGGGCACTCAGATGGTGATGCCGGGTGACAACACGGAGATGACGGTGGAACTGATCGCTCCGATCGCCATGGACGAGGGTCTACGGTTTGCTATCCGTGAAGGCGGACGCACCGTCGGCGCCGGACGAGTCACCAAGGTGACGAAATGACTACGTGCCCCCTGCGCTCGCACCTCCCAGGTATCGGGTATCAGGTATCAGGACCTGCACGATTCGCCTTCGGCGATGCTGCCTCTCCTCATACTTCATATCTCGTACCTGATATTCGGACAGAAGAGAACGGAGCTCTCTGATGGCCGAACAGAAGATCCGCATCCGTTTGAAGGCCTACGACCACAACGTGGTCGACGAGTCTTCGAAGAAGATCACCGAGACGGTGCTGCGCACTCAGGCCACGATCAGAGGCCCGGTTCCGCTCCCGACGGAAATCCATCGCTACTGCGTGGTGCGGGGCCCCCATGTGCACAAGGACTCCCGGGAGCATTTCGAGATGCGCATCCACAAACGTCTCATCGACATCCTCGATCCGACCCCCAAGACGGTCGACTCGCTGATGCGTCTCGAGCTGCCTGCAGGCGTGGAAGTGGAGATCAAGCTATGAGAAGTATCAAGTATCAGGTATCAGGTATGAGGAAGACTGCCGCGCCGAAGGCGCTTCCGGCAGGTCTGGATACTTCATACCTAATACTTCATACGCCCGCGCGAAGCGAGGGCTCCTGATGGGTTCCCTCAACGGCATTCTCGGCACGAAACTGGGCATGACCCAGATCTTCGACGACGAGGCCCGTTCGATCCCGGTGACCGTCGTCAAGGCGGGTCCTGTCCAGGTCGTCCAAATCAAGACGATCGCAAAGGATGGCTACAACGCGATCCAGATCTCATATGGCGACGCCAAATCGGTCAACAAGCCGACTGCCGGCCACTTCGCCAAGGCCGGAGTCACGCCCGCCGATCACCTCATCGAGGTAAAAGTCGAGGACCCGTCCGAGTTCAGTGTCGGCCAGGAGATCAAGGTCGAGGAGATGTTCGAGGTCGGCGCGAAGGCCGACGTCAGCGGTGTCTCCAAAGGCAAGGGATTCAGCGGTGTCATGAAACGTCACAACTTCAGTGGCCAGGGCGCTTCCCACGGCAACCACAAAAAGCATCGCGCCCCGGGCTCGATCGGAGCCTGCGCCACGCCTTCCCGCGTCTTCAAGGGAATGCGCATGGCCGGCCGCATGGGCAGCGAGAAGGTGACGACGCTCAATCTCGTGGTCGCCGGCATCGACGCCGAGCGTGGCCTGCTGTTGCTCAACGGCTCGGTGCCCGGACCCAAGGGCTCCGTCATCTTCGTACGTGAGGCGGTGAAGGCTCATGGCTGACATCAGTGCCCCACTGTTCAAGGTCGACGGCGCCACGAGTGGCGACATCAAACTCGACGCAGACGTCTTCGGGATCGAACCCAACATGGATGTCCTTCACCAGGTGGTGACGGCTCAGCTCGCAGGGGCTCGTGCGGGAACCGCTTCGACCAAGTCGCGGGGACAGGTTCGAGGTGGCGGTCGCAAGCCTTGGCGCCAGAAGGGTCTCGGCCGCGCCCGTCATGGGTCGATTCGCTCTCCGATCTGGGTTGGCGGCGGCATCGCCCACGGCCCCAAGCCACGGAGCTACGCCCAACGCACCCCCAAGAAGATGAAGCGTCTGGCTCTGTGCAGCGCGCTGTCTGCCCGAGCTTCTGAGGCAGCGGTCAAAGTGGTCGATGACATCGACTGGCCAACACCCAAGACCAAACAAGCCGTGAGCCTCTTGAAGGCGATCGGCACCCATGGCAAGACCCTTGTGGTGTTGAACCATCTCGACGGGTCGGCCGGCAAGTCGTTCCGGAACCTCCCCGATGTCCGAACGGTGGAGCCCGGGCAACTCACGGCCTACGACGTCCTCTGGTCGGACCAGGTCGTCTTCACGTCTCACACGGTGGGCTCGGTCGGCCGTTCCAACAAGTATGAGGTAACCGACAGCGACTTTGTGAAGGAACGCGACGGAGGTGAGGAGGAATGAGAACCGCCCACGACATCATTCTGGCTCCCGTGGTTTCCGAGAAGTCGTACGACCTCATCGAGCACAGCAACACGTACACCTTCGAAGTAGACCCGAGAGCCACCAAGCCGCAGATAAGGGATGCAGTGGAGAGCGTCTTCGAGGTGAAGGTCCTCAGGGTGAACACGATGAACCGCAAGGGCAAAGTCAAGCGCACCGGCTACAAGCTGGGAAAGCGCAAAGACATCAAGCGGGCTGTCGTAACACTCGCCGAAGGCGATTCGATCGATTTGTTCGGAGTCTGAAATGGCAGTGAAGAAGAGAAAGCCGACATCTGCCGGGCGTCGTTTCCAGACGGTCTCGGACTTCGCCGAGATCACGGATTCGAAGCCGGAGAAGTCGCTGATAGCGAAGAAGTCAAAGACCGGCGGCCGCAACACCGACGGTCGGGTGACGTCGCGCCATCGTGGCGGTGGCCACAAGCAGCGCTACCGCATCATCGACTTCAGGCGCGACAAGGACGGCATCCCCGCCCGTGTCGCCTCGATCCAATACGACCCCAACCGAAACGCCCGCATCGCCCTGCTCAACTATGCAGACGGTGAGAAGCGGTACATCCTGGCTCCGGTCGGGGTGACCGTCGACGACCGTCTCGAGTCGGGGTCGGGCGCCGACATCAAACCGGGCAACGCGCTTCCGCTGCGCAATGTCCCGGCGGGAACGATGATCCACGCCATCGAGATGCGTCCGGGAGGAGGAGCCAAGTTGGCCCGATCCGCCGGATCCGCAGTCCAATTGATGTCGAAGGAGGGTGACTTGGCTCTGCTTCGTCTTCCGTCCGGTGAGATGCGCCAGGTGCCGCTCGACTGCCGGGCCACGGTCGGTCAGGTCGGCAACACCGAAGCCGAGCTCATCAAGCTGGGCAAGGCCGGTCGCAACCGCTGGAAGGGCGTCCGCCCGCAAACACGGGGCGTTGCCATGAACCCTGTCGACCATCCACTCGGTGGTGGCGAAGGCAAGTCCTCCGGTGGACGTCACCCGGTCAGCCCATGGGGTAAGGGCGAGGGTCGAACTCGCAAACGTAAGAAGGCTTCCAACAAGTACATCGTGCGCCGGCGCACGAAGAAGGGACGTCGTTGACATGGCGCGCTCACTGAAGAAAGGCCCCTTCGTCGACGATCACCTGGCCAACAAGGTCGACGAGCTCAATCGAACGAACCAAAAGCGCGTGATCAGGACTTGGTCGCGTCGCTCCACCATCATCCCCGAGTTCATCGGGCACACGATTGCCGTCCACGATGGTCGCAAGCACGTGCCCGTTTACATCACCGAGTCGATGGTGGGACACAAGCTCGGTGAGTTCGCTCCGACCCGGACCTTCCGCGGCCACGCGGAGAAGGCAGCGGTTAGGCGATGAAGGTCAGAGCTCATAGCCGTTTCGTCCGCCAGTCGCCATACAAGGTACGGCGAGTCCTGGATCTCGTGCGCGGCCTCCCGGTCGAAGAGGCGGAGCATGTGCTTCGTCTCACCAACCGGGGAGCAGCCAGCCCAATCGCCAAGACATTGCGGTCCGCCGTGGCCAATGCCGAGCACAATCATGCGCTCGACGCCGATGAGCTGTTCGTCGCCGAGGCCTATGCCGATGAGGGGCCGACCCTGCGCAGGTTCCGGCCGAGGGCGCGTGGCCGCGCCACCCGCATCGACAAGCGAACGAGCCATATAACGATCGTGCTGTCGGAAATGAATCCGGCAGCGATGAATGAGGAGGTGAACTGATGGGTCAGAAGACACACCCTTATTCATTCCGTCTCGGGGTTGCCACTGACTGGAAGTCCAAGTGGTTCTCCACCAAGGACTACGTCAACTTCGTGAACGAGGATTGGCAGATTCGGGAATGGCTCCGTGATGAGCTGGTCCGAGGTGCGGTGTCGCGCATCGACATCGAGCGCACGCGTGACCGGCTGATCGTCGACATCCACACGGCTCGCCCCGGTGTTGTCATCGGACGGAAGGGGTCTGAGGCCGAGCGCCTCCGCGAAGGGCTCGAGAAGATGACCGAGGATCGAGTCAAGCTGAACATCAATGAGGTGAAAGACCCCGATCTCGATGCCACCCTGCTGGCACGCGGGATCGCCGATCAGCTCGAGAACAGGATCGCCTTCCGTCGTGCCATGAAGCGGGCAGTCGCCTCTGCTCTCAAGGCCGGCGCCGAGGGAGTTCGCGTGGAGTGCAAGGGCCGTCTCGGCGGTGCCGACATGGGTCGACGGGAGTGGTATCGCGAAGGCCGGGTGCCGCTCCACACTCTGCGCGCCGATATCGACTTCGGTACGGCCACGGCTCGCACCACGGTCGGCGCAATCGGCGTCAAGGTGTGGGTCTACCGGGGAGAGGTGGTCGACAGCGGACCCGTCTCCGGAGAGAGGATCGCCGCCGAAGCCGATCTGGCAACCGGTGGGCCCGCCCGCCGCACCCAGAAGAGCCTCAAGTCGCGGGCCGAAGAGGCTGCGGGTGTCGAGACCAAGAAGCCGCGTCTGATCGAGGCCGGCGGTGGGAAACGCCCCGTTGTCGAGAGTGGCAAGGAAGAGGGTCCTCGAAAGCTGATCGAGGCCGGTGGGGGACGTCGTCCCACCGCCGCCGAGGCCAAGGTCCAATACGAGAGCGCCCGTGAAGAACAGGACGTCGTCGAGGGTGAGGGGACTCCGGCTGGTGTCGAGACTTCTGCGGATGCGAAAACCGAGACACCGTCTCCAGACGTCCAGGAAACCACTGCCGAGGAGACCACAGCGAAAGTCGCCGATGAGTCCGAGACCGCGGCACCCGACAGTGCCTCTTCCGCTGGGGCCGAAGAGGTTGCTGTGGCTGACGCAGCTGCTCCGACTGATGATGAAGCTTCCAAGGAAGAGGAGTGACCGGTCGTGTTGATGCCTAAGAGGACGAAGCACCGAAAGGTGCATCGCGGGCGCATGTCCGGCGTTGCCAAGGGTGGCACTACGGTGAACTTCGGTGAGTATGGCCTCCAGGCCCTCGAGCCGGGCTGGATAACCGCTCGCCAGATCGAGTCGGCCCGTGTTGCCATCACCCGTGCGGTCAAGCGAGGCGGGAAGGTGTGGATCACCATCTTTCCCGACAAGCCCGTGACCCAGAAGCCGGCTGAGACCCGCATGGGCTCGGGCAAGGGAAACCCCGAGTTCTGGGTTTCGGTGGTGAAGCCTGGACGCGTCATGTTCGAGCTGGCAGGTGTGGACGAGGCGCTGGCGCGCGAAGCCATGCGCAAAGCCTCCCACAAGCTCCCGATCAAGACCCGTGTGGTCACCAGGGAGGACGCATGAGCGCGAGTGAGCTCCGCGAGATGACGGATGAGGAGCTGTTCGACGCTCTGGTCGAGGCCAAGGAAGAGCGATTCAACCTGCGCTTCCAGATCGCCACGAACCAGCTGGACAACACCGCCCGTCTCAAGTCGGTGAAGAAAGAGATTGCCCAGATCCTCACGATCCTTCGTGAGCGCGAACTGGCACCCGCCGGCGCAACCGCAGCCGCGAATGACGACACGATGGAGAGTGCCTGATGGCTGAGAACACAACCAGAACGAGCCGCAAGGTTCGCGTCGGTGTCGTCGTTTCCGACGCACGGGACAAGACGGTGACCGTGGAGGTTCCAAGCTCGCATGCCCATCCCCGTTACGACAAGGTCGTCCGTACGTCGACCAAGTTGCACGCGCACGACGAGACGAACGACGCAAACATCGGCGACACGGTGCGGATCATGGAGACACGTCCGCTCTCGAAGCAGAAGCGCTGGCGTGTCATCGAGATCGTGGAGCGTGCTCGATGATCCAACAGGAATCCCGGCTCAAGGTCGCCGACAACACCGGTGCCCGCGAGGTGCTGTGCGTGCGCGTGCTCGGAGGCTCATCGCGCCGCTATGCCGGGGTTGGAGACGTCATCGTCGGGACCGTCAAGGAGGCGACTCCCGGCGGCTCGGTGAAGAAGGGCGAGGTCGTCAGGGCCGTGGTGGTGCGCACCAAGAAGGAGTCGCGCCGCGACGACGGCACCTACATCCGCTTCGACGACAACGCATGTGTCCTCATCGACCCCAACCGCCAGCCGCGGGGAACCCGCATCTTCGGCCCTGTGGCCCGAGAACTGCGCGACGAGCGCTTCATGAGAATTGTCTCGCTAGCGCCCGAGGTGCTCTGAATATGGCCAGATATCTCGATTGCCGACCGACTTTCGCCGATTTGATGGTCGGCCGACTTTCCCGAGTGCCTCCCCTCGCTCCGAGCACACGCGTGCGTGGGGGTTCAACCTCACGACCAGCCTCCCCATCTCCGATTCCCGGGGAAACAGACGCCGGTCGGCCGACGTCTGCCGCGCTCGTCGGCAGTACTCCAAGGAGCTTTAAGTGAAACTGAAGAAAGGTGACACCGTGATGGTCATTGCCGGCAAAGACACCGGCAAGGAGTCCAAGATCACCCGCGTCCTGCCTCGCAAGGGCAAGATCCAGGTGGAGGGTGTGAACACCGCCAAGCGTCACACCAAGCCCACCGGTCAGACAATGCAGGGCGGGATCATCGACAAGGACATGCCCATCGATGTCTCCAACGTGATGATCGTCTGTGAGAAGTGTGGCCCGACGAGGATCGGCCATCGCATCGACGACAAGGGCAGGAAGCACCGCGTCTGTGTCAAGTGTGGAGGTGACCTGTGAGCGCGAAGCCCAGCACCAAGCCGCGTCTGAAAGCCCGATACGACGACGTGATCCACACACAGCTGAGAGATCAGCTCGATCTGGAGAACCCGATGGAGGTTCCCACTCTGGAGAAGATCGTCCTCAACATGGGTTTGGCTGAGGCGAAAGACAACAAGAAGGTCATCGACGAGGCGATCGACGAGCTCGGCCTCATCGCGGGACAGAAGCCACGGGTGAACAAGGCCCGCAAGTCGATTGCCAATTTCAAGCTGCGCGAGGGCATGCCCATCGGGGTCTCGGTGACTCTTCGTGGCTATCGCATGTGGGAGTTCTTCGACAGGCTCCTGTCGGTCGCGATTCCCCGTGTACGAGACTTCCGAGGTCTCAACCCGAGAGCGTTCGACGGCCGTGGCAACTACAGCGTCGGGGCGTCTGAGCAGCTGATCTTCCCCGAGATCGACTTCGACTCGGTGTCCGAGACGAGGGGGATGAACATCACGATCGTGACTACTGCCGACAACGACGAGGCAGGCAAGGCCCTCCTCGATGCGTTCGGGTTCCCCTTCCGGCGCGTAGAAACCACGGTTTAGCGATGCGCCGCTACCAGGCAACACATCGCTGAGGAGGTGTGAACAGCAATGGCTAAGAAATCGATGATCGCAAAGGCCAACAAGAAGGCGAAGTTCAAGGTGCGCGAGTACAACCGCTGCAAGCGTTGTGGTCGGCCCCGTGCCTATATCCGCGACTTCGGGATGTGCCGCATATGCGTTCGGCAGCTCGCCAGCCGTGGGGAGCTGCCAGGTGTGAGAAAGGCTTCATGGTGACAATGGTGACTGATCCCATCGCGGACATGCTCACGCGTATCCGCAACGCGGTTGCGGTAGGCCATGAGCGGGTGGCGATGCCGGCATCCAAGCTGAAAGTCAATATCGCCCAGATCCTCGTCGACGAGGGCTTCATCGATCGGTATGAGGTGGCCGAGAACGGGCATCGAAACCAGCTCGAGCTCGTGCTTCGCTACGCCGAGCGTCGCCGGCCCGTGATCGAAGGCCTCAAGCGGGTCTCCCGACCGGGCCACCGGGTATACCGGGGAGCCACCGAGCTGCCGCGTGTCCAAGGAGGCCTTGGCGTCGCCGTGGTGTCGACCAGCCAGGGTTTGATGCCCGATCGCGAAGCGCGCAAGCGACGTCTGGGCGGCGAGATCATCTGCGAGGTGTGGTGATGAGCCGCATTGGGAACCAGCCCGTGGACCTGCCCGACGGGGTCGATGTGAAGGTCGACGGCACCGTGGTCACGGTCAAAGGGTCCAAGGGTGAGCTGGCACGGGTGTTCCACGAACGAATCGGCTTCGATCTCGACGACGGCGTCGTCAACGTCACTCGCCCCGACGACGCACGCGAGTCCCGAGCCCTTCACGGTTTGAGCCGTGCGCTCCTGGCGAACATGGTGGCGGGAGTCTCCGACGGGTTTCGCAAGGAGTTGGAGATCCACGGCGTCGGGTACAGAGCTTCGCTGAAGGGCAGCGATGTCGAATTGCTCGTCGGTTTCAGCCATCCGGTGGTGGTCGAGGCCCCCGAGGGCATCACCTTCGAGGTGCCGGAGCAGACGCGAATCGTGATCTCCGGGATCGACAAGGAGCTGGTCGGCCAGATCGCCGCCAACATCCGCAAGGTTCGTCCCCCCGAGCCGTACAAGGGCAAGGGCATCCGCTATGCGGGTGAGTACGTGCGGCGCAAGGCCGGAAAGGCAGGCAAGTGATGAAGAGCACACGTAGTTCTGCCCGACATCGCCGGCATCTGCGCGGGCGCAAGTACCTGCGCGGCACCCCGGAACGGCCCCGGCTCGCCATCTACCGGAGCAACAAGTACATCTACGCACAGGTCATCGACGACATGGAAGGGACGACTCTGGCTTCTGCCTCCTCTCAGGAGGCAGACTTGAGGGCTGAGCGTCTCAACCTGGACACTGCGGCCAAGGTAGGCACCATGGTCGCCGACCGGGCCAAAGAAGCCGGCGTCACCTCGGTCGTCTTCGACCGCGGCGGATACAAATACCACGGAAGACTGAAGGCCCTCGCCGACGCCGCTCGCGAGGCAGGACTGGAGTTCTAATGGCAAAGCAAAACCGCCCAGGTTCGGACCAGAGCCAGTTCGACGAACGCGTCATTCAGATCAACCGCGTCGCCAAAGTAGTGAAAGGCGGTCGTCGCTTCAGCTTCACGGCACTCGTGGTCGTCGGTGACGGCAACGGCAAGGTCGGTGTCGGCTACGGCAAGGCCAAGGAAGTGCCTGCCGCCATCCAGAAGGGCATGGAGCAGGCACGACGTTCGATGGAGGTCGTCCCGATGGCAGGCCAGACCATCATCCATCAGATCACTGGTGTGCACGATGCGGCTCGTGTCCTGATCAAGCCGGCCGCACCGGGGACTGGTGTCATCGCCGGTGGCGCTGTTCGTCAGATCCTCGAGGCCGCCGGAATCAAGGATGCATTGGCCAAGTCACTGGGATCACCTACCCATCTCAACGTGGCCAAGGCGACCATGAACGGTCTCCTCGGTCAGCGGCGGCCCGACGAGGTCGCGAGATTGCGTGGCAAGAAGGCAGAGGACATCACTCCTCCCGGGCTGCTCGCCGCCTACAACACGACAGAGAATCTGCGCGCCGCACCGAGCGACTCGAAGTAGGCAGGTCATGGCCAAGACGAAACAAAAGACCGTGAGGGTGACGCTGCGCAAGAGCGTCATCGGCGAGAAGCCCAAGACACGGGCCACCGTCGAAGGACTGGGCTTGCGCAAGCTGCACCAAACCGTTGAGCAAGTCGACAGCCCCAGCCTCCGGGGGATGCTGGCGAAGGTCAGTCACCTAGTAGAGGTTGAAGAAGCGTGAGCGCTCGTCCAACCTCGATATGTCCAACCTCGATATCAGGTATGAAGTGTCAGTAGCAGGGAAGAACGAATGAGTGAAGAACGAGAACAGCTGAAACTGCATCACCTCTCGCCCGCCCCAGGATCCAAGAAAAAGAAGATCAGGGTTGGTCGCGGCGAGGGCGGGCGACGTGGCAAGACCGCCGGTCGTGGCACCAAGGGTCTCAAGGCCCGGAGCAAGCTGCGTCCCGGATTCGAGGGCGGTCAGACCCCACTGGCAATGCGTCTCCCCAAGCTGAAGGGGTTCACCAACCCCAACAAGGAGTCCTTCGCCATCGTGAACCTGGCCTCGTTGACCGAGTTCGAAGCCGGAAGCGAAGTGAACCCGGATGTCCTGAGAGACCGAGGGCTGATCCGCCACAAGGGCCAGGTCAAGGTTCTCGCCGAGGGCGAACTGGACAGAGCACTCACCGTCAAAGCTCACGCCTTCAGCGCCTCGGCGCGAGAGAAGATCGAAAAAGCCGGTGGCTCTGTCGAAGTCATCTCATGACTTCGATGCCACCGGCCGGTATGAGGTATTAGGTATGAGGACAGTCGATAATGACTTCGTCGCGCCGGTCCTGATACCTCACACCTGATACCTGATACCTCATGCTCTCCATCTACAGAAACATGTTCAAGATCCCGGATCTCCGGGCCAAGATCTTGTTCACCCTTCTCATCTTCGCCGTCTATCGGCTGGGCGCCGCCATTCCTGTGCCTGGCATCGACCTCGATGCCGTGCGACTCTTCCAGAGCCAGCAACAGGCCGGTGGCATCTACGGTCTGATCAACCTATTCAGCGGTGGGGCGCTCGAACAGTTCTCCGTCTTCGCGTTGGGGATCATCCCCTACATCACGGCGTCGATCATCATGCAGCTGCTCACGGTCGTGATCCCGAGGCTGCAGGCCCTGCAAGAGGAAGGCGAGTCGGGCCGCAAGGTGATCACCCAATGGACTCGTTACATGACGGTCGTCCTCGCCCTGATCCAATCGACCGGATTCACCTACCTCTTCCACTCCGGGCAGTTCACCGGTGGTATCGACCTGATCCCCGACTACAGCCCACAGCGGGTCATTCTCATCGTCATCACGATGACCGCCGGCACCGCCATGGTGATGTGGCTCGGCGAGCTCATCACCCAGCGCGGGGTGGGCAACGGCATGTCGCTGATCATCTTCGTGGCCATCTTGAGCCAGTTCCCCTCTGTGTTCACCAGCATCTGGCAGCAAACAGCTCTGAACGGTTTCGTCGAGCGGTTCATCGTCATCTGTGTGATCTTCCTGGCGATGATCGCGGCGATCATCTACGTGGACCAGGGTCAGCGAAGGATCCCTATTCAGTTCGCCAAGCGGGTGCGGGGTCGCCGGGTCATGGGAGGCCAGTCGACCTACATCCCACTCAAGGTCAACACTGCCGGGGTCATCCCGGTCATCTTCGCCACCTCGGTCATGCTGATCCCGGCATTGATCACGACGGCCATTCCCACCGATGCCGCCTGGCTGGCGTCGATTCGCCGCTGGATCGACGACAACCTCGGCGCCGGGGCCCAGGCGGTGAGCTGGTGGTACATCGCCATCCTGTTCGCCCTGATCGTGTTCTTCACCTACTTCTACACAGCCATTCAGTTCGACCCGGCTCAGCAGGCCGAGATGATTCAGCGTCAAGGCGGATTCATCCCCGGCGTTCGCCCCGGCCGACAGACCGAGCGGCATCTCGCCTTCATCCTCAACCGAATCACCCTCCCCGGCTCGATCTTCCTGGCGACGATCTCGGTGATGCCGGCCATCGCCGGCGCCTTCTGGAACATCCAAATCGCCTTCTCGGGGGTGTCGATCCTCATCGTGGTCGGTGTCGCGTTGGAGACCATGAAACAGATCGAGAGCCAGCTGACGATGAGGAACTACGAGGGGATCTTGACGTGACGATCGTCGGCGGATTTTGCCCGGACCTGGGCAGCCTTCATATCGGTCGGGTGGAAGTCCCTCCCCTCAACGAAAGTCGTGGTCTCTGGTCGGAGACCCGCGGGCAAAGTCGGCGACCATTGTCATTGTGAGGCTTCTCTTCATTGGGCCTCCGGGTGCGGGCAAGGGCACCCAGGCGGGGAAGGTCGCCGCCAGGCTCGGTATCCCACATGTCTCCACCGGAGAGATGTTCCGGGATCATGTGTCGCGTGGTACTGATCTCGGAAAGCGGGTCGAGGCGATCATGGCCGCTGGCGATTACGTCCCCGACGAGGTCACAGTTGCCATGTTGTCCGAGCGGATCAGCCAGGACGACGCTCGGCACGGTTTCATACTCGACGGCTTTCCCCGCACCGAAACCCAGGTCGATTCGCTCAACGGGTTGCTCGGAGAAGAAGGT
>Ga0299913_10004011_pt1 | contig 12248 bp, 11 predicted proteins | sample RVTome_9_FD_201360 | JGI IMG/M metagenome (GOLD analysis project Ga0299913, IMG submission 201360) | Soil microbial communities from uranium-contaminated site in the Upper Colorado River Basin, Wyoming, United States - RVT155D38 (version 2) ... | reverse complement strand
CGCCGCCCCCGTCCTCATGCGCCAGGTCCACGGCGCCGACGTCGCCGTCGCCGAGAGTGGCGCCCAGCCGGCCGTGTGCGATGCCCTGGTGTCCACCGAGCCGGAGGTCGCGCTGCTCGCCCGTGCAGCCGACTGCGTCCCGGTGCTCCTCGGTGACGCCGACGCCGGCGTCGTCGGCGCGGTCCACGCCGGGCGTTCGGGGCTGGCTGCCGGGGTCGTCCCGGCGGCCGTCGGCCGGCTGCGCGAGCTGGGCGCCACCCACCTCACCGCCTGGGTCGGACCCCACGTGTGCGGAGCCTGCTACGAGGTGCCCGAGCAGCTGCAGGCCGAGGTGGCGGCGATGGTCCCCGAGGCGCGGGCCACCACGAGCTGGGGCACCCCCGCGCTCGACCTCGGCGCCGGGGTGCTGGCCCAGCTGGCAGCCGCAGACGTCCACGACGTCCGGGTCGTCGGCGGCTGCACCCGCGAGGACCCCGACCTGCCCTCCCACCGCCGCGACGGCGACGCCGCGACCCGCTTCGCCGGCGTGATCTGGATGCACCGGTGAACCGCCGTCAGGACGTCGCCGCCGGCCTGGCCACGGTCCGGGAGAGGATCGCGCGCGCCTGCGACGAGGCCGGTCGTGACCACGACGAGGTCACCCTCGTCGTGGTCACCAAGTTCTTCCCGGCCACCGATGTCCGGATCCTCGCCGACCTCGGCGTCCACCACGTCGGCGAGAACCGCCACCAGGAGGCGGTGGCCAAGGTCGAGGAGTGCGCCGACCTCGGCCTCACCTGGCACTACATCGGCGGCCTGCAGAGCAACAAGGCCGCGGCGGTGGCCTCGTACGCCGACGTCGTGGAGTCCGTCGACCGGCTCAAGCTGGTCCGCGGCCTGCAGCGGGGGGCCCACGAGCGCGGCCGCGACCTCGACGTGCTGCTGCAGGTCAGCCTCGACCCGCCCGGGAGCGGCGGCCGGTCCGGCGCCGACCCCGACGACCTGCCCGCCCTGGCGGCCGAGGTCGAGGCGCAGGGGGCGCTGCGGCTGCGCGGACTGATGGCCGTGGCGCCGCTGGGGGAGGACCCCGCGACCGCCTTCGGCCGGCTGGCCGTGGTCCGCTCGGCCTTGGTGGCCGAGCACCCCGGTGCCACCGTCCTGTCCGCCGGCATGTCCGGGGACCTGGAGGCCGCCGTCCACGCCGGCGCGACACACGTGCGCGTCGGCTCCGCAATCCTCGGTCCCAGGCCGCAGGACAAGTAATGTCACCACCACATCAGGCGCCCTGCCGGGCGCCGGGACACCGGAGGACAGCAACGTCATGAGCGGCGCGATGCGCAAGATCGGCGAGTACCTCGGCCTGCTCGAGGACACCGGCCGGTACGACGACGGCTACGACACCGACTACGAGACCGCCGACACGCCGGCGGTCCCCGGCAGGAGCACCTCACGCGAGTCCCGTCCCGCCCCCGTGTCCGATATCTCCGAGCGCCGGCGACCGGCCTCGGGCCCCACTGGCGTCCCCACCGGAGTCGTTGCCGAGATGTCCCGCATCACCACCCTGCACCCCCGCACCTACAACGAGGCGCGCACCGTCGGGGAGAACTTCCGCGAGGGCGTGCCGGTGATCATGAACCTCTCGGAGATGGACGACAACGACGCCAAGCGCCTCGTCGACTTCGCCGCGGGCCTGGTGTTTGCCACGCGTGGCAGCATCGAGCGCGTGACCAACAAGGTGTTCCTCCTCTCTCCCCCGAACGTGACCGTCGCTGCCGAGGACAAGCAGCGCTTGGCCGAGGGCGGATTCTTCAACCAGAGCTGAGAGGTCGGTGTACATCGTCGGGCAGGTCCTGCACGGCCTGCTCTGGGCCTTCATCGCGCTGCTCTGGGTCCGGTTCATCGTGGACTGGGTCCAGGTCTTCGCGCGCTCGTGGTCGCCGAGCGGGGTGCTGCTGGTGCTGCTCGAGGTCGTCTACTCCGTGACCGACCCGCCGATCAAGGCGCTGCGACGGGTGATCCCGCCGCTGCGGCTGGGCCAGGTGGCGCTCGACCTGAGCTTCATCATCGTGCTCATCGGCGCCTACCTGCTCCTCAACGTGGTGGAGCGGGTGTTCCTCCCCTGACCCCGGTGGGACGCGGGTGGGTGCGGGTGGACACGATGTCCCCGAACGGGCACGGTGGCCGCGCTGACCTGCGCCGGGGCAGGCGCTATTGTTCCCACGACAGACTTTCCGTACGCGATCAAGAATGGGTGAGGTCATGCCGCTGACGCCTGAGGACGTGAGCAACAAGCGCTTTACTCCAGTTCGGCTCCGCGAGGGGTACGACATGGGGGAGGTCGACCAGTTCCTCGACGAGGTGGAGTCCGAGCTCGCTCGGCTCACCAAGGAGAACGACGACCTGCGCTCCAAGCTCTCGGCCGCACAGTCCGGCGCCCCGGTGTCGTTCGACCCGCCGCCCGCGCCGAAGGTGCAGGAGCCCGAACCGGAGCCGGAGCCGGAGCCGGAGCCGGAGCCGGCCCCCGTGCCGGTCACGCCGGCGCCGGTCGCCGCTGCGGCGTCCTCGGTGGAGACGCTCAAGGTCGAGACCGTCCCGCAGGCCTCCAGCGCCGCCGCGCGGCTGCTCGAGATCGCCACGCGCAACGCCGACGAGCTCGTCGAGGAGGCCAAGAACGAGGCCGACCGCATCGTCGGCGAGGCCCGCACCAAGGCCGAGCGCCTCGACGCCGAGTCCAAGACCAAGGCCGACCGGCTCGAGGCCGACGCCCGCCGCCGTGCGGAGATGCTCGACGGTGAGACCGCCGAGCGCCGCCAGCAGATGTTCGGCGAGCTCGAGAAGGAGCGCGACAAGCTCAACAGCGAGGTCGAGAACCTCCGGTCCTTCGAGCGTGAGTACCGCGCCCGGCTCAAGTCGTACTTCACCCAGCAGCTGGAGTCGCTCGAGTCGCCCTCCGAGGGCTCGCGTCCGGCGGGGCAGCAGGACCCGGCCCCCAAGCGGCTGCGCTCGATCCTGGGCGACGACGACACCTGAGCCACCCTCGCGGACCCTGTCAACCGGGCCCGGTTCACCCCCCGGGGTGAACCGGGCCCGTCGCTTGTGTCCTCCCAGCGTGGCCCGCTTGAAGCGCCCCCCGCGCCGGGCTAACCTTCCGCCGACGTGGTGGCCCCGCCACGCGGCTGTTCGCACGAGGAGAGGCCTCCCCATGGCTCGGACCACCAAGAAGTCGCTCGCCAGCTCGGCGGTGTCGGCGGCACGCAAGGCGATCCGTCGGCAGTCGGCATCCGCGAACGGGGTCGCCGACGAGTCGGCCCCCGCGAAGAAGGTGCCGGCGAAGAAGGTGCCGGCGAAGAAGGCGGCCTCGAAGAAGGGTGCGGCTGCGAAGAAGGCCGCGCCGGCGAAGAAGACGGCCTCGAAGAAGAGTGCGCCGGCGAAGAAGGCAGCGGCGAAGAAGGCAGCGGCGAAGAAGGCGGCCCCCGCCAAGAAGAGCGCTCCGGCGAAGAAGACGGCTGCCAAGAAGACAGCGGCGAAGAAGACGGCTGCGAAGAAGACGGCGGCGAAGAAGACGGCTGCGAAGAAGACGCAGGCCAAGAAGGCAGCCCCGGCCAAGAAGGTCAGCGCGCTCCAGGTCAAGGAGGGCGAGAGCGCCTGGACCAAGGCCGAGATCAAGGAGGTCCGCGACGAGCTGACCCGGATCCGGGACAAGGTCTCCGCCACGCTCGCCGACCAGGAGGAGGAGCTCGACCGGTTGATGCGTGACGCGGGCGACGGCGCCGGGCACGACCAGGCCGACATGGGCGCCACCAGCTTCGAGCGCGACCACGAGCTCCAGGTCGTCAACAACGAGCGCGAGAAGCTCGCCCAGGTCGACCGGGCCCTGGCTCGCATCGCCGACGGCAGCTACGGCACCTGCGAGTCCTGCGGCAACCCCATCGGGAAGATGCGGGTCATGGCCTTCCCGCGTGCCACACTGTGCCTGACATGCAAGCAGCGCGAGGAGCGTCGCTGAGCGACGACGACGACACCATCGACACCAGCCAGCCGACCCCCTCGCGCTCGGAATCGTCCCGACTGCGTCTGGTCTTCGCCGCGGTCGCCCTGACGGCGTACGCCGTGGACCTGGTGACCAAGCACCTCGCCGTCACGCGCCTGGCCGACGGCGACGTCCCGGTCCTCGGCGACTGGTTCGTGCTGCACCTGACGCGCAACCCCGGCGCCGCCTTCAGCACCGGCACGGAGTACACCCTCGTGCTCAGCTGGCTGGCCGTGGTGGCCGTCTGCGTCGTGCTGTGGTTCTCCCGGCGGCTCGGTGACCGCTGGTGGGCGGTGGGCCTGGGCCTGCTGCTGGGCGGGGTGGCCGGCAACCTCACCGACCGGATCTTCCGCGAGCCGGGGCCGATGCGCGGGCACGTCATCGACCTCTTCATGCTGCCCAGCTGGCCGGTCTTCAACATCGCCGACATCTGCATCAACGCGGCTGCCGGCGTGATCCTGCTCCAGACCTTCCGGGGCATCGGTGTCGACGGCCGCAGGGTCGGCTCCGACGACGAGCCGGAGGCCGCCGCGACCGACGACGCGCAGGCGGGGGAGCAGTGAGCGGCACCGACCACCGGGCGCTGAGCGTGCCCGAGGGCCTGGAGGGCGAGCGGGTCGACGCCGCCATGGCCCGGCTCTTCGGCCTCTCCCGCACCCGGTCGGCCGACCTCATCGCCGAGGGCCACGTCACCGTCGACGGCGACGCCGTCGCCAAGAGCCACCGGGTGGAGCCCGGGACACTGCTCGAGGTGAGCATCCCCGCTGCCACCGACCCGCTCGAGGTGGTGCCGGAGATCGTCGAGGGGATCAAGATCATCCACGACGACGAGTCGATCGTGGTGATCGACAAGCCGGTCGGCGTCGCGGTCCACCCCTCGCCCGGGTGGGGTGGCCCGACCGTGGTCGGCCACCTCGCCGGCGCCGGTTTCCGGATCGCGACCAGCGGCGCCTCCGAGCGGCAGGGCATCGTGCAGCGGCTCGACGTCGGCACCTCCGGCGTGATGGTGATCTGCAAGTCCGAGCGCGCCTACTCCGTGCTCAAGAACGCCTTCCGGCACCGCACCGTCGACAAGACCTACCACGCGCTGGTCCAGGGCTACCCCGACCCGCTGGCGGGCACCGTCGACGCCCCGATCGGCCGCCACCCGCGCCACGACTACAAGTTCGCGGTGATGTCGGACGGCCGCCACAGCATCACCCACTACGAGACGCTCGAGGCGCACCGCTTCGCCAGTCTCCTCGAGGTCCACCTCGAGACCGGCCGCACCCACCAGATCCGGGTGCACATGCAGGCGCTGAAGCACCCCTGCGTCGGTGACCTGACCTATGGCGCCGATCCGGTGCTGGCCCGGCGGGTCGGGCTGGAGCGGCAGTGGCTGCACGCCGTGCGCCTCGGCTTCGAGCACCCCGACAGCGGTGAGCGCGTCGAGTACGAGTCGAGCTACCCCGACGACCTCCAGCATGCCCTCGACGTGATCCGTGATGCCGACTGACGACGTGACGCTGCGACCGGCCACGGTCGCGGACGCCGTGGCCATGGCCGACGTCCACGTGGACTGCCGCGAGGCCAACGTGCCGGCGATGCCGCCGATGGTCCACGACCGGCCCACCACTCACCGGTGGATGCGGGGGCGGCTCGAGGGCGACAGCACCGGCTGGGTCGCGGAGCGGGACGGCGCGGTGGTGGGCTACCTCGTGCTCACCGGGGACTGGCTCGACGACCTGTTCCTCGCGCCCGGCGAGACCGGCCACGGCCTCGGCTCGGCGATGCTCGACGTCGTCAAGGCCGAGCGGCCCGAGGGGTTCTGCCTGTGGGTCTTCGCCTCGAACCACGGGGCCCGGCGGTTCTACGCGCGCCACGGGCTGGTCGAGCTCGAGACCACCGACGGGTCCGCCAACGCCGAGCGGGCACCCGACGTCCGGCTGGCCTGGCCCGGGGCGGATCCGCTGGCGTTCCTCCGCCGGCTCATCGACGACGTCGACGACCAGCTCGGTGACCTGCTGGCGCGACGCGCGGCCCTCACCCGGGCCGTCCAGCCGCACAAGACCGACCCCCGCCGCGACCTCGACCGGGAGCAGGCGATCGCCGACCGGCTCGCGCAGCGGGCTCCGGCGCTGGGGCGGCAGCGGGTGGAGCGGATCGTCCACGCGATCATCAGCGAGAGCCTCGACGCCGCGACCTGATCCCCGGACGTGTCGGTGCGTCCTGTCATCATCCTCGCGACGGCTGCCGTAGGCTTCAGACCTTCCCCAGCACCACCCCCGGCGCCGCGAGCTGTCCTGGCCGCCGTCGTACCTGCATGCCCGTCCGACCCTTGAGGGGAGTGGCTCGACCACCGATGGCTGGATCTCCCGGAGACTCCTTCGCCCACCTGCACGTGCACACCGAGTACTCCATGCTCGACGGTGCCGCCCGGCTGGGGGCCCTCACCGCCAGGGCCGCCGAGCTCGGCATGCCGGCGGTGGCGATGACCGACCACGGGAACGTCTTCGGGGCCTACGAGTTCTACCGGTCGGCCAAGGCCGCCGGGGTCAAGCCGATCATCGGCATCGAGGCCTACATGGCCCCCAACATCTCCCGCTTCGAGAAGAAGGGGGTCAACTTCTACGACGGCGGGTCCGACGACGTCTCCGCCCGGGGTGCCTACACCCACATGACGCTGCTCTCGGAGTCGACCGAGGGGATGCACAACCTCTTCCGGCTCTCCACCGGAGCCTGGCGCGACGGCTTCTTCAAGCACCCGCGCATGGACCGCGAGCTGCTCTCCCAGCACGGCCGGGGCATCATCGGCACCACCGGCTGCCCCTCCGGCGAGATCCAGGTCCACCTGCGCTACGGCAACTACGAGGCGGCGCGCAAGGCGGCCGGCGACTTCCAGGACATCCTGGGCCGCGACAACTACTTCCTCGAGCTGATGGACCACGGGCTCGAGATCGAGCGGCGGGTGCGTGACGGGCTGCTGCGGCTCGCGGCCGACCTGCGGATCCCGCTGCTGGCGACCAACGACTCCCACTACGTCATGCGGGAGGACGCCCCGGCCCAGGAGCACCTGCTCTGCATCAACTCCGGCTCCACCATGGACATCCCCGCCGGTGACGGCCCCGGCCAGCGGTTCGCCTTCAGCGGCGACGGCTACTACCTGAAGTCCGCGGCCGAGATGCGCGAGATCTGGCGCGACCTGCCCGAGGCCTGCGACAACACCCTGCTCGTCGCCGAGCGCTGCGACGTCGCCTTCACCGAGGGCAACGGCACCTACATGCCCCGGTTCCCCTGCCCGCCGGGCGAGAGCGAGGACTCCTGGCTGGTCAAGGAGGTCGAGCGGGGCCTGCAGGTCCGCTACCCCCGCGGCGTGCCCGACGAGGTGCGCAAGCAGGCCGAGTTCGAGCTCGGCGTCATCACCCAGATGGGCTTCCCCGGATACTTCCTCGTCGTCGCGGACTTCATCAACTGGGCCAAGGACAACGGCATCCGGGTCGGGCCCGGTCGTGGCTCCGGTGCCGGCTCGATGGTCGCCTACGCGATGCGCATCACCGACCTCGACCCGCTCGAGCACGGCCTGATCTTCGAGCGGTTCCTCAACCCCGACCGCGTCTCGATGCCCGACTTCGACATCGACTTCGACGAGCGCCGGCGCGGCGAGGTCATCAAGTACGTCACCGACAAGTACGGCGACGACCGGGTCTCCTACATCGTCACCTACGGCACCATCAAGGCCAAGCAGGCCGTCAAGGACTCCTCACGGATCCTGGCCTACCCCTTCGCCATGGGCGACCGGATCACCAAGGCCATGCCGGCCGCGGTGATGGGCAAGGACGTCCCGCTCAAGGACATCTTCGACCCCGCCCACAAGCGGTACGGCGAGGGCGGGGAGTTCCGCGCCCTCTACGACGGCGACGCCGACGTCAAGCGCGTCGTCGACACCGCGATCGGCATCGAGGGCCTCAAGCGGCAGTGGGGCGTCCACGCGGCCGGCGTGATCATGTCCAGCGAGCCGCTGATCGACGTGATCCCGTTGCTGCGGCGCCCGGCCGACGGCGCGATGATCACCCAGTTCGACTACCCCACCTGTGAGGGCCTCGGCCTGATCAAGATGGACTTCCTCGGGCTGCGCAACCTCACGGTCCTCGACGACGCGGTCCGCAACATCGAGGCCAACCGCGGCGAGACCGTGGTCCTCGAGGAGCTCGAGCTCACCGACCCGGCGACGTACGCGCTGCTCGCCCGCGGCGACACCCTCGGCGTGTTCCAGCTCGACGGCGGCCCGATGCGGGCGCTGCTGCGCTCGATGCGGCCCGACTCCTTCGAGGACATCTCCGCGGTCGGCGCCCTCTACCGACCCGGCCCGATGGGAGCCGACTCCCACAACAAGTACGCCCGCCGCAAGACCGGCCGGGAGCCGGTGGAGGCGATCCACCCCGAGCTGGCCGAGCCGCTCGAGGACATCCTGGGCGAGACCTACGGGCTCATCGTCTACCAGGAGCAGGTCATGGCGATCGCCCAGAAGCTGGCGGGCTACAGCCTCGGGCAGGCCGACATCCTGCGCCGCGCGATGGGCAAGAAGAAGAAGGAGGAGCTGGACAAGCAGTTCGAGGGCTTCTCCGCCGGCATGGTCGAGCGCGGCTACTCGATGGCCGCGGTCAAGACGCTGTGGGACATCCTGCTCCCGTTCTCCGACTACGCCTTCAACAAGGCCCACTCCGCGGCGTACGGCCTGGTGTCCTACTGGACGGCCTACCTCAAGGCCAACTACCCGGCCGAGTACATGGCGGCGCTCCTGACCTCGGTCAAGGACGACAAGGACAAGATGGCGATCTACCTCAACGAGTGTCGCCGGATGAAGATCCAGGTGCTGCCGCCCGACGTCAACGAGTCCCAGGCCGACTTCACCCCGGTGGGGCGCGACATCCGCTTCGGCCTGACCGCGATCCGCAACGTGGGCGGCAACGTCGTGAGCGCGATCGTCGAGGGGCGCGAGGAGCAGGGTCGCTACACCGACTTCAACGACTTCATGGGCAAGGTCTCGGCGCTGGTGTGCAACAAGCGCGTCATCGAGTCGCTGGTGAAGGCGGGTGCCTTCGACGAGATGAAGCACCACCGGCGCGCGCTGGTGGCCGTCCACGAGACCGCGGTCGACCAGTACGTCGACATCAAGCGCAACGAGGCCATCGGCCAGGACTCCCTCTTCGACGGGCTGCTCGACGACGACGGCGGCGGGTTCGGGATCTCGGTGGCGATCCCCGAGATCGACGAGTGGGACAAGATGACCCTGCTCGGCCACGAGCGGGAGATGCTCGGACTCTACGTCTCGGACCACCCGCTGCTCGGGCTGGAGCACCTGCTCTCCCGTGGCACCGACTGCTCGATCGGCCAGCTGATGCTCGACGAGGAGCGCGCCGACGGCTCCTCGATCACCATCAGCGGGCTGGTGACCTCGGTCCAGCGCAAGATCACCAAGCGCGGTGACACCTGGGCGATGGTGACGCTGGAGGACCTCGACGGCGCCATCGACGTGCTGCTGTTCCCCAGCTCCTACCAGCTGGCCAGCACCATGCTGACCGAGGACGCGATCATCACGGTGCGCGGCCGGCTCTCCCGCAGCAAGGACCAGCCGGAGATCCACGCCCAGGAGGTCACCGTCCCCGACCTCACCGACGGTCCCAGCGGACCGGTGGTGGTCAGCCTGCCCTCGACCCGGTGCACCGGCCCGGTCGTGGAGCAGCTCAAGGACGTCCTGCGCACCCACCCCGGCGTCACGGAGGTGCAGCTGAAGCTGCTCTCGCGCGACTCCACCAAGGTGCTCCGGCTGGCCGACGGGCTGCGGGTGACCCCGAGCCCGGCACTCTTCGCCGACCTCAAGCAGCTGCTGGGGCCCGGATGTCTGCAGGGCTGACCGCGTCCACCACCCACCACCTCTCGCGCTGGTGGCTGGTGCGTGACGTCCTCCTCGTGCTCGCCGTGTTCGCGGTCGTCGGCGCCCTCGGTGGCCTCGTGTGGGAGCTGTGGTGGTCGCCACCCTCGGGGGTCGTGGTCGACCGGGCCTGGGTCCCCGACGACGAGGGCATCCGGGAGCTGTTCTCCGGGACCGCCCTCTACGTCGTGGTCGGCCTCACGGTCGGGGTGCTCGCCGGCGCCGCGTGTGCCTGGTTCTTCGACCGGGTGGAGGTGCTGACGCTGGTGGCAGTCGCCGCCGGGTCGGTGCTGGCCGCGTGGTTGATGCTCCACGTGGGCCTCGCCCTCGCCCCACCCGACCCGGCCGGGCTCGCCGCGACCGCCGCCGAGGGGACCCAGGTCCCCGGAGCCCTCGAGGTCGAGGGGGAGGGCGCGCTGGCCAGTCTTCCGGCCGGCGCCCTCACCGGCCTGGTCGTGGTGTTCATCGGGTTGGCACCGACTCGGCCGTCCCGGTCATGAGACTGCGTCCCGGTGGGTAGGGTTCGACCCACGGGAACCACTGCTCGTCCGGTCCCGTCCCACGCCTGAAGTACCACCTCACAGATCACGACCAGGGGAGACACACGATGTCCAGCACCACCCCGCCGCCGGCAGGTCCCGGCGGCCCCGAGTACCTCGACCAGAGCGGCGGCGAGCCGGCCGGTCCGTCCGGCGCCGACGCCGACGCCGACGCCGGGAGCGGCGGGCGTCGTACGGCCGCGGTGGCCGTGGGAGCGGTCGCCGTCCTCGCCCTCGTCGGCGGCGGTGCCTGGGCGGCGATGTCGTTCTTCTCGACCGGTTCGCAGCCCGCCGACGCCCTCCCGGCGTCGACCGTCGGCTACGCCAGCGTCGACCTGGACCCCAGCGGGAGCCAGAAGATCGAGGCCTTCCAGATGATCAAGAAGTTCCCGTCCCTCGACAAGGAGCTCGGCGGCTTCGACGCCGACGACGACATCCTGGCCAAGGCGTTCGAGGACCTCGAGCAGGAGTGCGACCTCAGCTACGCCGATGACGTCAAGCCATGGCTGGGATACCGCTTCGCGGTGGCCGCGGTCGACCTCGGCGACGGGCCCCCGGCCCCGGTCGGGGTGCTGCAGGTCAGCGACGCCGGAGCAGCCGAGGACGGCCTGGCCGCGCTCGCGGAGTGCGGCGGCGAGGACGTCGGCGGCTGGGTCGTCGAGGGCGACTGGGCGGTGGTCGCCGAGACCGAGGACATCGCCCAGCAGGTCGTCGACGCCACCGCCGAGGGCACCCTCGCCGACGACGAGACCTACCAGGACTGGACCGACCAGGTCGGCGAGCCTGGCGTGATGAGCATGTACGCCGCCCCCGAGGCCGGCACGGCGCTCGCCGAGCTCGCCGAGCAGCTCGGTGGACCCCTGGTGCCGAGCCTGCCCGGTGCCGTGCCTCCGGTCGAGGGCGAGGACGGCACGGAGTCGGGCGAGGCCCTGCCCGAGGAGCTGACCGAGGCACTCGAGGAGTTCGCCGGCATGGCCGGCACGCTGCGGTTCAGCGACGGCGCCCTCGAGCTCGAGCTCGCCACGGCCTCGGGCGACGAGGAGCAGATGCAGCTCTTCGCCACCGACCGCGGGGACGACGTCATCGCCACGCTGCCCGACGACACCGCCGCGGCCATCGGCTTCGGCTTCGCCGACGGTTGGCTGCAGGCGTTCCTCGAGCAGGCAGCCGCCAGCTCCAACGGCGAGATGACGGTGGAGGACATGGAGTCGCAGCTGCAGGCGATGACCGGACTCACCATCGCCGACCTCGAGACCCTCGCCGGTGAGTCGGCCGCGATCTCCCTGGGCAGCGACCTCGACCCCGAGGCGATCTTCGGCTCCGGCGACGGCAGCAACGTCCCGGTCGGCGCGAAGATCCAGGGCGACGCCGGGAGCATCCAGGAGGTGCTGTCCACCCTCGGTGAGTCGATGGGGGCCGAGCAGTCCGTCCTCGGCAACGACGCGGAGGGGGACGTCGTGGCGGTCGGACCCAACCCCGACTACCGCAGCAGCATCCTCGAGGACGGTGACCTCGGTGACTCCGAGGTCTTCCAGAACGTGGTCCGCGAGGCCGACGACGCCAGCGCCGTCCTCTTCGTCAACTTCGACGCCAACGACTGGCTGACGGGTCTGGCCGAGGGGCAGCAGGAGGTCCAGGAGAACCTCGAGCCGCTCGAGGGACTCGGGATCAGCAGCTGGGTGGACGAGGACACCTCTCACGCGGTGTTCCGGCTGACCACCGACTGACCAGCAGCACTCAACCCCGGCCGACCTGGCCCGTGATCGCCCCGGTGATCGCGACCAGGTCT
>Ga0299913_10004010_pt1 | contig 12248 bp, 9 predicted proteins | sample RVTome_9_FD_201360 | JGI IMG/M metagenome (GOLD analysis project Ga0299913, IMG submission 201360) | Soil microbial communities from uranium-contaminated site in the Upper Colorado River Basin, Wyoming, United States - RVT155D38 (version 2) ... | reverse complement strand
GGACGTGATCCACCACCCGCTGCCCGCCTGGATGTGGCGCGCGCCGTGCGCGCAGGTGATCACGGTCCATGACCTCGCGTTCGAGCACCTGCCGGAGGGGTTCGGCCGGATCTGGCGCGCGCTCGCACGTCGCCGGCACCGCGCGGCCGCGCGGCGCGCCGGGGCCGTCGTTTGCGTCTCGCGGACGGCGGCGGCGGACGCCGTCGGGATCCTGGGCGCCGATCCGGAGGTTGTGATCGTCGCGCCGCATGGGCCCGGCCAGGTATCGGCCGCGGCGACCGATGCGGCGGCCGGTGAGGCGCGACACTTCCTGTACGTGGGCGACGACGAGCCGCGCAAGCGCGTTCCCGCCCTGCTCGAGGCGCACAGGCGCTACGCCGCCGGCCGGCAGGACGCGTTGCCGCTCGTGCTCGCCGGCACCGCCGCTCAGCGCGCGAACGGGCAGCCGCTGATCGTCGGCGAGCCGCGGCCGGACCCGGCACGGCTGCGTGAGTTGCTCGCCGGTGCCGCGGCGCTCGTTCACCCGTCCGCCGAGGAGGGGTTCGGCCTCACGCTGGCGGAGGCGATGGCGTCGGGCGTCCCCGTCCTCGCCGTGCGCAACCCGGGCACGCACGAGCTGTGCGGCCCGGCGGCGCTGCTCGTGGAGCCGGACGGGCTGGCCGAGGGCATGACGCGGCTGCACGAGGAGGGCGACCTGCGCGCCGAGCTCGCGCGCATGGGGCGCGAGCGCGCGCGACGTCTCTCGTGGGACGAGAGCGCCCGCCTGCACGAGTACGCTTATGCGAGCGCCGCCGCATGAAGGTCGCGGTTCTCGGCACACGCGGGATTCCCGCGAGCTACAGCGGCTTCGAGACCGCGGTCGAGCAGATCACGAGCCGGCTGGCGGCTAGGGGGCACCACGTCTCGGTCTACTGCCGCCCGCACGTCGTCGATCCCTCGATCGAAGCGTGGAAGGGCGCCCAGCTGATCCACCTCCCGACGATCAGGAACAAGTACCTCGACACGTTCGTCCACACCTTCCTGTCCGCGCTGCACGCCGCCCACGTGCTGAAGCCGGACGTGGCGCTGTTCTTCATCGCGGGCAACAGCCCACTCTGCGTGATCACGCGCGCGCGCGGGATCCCGACGCTGATCAACATCGACGGGCTCGACTCGAACAGGCGGAAGTGGAACCGCACCGCGAAGACGTACCTTCGCTGGGCTGAGCGCGTCTCGCCGCGGATGGCGACGCGCGCGATCACGGACTCGCACGCGGTCGCTCACATCTTCGAATCGAGCTTCGGCAAGCGGATCGGCGTCGTCCCGTACGGCGCCGAGTCGCCGCCGGAGACCGGCACCGAGACGCTCGAGCGGCTCGGCCTCGAGCCGCGCAAGTACGTCCTGTTCGTCGGGCGGCTCGAGCCTGAGAACAACCCCCACCTGCTCGTCGAGGCGTGGGCGCGGATCCCGAGTGAGAAGACGCGCGGCATGAGCCTCGTCGTGGTCGGCGGCGCGCCGTACGCTTCCGACTACATCCTGCGCGTCAGGCGCGCGGCGGACCCGCGCGTGGTCTTCCCGGGGTACGTGTTCGGCCGTGGGTACTGGGAGCTCCAGCGGAACGCGTACCTGTTCTGCGCGCCCACCGAGGTGGGCGGGACCCACCCGGTGATCCTCGAGGCGCTCGTCGCGGGCAACTGCGTCCTCGTCAACGACTACGAGCCGAACGCGGAGACCGTCGGCGAGGCCGGCGTGTACTTCTCGGGGCGGCAAGGCGTTCCCGACCTGGCCCGCCAGCTCGAGTACCTGATCGACCACCCCGAGGGGGTCGAGGCATACCGCGAGCGTGCGCGCGAACGCGCGAAGCAGTACTCGTGGGACGCCGTCGCGACCGCCTACGAGCAGTTGCTGCTCGACGTCGTCGAGGGGACCGGCCACGGCCCGCTGCCGCTCGACCGCCTCGAGGAGATCGAGCGCGCGACCGGCGCGGCGCTGCCCTAGAGGCGCGCGGAGCTAACCAAAAACGATTCGGAAGGTGCCGGCGCCGCGCGCGTGCACCTTGGTCAGCAGGTAGCCCGCCGCGTTCGTCTCGACCTGCTTGACGAGGCGCCAGCGCCGCTTGCCCTTCCGCCTGAACTCGATCCGCGCCGGGGTCCGGCCGGGGGCGGCACGCCAGTACCCGAACACCCGCGTTGGGCGGCCGCGGCGCTTGATCAGGTGGATGCCGCGCTGATAGCTGGCGTAGGCGGGCTTGTGCTTTCCCTTGGCCGTCTTCAGCCCGGTCTGGAACGTGCCCCAGCGGCGCGGGTCGTTCGGCCCGTACATCCCGAGCGGCGAGTCGTCGAAGAGCAGGAACTGCGCCGTCGAGCGGACACGCCGGTGGCGGTACGCGAGCCACTCGCCGTGGGCGAGGTAGCGCGCGTGGGTCTTCCACGGCCAGCCGACGTACGGGTCGGGCGGGTCGGTTTGGTAGCCGTACTCGGTCAGCCACACCTTGAAGCGCTTGGCGGAGCCGTGGCGGCCGAGCGCCAGGTCGAGCGTCCGCGTCAGGCGGCCGAGGTCGGCGATGACGACGTCGTCCTTGTTCGGATCGCTCACGCCCGGCGGCGCCTCGAACGCGTAGGGGTGATGTGCGAATGCCGTCGCGTCGAACAGGACCGGGTGCGCGGCACGGAAGCCCGTGCCGCCGTCCGGACAGTCGCGGCGCTGGGCAGCTTCTCCCGTGAACGGCCGGAACCTGCGGTTGAGGCAGTAGAGCTCGCGCACGAAGTGCAGCGGCCGCAGCGACTGCGTCACGGCCCGCTCCGAGGCGCCGCGCGGGGCGGTCTCGCCGATCAGGATCGTGTCGTCGCCGTGCCCGGACTCCGCCAGACCGCTGTACATCGCGTCGGCGAGCGCGCGGTAGACGTGCGGCGAGGCCGCGAGCCGCTTGTCGTCCTCATGCGATTGCGGTGTCAGCCAGCCGGGCATGTTGGGCTCGTTCCAGGCCGACCATGTGTCGACCCGCGGGAGGACGGGGCCGGTGTTCGGCGGGTTCGGGTTGTCCGGCGAGGGGTCTGACCCCTCGGGCGGGCAGATTGGTGGAGGGACGGGGAAGTTCGGCGTTGGCTCGCAGTCGTCGAACACGGACGCGCTGTTCTGGCGCGCCGCCTCGTCGTTGAACATGCCCGAGTAGCGCGTCCCGACGGCTTGCACGAAGTCCTTGTACTCGGCTGCGCTCGGGCGGAACGAGTCCTCGGTCTCGGCGCTAGGGGCCGAAGGGGTCGCCCAGTGCGGCGCGGGCGAGGTGATGTTGAAGAGCAGCTTCAGGCCGACCTTCTGCGCGGTGGTGACGATCGCGTCGTAGCGATCCCACTTCTCGGCGGAGTAATTCCGCGGGTCGGCGCCCGCGCCGGGCGGGAACGGCCGTATCTCCGACTTCGGGTCCGGCGCCAGCAGGTGCCAGAACACCGAGACGCGGATCCGGTCGACGCCGATCTGCTTCAGCTCCGCAAGCGTGCCCTCGAGCCGCTCGGGCGCCGAGTACACGATCTTCGGGTCGTCCATGAAGATCGACTCCTGCGACCTCGAGGCGGCGGCCGGCGCGGCCGAGACGGCGAGCACGGCCAGCGCGAGCACGGCGGCCCGCGTCACTGGGGCACCTCCGGCGGGAGGGGCGCCTCCGGCGGGAGGTCGCCGCGCAGTCGAAGCCGCGCCCGCGCCTCGATGAAGGTTCTCTGGACCGCTTCGGACATGGGGTCAAGGTAGAGCGCCTGGTCGAGCGCCGTCAGCGCCCCGTCGGGATCGTCGAGCTCGTAGAGCCGGAAGTCGGCGAGCCGGAGCCACGCCTGCGCGTCCCTGCGGTGCTCCGCGGCCGCGCGCTCGAAGACGGCGAGCGCCTCGCTGTCCCGCCCCGCGCGCTGGTGCACGGTGGCCTCCGCGAACAGCGGCTTGATCGCGAGCGGGTCGATCTCCTGCGCGTCGTGTGCGGCGTCGAGCGCCTCGTCGAGCCTGCCGGAGCCGGAGAGGGCGATCGCCTCGTTTGCGCGGTTCTCAGCGCGCTCGGGCTGCCAGATGCTCCAGCTTGCGGCGAGCGCGGCCAGCAGCGCCCCGGCTGCGAGCGCGATCCGGCCCCGGGACAGGCGCGAGCGCGGTGGCTCCTCGACCGGGGCAGCCGCCTCGGGCGCAGGCCCGCGCCCGGCGACGAAGCCGGCCGCGACGAGCGCCATGACCGTCGGGCCGGGCGTGAACCAGGTCCAGTCGAGCGCCGACTGGATCCCGTACGCGATGGCGGCCAGGAACAGAGCGGTCACCGCAATCCGGTCGGCGGTCCATGCGGGCGCGCGCATGTGGTCCACCCGCTCGGGACGTCCGATCAGCAGCAGCTGGCCGAGGCGTGAGCGCGGCGTCGCTCCGACTGCTCGAATCGCTGCGATCAGCCACGTGAGCGCGAGCGCGAGCGACACGAGGAGTCCGATGACGCCGAGGTCGGCCATCGTCTGCGCGAGATAGCCGTGCGCATGGCGCGTGACGTTCTTCGTCTCCCGGAACCGGAGCCCCGCCGTCGCAAAGCCCCCGGCGCCGACGCCCGCGACCGGGTCGTCCTCGAAGACGTCGAGCGCCTGGCGCCAGTACCGGCTCCGCGACGACGCCGCCGTCCCGAGTCGTGACGGGCCGCCCGCGGCAGTCGCGCTGTCGTCCGTCAGCTCTTCCCAGCGGTCGGAGACCGTGCCGCCGAGCCCGCGGTCACTAAGGGCAACCGCGCCGATGCCGGCGACCACGGCGAGCAGCAGCCCGGCGACCAGGAGCTGGCCGATGGCGCGGCGGGCGTCGGGCTGGACGACCATCCGCTCACGCGCGCTCGTGAACGTGAACCCGATGACGTACAGGCCCAGGACGAACGCGAGCAGCATCAGCCCGAACTCCGTCGCCACTGCCTCGCGCACCGCGATCTCGACGTTGTCGTCCGTGAAGGCCGCCTTGCTCGTCGCCCACACGAGGATCGGAGTAGCTGCAACTGCTGCCGCCAGCAGCACCGCCATGCTCCTCAAGCGCAGGGGGACGAACACGAGCCAGAGCGCGATGGCGACGGCCGCGCCCATGAGCCCGCTGCGCGAGTAGGTCAGGAACAGCGCGACCGTGAGCAGGCCGGCGACGGGATAGGCGAGTGCGCTGACGGCCGCGGACCCGTGCCGTCTCGCACCGAGCCACAACGTAAGCGGGAACGCCAGGCCGGCGGTCACGCCGACGGCGTTCCAGTATCCGAACGGCTGGCCGATGCGAGCGTAGATCTCGAGCTCGGCGAGCTGGGCCGGCCACACGCGCGAGATCAGCGCGTAGCCGACGATGACGGTGGCCGCGATCAGGATCGCGCGAAGCACGAGCTCGCCCGCGGCGGGACCGAGGTTTCCGAGCGCGACGGCGCCGGCGAACACACCGAGGTAGGCGAGCGTCCGGTTCGTCTCGATCCAGCTGTCGCCCGGCGCGACGGACCACTCGATCGACAACGCGCTGAGAAGCGTGAGGAGGACGAAGAGGCCGGTCGTGATCGCGCCGCGCGGGCGGGTCCTGGGCGTGAACAGGACCCCGATCGCGCACGCGATCCCGCCGCCGATGACCAGGCAGATCTCCGTCGTCGTCGCTCGCCCGAGCTCGGTCCCGCCCTTCGCCCCGAAGGCGACCGCCGTGAGCGCTGCCGCGAGCCCAAGGCTCGCCAGCGCTCCCGGGCGGACTATCGGCTCGCGCCCGGAAGCCGGGAGGTCAGACCGGGCGGAAGGTAATCGCGGAGCAGATACGCCCCGCCGCCGACTGCCGCGAGTCCGAGAAGAGCGATTGCGACGAGTGCCGCGGTGGGGAGCCCGGAGTCGTCTCCCGCATTCGCGCCCGCCGCGAGGGTTGCGCTTTCGGACGGCGCGGTGCCGTCCTGCGCCTCCTGCTGGCGGCGGCTCAGCTCCTCGGCGTCACTGGCGGTCGCGCCAGCGCCGCCCGACCCGTTCTCTCCATTGCCGCCCCCGCCGGTCGAGCCGCCCGCGCCGCCGCCCGACTCGCTCGAGCCCGAGCTTCCGCGGCCGCCCCCCTGCGCCTGGCGGATGACGTCGCGACAGTCCGAGTACGCATCGATGTCGCTCGGCATGTTCTCGGACGCATCCTGGAGTTCCTCGTCCGAGTACTGGTTGTCGAGGTCGCCGTCCTGAGCGCAGTCGCGAATGACGTCGTCGCCGCTGGCCCCTGCGGTGAGGGGCATGGCGAGCGCCACGAGGAGCGCCACTGGCAGCGTGATCAGTCGTGTGGGCATTGAAAAACGCATCGTCCAGTTCGAAGAACAGTTCCGCGGGAGCTAGGTAGCGCTTCCCGCCTTCGCGGCGCGCGAACCGCCGGCGACGCCGCTGGCGACGCAACTTAGCAAGAGAGGTCCCGGGGAGCGGGCTAGGCCGCCGGTTTTCCGCTCATTTGCAGGGCATCCTCGTACGCGCGGACAGTTTCCGTGCCCGTCCGCCGCCAGCTGAAATGCGTCTCCGCGCCCGTCCGCGCAGCCGTGGCCACGCGCTCGAGCTCGACCGGGTCCGAGAGCAGGTCGCTGAGCGCATCGGCCAGTGCGCCCGGGTTGCGCGCGGGCACGAGCGACACTCCCTCGACCAGCTCGGCGATCTCCTCCGGACCGCCCTCTCCGCGCGTTGCCACGACGGGCACGCCGCACGCGAGCGCCTCGACGTAGGCGACGCCGAAGGCCTCGTCGACGCTCGGCAGCGCCATCACGTGGCAGCGCGCGAGCTCGCGCAAGGCCCGCTCGTGGTCGAGCCGGCCGGTCCACCGGATTCGGCCTTCCAGGCCGAGCTCGCCGGCGAGCCGCTCGAGCCGGGGACGCTCAGGCCCGTCGCCGATCACCACCCAGCCGGCGTCGCGCAGCCGCTCGTCGCCCAGCGCGCGCAGCACGTCCTCGTGACGCTTGCGTGCCACCGCGTCGGCCGCCAGCGTTGCGATGGTCGGCCGCGCGTGCTTCTCGGGGAGCTCCGACGGCATGCGCGCGCCCAGGTGCACGACCCGCACGTGCGCTCCCGAGCCGGCGACCTCGGCAGCGCGCCGGCGCGTCTCGCGGCTGTTGCACAGCACGATGTCGGCCGCGCGCAGGACGGCGGCGACCTCGGTGCGCCCCTTCGAGGTTGCGAGCAGCCGCGCGTACACGTCGCTGCCGTGGATCGAAACCACGAACGGCTTCTCGTGTGCGTCCACCCATTCCCGCACCGCCGCTCCCGCCGGAACCGCGTAATGGGCGTGCACGACGTCGATCGGCCAGGCTCGCTCGAGCCGGGTGAGCGCGCGCTCGAGCGCGCGGCGCGCCCACACGCCCCACGAGGCGTAGGACCGCTCGCGCGGAGGTGCGAGGAAGCGCACGTACTCGACGCCGATCCCGTCCCGCTCCTCATGTCGCGGCTGCGCGGCGATCCCCCGCAGCGATGCGACGAAGGCGCCCGGGCTCCGGAGTGCACGGATCGGCGGGATCGGTCGCTCGAGCGCGAGGACGCGCACGTCGGCGCCCGCGTCGCGTGCCGCCAGCGCCTGCTCGTGCGCCCACACGCCCGTCGCCGGGTCGCGCCGGCGCGGGTAGTACTCGGCCACCACGCAGACGTTCATCGCGGCAGGCGCTCGTGCGCCACCACGGTCCGTTGTGCCTCCTCGGCGGGCACGTACGGACGCTCGCGGAGGAACTCGCGCGCCTCGGCTATCGCAGCCTCGCGCGAGTAACCGGTTGCGACGGGCGCGGTGTCGTGGCGTACCGGAAGCGCGTCCACGATTCCGAGCCGCCACCCACGCGCCCGCGCGAGCGCCGCCCAGTGGACGTCCAGGCCCCAGCCGTAACGGAGTGCGGGAAAGGGGACGAGCTCGGCGACGGCGTCCGCACGAAAAGCGGTGACCGGGCCGATCTCGACGTAGCGCGTCTCGCGCGCGACGAGCCCGCCCCGGCGCCGCGTGACGTGCCACGCGGCGTGACTGCGCCGGGTCTGTGCCGGTTGGGCCAGGGCGAAGTCCAACGCCTCGCAGATCGCGATGAAGCGGTCGAGGAACCGGCGCGGAAGGAGCACGTCGTCGTCGACGACCACGAGCCAGTCGTGCTCGCCGGAGGCGCGGCCGGCGAGCGCCGTGTTGAGGTTCTCGAACTTGCCGCCCGCGAGGCGATCGGCGACGGTCACGTCGGCAAGCTCAGGCGCAGGCGCGTCGCGCGCGCCAAGCGCCAGCTCGACGTGGTGGCCGCTGCGCTGAAGCTCGGCGGCCGCGCGCACCATCTGCCGCGCGTCGCTTCCGTAGATGCCGGCGACGAGCACTCGCCGCGGCGGTCCGGAGGCCCTCCGGGCGGCACGCCCCGCCGAGCCGAGCGCGAGCCGCAGGTCGAGCAGGCGGTCGTGCAGCGTGTTCTTGGTAATGCCGCGGATGCCGGCGACGTGACCGGACTCGCCGGAGAGGAAGTCGTCGGCTGCCACCTGCCTGGAGGTTAACTTCCGCCTCGTGCCCGACTTCACGGATGTCGCGCTCGTCTCGCTGGGCACGACGCCCGGCCTGCGGCGTGCGGACGCGGCGTTCGCCCAGCAGCTGCGACACGCGGGACTCGGCTGCGAGGTCGCGCCGGTGCAGATCGGCGCGGCCGGCGCGCTGCGCCGCAACGCCGCGATCACCGACCTGGTCGAGTCGCTGGCGGCCAGGCGGGCGCCGCGACCCCGTGCGCGCATCGTCGTGTTCTCGACCGTCACCGCCGCGCTCCTGCAGCGCCGTGCCGGCCCGTACGCCGTGCGGTTCGACTCGCCTGCCGCGCTCAACCGGCCGGGCGCGTCGGGCGTCTGGCAGCGGCGGGCCGAGCGCCGCGCGCTCGCCGGCGCGCGCTGCCTCCTGCCGTGGAGTGAGGGCGCGTCCCAGGCCGCGCCCGGCACCGCGCCGCGGGTGGTCTTGCCCGTGCCGATCGAGCCGCTGCCGCAAACGGGCTCGCGCGACATCGACGCCCTCGCGTACGCGGGCGATCCAGGGAAGCGCGGCCTCGACCTGCTGTGCCGCGCCTGGGCGCAGGCGGGCGCCGGCGCCCGGCTCAGGATCGGCGGCATCGAGCGCGACCGCGCGCTGCGGTGGCTCGGGCGCCGAGGCGTCGATGAGCCGGCGGGGGTCGACTGGATGGGGCCGGTCGCGCACGAGGCGTGGCTCGAGACCGTGCAACGCGCGCGCCTCTTCGTCAACGCGTCGCGCCGCGAGGACTACGGGATCGCGCAACTCGAGGCGCTCTCGGCCGGCGCGGCCCTTGTCACGGTGCCGTCGGCCGGACCGTACGAGGCGCTGCCGCTCGCGCGCCGGCTGGCACCCGGTCTCGTCGCCGAGGACCTCGGCGGCGCACTCGCCGCGGGGCTTCGCCTCGCAGACTCCGAGCTCGACGGCTACCGCTGCGCCGCCGCCGAGGAGCTCGTGCCCTATCGCCCGGCGGCCGTGCAGGCGCTCGTGTCCGAGCGGGTGATTCCCGCGCTCGGCCTCGCCTGATCAGCCGCCGACGAGCCCCGACCGGCTGGCGCCGACGGCGGCCAGGGCCTGCTGCATGCCCCGGACCCACGCCTGCGGCGTGTACGGCGCCACGTCCTTCGCGGCCGCGGTGCCGAGCGCGTCCCGCAGCTCCGGGTTGCGCGCGAGCGTCTCGAGCCGCACGGCGAGTGCGCCGGCGTCTCCCGCCGGAAACACGAGCCCGTTGCGCCCGTCCCGCACGAGGCCGCCCGCCACCGCGCCGACGGCGTCGCTCGCCAAGACCGGCGTGCCCTGGTGCATCGCCTCGTTGGCGACGAGGCCCCACGGCTCGCGAAAGGTGGCCGTCGCGATCGAGGGGAGCACCAGTGCGTCAGCGGCGGCATACAACGCCGGAAGCTCGCGCTGCTCGACCTGCCCGAGGGCCGTAGCGCCGGCGCTCTCGATCCGCGCGCGCAGCGGCCCGTCGCCCACGAACACGAGCTCGGCCTCGCCATCGAGGCCCGACTGCCGCCACGCCTCGAGGAGCACGTCCACTCCCTTCTCGTGCTCGAAGCGGCCCACGAACAGGAACTGCGGCCGCTCGGTGGAGGAAGCGGCCGGCTCCGCCGGCGCGAAGTGGAGAGGCGCGGCGGCCTGCGTGGCCACGAAGACGTCGTCGTCACGGCCGCGACGTGCGGCCACGTATGCGCTCACGTGCGGCCCGTAGGTGGCGACCGCGTCGGCGTGCCGGTACAGGTAGCGGGTCGGCAGCCACGAGAGCGCGTGCGCGGCCGTGCGCGGATGCGCCCAGATCGTGGCCCACAGTACGAACGGCACGCGCGCGCGCCGTGCGCCGAGGTAGCTGGCGGGCAGCGCCAAGCGCCCGCTCATCCCGCAGATGACCGCGCGGTAGCGGCCGGAGGCGGCAAGGCGCGCCGCGCCTCGCTGCGTGGGCACGCGCAGGCGCACGCCCTCCGGCGCCGGGCCGCGGTGGCCCCAGGCGATCACCTCGACGTCCTCGGCCTCGCACAGCAGGGCGAACGGCTCCGCGCGGTAGTGCGACACCACGTTCGTGACGAGGCACGCCGGGCGCGGGTCGGTCACCGCGGCCGCACCGCCGCCAGCACCCTCCCGAGCGAGTGGGCGCCCATCACCAGCCCCTGCGGGCACCGGTAGCGCGCGGTGTGCCAGCCGCAGCCGGCGAGCACGCGCAGCTCGCGCCCGAGCGTCGGGGGTGCGCCCCGGCGCACGTCGTGCCGGCGGAGACGTTGCCCGCGGATGTACGCGCCGCGCATCAGGATCCCCAGCCGCGCGTCGCCGGCCTCGCGGCGATGGTCGAGCCGCGCATTCGCCAGGTAGATGACGCGGCCACCGGCGTCGCGCAGGCGCGTCAGCCACTCCTCCTCCTCGCCGTACTGCGGCAGGGCCTCGTCGAACCCGCCCAGCTGCTCGAACGCGCGCCGGCGGACCGCCATGTTCACGCCCCAGACGAACTCGGCCTCGCGATCCTCGGGGCCCAGGTCGAGCGTCGTGATCGGCGCCGGCTCGCGGCCGCACGAGCGCGGTGCGCGGCCTTCGAAGCGCGCCCGGACGGGCCCCCCGAATGCGTCGGCCTCGGGGTGTCGATTCGCGCCGTCGAGGTAGGCGGCGAGCCAGCCGGGCGGCGCCTCGACGTCGTCGTCCACGAACACGACCAGGCTCGCCCCCGCCTCGCGTACCCCGGCGTTGCGGGCTGCGTTGGGCCCGCGCGCAGGCAGGCGGACCAGCTTCGCCCCGGCCCGCTCGGCGACCGCGGCCGTCTCGTCGGTCGACCCGTCGTCAACGACGATGACCTCGAACGGCGCGTCGGCCCGCTGCGCAAGGATCGAGTCGAGGCACACGCGCAGATAGCCGGCGCGGTTGCGGGTCGGGACGACGATCGAGGCGGCGGCCGGCACGAGGGCAGGTTAGCCCTGCATCTCCTTTCTAAAGAGGGTCTGACCCTCTTTAGAAACGTGCGTAGGCGGCGACGTAGCGGTCGGCGAGCGCGCGCCACGAGTAGCGCGTGCGGACGCGCTCGCGCGCCGCCTCGCGGTCCGGAGGCGGCGCGTCCAGCAGGTCTTCGAGGGCGGCGGCGAACGCGGCCGGGTCGCGCTCGGCGACCGCGCCGAACCCGACCGCCTCGTGCACCTCGCGGAGCTGCGGCACGTCCGAGACGACGTACGGGCAACCCATCGCCACGGCCTCGACGACGACTCCGCCGAACGCCTCCTGCGCGGACGGCAGGACGAGCGCGCGGCTCGCACCGAGGAGCGCAGTCTTCTGCTCGAGATCGAGGGCGCCCACGACGTGGATGCGGTCACGCATCGCGGACCGCGAGACCAGCCGCTGCGTGCGCGCGGCCGGCGGCCCGGCGATCACGAGCGCGGCCTCGCGCCGGGTCCCCGCGATGCGCTCGAACGCCCCCACCGCGATGTCGATCCCCTTGTACGCGTACTGCTGGCCCAGAAACGTGACCAGCTCGGAATTAGGAAGTCCGAGCGCCGCGCGCATCGCCCGCTCGTCGGCTGTCTCGCTCAGCACCGGGCCCACGCCCGTCACGACGATCCGGTCCGGATCGGCGCCGACACCTGCCAGCAGGTCGACCTCGGCCGCGGTCATGGCCACGAGGAGGTCGGCGTCGCGGTAGATGCGCCGCCAGACCGGGTCCGGCCGGTTCGACCAGCGCTCGTGGTGGTTCGGCGTCACGACGACCGGACGGCCGGCGGCGCGCGCGCCGCGCAGTGCGCGGAGCGCGAGGTGCTCGCGCCCCATCCGGACCAGATGGCAAACGTCCTCGCTGC
>Ga0299913_10004009_pt1 | contig 12251 bp, 12 predicted proteins | sample RVTome_9_FD_201360 | JGI IMG/M metagenome (GOLD analysis project Ga0299913, IMG submission 201360) | Soil microbial communities from uranium-contaminated site in the Upper Colorado River Basin, Wyoming, United States - RVT155D38 (version 2) ... | reverse complement strand
GTCGACGCATCAGGGCACTCCTTCTGGTGGCTTTCTAAGGTAAGCCTAACCTGGTCGCGCGACGGGTCGTGCCGCCGGGACCGCCGCCGCCGACGGCACCAGCAGCACCGCGACGACCAGGAGCGCCCGGAGGACCCCCACCCGGTCACCGACGAACCCGAGCAGCGGTGGCCCGGCCAGGAAGGCGGTGTACCCGATCGTCGAGACCACGCTCACCCGTGCCGAGGCGTGCCGCGGGTCGTCGGCCGCAGCACTCATCCCGACCGGGAAGCCCAGGGACGCACCCGCACCCCACAACACGATGCCCGTGACCACCACCGGCCCGGGCTCCCCGAACACGACCAGCAAGACGCCACCTCCAGCCACGGCCATGCACGACCAGAGCATCGGCAACCGGCCGAACCGGTCCAGCAGGGCAGGGCCCACCAGGCGCCCCGCGGTCATCGCGCTGACGAACAGCGCGAAACCGGCAGCGCCCTTCCACGCCTCGACCCCGTAGCCGTCGACCAGGGCCACCGCCAGCCAGTCGTTGGCCACGCCCTCGGTGAGTGCCATCGCGAGCACCATCAGACCGATGGCCAGGGTGCGCGGCTCCCGCCACACCCGCCAGTGCCCGCGCCCCGTCCGCGTTCCCCTCTCGGGCGGACGAACCGGCAGGAACCGTCGTACGACGGGCACGGGAACCGCCGCGACGACGACAGCGACCATGACGAGGTGCACACCCACCCCGACCTCGAGCCACGCCGCGCACGCACCGGCCGCAGCCCCCACCACGGTTCCGCCGCTGAACGCGGCGTGGAACCGCGGCATGACCGTGCGGCCGAGTCCCTGCTCCACCGCGGCGCCCTCGACGTTCATCGCCACGTCCCAGGTTCCGGAGCCGTACCCCAGCAGGAACAGGCCCACGGCCGAGACAAGAACGGACTCGAGCACGCCGGCGCCCAGCCCGGTCACCACGAGGCCGGCGGCGTCGAGCAGGGCCGCCGACCCCACGACCCGTGCCGCCCCGAGGCGGCTCACCCACATGCCGGCCGTCGGCAGGCCGATGAGGGACCCGACGGAGAGGGCGAGCAGGAGCAGGCCGAGCTGTCCCGGTGTCAGCCCCAGCCCGGCGCGTGCCTCGGGGATCCGGGCCACCCAGCTGGCGAAGGCGAAACCGTTGAGGGCGAAGACGACGGCCACGGCGTTGCGGGCGCCGAGAACGGCGTGACCTGGGGTACGCACGGAACCTGATTCTGCGCCCCGGCGGAGCCGGCGCTGCACGCACCCCCTCGGCCGGGGCGACCGGTCAGTCCTGCGGCGAGACGTCGTCCCCGGCGATCAACCGGTCCTCTGGGGCCGTCCCGTGGCGTCCGTGGTGCGGCGTGACCATGACCGGGCACCGGGCCTCACGGACCAGCATCCGCGCGATCGACCCCAGGTAGATCCCCAACGGGGCGCCGTGTCCGCGGCGGCCGACCACGATCAGGTCGGCACTCTCGGTGGCGGCCACCAGTGCGGGACCCGGCCAGTCGTGGCGGAGGGAGACCTCGACCGGGACATCGGGGTAGACCTCGCGCCACGGGGCGAGGATCTTGGCGATGTGCTCGTCCGCGGTGTCGCTCCACTCCTCGAGCCAGGCCCGCGAGGCGTTGATGTCGTCGTAGGCCATCGGCAGCCGCCAGGCGTGCAGGACCGTCAGGGACGCACCACGTCGGCGTGCCTCCGCGAAGGCCGCGTCCAGCGCGTCGTGCGACGCTTCGGAGTCGTCCACGCCGACGACCACCCGGCCGTGCACGGTCCCGGGCGTCCACGTGTCGGGGACGCTGACCGTGGGACAGTGTGCCCGCGCGGCGACGCCCGTGGTGGTGGAGCTGGTGAGCACCCGCCCGGCGATCGACCTGCGCCGATGACCCAGCACGATCACGGCGGCGCGCTCGCCAGCAGCTACGAGGACCCCGACGTTGCTGCCGGGTCTCACCGAGGAACCGACCCGCAGGTGGGGGTCGAGCCCGCTCACCCGACGCTCGCCGTCCTCCACGAGCCGGCGGCCGATCTCCGCGAGTGACTCGACGCTGTGCAACGGCAGCATCGCCGCCATCGGTGCGGTCTCGTGCACGGCATGCACGAGGGTGATGCCGATCGCACGCCGGCGCGCCTCGGTGACGGCGTACTGGATCGCTCGGTCACCGTGCTCGCTCCCGTCGACGCCGACGACGACGGTGGGTCTGGGTTGCAGGGTCATGGCAGGGCCTCCTTCGTCCTTCCTCCAGCGTCCTCCGGTGTCGGGCGCGGGGGCAGGACCGGGTGGCACTGATCGCGGGGACGTTGGACTCTGTCGACCGGTGTCCGGGAAGGGGCAGAATGTGGCCATGCTCGTCCGGGACGTGATGACCTCACCCGCGATCACCGTGTCCGTGCGCGCAACGGTGAAGGAGGGGTTGCGGCTCCTCGACCAGCACCACGTGACCGCGCTACCGGTCGTTGCCGGCGACGGTCGGCTCCTCGGGATCGTGAGCGAGGCCGACCTGCTCCAGGACGCGGTCCGGCACGACCAGCGCACCCACCTGCTGCCCTCGCCGCACCAGGAGAACGACCCGCCGCGCCACGTGGAGGACGTGATGTCGACGCTGTCGCTCACCGTCTCCCCCGCCGACGACCTCAGCGACGCCGTCGAGCTGATGACCACCACGGCGGTCAAGAGCCTGCCGGTGGTGGAGGAGGGTCACGTCGTCGGCGTGGTCAGCCGCAGCGACATCGTGCACCTGCTCGCCCGCGGCGACGAAAAGCTCCGCGCGGAGGTGGACGAGCTGCTGCGCAGTGCCGGCCTCGAGTGCCAGGTCGACGTCGAGGACGGCCACGTGCTGATCGAGGCTCCCGACGACCCGCACCAGCGCACGGTGGCCGAGGTCATCGCGGGCGCAGTGCCGGGCGTGATGACCGTCCGCTTCCGCGGCTGAGACCGAGTCAGGCGAGCCCGACGAGCCGCAGGTAGCCCTCCCACAGCGGCTGCCCGGCGAACATGCCGAGAGCGGCTCCGCTGAGCAGGAAGGGCCCGTGGGGAACGCGTGCCCGCGCGCCGGCGCGCCCGCTGGCGAGCAGACCCACGCCGACCACAGCCCCGATCAGGAAGCCACCGGCGAGCCCCACGGCGCTGGCCCCCCAGCCGAGCCAGCCGAGCGCGAGCCCGAGCACCGGCGCCAGGGCCACATCACCGAGACCCATCCCGCGGCCGGCCGTCGCGAACCAGATCCCGCCGTACACCCCGAACCACAGGGCCGTGGAGAGGAGTGCGGTGACCAGAGGACCGGGGCCGTGCAGCACCAGGTCGATGCTCAGCGCGATCACGGTGCCCGTGGCCGCGGCGCCGGTGATGGCGAACGGGAGCCGCCGGTGGTCGAGGTCGATCATGAACAGCGCGACACCGGTGGCGATCACGACGAGCGCGGCAGCGGTGTAGGCCGAGGCCCCGAAACGGACGCCCACCAGCACGAAGAGCAGCGCCGTGGCGAGCTCGACGAGCGGGTAGCGACCCGAGATCGGCGCGTTGCAGTCACGGCAACGGCCCCGCAGCACCAGCCACGACAGCACCGGGACGTTGTCGTAGGGGCGAACCGGGTTCGCGCAGGCAGGGCACGCGGAGCCGGGCGAGACCAGGGACACCCCGGCCGGGACACGGTGGATCACGACGTTGAGGAAGGAGCCCACCAGCAGACCGAGGACCCCGAGGGTCGCGATGAGCAGGCTCTCTGGCACGAGGACCACTCTCACACCTCGGAGAGGGGTTCGAAAGTCTCTCGCAGCGCGGCCTGCTCGGCGGAGCCGAGCAGGGACGAGAGCCGGTTGCGGCCGACGGCGACCACCTCGGTCAGGTCGGTGGTGGCGGCGCCCTGGTGCAGCTCCACCCGGCGGGCGAGCTCCCAGCGGAGGTCGACGGTCGCGAGACGGTCGTCACCGGCGAGGACGGCTGCGGTGGTCAGGTAAGCCTCGAACGAGGCTGCGTCGGCCTGGCGGGCCATGCGGAGGGCTGCTGCATCCTCCCCCTCGTCGGCCATCAGCTCGGCGACGGCCATGCAGTCCGCGGCGGTGGCACGCAGCTCGGCGACAAGGTGGCCGGGCGTGCGGCCCTCCAGCCGCTCCCGGGCGGTCGGCTCCCGCGGGACGGCAGGGTTCTCGTCCAGGTCCTGGTCTTGTGCGGGCTCCTGGTCCAGGTGGCCGAGCGGCAGCAGGCGCTCGAGGACGAGCGCGTGCACGGACTCGTCGAACGTCGACAGCAGCGCCTCGCGGGCGACCTCCACGACCTCGCGGGCCGTGAGCCCGTCACCGACCTCGTCCGCCCTGGCCTGCAGCGAGGCGGCGACCGCGTCGCCGACCGCCGCGAGCTGTGCATCCGGGTCGGGTGCCTCACCGAGACCGTTCTCCCACAGCAGCGCCTCGAGCAGGTGTACGTCGGAGGCCCAGGCGGCCAGCTGTGCCAGACGGAGGTCGCCCTGCTGTGCGTGGTGACGGGAGAGCTCACCGAGCTGCTCGAGGGGGGGCACGGCGTCGTGGAGCGTGGAGGTCATCGTCACTCTCGTCGGGGTCAGGCCGCGGTGCGGCGGAACCAGCGCCGTCCGCGCTGGGTGTCGTGGTCGTTGCTGAGCGCCGGCACGGGAAGGACGACCTCGGGCTCGTCCGCCGTGGGTGCGTGGGGCTCGGGCTGGACGTCGGTGGTCTCCGGAAGCTCAGGGGCCGTCTCCGGAAGCTCAAGGGTGGGCTCGGCCTCGACGGCGGCTTCGACCGGGACCGCCGGCACCTGACGGAGCGCTGCACGGCCTGTCGGCAGGGCGTGCACGGTGGCTGCCGGGGCGAGCACCGGGCGGGAGAACGCCTCGGGGGCGCCGAGCCGCTCGACGGCGGCCGTGGCACGGGCGAGGGTGTGTCGCGGGCACTCGTCGTCGGCGGTGCGGCGGGCCAGGGCGCGCAGCGTCAGCGTGACGTCGCGACGGAAGGCCTCGGCCTCCGCGGCGGGGTCCTGCTCAGGAACGGTGACGCTGACGGTGGGGCGCTCCTGCTCCTGCTCGAGCGCCTGCTCGAGCGTGCGCACCTGGGCGCGCAGGGTCCGGATGGCGAGTGACTCGCTGCCTGCCTTGCGGCGGTCGAGCTCGGGGTGCTCGATGAAGGTCTGGGGGGTGAGCTCGAAGTCCTGGATCCAGTCCAGCGTGGCGACGAGGCGGGACCTGCGGCGGCGTGCGGCCAGCAGGAAGGTACCGAGCACGACGACCGCGACGGCGATGGCCGCGGCGAGCACGTAGACGGGGAGCGGGGAGCCGGCGAAGGCCGAGGACTCGGGCGACCGGACGGCGTAGGCGGACAGGAGTGCGGCGGACGCGGCCACCCCGAGAACGATCGTGCAGGTCGTGAGCGAGATGCCCTTGATCCTGCGTGGCGTGCTGCCGCCCGTGCGAGAGGTTGTTGACTTGCTCATGGCTATCTCCTCGACGTAGGGCGCGGACATAGGAGGTATCGGTGACCGCCACGCACCACTTGAGGGGCGAAAGGTAAGGAATTCGCGGTCAGCCGCGGCCGACGACGGCGCTGCCGCCACCGAGCCCGAGACGCTCGTGCCGCTGGACGGACCACCAGGCCACCCAGCCGATGATGTCCTCGAGGGGAGCCGGCTCGTGGATGTGGAACCCCTGCAGCGTGTCGCAGCCCAGCGCACGCAGCTGCTCGGCGAGCTGGACGGACTCGACCCCCTCCGCGACGACCTCGACACGGAGGCTGTGCGCCGCAGTGGTGAGGGCGTCCACGAGGCGCCGCCCCGCCTCGACGGCGGGCATCTGCGCGACGAGCCCGGGGCTGATCTTGACCTCGCGGATCCCCGGCAGGTGGGCCAGGGCGGTAAGCGACGACTGGCCCGTCCCGTACTCGCTGACGCTGATCCGACAGCCGAGGTCCTCGACGCGTTGGAACACCTCGGCCACCGAGGACTCCGACCCCGCGGCCGGCTCGGACACCTCGAGGGTGAGCTGGAACGGAGGCACGTCGTACTTCTCCAGAAGCCTGGCGACGTCCTCGACCAACCCCTGGCCGAGGAGGTTGCGCGCAGAGACGTTCACCGAGAGGCGAGCACCCGGCACGCTCTGCTCGAACCTCGCCCGGTCGGTGAGCACCTGGTCGAGGACAGAGGAGGTGAGCTGGCGCATCAGGCCGCTGCGCTCGGCGAGCGGGACGAACTCTGCCGGGGTGAGCAGGCCGAGCTCGGGGTGCTGCCACCGGGCGAACGCCTCGAACCCGCGGACCTCGCCGGTGCGGGCGTCGACCTGCGGTTGGTAGTGCAGCAGCAGCTGCTTCTCCAACAGGCCGTCGCGCAGGTCGGAGGTGATCCGCCCCTGCTCGTCGACCCGGATCTCGCCGGATCCCTCGGTGGCGCGGCGCCACAGTCCCGACCCGGCAGCCTTGGCGGCGTACATCGCATGGTCCGCCGCACGGAGGAGGCTGGCGACCGAGTCCCCGTCCGCGTCGCAGATGGCGATCCCGACCGACGAGAGCAAGGTGAGCTCAACGTCGTCGACGACGTGCGGCTCCGCGAGCTCGGCGAGCACGCGCTCGGCGAGCTTCTCGGCGTCCTCGGCGGTACGGAGGTCGCCCGTGAGGATGGCGAACTCGTCACCTCCCAGACGCACTGCGAGGTCGGTGTCGCGGACGCAGCGATGGATCCGTCGCCCGTACTCCGCGAGGACCCGGTCGCCGCCCTCGTGGCCGAGGACATCGTTGATCTCCTTGAAGTCGTCGGCGTCGAAGAGCAGCACGGCCGCGGTCTTGCCCTGGGAGCGCGCGATCGTCAGCAGGTGGTCCCCCCACTGGTCGAGCAGCCACCGGTTGCCGAGCGAGGTCAGGTCGTCCTGCGTGGCACGCTGCGTGGTCACCTCGACCAGCCTGCGCTCCTCTCCCAGGGCGTGCGCCGCCCCCAGGGAGCTCGAGAGTGCGTGGGCGAAGGCGCGGGCGAGGCGCTCGCGGGCGACGTGACTGCGCCTGGAGAAGAAGCTGCTGGAGTAGAAGCTGAACGTGATCCGCCCGATCTCGCCGCCCGGTCCGAGGAGCGGGAGCGTGAACGCGTCGGGGTCCTCGGCCCGGTCCTCGGGCGTCGTGCCGTGCACCTCGACGGAGTCGGTCGTGGACGCATCGGCGTACGCCACGAGCGGCGGACGGTGCGCGGCCTCCTCGAGCCGGACCTCGACGCGTCCGCAGCGGAACATCCACGGGGCGTCCGCCAGCGCGATGCGCAAGATGGCCGCCTCGTCGGTCTGCCCCACGAGCTCGGGGGCGAGCCGGTCCAGACGCTGCCAGTCGGTGTGGCCGCGGACCGACCCGGAACGCAGCATCGAGCCGATCGCGACGAGCGCGGCGACCGAGGCCAGCGTGGTCGCCCCGGTCAGGACGAGCAGCCAGTCCACCCACTGCAGCAGCGGAGGCCGCACGAGGAGGCTCATCTCAGTCCCCTGTCACGCTCGCGGCACTCTGCACGTCACCGGGGTCCGCCACCGGCGGCATCACGAACATGTCCCCGGCGATGGTGGTGGTGTACGCACCCTGGTCACCCCCGCCGCCCAAGGTAACCGAGTTGATCAGGTACGCCCGGGGGATCTGCTCGAGGTTCTCCAGCAGCCGCCGGGTCTGCTCGTAGGTGCCCGTGACCGACACCGAGACGGTCTGCCGCGCGAGCTGCGATCCTCCCGCCTGGTCGAGCTGGACACCTGCGTTCGGGTCACCACCAATCACCGGCGGCGTCGGGGCCAGTGTGGTGACCCCCTTCGCACCGATCCCGGCGTCCACCGCGGCTGCGGTGACCGACTCGAACAGGCCCGGCTGGTCCGCGGTCGGGGGGAACTGCCTGGCGAGCGCCTCGGCGGTACGGCGGGTGTCCCCCAGCTGCTCGGCCTGGCGCTCCAAGCCGATCAGCTGGATCGCGAGGGTGTCGTTCTGGTCGCGGGTGCTCTCGATCTCGAGGCGTACGTCGGACAGGGCGGTGGTCTCGGGGCCGACCACGAAGGTCCACCCGAGCCCGGCAACCACGAGCAGGGAGAGTGCGCCGACGATCTTGGTCGCGCCGGGAGTGGACAGGTTCACGGCGACGCCTCCTGCGCGAGCAGCTTGTCGATCTTGGCGTACCGCTTGCTGAACACGGCCTCGGACAGACCCACCGAGCCGCTGAACGACACCCCGCTGCCGTCGGCCGTGGTCGTGGTGGAGATGAACGGCTCCACGAACAGCTTGTCCTCGCCGAGGCTGACCACCAGGTCACCCACCTCGGCGCGGTTCGCCGCGGTGCCGGACAGGGTCACGCAGCCCACGACGGGCAGGGTGTTGAACGGATCGGGGCCGGGGCAGGGCGACGGGACCGGTGGTGCGGCCGGCGCGGCGGCTGCCTCACCCTCCGCGGTCTCACCCTCCGCCGGTGGCGGCGCCTCCGGTGTGGGCGGGGCCAGGGTGACCGCGAGCGACTCGAGGCGGGCACCGGACGGCGTGGATCCCTCCAGTCCGTCGAGCACGAGGGAGAAGTAGATCTCCCGGGCCATCGCCTCCTGGACGGTCTGCTTCTGGAGCTCGACGCCGGTCACGAAGGCGCGCACCGGCGCCAGCGCCTGGGTGTCGGCCGTCAGCCGGGCAGTCTCCGCCTTCTCCACGGCGAGCATCTGCTCGGCCTCACCGACCCGGAGGTGCTGCGCAGCCCACAGGCCGGCGATCAGGACGACCAGGGCGACGCCGGCGGCGAGGAAGCGCTTGCGCAGCTTGCTGGTCGCCATCCGCTCGAACGCGGACGGCGAGAGAAGGTTGACCGAGGGGAGGCCCGGGGTGGGGTGGTGCTTCGGGGCGCGCCGGATCATCGCGCTGCCCCCACGCAGAGCCCGGCGGGGACCACGAGGGACTCCGTGTCGCCGTCGGCGAGCTTGACCCGGCGTGGCGTGCGCACGTGACCGGTCACGCTCAACGGCTCGACCGGGACGCCGAGACGCTCCGCCAGAAGCTCGGGGAAGCCGCCGAGCCTCGACGCGGCGCCGGTCAGCAGGACCCGTTGCACCTCGGAGGAGGACTCGCCCACGACGTCGGCCCCCGTGGAGCTGCGGTAGTAGTCCAGGGTGGTGCTGATCTCGTCGACCAGTGTCTGCACGGCGGGGACGACGACCTGCTGCGCGGGGTGGTCGAGTCCGTCGGTGCGCGGCGCAGCGCTCTCCTGGGCCGGTTCGAGACGGGCGTGGCCGGGCAGTCCGACGTACACCTTGGTCCGCTCGGCGTCCTCCCAGGTCCAGTCGTAGCGCTGCTGGACCGCCTGGGTGACGGTCTCCCCACCGATGCCGGGGATCATCCGCACGTAGCGGGGGGCACCGCCGCGGTGGATCACGACGGTGACCGTGTCTGCGCCAAGGTCGACGATGGCCTCGACCTCGTCGGTGTCCTCGCCGCGTTCGGGGGTTCTCGCCCGGATGAGCGCGAAGGGCAGGAGGTCGACGGAGACGGTGCGGAGACCGGCGCGGTCGGTGGCCTCGACGAAGGCGTCGACCATCTCGCGGGCGGCGGCGACGAGCAGGATGCGGGCGACCTTGCGCGGCGCCTGCCCCTCGGTCTCGACCTCGACCTCCTCCAGCAGGTGGTAGTCGAGGTTGGCGTCGTCGACGGGGATCGGGAGCGCATCCTCGACCTGGTAGCGCAGCGCCTTGCCGAAGTCCGCCGGGGGCATCCAGTCGAGGTCCATCTGGCGCACGAGGACCCCGGCGTTGGCGATGCCGAGGGCGACGCTCTTGGTGCCGAACTTGCCGCGGGACCACAGTGTCTTGAGGGCCTCGGTCAACGCGTCGGCGTCGACGACGCTGCCCGCGCGCACGACGCCCTGGGACAGGGGTACGGCGGCGAACTTGCGCAACGTCACCTTGTGACGGTGGAGGGCGAACTCAGCCGCCCGGACGCCGGACGTGCCGATGTCCAGACCAACCAGGGTGCGTGCCATCGAGTCCTCGAGAGTCGGGTGCCGAGAGGTGGGCCCACGCAGGCAACTGGTGCAGGTCCGTCTGCGTGGGTACCTGGGTCATCGGCATGATCACGCCTGGACTTGATGCCGGAGACGAGCTTTCTTCCTCCGACGCGTTCCGAGCCGATGACACCGACTTAGTTTCACACCGTTCTGTACCACTTCGCGGCGTTATCGGGGAAGGTAGTGTCGTGGAAGCACACCAGACGGGGAGGCGTTGCCGGTGAACTACCAGATCGCCCCCTTCCTCCAGGCTGTCGTGGTCAACCGGGGTTCCGACCTGCACATCAAGGTCGGCAGCCCCCCGAAGATCCGGATCTCCGGCGCTCTGGTGCCGCTGCAGGTCGACCCGCTGACCGCCGAGGCCGCGGAGTCGATGATCCAGGAGACGATGCCTCCGGACATCCTGGCGCACTACCGGGCCACGCACGAGGCCGACTACGCGCTGTCCATCGCCGGTCTCGGCAGGTTCCGCGTCAACGCCTTCCGTGCCCGCGGGTCCGCCGGCTGCGTGCTCCGGCTCGTGGGCGACGAGCCGATGACGCTCGGCGACCTCGGGCTGCCCGACGTCATCCGCTCGCTCGCGCTCGAGCCCCGCGGGCTCGTCCTGGTCACCGGCCCCACGGGATCGGGGAAGACGACCACGCTCGCGGCGATGGTCGACGCGGTCAACGAGAACCGTGCGGTCCACATCCTCACCATCGAGGACCCGATCGAGGTCGTCCACCGCGACAAGATGGCGATCGTCAACCAGCGCGAGCTCGGCACCGACACCGTCGACTGGGCCACCGCGCTGCGCGCCGCGATGCGGCAGGACCCCGACGTCATCCTGATCGGCGAGATGCGCGACGCCGACACCGTCAAGGCGGGCCTGTCCGCGGCGGAGACCGGCCACTTCGTGATGTCGACGCTGCACACGACCGACGCGAAGGAGACGGTGAACCGGATCATCGACTTCTTCCCGCCGTACGAGCAGAAGCAGGTCCGTTTCGCCCTGGCGACCTCGCTGCGCGGCATCATCTGCCAGCGGCTCGTGCCCCGCGCGGACGGCCAGGGCAGGGTCGTGATCATGGAGATCGCGGTGAACAACCCGCGGCTCGCCGAGGCGATCGCCGACCCGGAGAAGACCGACGCGATCGAGGACATCGTCGCGACCGGCGGCTACACCGGCATGCAGACCTTCGACCAGCACCTGGTCACCCTCGTCCTCGACGGCACCGTCACCATCCAGGCGGCCAAGCTGGCCAGCTCCAACACCCACGACTTCACCGTCAAGCTCAAGCGCGCCGGTATCGACCCGGCGCTCGTCGACGCCGAGCCAGCCACGTGAGGAAGCGATGACAGACAGCAACGGGGACCGTTCCCGCCGCCGCTCGGTGACCTCGACGGTCCCGTCCGAGGACCTCGCCGGGCTGGACCTGGCCGCGCTCCGTGACTACCGGCAGCGGCTTTCGGCGGAGGAGGACAAGGTGTCCTACTGGCGGCGCCTGGCCCACGCCCGCATCGACGTGCTCGAGGCGGAGTCGCACACCGAGAGCCACCTGAGCTTCGACGACCTCGTGCGCGTCCTCGGGGACACCGGCACTGGCCACTCCCGGCGGGCGCTGGTGCGGGTCAACGCCGCCGAGCCGCTGCCCGACCTGCCCGAGCTCACCGAGATGTGGGCCACCGAGGTGGACCCGCACGACCCCGAGCAGCTCGCGGACGCCCTCGAGCGGGTCCGCGCGGCGGAGCGTCAGCTGACCGAGTACCGCCGTGCGCTGCACGAGCGGATCGACGAGGCCACCCGCGAGCTCATCCTGCGCTACCGCGCGAACCCCGCAGCGGCTCTGGCCGCCATCCCCGAGGAGTGATGCGTGCATCCCCACGTCGCCGGTGACACCGTCCAGGCACTGCTCGAGGACGGTCTGATCAGTGAGGACCAGCTCGAGCGGGCCACCGCGCTCGCCGACGAGCGGTCCCAGACGATCCTCGAGGTGCTGCTCGAGAGCGGCATGGTCGACCGCGCGGCGGTGGTGCGCACCGCGGCCGTCTCGGCGGGGCTGGCCTACGTCGAGCTCGCGGACTACCCGGTCAACGCCGCGGCGGCGTCGCGCCTCCCGGCGGACTTCGCCCGGCGTGCCCGCGTGCTGCCGCTGAGCTGGGAGGACGGGGAGCTGCTCGTCGCGGTCGGGATCCGGCAGGCGGGCAACATCGAGCTCAAGGACGACCTGAGCCGGATGACCAAGAGCCGGGTGCGCTTCGCGATCGCGAACCGGTCCGA
>Ga0299913_10004008_pt1 | contig 12253 bp, 10 predicted proteins | sample RVTome_9_FD_201360 | JGI IMG/M metagenome (GOLD analysis project Ga0299913, IMG submission 201360) | Soil microbial communities from uranium-contaminated site in the Upper Colorado River Basin, Wyoming, United States - RVT155D38 (version 2) ... | reverse complement strand
ATCCAATAGTCACCAATCCGATCGTCACCGAGGACGCCGCTTACGTGGCGACCATGGGCCAGAACATCTGGCCGATACCGACGGGCGCGTGCGACGGCAACGTGCCAAATCGCCTGCCGGCCTACGTCGCCGACACACCGGTGCGTGTCGGTCCGGCGATCGTTGGAGACACGATCTACATGCCGGGCGGTCGTTACCTCTACTCCATCGACCTCACCACCGGAGAGCACCTGTGGGAGCCGAGCCAAGTCACTGCTGAGGCCCCGATATCGACTCCTCCTGTCGTCACCGCCGACACGGTCTATTTCGCGTCCGAGGATGGGGTCGTGCATGCCGTCGATGCTTCGACCGGTGAGACCCTCTGGCAATGGGAGACCGGCCTTCACGTCCGGGCAGCCCCCGCTGTTGTCGACGGTGTGGTCTTCGTGGTGGCTGGTGATGGCTACGTGTACGCCCTCGGTCCGTGACCCCAGGTCCTGAGAGGTACATGCCGCCGTCTACTCTGGAGCGTCAGGAGCAGGAGGTTGTGGTGACTGATCGAGCAGGTGGGCTCGATCCCTATGTGCCGAGGGTCGCGTCCGAGTGGGACTTGCACGCGCCCGACTCGCACTGGCGAACCGTCGACGGCACACTCGTGTTCGTCGACATCTCCGGCTTCACCAACCTCTCCGAGCGGCTGGCGCGGCGAGGGCGTATCGGTGCCGAGGAACTGACAGCGGTCCTCAACCGCGTTTTCGGGCACATGCTCGAAATCGTCTTCCGGCGGGGCGGTTCACTACTCAAATTCGGAGGCGATGCTCTCCTCCTCCTCTTCGACACCAGCGACCACGTCATGCAAGCTTGCGCAGCCACGGTGGAAATGCGGGCTGCCCTGCGCGAAGCCTCCCGGGAAAAGACCTCGGTCGGTCGGATCGACCTCAAGATGTCATCGGGCATCCATACAGGGTCGGTCGACTTCTTCCTGGTCGGCGACTCCCATCGGGAGCTCCTCGTCACCGGCCCGACAGCGTCGGTGACCACCGAGATGGAGGCGACCGCCGATGCGGGCGAGATAGTCGTGAGCCCGGCGACCAAGGCGGCGATCCCAACCGAGTTCACCGGAGATGCCAAGGGTAGAGGCTGGCTGCTGCGCAAGCAGAAGATCGGACACGCCGAGTGCGGCCCCACCTTCCGCGACTTCAGCATCGAGAGCGATCTCGACATCTTCGTGCCGTCTCGCCTACGCGACTATCTGGCCTCGGGTATCGGAGATTCCGAACATCGCATCGCCACGATCGGCTTTCTCAAGTTCAAGGGAGTGGATGCACTTTTGGCAGCCGAAGGGCCTGAGGCCATCGGTCAAAAGCTCGACGATCTGGTCAGAAGGGTCCAGGACGCCGCCTCCACCGAGAACGTGACGTTTCTGGCATCCGATATCGATGCCGACGGCGGCAAGATCATCCTGGCCGCGGGTGTTCCCACCAGCCAGCACGACGATGAGGGCAGGATGCTCCGGGCCGCCCGACAGATCCTCGATTCGGACCTGAGCCTCAGCGTCCGCATCGGCGTCAATCGCGGCCATGTCTTCGCCGGCGATGTCGGCAGCCAGTTCCGCCGCACTTTCACGGTGATGGGCGACACTGTGAATCTGGCTGCCCGGCTGATGGCGGCGGCGGGCCCCGGCGAGCTCTACTCGAGCCCCGACGTCCTTGACGAGTCAGCAACTCTCTTTCGGACCGAGGCCCTGGAGCCCTTTCATGTCAAAGGGAAAGAGGAGCCGGTCCGCGCCTATCAGGTGTTCGAAGAGATCGGAGTGCGTCCCCCGGATCTCAGCCATGACCTTCCCTTTCACGGCCGCGAAGCCGAGGTCGAGATGCTTGTGTCCATCGTCACGACCTGCGCTCGTGTCGGGCGAGGCGGGATGATGACCATCTCCGGCGAAACAGGTATCGGCAAGAGCCGGCTGATCGCCGAGGTCATCGAGCGCTGTCCAGGCCTGGCGACTCTCATGATCAAGGCCGAGCCGAACGGAACGAGCAACCCCTATTGGGCATTCCGCGACCCCTTGAGGCGCAAGTTGGGAATCGAGCGCTCGGATCCCGAGACGATGAGGAAGTCACTCGAGAAGGCTGTCGCCGCGCTGTCAACCGACCTCGTACCCCTTGTACCTCTGCTCGGCGACGTCCTCCACATCGATATTCCCGACAACGAGACGACGGGCGCAATGGACCCTCGCTTCCGCCCGGAACGAACCGCCGATGTGGTGATAGATCTCTTGACGGCCCTCCACAACGAGCCTTTCGCTGCCCTCACCGAAGACGGGCAATGGCTCGACGACGCCTCGATCAATCTATTGCGCCGCATCGGGACTGCTGCCGAAACGAGGCCCTGGACGGTCATGGTGACCATGCGAGGAGTCGAAGAGGCGGATCACGATTCCTTCGGAGAGGAGATCGGCCTCACGCCATTGGAGGACGCCACAATCCGAGAGATCGCCAACGAAGTGACGGCCGGAGCGCCGCTTCGTCCTCACGAGCTGGACAACATCGTCATGCGGGCAGGCGGTAACCCACTCTTCTTGGCGGAGATCCTCAGCGTGATCCGGGACACTGGAACGGCCGAGAACCTTCCCGACTCGCTCGACGCCGTGGTATCGACCCAAATCGACACCTTGCAGCCCCTGGCCCGTCAGACCCTGCGCTACTCATCGGTCCTCGGCTCGAGCTTTCCAATCGAAGTCCTCGACCAGTTCCTCTCCATCGACGAGATAGCCATCGACGAGGCGACGCGCACCGAACTGGATCGTTTTCTCGACCGTGACGGTGACAGCCGACTCAGGTTCCGCCATGCCGTTGTTCACGAGGTCGCCTATCAGGGCCTTCCTTACCGGCGTCGAAGAGAGCTACACGAGCGCGCCGGAGAGGTGGTGGAGCGGATGAATGCCGCGAATCCGAGTGTCTCGGCCGACTTCCTGGCATATCACTACTCGCAGGCCGGCAGGCACGACAAGGCCTGGAAATACAGCCAGGTCGCGGCCGAGCGGGCCAAGTCGGCCTATGCGAATACTGAGGCTGCAACCCACTTCGAACGAGCCCTCGATGCGGCGCGATATCTGCCCAGGGCCAACAGAGACGACGTCGCCAACGCATGGATCCAGCTCGGTGAGGTCCGCGAGCTGGCGGGGCAGATGGAGGTCGCACGTGAGGCCCTGAGCCAGGCCCTGAAGGTGAAGAGCGACGACCCCATCACCAAGGCAGACCTCCTTTTGCGCCGAGCAGGCACCTGGATGAACACCGGGAACCTGACACAGGCAAAGCGCAACGTGTCACTCGGTAAGCGCGAAATGGAAGGAAAGGTGGATCTGCGGGCCATCCGCATGCAAGCTCAGCTCGACGCATTCGAGTCGAGCGTGCACGCTGCCAGCGGCGACCCCGTACGGGCCGCCAACGCGGCACACAACGCCATCAGCCGTGCCGAGAAGGCCAAAGCAGAAGAAGCCATGGCCCGCGCGTTCACTGTGCTGGATTGGGCGAATTTCATGCTGGGCATCCACGAGCCACGCAAGGGTCCCAGAGCGATCGAGATCTATCAACGTCTCGGTTTGCTCGAGCGAAGCGTGGGAGTCATGAACAATCTCGGCGCGTTTGCCTACTTCGAAGGCAAGTGGGACGAGGCAGTGGACTGGTATCAGCAGAGTCTCGATGCGGCCGAACGCTCGGGAAACGTCCTCGAAGCGGCTTTGACTCGTACCAACATCGCCGAAGTCCTCATCGGTCAGCGGAGACACGACGAGGCCCGGCGACTACTCGAGGAGGCCCGACGGATATACGAGGCGTCCCGCTCGGACCACTACCTCCCTCTCGTCAACCTGCTGGAGTGCCGTCTGGATATCGCCGGAGCCGCCGCCGATGAGGCAACAGTGACCACTCTCCGCGCCCTACTCCAAACGCAGACGAGCGGCTCGGGAGGGCAATGGTTGAACGAGACAGCGGTGGCCCTGGGTGAGGCGCTGATCGCAGCAGGCCAGCCAAAGGAGGCGATGGAGCTCGCCGAAAGCCAGGTCTCTCAGTCGGCTGGCATGGCACGAGTCAAGTTCGAAGCGGCGCGCCTACTGGGGTGGAAGGGTCTGGATACGTTGCTGATGACCGCCCTCGAAAAGGCGACCGAGACCGGCGACCTGCTCGAGGAACTCCACATCATGGAGATTCAGTGTCAGTTTCTCCCGGAGCCCGAGACGCACGCCGCCGAACAACGGCTCGAGGAATTGAGAGATCAGCTCGGGGTGGTGGTCGACCACCACCCCGAGCTGGAAGTCTCTATCTGAAGGAGAACCCGGGGTCGTCCTCGAAGTAGATGCCCCAAAACTCGGTTCCGACGCCCTCGCCTGTCGGCTCGACCGAGGCGTGGTACCAGCAGGCCGATTCGCCCGCTGGCAGGAGCCCGACGTCGCTCTCGGTCCAGAATGCGCCGTACCCCTCAGCACCGGTGTCCAGAACCGGCTGGGCCAGGCACGCCTGGAGGGCCGACTCATCGGCACCGTCGGGGAACGTCAGCGCTGGCTCGGGGTCATAGACCGCCGTCAGCGAGCTTATGGTCCCATCGGACTCGACCACGATCGGCTGATTGTCAACGGTGATCTCGATGGTGTATCGAGCAGAGGAGTCCGCTAGCTCCGGCACGAATGCCAGCGCATCGTCCTCGAGCCAGAAGTTGTAGGGCTTCAGCTCGCAGTTCGGCGCGATCAGCCATCCTTCACCGAGATCTTCTGAATGCATGGTGACATCACCCGATGTGCTCACGCCTGCCTCGACCAAGGGGTCTGTCTGCCCGCAATTGATGTCGCCGTCGAAGCCCTTGACCACTTCGAACTGACTCCAGTTGTTGCCCGGGACCAGATCGCCCGCGTCGGTGCCATCGGAACCGCCCTCGAGGGAGACAGCGCCCGAAGTCGGGTCGAAGACCACCTCATTGAAGAAGACCGTGCTCGTCCCGACATTGATCCCTTCCATGCGACTGTTGAACCGGAAGTTGTCCAGATCGCCGGAGTCGGGGCCATCGTCAGTGGAACCTGTCCCACTCCAGCCATCGATCCGCGCAACCACGGCGGTATCGTGTTTGAAGATAACGTCGACAGACGCGTTGAACTTGAGCTCCAGGTCGACATCGATCGCAGTCATCAGATAGTCGCCCATCGCCGCCCCGAGGGTCACGGACAGGGCCTCGCCATCGTCGGCTTCCACACGCCCGCATGGTTCGCCGTTGCCGTCACCTGCGCTACGCACACCGAAACCATCCCTGACGAAGCCAACGGATCCGCCGACTGCTGTGAGGTTCAGCAAGTCCGGGCCCGAGAAGCTGGTCGCGGAGCAGTTGTTCCGCCCAGTGATGGTCTCGGTCTGGTCACCAAAGACGATCGCGTCAGTGGAGCCCAATCTCAGAAACACGTATTCGGCAGGGCCCGGATTCGAGATCCCCCCTTGGTGTGAACCGAAAGCCAGAGTCGCCGGCACCACCACTGCCACTAGAGCGGCCAGCGCAGCGAGCAGCGCCAACCGAGTTTGAATTTTCCCACTCATAGAATTCCCAACCCCTTCCGCCCGGCGAACCCGGGCGATCACCATTTAGAGACGGTAGACGCTAGCAGTTGTGCTGGCGCGTGCGCAGCCGTATCTATCGCCAAACGCGATTTGCGGAGTTAGGTTGTCGACATGCGCGCGCAGCAGCCCGTGGAGATGATCCTTCTCCGCCAGGTCGCAAGCTACCTCACCATCCCGATTTGGATGATGGACAGCGACGGGAACCTCGTCTTCTACAACGAACCGGCCGAGACCTTGCTCGGCATTCAGTTCGACGAAGTCGGCCCCGTTCACGCCGATCAGCTCGGTGAGATGTTCCGGATCACACGTGTCAACGGGGAGCCCATGGGCGAGATGGAATTCCCGGTGCTCCGCACCCTGGCCAAACGCGTTCCCGACCACGGTGAGGTTCGCTACTGCGGAATGGACGGTGTCTGGCGCGACGTGGCGGTGTCGGCGATCCCGGTGGAAGGTCAGGGAGATCGATTCATGGGAGTATTCGCCACCTTCTGGGAGATCGACGTTTGAGGGTGAAGCTGTGGGGCACTCGCGGCTCCATCGCGGTCTCGGGGCCCGACACGATTCGCTATGGCGGAGACACTTCTGCCGTCGAATTGCGTTGCACCGGCGACCGGCTACTCATACTCGACGGTGGGAGTGGAATCCGGGCGCTCGACGTCGGTGCCGACACCAGACGCGTCGATATCCTCCTGAGTCACCTCCACATGGACCACGTTCAAGGACTGCCCTTCTTCGCCCCACTGCTCGACCCTGATGTCGAAGTCCACGTTTGGGGCCCGGCATCGACAACTCGAACCCTGCGACAGAGAATCGCCCGTTACCTCTCCCCGCCGCTGTTCCCGGTTCGCGTCCGCGACCTGGCGAACGTCATGTTCCACGACGTGACAACCGGAGAATTCGAGATCGCCGGCATCCGCGTGACTGCCGACCTCATTGCTCATCCGGGAGCCACCCTGGGATATCGACTTTCGGAGAACTCGTCGACGCTTGCGTACATGCCCGATCACGAGCCGTCGATGGGCCTGCCCGATCTGCCCAGCAGACCCGAATGGACGTCCGGATACGCCCTCGCGGAGGGCGTGGACGTCCTCATCCACGACGCTCAATACAACGACGATGAGTACGCCAGTCGAGTCGGGTGGGGACACAGCTCGACTTCCCATCTCGCTGCCTTCGCCGACATGACAGCGCCGCGGAAGCTGGTGACTTTTCATCACGACCCGGCTCACACCGACGACGACCTCGACACTCTGCACGAAGTTCTCGCGTCGAAGCTGAAGCGCGAAATGGAGTTGGAGCCGGGAACTCCCGGGCTCGTGGTCGACGTCTAGGAGCGCTCCTGGCGCTTCTTGATCGCCATCGTCATCTGGTGGTCCACGATTTCCTCGTACTCCGGATGTCGCTGGATATAGGCGGCGAAGAACGGGCAGAGGGGCACGACCTGGCCCTCTTTCGATCTGACGTCGTCGAGAGCGAACTTGACGAGTTTGCTGGCAAGCCCCTCATGGGAATGCTCCTCATCGATCTCGGTGTGTGTGAAGACGTGACGCCCATCCCGCATCCGGTACTCGGCCTTTCCTGCACGGGACCCGTCGACATCGATGACGTACGACCCTTCTCCGGGCGCGTCCCGTATCTCGATCTCGCGTTCGTCAGTCAATTGGGATCTCCGGTTCGACATCGATCGTCTCTGAGGGTCCTGACAGGTCAGCGATCACTTCAGCTACGCATACGCCAAGCACACCCACGGCAACCCACTGTGCCTCCAACCCCGACAGTAGGCCGATCAGGAGGAGGAAGGGAACACCGGCGAGTCGCGAAACGACGATCTGATCCTGCCATGGCGGGTCGGCGATGGCGGCAGTCTGTATCAATGCCAGACAACCCATCACGAACACGACCGATCCGACCAGCAGCCAACGATCCGATCCAGGCATCGCCCCATGGCCCGCCTCGGCGACGGCGATCTCCATCGCCACGCCCGACGCGGCAAGAGACGCCGCCAAAGGGAGGTGCGTGTAGATCCAAACGGTGGGACGCCACGTCCTCTTGACTGATGCATCACGACGAACGACCGCTCCCCGAGCGTTGTCGAAGTAGATCCACCAGAGCGACGTTGCAATTGCCACACCGGAGGCAGCGGTGAGGGTGGGAACGAAAGACCACTCCGAGTGGCTGAGCCCAACGACTACCGCCGCAATCGACTCACCGAGAACCAAAATCGTGAACAGGCCGAAACGCTCCGGCAGGTGAGACACGTCGAAGGGGACCTTCGCCTGTTCCCTTCGCATCACCCAAGGCGTAACCAGGTCGATGGCCAGGGCGACGGCCCAGAGCATGGGCCGAGCTGAGTCCCCGACCAGGGCTGAGGCGGTCCAGACGATCGCCGCCAGTCCGAAACCGATCAGATAACCCCTGACCAGGGTTCTCGTCTCTCGGACATGCCGGTAGGCCCGCCAGTACATGATGAGGAGGAGGATTCGGGAGACCGCGTAGCCGGCGGCGAAGACACGAGTGGAGCTCGCCGCGTCTGGCGACAGAGCTGCGGCGATGACGACGATGGCGACCATCTGCCCGGCGGCGAGGAGACGATAGACCAGGTCGTCCGTGTCGTATCTGTCGGCGTAGTAGGTGTGACTCGCCCACAACCACCACAGGAGGGCGAAGTAGCCGAAGTAGGAAGCGACCCCGGCAACCGTGATGTCCTCGAGGAGTCGTGCCGCGACGATTGCAACTGCCACCACGAACACGAGGTCGTAGAACAGCTCGAGCCAGGTGGCAGTCCGATGGCCTTCGACGTCTTTGGTCCTGAGTTGCGGTGGGGAGACTCGTATCACACTCATTGGCTGGTCCCCCGCCCTCGATACCCGCGGGGAGCGGGACACGATAAGCGCTGTGGGGCGTGCCTGCTCTCCTCAACGATGCGCGATCTCACCACGCCAACTTAAGATGCGGAACGCGTTGACCCCAGGGGGCCGTAGCGAATGAGCGCACCAACATGTACCCACTTCGAGGTCTTGACGGACCTGAGGGAGCCGACATCCGATGTCTGCGACGAGTGTGTTGCCATGGGTAGCACCTGGGTGCATCTGCGCTCTTGCCTCGAGTGCGGTGCCGTCGGGTGCTGCGACAACTCTGTCAATCGGCATGCACGTAAGCATTGGCAGGAGCACGACCACCCTTTGATCCGCTCGATCGAGCCCGGAGAAGCCTGGCGCTACTGCTTTCCTGACCACTACCTGGCGAAGTGACCGACTCACCTCCGGTCATCCTGACCGTCGACGACGAGCCGGAGGTCCTACGCGCCGTTGAGAGAGACCTGCGAGCCCGCTATGTGGACGACTACCGGATAATTGGTGCCGGCGGTGGCCAGGAGGCAATCGACACCCTGAGCCAGCTCGCACAGCGAGGCGGCGTGGTGGCCCTCATCCTCGCTGACCAGCGGATGCCGCATGTGACCGGAGTCGACGTGCTGCGGGCTTCACTCGAGCTCTTTCCCGCGGCCCGCAAGGCTCTCCTCACGGCATACGCCGACACGGACGCGGCGATCAGCGCGATCAACGACGTCGGCCTCGACCACTACATAATGAAGCCTTGGGACCCGCCCGAGGACAAGCTCTACCCAATCCTCGATGACCTCCTGGAAGACTGGCGGGCCGGCTACCGGCCCTCTTTCGAGGGAATCAGGGTCGTGAGCCACGAGTGGTCCAAGGAAGCCTTCGACCTCAAGGCGTTCCTCGCCATGAACCAGGTTCCGTACCGGTCGCACGTGGTCGGCAGCGATCCTGAAGCCGAAAAGCTGATGAAGAGTGTCGGGGCCGAGAACCCCGACCTGCCGATGGTCTTCTTCCCCGACGGCGATCCTCTACGTAAACCAACGCAGAGCGAGCTGGCGGAACGAGTGGGACTCCGAACCCATGCTCAGTCACCGGCCTACGACCTGGCCATCATCGGAGCGGGCCCCGCGGGTCTAGCTGCCGCCGTATACGGGGCGTCGGAGGGCTTGAAGACTCTGTTGATCGAGGCGTCGGCGCCAGGTGGCCAGGCTGGACAGTCCTCTCTGATCGAGAACTACTTGGGTTTCCCCAAGGGCATAAGCGGAGCCGACCTGGCGCGTCGCGCCTCGGCCCAGGCGACCAGGTTTGGCGCCGAGATCCTCGTTCCGAGCCGAGTGGAGAGGGTGGAGCGGAAAGACCCGTTCTTCATAGTCCATCTCGACGACGGGGCAACGGTCACGTCGAAGGCCCTGGTGGTGACGAGCGGCGTCGACTATCGGCGTTTGAAAGCGGAGGGAGTGGACGACCTCGCGGGCGCCGGCGTCTACTACGGGACATCCCGCATCGAGGCGGACAACCACCGCGACCAGCCGATGTTCGTCGTCGGCGGCGGTAACTCTGCTGGTCAGGCTGCGCTGTTCCTGACCCGGTTCACAGACGATGTGACCATCGTGATCAGAGGCGAAGACCTCACTTCGTCGATGTCCGCCTACCTCATAGACAACCTCGAGGCGAACCCGTCGGTCTCGGTTCTCCCACGCACGGTCATCGTTGAGGCCAAGGGCACGACTCACCTCGAGTCATTGGTCCTCGAGGACCAGGACACGAGTGGGCGCAGGGAGGTGCCGGCCGGTGCTCTCTTCATCTTCATCGGCCAAAGAGCACAAACCGCATGGCTGCACGATCTCGTCGAGCTCGACGAGCGCGGATTCGTCAAGACCGGAGGCGACCTCGGACCTCTCGTTAGTTGGAACGTCGACCGCGATCCACTCCCTCTCGAGGCCTCGGTTCCCGGGGTGTTCGTCGCCGGTGACGTCCGCCATGGGTCGATCCGACGGGTCGCCGGGGCGACGGGCGAAGGCGCCACCGCGATCAGGTTCGTCCATCAACACCTGGCCTCCCTTTGAGCACCACCGCTGAGATCCTTCGCGGCCTCCCCTACTTCGCAGACTTGCCCGATGACCTGCTGAGTCGGGTGTGCGACGCTTCGGAGCAGATCTCGATACCCCGGGGCCGGGTGATCATCGAAGAGGGCAGCACCTCCGAGGAGATGTATGTCGTCGTCGACGGCGAGCTCGCCGTCACCAAGCGCAGCGGGGACAAGGACGTCGAACTGGGGCGGATCGGCCCTGGTGAAGTGGTTGGGGAGATCGCCCTTCTCGATCAGGCACCGCGGACGGCCACAGTCTCGGCCCTCATGGACAGCTACGCCATCCGTCTTCCCGTCAGCGCCTTCGAGGACCTGCTCAGCGACTCACGCGTCGTCCGGCGCATGTTCAAGACGGTCACATCGCGGCTGCGCGGGATCGAGGACACCCTGCGCCACGAGGAACGGATGGCTGCTCTCGGAAAGATGGCCGCTCAGCTGATGCACGAGTTGAACAACCCGGCCGCCGCCGTTGCTCGGAGCGTCCAAGAGCTGGAACGGATCCAGGGTCTAATAGGTGAAGAAGCTGCGTCCCTGGCCGCCGAATTCTGGGGCAGCTCGTTCGCGCAACCTGCACCGCGTGACGAGGAGTTATCCGCCCTGGATCGAAGCGACGCCGAGTCTGACCTGGTCACCTGGCTCGAACGGGTCGGCGTGGACGATCCGTGGGACCTTGCTCCAGCTCTGGTCGATGCCGGATGGGACAAGGATCAGCTCGAGAAAGGGCTGTCCGGCGTGCCTGAAGGGGTACGCCACCATCTCGCCCGCTGGCTCGGTCTGAGGGTATCGGTGGATCAAGTCTTGGGTGAGCTCGGCATAGGGGCGAGACGGATCGCCGAGCTCGTCAGGGTGGTGAAGGAATACTCATTCCTCGACCGGGCCCCGATCCAAGAGATCGATGTGACTCATGGCATCCGCGACACTCTGATCCTGCTCAAGCACAAGCTGCGGAGCGTGGAGGTCACGCTTTCGTTCGCCGAGGACATGAGGACCGTCGAGGCTCCGGGCCGCGACCTCAATCAAGTCTGGACGAATCTCATCGACAACGCAGCCGATGCGATGGGCGAGGAGGGTGGGGCGCTGTCGATCTCGGCTCGAAACGACGGGAACGAGTTGGTCGTCGAAGTAGCGGACACAGGCGGCGGAGTCCCCCAAGATGTCATCGATCGCATATTCGACCCGTTCTTCACGACCAAGGAGCCGGGCAAGGGAACGGGGCTGGGGCTCCACACCGTCCAGACCATCATCGGCCGCCTCGGCGGCAGCATCTCGATCTCGAGCAACGACGTAGGCACCACGTTCGAGGTGCGGCTGCCAGCTGCGGTTTAGGGTCGGACTCTAGCGATCGAGCGAGAACACGACGGTGCCGTCATGCCCATGCGGCGGGGCTGTGAGGTGTTCGCTCATCTCATCGAGGATCGAAGAGAGTTCATCGGCCACTGCCTGGTATGCCGATTCGTCGCGATATGAGGCAATGATCATCCCATCCGTCTCACCTCCGCGGGCGAGATCCCAGGACAGCAGGCCGTCGATCTCTTTGAGCCGCTCCTCCTGAGCGGTCATCCAATCGACCAGTCCGTCGAGAGCTTCCCCTTCGAAGTGAAGCCGGGTCATGCGGTAATACATGGGTTCCTTTCGTCTTGAACGAGTTGGGATCTTCTCAGTCGCATGCCACTCGATCTAGCCCTCCTCATCTGCGCGACCGTAGCTGGGGCCCAATTGACGGACAGAACATGTCCTGGTTGGCAGGTATC
>Ga0299913_10004007_pt1 | contig 12253 bp, 9 predicted proteins | sample RVTome_9_FD_201360 | JGI IMG/M metagenome (GOLD analysis project Ga0299913, IMG submission 201360) | Soil microbial communities from uranium-contaminated site in the Upper Colorado River Basin, Wyoming, United States - RVT155D38 (version 2) ... | reverse complement strand
CCGGCGTCACCTGGGACTCGCTCGTCGCCGAGATGGACGAGGCGCTCGCCTACCCCGGGATGCCGAACATCTGGTGGATGCCGATCCAGACCCGCACCGAGATGCTCTCGACCGGCATCCGAAGCCCGCTCGGGATCAAGATCTACGGCGACGACCTCGCCACGATCGAGGCGGCGGCGGTCGAGATCGAGGGCGTCGTCGGCGACCTCCCCGGTACCCGCTCCGCCTTCGCCGACCGCTCGACCGGCGGCTTCTACCTCGACGTCGTCCCCGACCGCCGCGCCGCCGCCCGCTACGGCCTCTCGGTCGCCGACGTCCACGACTTCGTCCGCGTCGCCGCCGGCGGCATCCCGGTCGCCACCACCGTCGAGGGGCGCGAGCGCTACGCGATCCGCGTCGCCTACGCCCGCGACTTCCGCGAGAACCCCGAGTCGCTGGGCCGCACCCTCGTCCCCACCCCGGCCGGCGCCCAGGTCCCCCTCTCCCAGGTCGCCGACCTCCGCTTCGCCACCGGCCCACCGATGGTGCGCAGCGAGGGCGGCCGGCTCGTCGGCTACGTCTTCGTCGACCCCGGCGAGCGCGCGATGGGCGAGTACGTCGCCGAGGCGAGGGCGGCGGTCGCCGAGCGCCTCGACCTGCCCGACGGCGTACGAATCGAGTGGGCCGGCCAGTTCCGCTACCTCGAGCGGGCCCGCGAGCGGCTCAAGGTCGTCGTCCCCCTCACCCTCTTCCTGATCGCGCTCCTCCTCTACCTCAACACCGGCAGCGTGCCCGAGATGGCGATCGTGCTCCTCGCCGTGCCGTTCTCGCTGATCGGCGCCGTGTGGCTCCTCTGGGCGCTCGGCTACCACCTCTCGGTCGCCGTGTGGGTCGGCCTCATCGCCCTCGCCGGCCTCGACGCCGAGACCGGCGTGGTCATGCTCCTCTACCTCAAGCTCGCCCACCGCCGCCGGATCGAGGCCGGCACCCTCCGCACCCGCGCCGACCTCGAGGAGGCGATCGTCGAAGGCGCCGCCCAGCGCATCCGCCCGAAGCTGATGACGGTGCTGACTACGATGATCGGCCTGTTGCCGCTCCTGTGGTCGACGGGCACCGGTGCCGACGTCATGCAGCGCATCGCGGCGCCGATGGTCGGCGGGTTGGCGACTTCGTTCCTGCTCGAGCTGACGGTCTATCCAGCGGTGTTCGGGCTGTGGCGGGGGAGGGGGTTGTTGAAGGCAGGCGGGAACCCTCGCAGGAGAGGTTGAGGGGGTGTGATTGTGAGCCTTAAGGGCCGAGCGGCCTGCTCGGATACATGAGTCGCGAGAAAATTGCGCTGTCGACGAAGAACCCGATCTCCTGACCAAAGGACTCGCGTCCTGGCGGCGGATGGGGGTGGTAGTACGGGGCGAAAACGAGGTGAATGCTGCTGCCCTCTAAAAAGCGAGGCAAAGTCCGAACCAGCGATAGCTCTAGGCGGCTGTGTCCCCAGCGTGTGTCACCCGAGATCTGCTCGCCGCCAAACCCAAGTCCGACGTCCACTCGGAGCTCACGGTCAACGACCGTCCATTTGCTAGCGGTTGCTCGGTACACATAGGACAGATAGTGATCTCCGTGCTCGGGGACGTACGAGTAGACGTACCCTCCAATGACCTTCCTATCCTTCACCGGTAGCTCGAGATCAAGAGCGAGGCTGACCTCGTAATCGCGTTCTCCGCTTCCGGTTGAGTCGCTGGATCGCAGGGAAAGGAGTGCGCGACTTGGAATCTCGTTCCCAAGAGGGTCTTCCGACATAAAGTACCTGCCGAACTGAAGTCGGACGTCGCCTACATCTTTGTATTCGGAGCTCCATGGGTCGAGACCAGTGAGTTTCACGCCTATCTGATTGCGTCGGAAGTAAAGGCCGGTGGCCAGCCGCGCGAAGTGCGCTCCTGAATCTGCGATCTCATTGCGTCGCTGATAGTGGTCGACCAGACCGGCCGAGATACGAGTAGTAAAGAACGACGCTTGATCTGTTGTGCCCGATTCGGTCTCTACGACCAGAAGTCTCGGATCAACAAAATCGCTGAGTTCGAATACTTCGAGTTCCTGTGCGATCGCGTCCGTGGAGGAAATCGATAGGAGAACCGCCAAAAGGAGAGGCCTATTCATGGATCCGCGCTCACAATCAGTTCTTTGAATCGAGTCCTAAGTCTTTCTCGAAGGACCGATACTTCGGAGTTCGACAGTTGCTGTCGGAGGCGTCGCCCTGTTCGCCGCAGCCCGCAGTTGTTCTGATCGATGGCAAGGTCAAACGCCTCTCGTCGGGACGGGGACTGAACTAGCTCGTCGACAAATACGGTCTGGGTCGAGAGTACCTTGCATTCAACCGGGCCGTCTGGCAGCAAGAGTTCTTCCCACGCCTCAATGACGATTGAAGCATCTCTCGGGTCCAGATTGGATAGAATTTTCTCGGTTCGATCGGTCGCGTTCTGGATTTGCGCGGGGCTGATCCTGGAGTTTACGGTGTACCCGATTTTGAGACCAAGTTGAGGTTTCGTCCTTATTTTAACATCGACTAGCTTACGACAGTCGAAGAAGTATATGCCGCGGTCCGGGTCCTCTTCATCGATAGACCCGTTGCTGGGCGAAACAAAGTAGCCCTCAATTTTGGGACGAAGATAGTCCCTCTCTGGCATCAAGACCCTGTCGCCCTGGGCGAAGCTGAGGTTGATGATCCAAGAAGTCTCTTCTGGCACATAGGCCGCACGCCTTTCACGGCCATCCGGGAAAATCACTGTGATTCTTTCGGTCGGTGGCTGACATCCCGAGAACGTCATTTTGACCCTAACCACGGTTGACATCCGAGCGTCGACCGGATGAGTAACTACGAAGAGTCCGATCGCGACTAGGAGGCAAAGGGTCGAGCGGAAGACTGGCCGGACGTTCTGCATAGTTTCTAGTTGCTTCCCTCGTCTCGAGATCTATAAGCGTTGACGAATTGGCTGATGTTTCGTAGCTCGACTGGGTCGGGTTGGAACAATGCCGGTTGGAAATCCAGGTTAAGCTGGAACTGAGTAGTTGGTGATGCATCATTCGTGGGGTCGAGGTTCGTCGGTCTCAGCTCTATCGGATGCGTACCTGGGGGAATCGGAGCTTCCGTGAGGGGCCGAGAACTCTCCGATTGCATAGTTATTGTCCATTTCTGGCTCCCTGACGAATCAAGGACTGCGGACTTGAGTTTGGCCTCCCGAAGATATACTGGGTTGTCCGTCTGGTTCGTTACCAGAAATCGAAGATGCGTTCCATTGGACGTCAAACCTAGATAATAGATACTGACGGGTGAAATGAAGGATCGGACGCTGGGCCATGCCACGGCAACGACAGCGAAGAGAGCGGTGAGAAGGGCGAGGAAAGTATCGCTTACCGGAAGTGCCCGTCGCCAAAGCTGCTGAAAGCTGTCACATTCAGTGCATTTCGGAGACCCGGCACGCCAACGGCCATCTAACTTCCGAGGCGGAGGGAGTGGTTTCGCACAGACGGCGCATGGCCGCCCTTGATAGCTTCCGCATTCCTTGCACTTAGTTGCGCCCGTACGGATCGGCGAGCGGCAAGCAATGCAGAGCTTCTCTTGTTGAGGTACGGAAGCCCCTTCCAAACTAGTCGAGAGAGACATGCTCACCCCGGCGGATCACCTGGTAGAACTGCCGGTGGCACGACGCTCGTAGAGGTAGGAGTCCGGATTCCGGGGATACTGTCGAGCGTGACGAGGATCCCCGGGAAGGCGCTGAGCTGAGCCAAGTGTTTAGAGCCTCGGAGCGCACCACTGTGGCAGGCTCGGTCGGTCGGGTCATCGAGTGGGGAGAGCATAAGCGGCGGTGCGTGGTGGTTGGTCCCCCGCCGCCGCTCGCGACATTTCCTTTTATCTAGTGTCCACAGGTCATTCCTTACCCCGTCGACTCTATCCCTCTGCACTTCCTAGATCTCGAAGGCTAGCGCTTTCGCCGAGCGCCGTCAAGTCAATCGCAGGGATGGCGCCCTGGTGCCGATCCTCACCCTGCCGGTGGCGGTGCTCCTGTCGTTGATCCCCATGCTCTACCAGGGGCTGACCGTCAACATCATGTCGCTCGGCGGCATCGCGGTGGCGATCGGCGCGATGGTCGACGCCTCGATCGTGCTCGTCGAGAACCTCCACAAGCGGCTCGCGACGGCGATCGGCGCCATGCAGGAGGTCGGGCCCAGCCTCTTCTTCTCGCTCCTGGTGATCACCGTGTCGTTCCCGCCGATCTTCACCCTTCAGGGGGTCGAGGGGGGGCTGTTCAAGCCGCTTGCCTTCACCAAGACCTACTCGATGGGCTTCGCGGCGCTCCTCGCCGTGACCCTGACCCCGGGGCTCGCGGCGCTCTTCGTGCGCGGCCGGGTCCGCCGCGAGGAGGCGAACCCGCTGAACCGCTGGCTCGTCGCCGTCTACACGCCGGTCGTCCGCTTCGTCGTCCGGCACGCGAAGGCTGTCGTCGCGGTCGCGGCGCTCCTGGTCGCGACGACCGTGCCGGTCTTCCTCGCGCTCAACAGCGAGTTCATGCCGCCGCTCGACGAGGGGGCGATCCTCTACATGCCGACCGCGCTGCCCGGGATGGGCGCGACCACCGCCGCCGAGGTCCTCGAGTCGATGGACGCCCGGCTCGCCGAGTTCCCCGAGGTGGCGAGCGTCTTCGGCAAGATGGGGCGCGCCGACACCGCGACCGACCCCGCCCCGGTCGGCATGGTCGAGACCGTCGTCGTCCTCGAGCCGCGGGAGGCGTGGCGGCCCGGCGTCACCTGGGACTCGCTCGTCGCCGAGATGGACGAGGCTCTCGCCTACCCCGGGATGCCCAACGTCTGGTGGATGCCGATCCAGACCCGCACCGAGATGCTGTCGACCGGCATCCGGAGCCCGCTCGGGATCAAGATCTTCGGCGACGACCTCGCCGTGATCGAGGCCGCGGCGGTCGACATCGAGCGCGCCGTGAAGAGAGTCCCCGGGACCCGCTCCGCCTTCGCCGACCGCTCGACCGGCGGCTTCTACCTCGACGTCGTCCCCGACCGCCGGGCCGCCGCCCGCTACGGCCTCGCGGTCGCCGACGTCCACGACTTCGTCCGCGTCGCCGCCGGCGGCTCGTCGTCGCCGAGACCGTCGAGGGCCGCGAGCGCTACGCGATCCGCGTCGCCTACGCCCGCGACTTCCGCGAGGACCCCGGCTCGCTGGGCCGCACCCTCGTCCCCACCCCGGCCGGCGGCCAGGTCCCCCTGTCCCAGGTCGCCGACATCCGCTTCGCCACCGGCCCACCGATGGTGCGCAGCGAGGGCGGCCGCCTCGTCGGCTACGTCTTCGTCGACCCGGGCGAGCGGGCGATGGGCGAGTACGTCGAGGAGGCGAAGGCGGCGGTCGCCGAGCGGGTCGCCCTGCCCGAGGGCGTGCGGATCGAGTGGGCCGGCCAGTTCCGCTACCTCGAGCGGGCGCGCGAGCGGCTGAAGGTCGTCGTCCCCTGACCCTGTTCCTGATCGCGCTGCTCCTCTACCTCAACACCGGCAGCGTCCCCGAGATGGCGATCGTCCTCCTCGCCGTGCCGTTCTCGCTGATCGGCGCCGTCTGGCTCCTCTGGGCCCTCGGCTACCATCTCTCGGTCGCCGTCTGGGTCGGGCTCATCGCCCTCGCCGGCCTCGACGCCGAGACCGGCGTCGTGATGCTCCTCTACCTCAAGCTCGCCCACCGCCGCCGGCTCGAGTCCGGCACCCTCCGCACCCGCGCCGACCTCGAAGACGCCATCGTCGAAGGCGCCGCCCAGCGCATCCGCCCGAAGCTGATGACGGTCCTGACCACCATGCTCGGCCTCCTCCCCCTCCTCTGGTCCACCGGCACCGGCGCGGACGTCATGCAGCGCATCGCGGCACCGATGGTGGGCGGGCTGGCGACCTCGTTCCTGCTCGAGCTGACGGTATATCCGGCGGTGTTCGGGTTGTGGCGGGGGCGGGGGCTCGGGAGTGTCGCAGGCGACAATGACCTCAAGGTTGGAGCGCGAGTCCAGAGAGGGTGAACACTGTTCGGCTCTCGGCTTTCAAAGGATCCGAATGTTGCGCCAGAGGTTCTCATACGCCTGACGTGCGTCGCGGACCCAAACGGGAACGGCGCCCCAATCGACGGTCACCTGGCGCTCTCCCCATCCAACCTGCACAATCTTGCGGTCACCGGCAAATTCGACCACCAAGTCGCGTCGGATGTACAGTAATGTGCCGCGCCACGGATTCTCCGTTCGGAAGGTTGCTGATGCACGGGTTCCGGCAAGATCGACAAGATCGAGCGTGCCGGGAAGCTGACGTAGTCCGAACCGGGCCGCAAACTCGAACGATGGGACGTTATAGGATTGGTCTAGCGTCGTTGCTGATCCTCCTTCAGTAGTTGGTATTTCCACAGCAACCTGGCTGATCTCGATACCTTCGTCGCCCCACTCCTGTCGCAAGGCCGGACGTGAATAGAGGCTAGGGTCGTCGGAGCGCAGATCGAACCTGGGACTCCAGGGCACCTCCCCGACGAACACTTCACGAGCGATCGGGAGGTGGGGAAGAAAATCGTTTCCGAGATACTCGGCCCCTCCGATCATGTTGACTGCGGCGTCCACCTCGGTCGGCTTTAACAAGAGAGTACGAAAGAATCCCCAGGCGCTTCGTCCATCACGCGAGTGCTCCAGGAACCCTTCGGCTAGCAGCCAGTCGGTAGTGACCCCGTATAGCTTGCCGGGTGACCACAATTCGACAGGCAAGTCCACCGCGCCGGTCCGAAGCCACATCTTGTCGTCCAGCAAACCGGCAGGCGCCCACTCCGGGAGCGAGAGGGGAGTGACCGGAGGCTCCTCTGGAAAGGACGGGTCAATGTCAGGTCTCACGTTGCGACCGCTCCCGACCCAGCGATCCCGGTTCTGTCCAGCGTCAGCGAGACGGCCAACCAGCTCGTAGTAGGCGATCCAGCCGTACTTCTTGCCGTAGGGCTCTGCCTTCGCGCGCTCACCCCCGAACCACCGACTGGCTGCTTCGACGATTGCCCGGTCAACGTCACTGAACAGTGCCGCACGCCACCCGAGCCCCCAGACGCGGGCCTTGACCTCGCCGCGGGCGCGGCGGAAGCCAGCGTGCTTGAAGTCGTACTTCCCTCTCCCGTCGATGGCGGATCCGATAATGGAGTTTTCGAAATCGTAGCCTAGTGCTCCATCGCACTCCTCGGCATTGGGGTCATCGTCTGCCATAAGCGGTGCAGGCGCCAGCTCCGCGAACTTCAATGAGAATGGGTCGACGCCGGCTGGTACCGAATTGGGATGCAGCGTTCCGGCGAACTCGAAGGTTGCCCGCACGTAGCTTCGCAGCAGCTCATGAGAATTCGGGGACGAACCGCTATCAAGGTAGCGATCGCGGAGCTCGACAAGCCACTCACCGAGCGCACGCTCGAAGGACCCGCCAGGTTCGGGCATCTGGTGAGCGCTCGCGGCTCCGAACGCGGCCCCGACAACACGCTCGACGACGTAGGGGTCGTCGACATGAAGCATTATCGCAGCGAGGTCGAACAGTCGCTTTGGATCCGGCCGGCCGTAGCGCTGCAGGGCCTTCGTGGCGAGATCTCGCACATACTCGCTGGTGGATGGAAGGAGCCATGCGATGGCGAGGGCTTCTAGGTCGTCGACCTGGATACGTTCCAGTTCTTCGGTCCAGTACGCAATCCGCTCTTTTAAGTCGCTCAGGAGGTCGTCAGCGCGATGACGGATCCATTCGGACCACCTCCGGTCACGCTCTGGGAGACCTATCAGACGGAGGACGCGGTCAAGGAACTCTGCGTTCAAGCGGTGTGCTTGCGAGCTTCGAACCTCCCACAAGCGATCGAAGGGGTGCACCCGCCCGTACCGGCGAGACCGGGACGCTTGCCGGTTCCGGTTGACGATCAAAGTCGCAAGCGCGTCCACAGTGCTGTCGTCGAGGAACTCGGACTCTGAAAGAAGCTCTTGGGCTAGCGCCGACGGCCGGTGCTCGTCCGGAGCGACGCGCCAAAGATGGTGCCCGCGGAACCGGCGGGGCACCAAGCCGATCAGGCCCACAACCACGTCCTCGCCGAGGGGACGGCTATCCTTGCCGAGGAGCGACTTCCATAAGGTAGCTGCCGCAAGCCGATCCTCGACCTCACGGTAAGCCATGCGAACCAGCAACGCATCGGCGATCAGGTAGCCAGCAAAGCGGTCGAAAAGGATCCCGGTATTGGTGTCGTCACTCCCCTCCGTTTCCTCGCGGAACAGCACGCCTTCCTCTTCGAGACGGCGGAAGAGACTCTCGTCCCAGTTCGTCTCTCCAGCATCGAGGATAGTTCTGGCATCATCGGAAGGGATTCGGCGGAGTCCGCGGGTCCACATCTCCAACGCAAGCTCAGCGAGCCGTCGCTTGATTTGGTCAGACGGCACCGGAACGCGGGCAGGGTCGTTGGCCAGACGCTGGAATACCGCGTCGCGGTAGAGTTCGAACACACCGATTAGCGAGGTGGGCAACGCCTCTACACCTACCGGCTCCTGGCGAAGAGGGTTGGCAGCCTCGCAGTACATGCGGACGAATAGGGGATTATTGAAGATCCCGACCGGAAGCCGTGCGCCAATAGCGTCAATCAGGTAGTGGTCGAAATACGCTCTAACTAGGTCGTCGACCTCGGACCGGTACCACTTGAAATCGATGGTTGCAGTCGTCTGCGGGAGGGCACGAGCAGCGAGCTTCTCGCGAAGCGTGACGATTGCCTGCACATGTGGGTAATCGTCGAGGGCCGGCATTAGCTGGTCGAGTAACACACGCCATTCCGACGGTCGTTCGGCTTCGTTTAAACCATCGATGATCACGGGGATCCGGGCGCCGGCACGGGCTCCCGCCGAGTTGAGCGCCTCAAGGAGATCTTCGAAGCGCTCGACCTTCATACCGGCGATCCGCCGTGCGAGATCATCGAGGCTTCCGCCGGCCCGAAGCAGCCCCCCCTGGATGAACACCCCTGCTGCCCGCTGATTCGTCGGGGCGGTCAGCTGAGCAGCCAAGTGCGTCTTGCCCAGGCCGGCAGCGGCGACGACTGCGATCAGAGGAAACTCCGCATCTGCGTGCGTGTCCTGCAGCCACCAGACGGTGTCACGAATCTCGGCTCCAAGACCACTAACGGCCAGAGCAGCCGGCAGGCGTCGCTTCCTCAGCCCAAGCACTAAGGCACGCAGTTGACGCGGTGACGTATTCGGTGGTCGCTGGTCGGCAACACGCTCACGAACTTCCATCGGCCGAAGGTTCCGTGCGGCATCAGCGATCGCGCGCACGCTAGCGACAAACCCGTCGAGGTCATCAGCGATGTTTTTCGCGCCAGAGCGAATAGGTATCTCGTCTATGTAGCTCAGCGTTCCGCGGAGCGCTCCAATTCGCGCGGAAATGGCATCCAGGTGCTCATTCAGCCAGTCAAACGAATCCGGGCGCAGCAGCGCACGTGAGAGACGGCGCTCTACATGGGTCGACGTGTGCAGCGGCGGCACCCAACGGGCCTTTATTGGGGCCACGGAACGCTCATGAGCCTTTGCGAGCACGTCGGGGGATAGGACGAGCTCACCAAAGAAAGTGGAGCGAAGCTGATCTAGCCCGGCCAGCTCGGCGTCAAAGTTCTCCGCCGCCCACAGCTTCGTCGAGATGCCCTTAGCCGGGCCGAGACCGTCGATCCATTCTTCGTCCTTCTTCGCTGGACGCTGCGGAAGGCAGAGTACGAAGTCTGTCAGCCCGTCTACGTAATTGATGGCCTTGTCGACCGAGTCCTCGATTTGCGTACGTTGCGCTCTGGTGAGTTCGTTGTTCCGGCCGAGCAGAAACCACTTGCATGACCACCCCCATACGCGTCCCGGTTCTCCGAGCGCACCTGAACGCTCTATGCGCAGATAGAACTCAACACCCGGCTGTTGGCGTCGCTCACGAAGGGTGCCCAACGCGCCGTACCGGCGTGACACGATGGCACGCGTGAGGGTCTCGAAATTCGCGTCGGCGGCGCCTGGGAGATGCGCCAGCTCTGTCAGGTCCACCGCTGCTGCCTCAACTACTCGAGTCGGTCCGCGGTGTACCGTCCTCGTTCCAGTGGTGGCGGGAGAACACCTCGACTCGCGCACCGAGGTGGATAAGGACTTTCAGGAACCCTTGTACCTCGGACTCCTCGGTCCGTACATGAACAGTTGTGCCCTTCCGTTCGACCGTATACTCATAGGCGTAGATATCGATGTCTGAGCGGCCCATCTCGTAGAGCTTGAGCTTGCTTAGCCCCTCAAGAAGCGTATTGGGCATCCGCTCGTCTTGACGCCTCCAGTCGTCGTCGGACCACTCAGCCTCGGCGAGGGCCTTCAACGCCTCCATACGCTCGATCGCAGCCTCCGCGCCCGAAACCGTCTCGAATTTACCAATCAGCACCAGGTCCATCGAGTGCTCGGACCCGTAACTCTGCCAGATCCTCACGCTTCCTCCTTCAAGGCTTTCACGGCATCTAGGATGGAGCCCTCGATGGGCACTCCGATAGGCGCAAAGGCATTGGGACGGAGGATTCCTGAGGCGTCGACGTGCAGGTGCGCATCAAGCGGCCGTTCAGCTGGGATGGGTTCTACTACCGGCAGCAAGGTTTCGAGCCCGGATCGTGAGATCGCGAGGCGTACCGAAGTCTGAGTGCCACGTATCCAGCGGACGAGACGTTGCGTGTCAGCCTTGGAGATCCCGGGAGTGAACGCAGTCGGTTGCTCAGGCAGCAGCAGGAGTTCGGATGCTCCGGCGTCCGCGGCGAACGCGGCAAGGTCGTCGAGCTCATCTATCGTGTCAGCGTTCACGACCGTGTTGATGCCGATCGGCACCACCGAACGAAGCAAAGTGGCCGCGGCACGAACCGCCGAGAAAGGCCGGCGCCGAAGCCGCTCGTAGGTGGCACCCACACCGTCGACGGACAAGCGCGCGAAATGCACTACCCCTCCGAGCACATCAATGAGTCTGCGGGTGAGCCGGTGTCCATGCGTCGTGAAGGTTACCGCCATCGATGTCGACTCAGTGACTCTAGCGCAGAGCTGGGCGAACTGGGGATGGAGGGTTGGCTCCCCGCCTCCGAAGCCAAGACCGAGACATCCGGCATCGTCGAGCTCCACCGCCCAGGCGGCGACGCGTTCCACGTCAAGCTTGTCGGGGTTCTTGGGCGCGAAACAGTAGGCGCACCGGAGATCGCAGGCGTTCGTCAGAGCGATCGACAGGTACCTAGGTGCAACAGAGAGCCGCTGAGTAGTGAGGTCCACTTCGTCGAGGAGAATGTTCAGCCCAGAGACGCGGTCGAAGAGGTGGACACCAGCTCTGGATGCGCGAACTTTCATAGCCATTGACAAGGCTAACCGGCTCGCCGAAGGGCTGTCAAGATGAAACGGTGTGTCCGAGAGGTCCGCGGGCAGTTCGTTTACCAGGAGCGCGTGCGGGCTCTGGAGGTCCAACGCCTCCGCTGTGGACAGCCTACGGTGCAGAAGAGCCGAGCCTTGGACGCGGCAGATCACGACGGCGTCGCGGTTGACCGAGAGCGATGTAGAGGGGGACCGACCGTCCGGACGCGGGCCTTGACTTACGCCCCGTTTGTGCTGTAGAATCAGAGCTGTCGATGGGCAGCAAGAGGTCTTTCCGCGACCGATTCTTGATGCGGCCGGCACGCGACCGGCCTGAACGCAAAGCGGCCCGAGCGAGCGGGCACTCGCCCGGGCCCGACCCCGAATGGAGGACTCAGCTCCATGCGAGATCCATATCAGTTTACCCCGTCCGCTCCGCCGGTCTACTCACCTCGGCTCCGACGCGATCAGATCAAGGCTCTTTACCATCTCAAGGAGAGGTCGGGCCGGCCGATGACGCGGCTGGCTCAGGAGGCGGTGGATCGCTATCTGGAGGGTTTCGGCGGGGCGGCGATGGTGATTCGCGAGGCGGGAGAGTCTTTGGAAGCGGCGAGCGAGGGGAGCGGTCACGACGGCGCGAGGGAGGTAGGGCCATGAAAGGTTTCGAGGAGAGCGCGTGGCCGAGACGGCCGGAACCGGAGTACCTGCGGCGGAGCCGGGAGAAGCAGGCCGAGCTCGAGGCGCTCGGTGAGCGGATCGCCGAGCTCTCGGCGCACATCCAGGCGGCGACGTATCGGTTGCTGGTGATGCTGCGGGAGTTCGACGAGCGCGTGGGCTACGGCGACTTTCGCTCGTGCGCGCATTGGCTCCACTGGCGGACCGGG
>Ga0299913_10004006_pt1 | contig 12255 bp, 10 predicted proteins | sample RVTome_9_FD_201360 | JGI IMG/M metagenome (GOLD analysis project Ga0299913, IMG submission 201360) | Soil microbial communities from uranium-contaminated site in the Upper Colorado River Basin, Wyoming, United States - RVT155D38 (version 2) ... | reverse complement strand
AGCGCCTTGGCGTTCGATCCGCGCTCGCCGCGGGTCTGGCCCGTCCGCTCCGTCACCCGCTGCGCACGGCGGCGACGGCCCTTCTCGGCTGGTCTCTCTCGCTGGGCGTCCTGGTGCCCGTCTTATGGACCCTGCTTCTGGCCTGGGAAACTGTCCGCTCGACGTACCTGGCGACGGGATCGCAGACCGACGCCCAATCGGTGACCGGGCTCATCCTCGTGACCGTTGCTCTGGCCGCCGTCTTCCTGGCCGGCGTGCTGCTGTGCGGGCTGGCTTCGGCGCTCAGGTCGGCCCTGTGGACGATCGACGGGCTCCGCCGGTCGTGAGGCGCAGGGCCGTGGAACGCAGGGCTGCGCGTCCCGGGAGCGGCGGAGGGCCTCTGCTACACTCGCGCCCGCTTGGCCGAATCCCCTTCCGAATGAGGCTCATGCTGGATGTTTGACGAGCTTCTGGACACGCTCGGTCAGGAGATCGGCAACTTCTTCGATACGCCGATCATCCGCTTCGCCCTTCAGGCGATCGCCTTCTACATCGTCGTGCTCTGGGCGGCCACCGCCTACTGGGCGTACCGCGACCTCCAGTCGCGCACGGCCAACCCGGTCGCGCCCTATCTCGCCGCCGCGCTGATCATCGTCTTCACGCCGATCTTCTTCGTGTTCGGCGTCATCGTCTATCGCATCCTCCGGCCGTCCGAGACCGTCGCCGAGGCCAACGAACGTGCGCTGGCCGAGGAAGCCATGATGGTCGAGATCGAGTCGCAGCCGCACTGCGCCAACTGTTCGCGCCAGGTGCACGAGGACTGGATCATCTGCCCTACCTGCCGCAACCGGCTACGCCGCGTCTGCCCCAACTGCAGCCGTTTGGTCGAGCTCGATTGGTCACTCTGCGCGTGGTGTGGCAAGGACTTCGAGCGGCCCGAGCTGCTGCAGGAAGTGGCCGTGCCACCGCCGTCCGCCCGCCCGCTGCGGTCGCCGCGGATGAACAGGCTGCCAGCGGAGACCGGGGCCGGGATGACTGATTCGCCGGCCGCCCAGCCGGCGAATGAGCCGATGCAGCCCGATCCGCAGACGACCTCGACAAGCGTGCCGGCCATTCCCGGCTCGCTCGACGCCCGGTCGAGCGAACGCTCGCCCCGACCAGCTACCGGCGAGCATTGACCGACGGCCGCGTGGGCGGCGCGCCCGACGGCCAACCCAGCGGCCCGTCCGAGCCCAGTCCGAACGTCACACCCACAGGGCCGCCCGGGGGACGCACCTTCTCTCTCGAGGAACGACCGGCGCCAGGCCTGTACCTCGTTGCGTGGCTGCTCTCCGGCCTGGGAATCGCCGTCGCCTTCGTGGGGCTCCTCACCCAGCCGCCGGTCGCCGGCCTGCTGATCATCGGCGGCCTGCTGCTGTTCTCGGTCGGGCTGGCTGCCGGAGCCGGCTACCAGGTCATCGCCCGCCGCTCCCGCCCGTCCGCCGCATATCGTGGCCCGTCACCGTTGATCCTGTTCCTGCTCTACCTGGTGCTCGTCAACGCCCTTCTCCTGCCGTTCGTCGCGCTGGGCGCCGTCAGCACGGAAACCCCGGCCGGCATCTTTCTCGCGTTCGCCATCCAGACGTGTGGCTACATCGCGATCGTCTGGTTGTTCGTCGTCCGCACGGGCGCGTTGCGCTGGACCGACCTGGACCTCGGCCGCCGTCTCAACGCCGCTCGCGCCGCGTCGGACGCGCTTTTCGCGGGGTCGGTGATGGTGCCAGTCACGTTGCTGGCCGTCATCGCCACGGGGATCGTCGCTACCCTGCTCGACGCCCTGCCACCCGACCCCCTGCCGCCCATTCAGACGGCCACCGATGCGCTCCTGGTGGCGCTCGTCGTGGCGGTCCTGGCGCCGCTCGGCGAGGAGCTCTTCTTCCGCGGCTTTGCGCTGACCGCGTGGCTGCGCGATCTGGGGCCCCGCAGTGCGCTCGTGCGCAGCTCGGTGTTCTTCGCGCTCGTCCATGTCATCGCCCTGAGCGCCCCAACGTTCGAGGAAGGGCTGCGGCAGGCCGTGCTCGTGGTGGTTCTGTTGCTGCCCATCGGAGCGGTTCTGGGCTGGCTCTTCCTGACGCGCGGGCTCGTGGCGGCGGTGGCTGCCCACATCACCTACAACGGAATCGGCCTGCTGCTGACGGTCCTGCGGGAGTTCGTTCCCCCGCCCAACGGACCAGTCACGCCGGGGTAAGTTGCCAGCAATCCTCAGCCAATGGAATGTGAAGGCGCCGTCCCTAGGATGGCCCTTGCTCTCGGCTCCGGATCGCGGGGAAATCGGCGGGCTCCGTGATCCGGTCCGGGAGCATTCCGTCGGGGCGCAGGCCGTGCCTCGAACCCGCCCCAGCGGAGGCATCCGGATGGTCCAGGTCGAGCCGCGACCCCCACGTCGCGCGGTGCGCGAGCTGCCGGCAGCGGAACGGCCGCGGGAACGCATGGCAGCCAGCGGCCCGGCCGCGCTCAGCGGGCCGGAGCTGCTATCCGTGCTGTGGGGAACAGGCCGGCCGGGTGCCTCGGCCTACCAGCTGGCGACTGACGTGCTGGCCCTTCACGGGAGCCTGGCAGAGCTGGCAAGGGCAGACCATCTCGAGCTGGCGCGGCTGCCCGGCATCGGGAGCGCCCGCGCGGCGCAGCTGCTGGCCGCCTTCGAGCTCGGCAGACGCTCGCTGGCCGAGTGGCCCATCGAGCGCTGGCATGTCCGCACCCCGCGCGACGTCGCCGACCGGTTGACGCCACAGATGGCGTACCTCGAGCGCGAGGAGCTGCGCGTGCTGCTGTTGAACACCAAGAACGTCGTGCTCCGTCAGTCCACCGTCTACCAGGGCAACGTCTCGGCCGCACTGGTTCGCGTCGCGGAGCTATTCCGTGACGCGGTCCGGACTCATGCGGCTGGCTTGATCGTCGTCCACAACCATCCTTCGGGCGACCCGGAGCCGAGCCCGGACGACCTTCACCTGACTGCCGAAGCGATAGCCGGCGGCAGGCTGCTCGACATCCCGCTGCTCGATCACATCGTGATCGCCCGTGGCGCCTACGTCAGCCTGCGCGACCGGGGCGTGGCCTTCGACCGTTCCGGGTGGCGCGGCTGAGCCCACCCGACGCCGATTCTTCTCAAACTCACGATGTCACGACCGGGCTGCCTCAGGTCCGGCTGGCCGACCGCCTCGGTATACTGCTCGGGCACGTGCGGGACGCGCCTTCCAAGTCAACGGAATGAGGCCAAGACCCCGCCGATCTCCAGCCCGCAGAGGACACTCCGTTCATGCTCGACGCTTTCCTCGGCCTGTTCTCGCGCGACATCGGCATCGACCTTGGCACGGCCAACACGCTGGTCCACGTTCGGGGCCGCGGCATCGTGATCAGCGAGCCGTCGGTGGTGGCGATCGAGGCACGCACCAAGCGCGTGCTGGCTGTTGGTGCCGAGGCGAAGCGCATGCTCGGCCGCACGCCGGCCAACATCATCGCCATCCGGCCGCTGCGCGACGGCGTGATCAGCGACTTCGACGTCACCGAGCAGATGATCAAGTATTTCGTGAGTCGCGTGCACGAGCGGGTAGGGCCTTCGCCACGACCACGGATGCTGCTCGGTATCCCGTCGGGCGTGACTGAGGTCGAGAAGCGGGCCGTCCGGGACGCCGCGCTCAACGCCGGCGCCCGTTGGGCGCGGCTGATCGAGGAGCCCATGGCCGCGGCGATCGGGGCCGGCCTGCCTGTCGGCGAGCCGACCGGGAGCCTGATCGTCGACATCGGTGGCGGGACGACGGAGGTCGCCGTCATCAGCCTGGGCGGGATCGTGGTCAGCCGGAGCATCCGCATCGGCGGTGACGAGCTCGACCAGGACATCATTGCCTACGGCCGGCGTGAGTACAACATGTTGCTCGGCGAGCGGACGGCGGAGGACATCAAGATCGCCATCGGCTCGGCCTACCCGGGCGACTACGACGAGCAGCGCGTGATGCTCCGCGGGCGCGACCTGCTGACCGGCCTGCCGCGGTCGGTCGAGATCAGCGCCGAGCAGGTGCGCGAGGCCATCGAGGCTTCGGTCCAGCAGATCGTCGACACGGTGAAGGACACGATCGAGGAGACACCGCCCGAGCTGGTCGCCGACATCATGGACCAGGGCATCGTCCTTGCCGGCGGTGGCGCCCTGCTGCAGGGCCTCGACCGGCGCGTGTCGGAGGCGACCCAGATGCCCGTCCACGTTGCGGACGACCCGCTGACCTGCGTGGCACGCGGGACGGGCAAGGCGCTCGAGGAGCTGGACGCGATGGAGCGGACGCTGGTCGCCGAGACCTACTCGCGCTCGCCGCGCTAGCGAGCCCGCAGAGGCTCACGTGTTCTCGACCCCCGCCGCCCGTCGCCAGGGAGTCATATACGTCGTCCTGCTCGCGGTCACCATCCTGCTGCTCGCCTTCAGCAGCTCGGCGCCGCTGCTCGAGCTGCGCCGCGGGGTGGGCTTTGCCATGTCGCCCTTTCAGGAGGTGCTGCTCGGGGGTGCACGGCAAGTCAGCTCGTTCTTCGCAACGATCACGGCGATAGAGCAGATGCGTGACCTGAACGTCGCGCTGGAGAAGCGCGTGCAGGAGCTCGAGGCCGAGAATCGGCAACTGGAGAGCGTGCGCGTCGAGAACGAGCAGCTCAGCGCCCTGCTCGAGGTCCGCTCGTCGCTCGATTACGAGACCGTCGCCGCAGAGATCATCAGCCGCGGCTCGTCGCACCTCGAGCGCGTGGTCAGCCTCGACCGCGGCACGGAGGTCGGCATCAGCATCGACGATCCGGTCGTGGCGGGCGGCGGTGCGCTGGTCGGGCAGGTCGTTGACGTCGGCGAGAACTACAGCCGGGTGCTGCTGATCAGCGACACGCGCAGCAGGGTGATCGGGTTGACTGAGACCAGCCGGACCACGGGCGAGGTCGCCGGGCAGCTCGAACGGCCCCTGGCGATGAGCCGCATCCTGGCCAGCGAGGAGGTCGCCCTTGGCGAGACCGTGGTGACGGCCGGCATCGATCTGGGCTCGGGCATCCGCTCGCCGTATCCGCGCGGACTTCTGATCGGCACCGTGGCCGACGTGCAGTCGTCGCCCGACCAGCTCTTCAAGTCCGCCCTGCTTCGGCCGGCGGCTCTGCTCGACCGGCTGGAATACGTCCTGGTGGTCACCGACTACGAGGGCGGGCTCCCGACCGAGAGCCCCGTGGCGTCTCCCTCACCCGCGCCCCGGCTCTGACCGTCGCCCTGCCCACCGAGCACTTGCGCTACGGGCCGGTCGGCGGCGGGATCAGGAGTACCTGGCCGGGGAAGATGCGGTTCGGGTTCTCGATGTCGTTGAGGTCGATGATGTCCTGCGGGTCGACGTCGTATAGCTCGGCGATGAGAGACAGAAACTCGCCGCGCGCGACGGTGTGGACACGCGGCGTCCCGGCCGGCGTCTGGGGCGGTCGGGTGACCAGCGGCGGCCGAGTCGCGGTAGGGGATCCGATTGGCGTGGGCGTCGCCGCCACGGGTGAGGTGACCGCCGGCGTTCGCGACGGTGTCTGTGTCGGGACAAGCGCGCCGGGCGGGACGGGCACGTGTTGCATGTTCGCCACGAGATAGGCCGCTCCGTAGCCGGCCAGGATCGCGATCGTGAGCAGGATGATGGCGCCGAACACCCAGGGCAGCAAGGATCGCTGGCCGCCCGCCGCTGCCGGGCGGTCGTCCGACATCCGGTGCTGGCTGGCGAGCCACGTTTCCGACTGCCCGGAGGGCGGTTCTGAACGAGGTCCTGAGGGCGGCGGGTAGCTCTCGTCGTCGGGCATCCATCGCAGAGTAGCGAACCGGCGCGCACGCGTCCGGAAGCGTCGATGGTGCTATACATCGCAGGACCATCTCGGCATTGAGCCGAGGGACTTCCGGTCCGACGATTTGCATCCATCGTCACAGGTACGTCTTCCGGGCGTGCCCCAGCAGAACCGGAAGGAACGATAGATGCAGGTCTCGGCCGCCTCTGGCGCCACTCTCGTCCGCCCCTCGCGCTCCCAATACGTCGCGTTCGCACTCATCCTCGCCATGCTCGCCGCCGCGTTCGGCGTTGCGGCACCGGCGCGGGCCGGCGCGGCCCGGCTGAAGGCGGTCATCGTGGTCGGCCCGACGCACGGCTCGACGGCAAGCTACCTGGCGAACGGCGAGAGCCTGGCCCAAGTCGCCGAGAGCTACGGCATGGACGTCCGCCGCGTGTTCCACCCGAAGGCCACCTGGGCCAACGTGCTGGCCAACGCGCAGGGCGCCAACCTGCTCGTTTACATGGGCCACGGCAACGGCTGGCCGAGCCCATATGCGCCGTTCCAGGAGAAGACCAAGAACGGCATGGGCCTCAACCCGTACGAGGGCGGCTCCACGAGCAACGTCGAGTACTACGGCGCGAAGTGGGTCCGCGAGCAGCTCACCCTGGCGCCAAATTCGCTGGTGCTGTTCAACCACCTGTGCTACGCCGCCGGCAACGGCGAGTCGGGCATGGCCATCCCATCGTGGAGCGTGGCCCACCAGCGCGTCGACAACTACGCCGCCGGCTTCCATGCGGCCGGTGCGAAGGGCGTCTTCGCCTACTCCTGGCAGTCGCTCGAGAAGCTCGTCAAGGGGCTGTTCACGACCGACAAGACGATGGAAGAGCTGTTCACCATCGCCGGCTCGTCGACCGCCGCCTATGCCGGCTACATCGGCTGGGACCCGCGCAAGCTCGAGTCGGTCCGGACGCCGGGCACGATCAACTTCCTCGACCCCCACTCGCGCGACGGCTTTCTGCGCGCCTACAGCGGTGACCTCGGCCTGACCGCCGCCGACTGGCGGAGCGGTACGTCCGGTGGCGTCGTACCCACCGATCCGCCGGTTCTCACCGGCCTGACCGCCGCCGCGGCCGGCACCGGCGCGGGCAGCGGACAGACCCTGCTGTCGACCTCACCGGCCGTGGTCTCGCCCAACGCCGACGGCCTGAGCGATACCGCCCAGCTGAGCTACGTGGTCGACCGTGAGGCTTTCGTCGACTTCAAGGTCCTCAACAGCTCGAACAATGTCGTGCGCCAGATGACCGCATGGTCCGCCGCCGGGCCCGGAACGGCCACATGGGATGGGAAGAAGGACAACGGCGAGCGGGTCACCGACGGCCTGTTCAAGATCGTGGCCACTCCCCGCGATCGGCAGGGCAACACCGGGAATCCGTCGAGCGTCGACGTCCGGATACTCACTGCGCTCCGCGCACCTTCCGCCGCACCGGCCCACTTCCATGCATCCGACAACGACGCCCTGGCACCGAGCACGACCCTCAGCGTCACGCTCGACCAGGAGGCCGACTTCAGCTGGCGGATCGTCAATGGCGCCGACGCTGTCGTACGGACGTATGCCAATCACGTCGTGACTCTCCCCGGCGTCCAGACCTGGACGTGGGACGGGAGGAACGCCGACGGCGCGTTCGTGCCGGATGGGAAGTACTTCAGTGTCGTGACTGCCACGACCACCAAGGGCACCCAGACCCACCGGCTTGCGGTGGAGGTCGGCGCGTTCCGGATCACCAGCCCGGTGACGGCAGCGGCCCGCGGTGACAGGGTGAAATTCGTGATCTATTCCGCCGAGCCCCTCGGGTCGCGGCCCAAGCTGAAGGTCACGCAGCCCGGCCTGGCCACGACGACGTGGTCGACCAGCAAGGTCGCGCCGGGCAAGTTCAGGGTCTACGTGACCTTCAAGACGGGCGGCTCCGCCGGGACCGTCCAGTTGCGCGCCGTTGGCTTTGACGTCAACGGTCAGAAGCAGATCACCCTGGGCACGTTCCAGATCAAATAGGTCTCAAATGGGAGGGCCCGGCGGCCGGTAGACTGGCCGCCGTGACCACCCCGCCCTCGGCCGACTCCCAGTCCACGCCTGCCCCTGGGGCCGTGCCGGCGGCTGTCGATGCCGCATCGGAAACGCCAACACCCGGATATCGCACGTGGGTCGTCATGCCCACGTACAACGAGGCCGACAACCTGCCGACCATCGCGCCGGCCATCCTCGGCCAGCTGCCCGAGGCCGTGCTGCTCGTCGTCGACGACAACTCGCCCGACGGCACGGGCCGCGTGGCCGATGAGCTGGCCGCCAGCGACCCACGGATCAGGGTCCTCCACCGGCCGGGCAAGGAAGGACTGGGCAAGGCCTACGTCGACGGGTTCAAGGTGGCGCTCGACGGCGGCGCCCAGCGTGTCGTGCACATGGACGCCGACTGGTCGCACGACCCGAAGTACCTGCCGGCACTGCTCGCCGCGCTGGAGGGAGGCTCGGGACAGCCGCTGCCGGGTGGCGCCGATCTCGTGATCGGCTCTCGCTACGTCAAGGGCGGTGGGGTCCGCAACTGGGGCCTCCTGCGCAAGATCGTCTCGCGCGGCGGGTCGCTATTCGCGCGCACCGTCCTGCGGATATCGCCACGCGACCTGACCGGCGCATTCAAGGCCTGGCGCAGCGATGTGCTCGCTGCCACGCCGTGGGCCGAACTGCACTCCGGCGGTTACGTGTTCTCGATCGAGATGACCTACCTGGCAAGCCGGCGTGGTGCGCGGGTCGCCGAGATCCCGATCATCTTCGAGGACCGTCAGGTGGGCGTCAGCAAGATGTCCCGGGCAATCTTCTTCGAAGCATTCTTCGTGGTCCTGCGACTGCGCCTGGATGAGCTACGCGGCAGGCGGCGGAAAGCTCGCGGATGACGCGCCTCGTGGCGGCACCGGCGCATGTGGCGCCGGCAGGCACACTCGTCGTGCTCGACGTGCGGCCGCTGCAGGAGCCCGAGCGAACGCCGATAACGGCCGAGTACCTGGGCAACCTGCTCGAGGCCTACACGGCCGACCCCTTGCCCGGTGAATCCTTCGTCGTCGTGTCGCGCGCACTGCGGCCCGACCCAACCGTCGAGCTCGAGGGGCGGGGACTGCCCGTCCATGCGCGGCGTCGGCTGCCGCCCACCAGCGCCGTCTTCCGTTCGGCCGGACTGACGCTCGACTCCTTCCTGCTGCGCGGCGCTGAGCTGGGCGTGTCGGACGCGGCCGACGAACGCGTCGAAGCGGCCCGAGCCGACGCACCGCCCCGAGCCGACGCACCGGCCCAAGCCGACCGTGTCCGCGGGCTTGTAACCATCTATCACACTGCAGGCGGCGCAGTCCCGCTCGCCTCGCAATTGCCGGTGGTCGCGACGCTGCTCGACCTCGCGCCGTGGGAGCTGCCCGCCACGTACGCGGCCAGCGCGGCGGCCCGTTTCGGCCACCGCCTCCGGGCTCGCATCCTGCACGACGCCGCGCGCGTGATCGTGTGCTCGAGGGCCACGGCCGAGAGCGCGCGGCGCAAGCTGCACCTGCCGGCCGAGAAGATTTGCGTTGTGCCGCTCGCCGTCGACGAGGCGTTCCGTGCGGCGGGCAGGGATGAGGCTCGGCTGGCGGCACTTCGCGGCCGGCTGGGAATGTCCGCCCGCTACCTGGTGTTCTCGGGCCGCTACGACGCGCGCAAGGATCTCGGAACACTCTTCCGGGCTCTCGGCAGGCTGCGTCAGGAATTCGCGCACGACGCGGAAGGCCCGCCGACCGTCGCCCTGGCCATCAAGTACGAGCTCGACGAGGACCGCGCGGCCGTCCAGCGGGCCGTGGCGCGGAGCGGCGTGCCCCAGATGCTGCACGTCGTGCCCGCCCTGAGCAGGGAGGATCGGGCGGCGCTGATCGGCGGGGCGGTCGCCCTGGTCTACCCCAGCCTGTCGGAGGCGACGGGCCTGTCGGCCCTCGAGGCGCTCAGCGTCGGGGTGCCGGTCATCTGCTCGCGGGCCGGCGCGCTGCCCGAGATCGTGGGCAGCGCCGGCATCGTCGTCGAGCCGCAGGATCCGGCCCGCCTCGCAGCCGCGCTCAGCGCGCTGTGGGCCGGCGGCCCGCTGTCGGAGCAGCTGCGCAACCAGGCCCAGAAGCGCTCGGAGTCGATGACCCGTACATGGCGCGACGTGGCACGCGAGACGCGCGAGGTGTACGCGGCGGCCGCCGCGACTGCACGTTCCGCTCGTGCGCGTTAGGCTGAACCGCCCGACACGAAGCTTTCCATCCCATGCTGGCTTCCGAGCAGGAGAATTCCGTGACCGACCATGATCCCTCGTCGCATGTGGGCGACAGCCCGACCACCTTCGAACAGCCGCTCGACAACGGCGTCGCCAACGGCAACGGGCCGAACGACATGAACGAAATTGAGGACATGGACGACATGTCCGGCGCCGTCCGGGCGGACCACGTCGAGATCAGCCAGGGCGGAGCATCATCGGTAGAGGCGACAACGGTCTCGATCACGCAGGGCGGCGCCGGACGCGTCCAGGCGGATGAGATCACGATCAGCCAGGGCGGCGCAGGACTTGTCCAGACCGACAGCCTCAAGCTGGAAGAAGGAGCAACCGCCTTCGCGGTGCTGGCCGGCGAGGCAACGGTCAGCGAGGGCGCCAGCGTCTTCGTACTGCTCGCGCGGTCCGTCTCGGGCGGCGTGCGGCCGGTGCTTGATTGGCGGGCGGCGGCGGCGTTCGGTGCTGGCTTCGGTGCCGCGTTCGCACTCCTGCGCCGTCGAAGCTGACCGAAGAAGGAAGTCTTGTCAGCCAACCCATGACGTCACGTCTACGGCCGATCACCCGGCCACGCCGCCGCAGCCTCCGTCCCAACCTGGGCGGCGAGGAGCGGCAGCAGTTCCTCGTCACCGTCGTCTTCGCCGGCCTGATCGTGCTGCTGATCCTTCTGCTGCTCGGCGCGATCGGACTCGCGTGGTACAACGACAACCTGCGGCCCGTGGCGAAGGTCGGGCCGGTCGAGATCCTGCCCGCCACTGTCCGTGACCGGGCGGAGCTGCTCCAGGAACGGCTGATACGCCGGGAGGGCCAGCTCCGTGTCGCGCAGACGCAGGGCGAGATCACGGCGGAGGAGATGGTCGAGCAGATCGGCGCGCTCGAGGAAGAGCGGCAGCAATTGGGTACGGCGGCCATCGAGGGCCTCATCGACGACATGTACAGGTCACAGCTCGCCGCGGCGCGGGGCATCACGGTTACGGCTGCCGACATCGACCAGCAGATCCTGAAGGACGTTTCGAGTCCCGAACGACGCCACGTGCTGGCGGTGTTCGTAGAACCGATGGCAGCCGACGAGGAGGTGGAGCCATCGCTGGCCGAACGTAGAGCCGCTCTCGAGCGAGCGCAGACTGCACTCGAGCAGATCAGGTCCGGCCGCCCGTTTGCCGAGGTGGCCGCCGAGTTCAGCACGGATCCAAGCAAGAACACGGGTGGCGACTTCGGCACGATCAGCGAGGCGGCGCCGGTTGACCCCGCCTGGTCGGAGGCGTTGTTTGACGCGGCACAGGGCGAGACGACGGAGATCATCCGCGGCGGCGATGGGATCTATCGCATCGGCCAGGTGGTCGAGATCGTGCCCGGCCAGGAGGAGCCGGGCGTGCGCGAGGAACTACTGCGGGTGATCCCGGAGAGCCGGTACCGCGAGTTCCTGGGCTACGAGGTCGCAGCCGAGCGGCTGCGCGACCAGATCACGGCCGAGGCCGTGTCCGCCACGCCTGAGCAGGTCCGGCTGGCCAACATCTTCATCGAGGGCCTCTTCACCGGCGACGAGGTCGGGGAGGGGGAAGTCGCGTACAGCGAGATCGTCCAGGCGCCGGGCGACGACCTCGCGACCGCGCCCAACCTGGACCAGAACGATCCGAAGTGGGAGGAGGCCCGGACGGCGGCAGAGGCAGCGGCCACCGAGCTGCGCGCGATCACCGACCCTGAGCAGCTCGCCGCGCGTTTCGCCCAGATCGCCATGGAGGACAGCGATTCACCGTCCGCGCAGGAAGGTGGCGAGGTCGAGTTCACCACCCGTGGGCTGCTGCCGATTGCCGTCGGCGATGCGCTGTTCGACACGGAGCACCAGCAGGGCGAGCTCATCGGCCCGATCCGGGCCGAGGCGGGATACTGGCTCATCCTGTTCGATGAGCTGCGCGAGGCACCTGAGCAGCGCGTACAGGACGTCATCGACGCCACCAGCCAGCCCAACGCGGACTTCGCGGCTATCGCGCGCGAGCACTCGGACGGGCCGGACGCGGAGGATGGCGGCGAGGTCGGCTGGGTGACCCGCGACCAGCTACCCGTCGACCTGGCCGAGCCGATCTTCGCACTCCAGCCCGGCCAGGTCTCAGGCCCGATCGACATCGGCAGCGAGGCCCAGGTCCCGGGCCACTACATCTTCAAGGTCTACGAG
>Ga0299913_10004005_pt1 | contig 12257 bp, 13 predicted proteins | sample RVTome_9_FD_201360 | JGI IMG/M metagenome (GOLD analysis project Ga0299913, IMG submission 201360) | Soil microbial communities from uranium-contaminated site in the Upper Colorado River Basin, Wyoming, United States - RVT155D38 (version 2) ... | reverse complement strand
GGTCCTGCTCACCGGCGACAACGAGCAGCCCGCGCGCGCGGTCGCCGCCGACGTCGGCATCGACGAGGTGATCGCCGAGGTGCTCCCGGGCGACAAGGTGGACGTGGTGAAGCGGCTCCAGGACGAGGGCCGGACGGTCGCGATGGTCGGCGACGGCGTCAACGACGCCCCCGCGCTCGCACAGGCGGACCTCGGGCTCTCCATCGGGACCGGCACAGACGTCGCCATCGAGGCGTCCGACCTGACGCTCGTGACCGGGGACCTGCGCGCGGCGGCGGACGCGATCCGGCTCTCGCGCAGCACGCTGGGCGTGATCAAGCAGAACCTCGGGTGGGCCTTCGGCTACAACGTCGCGGCGCTGCCGCTCGCCGCAGTCGGTGCACTCAACCCGCTGATCGCCGGTGCCGCGATGGCGCTCTCGAGCGTCTCGGTCGTGTCGAACTCCCTGCGCCTGCGGCGCTTCAGCGCGAGCCATTCGGATCCCGTGCCGGCATGAGCGACGAGGCCACGTTCCTGTTCGCAGACATCGCCGGCTTCACGGCGTTGACCGAGGCCCACGGTGACGAGGACGCCGCCGAGCTGGCGGCCGAGTTCTGCCGCGACGTGCGCCGGCTCGTGCCCGAGTACGGCGGCGAGCACGTCAAGAACATCGGCGACGCGATCATGCTCCGCATCCCGGAGCCGGCGGCCGCTGTGCGACTGGGCCTCCGGATCACGCACGAGCTCATGTCGGCGCACGGCTCGCCCTCGGTGCGGGTCGGCCTGCACCACGGGCCCGCGGTCGGCCGCGAGGGCGACTACTTCGGCGCCGCCGTCAACCTCGCCGCGCGCGTGTCGGGCGAGGCGTCGGCGAACGACGTGCTGATGACCGCCGGGACGGCGGCGCGCGCCGGGGACCTGCCGGACGTCGTGTACGAGCCGCGCGGGCGTCGGCAGCTGCGCCACATCCAGGAGCCGGTCGAGCTCGTCGCGGCGATCGGGGCGGGGGAGCCGAACGGCCGGGAGCTGGCGCTCGACCCCGTCTGCCGGATGGCTGTCGACCCCGACCACGCCGCCGGCCAGCTCGTCCACCGTGGCGAGACGCACTGGTTCTGCTCGCTCGAATGCGCGGCATCGTTCGCGCAGGACCCGGATAGCTACCTGCGATGAGCGAAGCCCACGCCGAGCACCACGTGGGGAAGAGCCTCAACAGCCTCGCCGCGAGCGCTACCACGCATTGCCTGACCGGCTGCCTGATCGGCGAAGTGACAGGCATGGTCGTGGGTACGGCGATCGGCCTCGGCGAGTTCCAGACGATGGCGCTGGCGATCGGGCTCGCGTTCCTCTTCGGCTACACGCTGACGGTGTATCCGCTCTTCAAGGCGGGGCTCGCGATCGGCACGATCGTCAGCACGGCCTTCGCGGCTGACACCGTCTCGATCACGATCATGGAGGCCGTTGACAACGGGTTCATCCTCGCCGTGCCGGGTGCGCTGGAGGCGGGGCTTGGCGAGGCGCTCTTCTGGTGGCCGCTCCTGACCGGCTTCGCGATCGCCTGGCCGATCGCATTCGTCGTCAACCGCGTGATGATCCGGCGCGGAAAGGGGCACGCCGTCGTCCACGAGTACCACTGAGCGGCCGCGTGGCGTCGGGCTCGTCGATCTCGACTGTCACATCCTGCGCGGGATCGATTCCATCCGTGTAACGCCGCCCGCCGCATGCGGGCATCTACGGAGGACACCGGTCGCCGGCGGGCGTACGGTCGTGGGCCCCACACCGGAGGTCGGCATGGCACGCGCATTCGAAGACAAGGTGGTGCTGGTAACGGGCGCATCGTCGGGGATCGGGCTCGCGACGGCGAAGGCGTTCGCGCGCGAGGGGGCGCACACGGTGTTGGCGGACGTCCAGGCCGACGCGGGTGCGGAGGCCGTCGAGCGCATACAGGCGGCCGGCGGGATCGCCACGTTCGTCGCATGCGACGTCGCGCAGGCGGCGGACGTCGAGAACATGGTCCGCCACGCGCGCTCCGCGTACGGGCGGCTCGACTGCGCGTTCAACAACGCCGGGATCGAGGGCGACCTCGCGAACACCGTGGACTGCACCGAGGAGAACTGGGATCGCACGCTTGCGATCAACCTCAAGGGCGTCTGGTTGTGCATGAAGTACGAGATCCCGATGATGCTGGAGCACGGCGGCGGCGCGATCGTCAACTGCGCCTCCGTGGCGGGGCTCGTCGGGTTCCGGAATCTGCCGGCCTACTGCGCGTCGAAGGGCGGCATCGTCGAGCTCACGCGCGCGACCGCGCTGGAGTACGCCGAAGCCCGGATCCGCGTCGACGCCGTTTGCCCGGGCGTGATCCGCACCCCGATGGTCGAGCGCGTCACGGCCGGGAACCCCGAGGCCGAGGCGGAGTACACCGCGCTCGAGCCGGTCGGCCGGATGGGGACGCCCGAGGAGATCGCCGACGCGGTGCTGTGGCTGTGCTCCGACGGCGCGTCGTTCGTGACCGGTCACGCGCTCGTGGCCGACGGCGGGCTCGTCGCGCAGTGACTACGAAGCGACGCTGAGCTCGCGCAGCTTCGCGTCGAGTGCTGCCTCGGCCCGCTGCGCGAGCGATCCCACTGGCCGGTCCGCGTCGACCGTGACCGCACGCGCGCTCCACGGTGCGTCGAAAGGCTCGAACTCCGAGGTCTGAGCCGTCGCCAGCTCCGGCCCGGCGTCGCTGACGCGCGTGGGATCGGCTGTGCGCCGCTCGGCGCGCGCCCGCGCGACCGCGGTCGGGACGTCGAGCCGCAGCACCACGGTTGTACCGGGTGCGTCGGCGACGGCGGTGTCGAAGGCGGCGCGGTCCGCCACGCGTCGGAACGTGGCGTCGACGATCGCGCCGGTGCCCGCCTCGAGCGCAGTGCGCGCCCGCCGGCCGAGCTCCTCGTACACGGCGCGGGACGCGGTGTCCGCGTACTCCTCGCGCCCGAGCCGCGCCGTCGCGGCGGCGCCTGCGCGCTCCTTGCGCACGAGGTCGGAGCTCACGTGCGGGAAGCCTGAGGCATCGGCGAGCTCCCGCGCGAGCGTCGTCTTGCCGGTCGCCGCCGGACCGCAGACGATCACGGTCAGCGGCCCGCGTCCCCGCCAGAAGAGACGGCGCGCGAGTGTTGTGAAGCGCTCCCGCTCGCCCGTCCGGCGCGGCGTCCGGACCGCCGCCACCTTTGCTCGCACGAGCGCGCGGCAGCCCGCCAGGCCTGCGAGCAGCCGGTCGTCCCCGGGGTCGCCGTCCGCGTTCCGGTAGCCCTCGACGAGCGCGTCCGCGAGGGCCGGCGCGTCAAGGTCATGGAGCTCCATCAGCCCGAATGCGAGGTCGTAGGCGACGTCGGCCGTGCGCAGCGCGGGGTCGAACTCGACGCAGTCGACGAACTGGAGCCGTTCGCCGATCAGGACGTGCTCGAGCCGCAGGTCGCCGTGGCCCTCGCGCACGAGCCCCCTGCGGGCGCGGGCATCGAGCACCGCCGCGCTCCGTTCGAGGAACGCGCGTGCGGAGGCGGTCGCGATGCCCAGCACCGCCTCCTCGGCCTTCGCGAGCGCCTCTTCGAGCTGGCGGATGTCCTCCGAGACGCGCGCCGCGAGCGCCGGGGCACGCGCGCCCGCCGGCGCGGCGGCGTGAAAGGCCGCCAGGTGCACGCCGACGCGGTGCAGCAGGCGCGCATCGGCGCGGCCGCCGCGGACGTGCGCGGCGAGTGTGTCGTCCTCGTAGAAGCGTCGCATCTCGACCACGTACTCGACGGCCCCGGGGTCGTCCTCCGCGGCGAGCGCGAGCCCCGACTCCCCGCGCGCGATGGCCCGCACGCCGACGTAGACGTCCGGCGCCAGCGGCCGGTTGAGACGGATCTCCTCGTGGCAGAAGTACCGCCGCCGCTCGAGCGTCCCGTAGTCCAGGAACGGCAGGACGACCGCCTTCTTGAGCTTGTACGCGCGTTCGCCTGCGATGAACACGTGCGAGATGTGCGTCTCATGGTGCTCGACCGGGTCCGAGACGCCGTGCAGCGCGGAGTCCATCAGCGCCGCGACGACGGCGGCCTGGGTTGACTCCTCCATCGCGGCCCTCGCCGCGGCTTCAGTCGCCGGAGCTCGCCGGGATGACGACGTGCTGCGCGACGAGGACCGGGCGCTTCGTGTGATGGAGGACCGCGTTCGATGTGCTGCCGAGCAGCACTGACTTGAGGCCGGACAGCCCGCGCGCGCCGATGACGATCGCCTCGGCGTCGACCGTCTCTGCCATCTCGACGATCGCCAGCCAGGCGGGTGAGCCGCGGGCGGTTCGTGCCTCGGCGTCGAAGCCCGCGTCGCGCGCGAGCTGCGCTCCCTGCTCGGCGGTCTCGCGCGCCTTCTCCTCGAGCTTCGGCTCGAGGTCGCTGAGATAGGCGGGCACGCCGCCGGCGACCGGTGCGCCGATCAGGACAGACCCCCACACGTTCACAATGCAGGCGGGGCGTGCGCCCAGCAGCGAGGCCGCGACCGTGATCGCGCCGGCGGAAGCCGACGAGCCGTCGTAGGCGATCAGGACTGGTCGGTCGGCCATGCGCACATCCTCTCAGCCACGGCGCGCGCGGCGGAGGGATGTCCGCAGGCGGGCGCGATCGCGCAAGAGCTCGCGGTCCGCGATGGCGACGGCGCGCACGCGCCCTGCCCGTGTCGGGAAGACGATCCTGCTGCCGGGGCTCGCGCGCACGACGCCGCGGTCGAGGGGGCGCGTGCGCCGAAAGCGCCGGCGCAGCTCGGCGAGCGTGCTCCCGCGGCCGATGCCGCGTGCGCGGTGGCCGGGTGCCGTCGTCGTCACGAGCCGCACTCTCCCGCCGCGGCCGTGGACCGCCCTGACGCGTGCGTTGGCGCGCACTCCGACGCAGAAGCGGAGCGTCTGCCGCCGCGCGGAGGTGGCGGCGGTGCGACGCACGAGCGCCGCGCGCGCCGCGCCGAGCCGGACGAAACCGATCCGGCCCGGTCGCACGCGCAGCCTGCGGCGGATGCAGCGGCCGCCACTCTCGGCGGCGGAACCGCGGCCCCAGCGCACGTCGGTCGGATCGAACGTCATCAGCCCCGGCCGCAGGTAGTCCGTCGGGTCGTAGAGCCACCGGACCTCGGTCGGCAGCTCGCCACGGCGCGCCATCTCGCGCTCCATGATCCCCTTCATGCGCTGCGAGGCGCCGAACTCGGTGACGAAGTCGTGGTGCACGGGATAGAAGACGGGCGGCCGCAGCCGCTCGACGTAGTCGACGATGTCGCGCAGGCCGTTGGTCGGGTCGTTGAAGCCGAGCACCGAGCCGACCTCGACGTCGGTCGCGGGCAGCGCCGACAGCACGTCGAAGAGATGCGGCGCGCGCTCGCGCAGCGGCCCGGCCGTGTCGTGCCAGGTGAGCGCGAACTCGCGAAGCCGGAACTGGTACAGGATGCTGCTGCCCTCGTCGCCCGCGACGGTCAGGCTCTCGAGCACGCTCGGGCCCGGCGGGTGGAGCAGCACGAGGCGCGCGTCCGGGATCGGCGCGGATCCGAGCGTCGTCTCGTGGTTCTCGCCGTCGGGGGCCTCGGCCGCGCTGTGCACGTGCTTGAGCGCCGTGACCTCGACCGCGTCTTCGAACGGCCGCAGCTCGTTGACCTCCATACCCGGCTCGGAGCCGCGCGTGACCGCGTCGAGGCAGCGGACGTCCACCACCTGTCCCGCGTACGCAGCTGCCTGCTGCTTCGCCTGGTCGCAGTGTTCCGGAGTGCCCACGACGAACGCCCCGGTGCGCGCGACGATCTCGCCGCCGGTCGCGGCGTGGTCGAAGTGCCCGTGGCCGATGAAGATCGCCTCCGGCTCGAGCGCGACCAGCTCGTCCGTCGTCGTGGGCACGTAGTTCGGGAGGTCCTCCTCCTTGTGGATGTAGGTGTCGAGCAGGACGACGTGCCCGTTGATCGCGGCCGCCACGCTCGCGACGCTGAACCACGAGAGGATCACGCGGTCGGCGCGCACGCTCCCGTCCGCGGCGACGTTCTCGGTGCCGAAGAAATGCTGCCGTGCCGCGACGGTCTCCGCCGGAGCCTCGGCGGCGCTCGCTCCGGCAGCCCCGCCAAGCGCTCCGACGATTGTCATCAGGGCGACAACCCGCCGAAACACGCGCGAATTCTCTCCGGTTTCGCCGCTTCGCGCGCGGGTAGCCGATAACTGGACCCGGCGAAAGGAGGGAACCGGCGATGGCGAAGGATCACGGTTCGAGCATCAAGGACGACAGGCTCTACGAGGAGCTGCGCGAGGAGGGCGAGAGCAAGGAGAAGGCCGCGCGCATCGCGAACGCCAGGGCGGGCGGCACGGACGTCAGCAGCAAGGGCGGTCAGGCGGAGGATTACGAGGACCGCACGAAGGAGGAGCTCGAGGAGCGTGCGCGTGAGCTCGGGATCGAGGGCCGCTCGGAGATGAGCAAGGACGAGCTCATCGACGCGCTCCGCAATCACTAGTCGCGGTCGGCTCGAAGCGGCGCTGGCTTCACCGGGCACCGAGGCCGCCGGGGCATAGGGTTCCGGGCATGGGACGAGGCGATACGGGGCTGGCAGGGCGCAGGGTGCTCATCACCGGCGCGGCGCGCGGCATCGGCGCGGCGCTCGCCGAGCGACTGCATGCACGCGGCGCGCGCGTGGCGGTGGTGGGGCTCGAGCCCGACCTGCTCGAGGCGGTCGCCGCCAAGTGCGGGGACGCCCCGTGCTGCGGCTGCGACGTGACGGACCGCGAGCAGGTCGAGGCGGCCGTCGCGACGGCCGTCGACCGCCTGGGCGGGCTCGACGTCGTCGTCGCGAACGCGGGCGTCGCGGCTCAGCTCCCGATCGTCGGCGGCAACCCCGCCGTCATGGAGCGCACGATCGCGGTCAACCTGATGGGCGTCTACAACACGCTGCGCGCCGCCGGCCCGCACATCAGCCACGACCGTGGCTACGCGGTGGTGGTCAGCTCCGCGGCGGCTGCGCTCCACCTGCCGCTGCTCGGGGCGTACTGCGCGTCGAAGGCCGCGGTCGAGGCGCTCGGTGACTCGCTTCGCGCCGAGCTCCGGCCGTCCGGCGCAAGGGTGGGCGTGGCCTACTTCGGCGAGCTCGAGACCGACATGACGAGCCGCGGCTTCGGCACCGAGGCGGCGGCGAAGCTGACGCGGAACACGCCGCTGATGAAGCCGGCGCCGCTCGCCGTCGGGATCGACGCGCTCGAGCGCGGGATCGCGCGGCGGGCGAGGCGGATCGTCGCGCCGCGGTGGGTTGGGGCGATACTGCCGATCCGGATGGCGGTGCAACCCGTGATCGAGCGGGCCTTTTCGCACCGGCTCGAGGAGGCGTTGCGGGTCGCGCGCGAGGAGGACGCCCCGCTGACCACGCCGCAGCCGGAGCCGCAGCCCGACTCGGCGCCGTGAGCGCGCCGCGGATCGCGCCGGGCGGGCGGCGTGAGGTGGGGCCGTTCGTCTGGGGCTTCAGCCGGGTCGCCGGACGGGTCATGCGCACGAACCCGCCGAACCTGTTTCTCACGCTCGGGCGGCACCCGCGGCTCTTCCGCGGGTGGCTGAGGTTCGCGGGCCGGCTGATGCCACGCGGCCGCCTCCCTCGGCGCGAGACGGAGCTCGTGATCCTGCGTGTGTCAGAGCTCGCCTCGTGCGAGTACGAGCGCGTGCACCACATCCACCTGGGGCGGCGGGCCGGTCTCACGGATCGCGACCTCGAGCGCGTCGTCCGCGGCCCCGAGGCCGCGGGCTGGTCGCGGCGCGAGCGCGCGATCCTCGCGGCGGTGGATGCGCTCCATCACGCGCGCGATCTCGACGACGCCCAGTGGAGCGCGCTCCGCGGGCACCTGGACGAGCGCGAGGCGATCGAGCTGCTGCTGCTCGCCGGCCACTACGAGATGCTCGCGACCACGATCAACACGCTCCGGATCGAGCCGGACCGCGCACGGACCTGACGAGCGGCCGATGGTTGCGACGGAGGCCATGGGGGTGGCGGCGGGGCCGGACGGGCGTGTTCGGTGCTGGTGGTGCCTGGGCGCGCCGGAGTACATCGCGTATCACGACCGGATCTGGGGCCGCCCGATGCACGGCGAGCGGAAGCTATTCGAGATGCTCACGCTCGAGGCGTTCCAGTCGGGGCTCTCCTGGCTCACGATCCTGCGCAAGCAGGAGGGCTTTCGCCGTGCTTTCGATGGCTGGGACATCGAGCGGATCGCCGCGTACGGCGAGCGTGACATCGACAGGCTGCTCGCCGACGCAGCGATAGTCCGCCACCGCGGCAAGATCGAGGCGACGGTGGCGAACGCGCGCGCGGTATGCGACCTGCACGGGCAGGCGATCACGCTCGACGAGCTGCTGTGGAGGTTCGCACCGGAGCGGCGGCCGGCCGCCGTCCCGCGCAGCGGTCACCACCTGCCGCCGTCGACGGGCGAGTCGACGGCGATGGCCAAGGAGCTGAAGCGGCGCGGCTTCCGATTCGTCGGGCCAACGACTGCGTATGCGCTGATGCAGGCCGCCGGGATCGTCAACGATCACCTCGCCGGCTGCGAGTTCCGCGGCCCTTAGCCGGGTCAGCGGCGGCGGATCCGCTTCGACACGGGCCGGGGCGGGAGCGCGCGGCCTCCGTAGACCACCTTCCCCGAGCGCCGCTGGTAGGTCATCCACGGGATGGCGCCCTGCTGGCCGACACCGGGCTTCGACCAGTCGCAGACGCCCGTCGGGAAGATCTCCTGGAGGCGCGTGAAGTCGGCGTCGGTGAACGTGAGCGGGTAGTCCTCGCGCGCCGGCGCCTTCAGCTGGCACTTGTTGACGTCGCCCGTCTTGGGCCCGTCTGCCACCGAGCGCGGCGTCTCGTAGCGCGTCGCGAGGTACTGCTCGCACACGGTCGCGGTGCAGCGGTCGACGATGTCCTCGGGCTTGTCGTCCACGATCTTCTGCGCGCGCGGCTTCTTCGAGGTGTCCGCCTCGACGGCGGCCAGCCAGCGGTCCATCGCGAGCATCGCTTCCGTCGCCCAATCGATGTCGCCGATCAGCGGGGTCGGCCCGAACCAGAGCACGTAGTTGCCCAGGTGACCCTGCTCGCGCTCCAGCCGGTCGCGCATCCACCAGGTGTGGACGTAGTCGTGCGCGAGGCCGGGGTCCGGGCCGGCGTGGTCGATGATCGCGACCGCGTCCATGTTGTTGCCCTCGTTGATGGCGCCGCTGCGGTACGCGTTGGCGATCGACGCGTCGTCACCGGCCAGCCGCTCGGGCACCTGCTCGGCGTCGATGCCGAAGCCTCCGATCTTCGCGTTCAGGTCGAGGAACTGCGCCGGCGTGATTACGCCCTGGCGCAGCGGGCCGAGCCCGTACTGAACCCCCGCGGTGGCGAAGGGCGCGCCCGCGAACCCGCGGCCCGCCGCCTTCTCCACATCCGTCCAGACGCTCTCCGGCCGCGGGCCGAGCACGTTGATCATGTAGTCGAGCACCGAGCAGCGCACCCCGCCCGGGTTCGTTTCGCGGTTGTAGACCAGCTCGGCGGAGACGCAGTCGCCGGCCGGGTTGGTCGCGTCCTTGAAGAACAGCTCGTCGGCGGCGATCGCGTTCATCGGGTCGGGCCGTCCCTCGACCGCCCCCCACTGCGCGGGCGTCCAGAACACCCCGGGGCCCCAGCGCGAGGAGTCCTCGAAGTACTTGCGGAGCAGGTGGTAGTCGGCGAACTGCGCGCCCGTCGAGAGGCTGTCGGGGTACGCGCACGTGACGACGAGGCCGTCGTAGACACCGCCCGGGTATGCGTTCGCGACCTGCTGCTGGGTGATCGAGCCGCCCGAGCACCCGGTGCCGATCGTGTAGCGCAGGTCGCCGTAGCGCTCGACCAGGCGCTCCTTCATCATCAACATCGACTCGGCCTGCACGACGAGGTTGCAGTTGTGGCCGTTGTTGTTGAGCGCGGTCGCGCCGACGGCGAAGCCGCGGCCGAGGGCTGTGACGTAGCTCTGCGTATAGCCCGGAGTGGGCGGGATCGTGCCGCTGTAGTCGTCGAGCCTGGCGCGGCTCGTGCCGTAGTCGCCGCCGCAGCCACCGCCGTGCGTGATCAGCAGCTTGCGGTTCCACTGCTCCTGGGGCTTCCAGCGGCTCCACCTCTTGCCCGGCTCGAAGAGGGTGAGGATCCTGTACTGGTCGCGGTCCTGGTAGCCGAGCTCCTGACGCACGATGAAGGGAACCTCGACGCCCTCGTCGGTGGTGGTCGTCGCCACGTCGCCGGGCGGGTTCTCCGGGTCGTAGTCCGCGAGCTCCTCGGAGTCCTCGGGCTTGTACAGGTAGGTGTACTCGGGCGGCTGGTTGCATTGCTCGTCCACCGCCTTCTCCTGACACTTCCACGGCTGCAGCTGCGGTCCTGAGATGAGGGGCCCGCCGTTCGGGTGGTTCCGGATGACGAGCCGCGCGCCGCGGCCGTTCTTGCGGCGCGCCGTGAGCACGTTGCGCCCGTCCCGCAGATTCCTCACGAGCCCGATCCGGCGGCGGCCGGATCGCCGCTTGAACCGCTTGGTCACGTTGCGGCGGTTGAGCCGGACCGTCAGCTTCGCGGCCCGCTTCGCCGTGATCGCGACAACCGCGTTCCCGCCCGACACCAGGTCGGCGCGGCTCGAGAGCACCTCGATCTTGACGGCGGCGTGCGCCGGCGCGGCCCCTGCCAGGGACGCGAGCAGCGCAAGCGGGGCCACCAGTCGTGCGCGCATCGGCCGCCATCGTCGCACGACCCGAGCGAGCTTGCGGAAGGCGAGCCCGGGGAGACACATGCGAGACTGGCCCATACGTGACGATCTCGCCTGCGAGAGACCGATGAAAGTGGCTGTGCTCGGAACGGGGATGGTCGGCAAGGCGATCGCGACCAAGCTCGTGAGCCTCGGACACGAGGTCACGATGGGCTCGCGCAGCGCCGGCAACGAGGAGGCGTCCGGATGGGCGTCAGAGGCTGGCGACCGCGCACGTCACGGGACCTTCGCGGATGCCGCGGGCGCCGGCGACATCGTGGTGAACTGCACCGCCGGCGCGCGCTCGCTCGATGCCCTGCGCGCGGCGGGCGAGCCGAACCTGGCGGGCAAGGTCCTCATCGACGTCGCGAACCCGCTCGACTTCTCCCATGGCATGCCACCGACCCTGTCCGTTGCGAACACCGACAGCCTCGGCGAGCAGATTCAGCGCGCCTTTCCCGACGCGAAGGTGGTCAAGGCACTGAACACGATGCGGTGCGACGTGATGGTCGATCCGGGCCGCGTGCCGGGCGAGCACGACGTCTTCGTGTGCGGCGATCACGAGCAGGCGAAACGCGAGGTCCGGGAGCTCCTGCGCAGCTTCGGCTGGGCTGACGACTCGGTCATCGACCTGGGCGCTATCTCCTCCGCGCGCGGGACCGAGGGATACCTGCTGCTCTGGCTGCGTCTCTGGGAGGCGCTCGGCACCGCCGATCTCAACATCAAGGTGGTCCGCTGAGCCTCGTCCCGGCGGGAGGGACGAAGAATCACCGTCGCTCGCTTACGCACACGTGGACGTTCATGTCCCGCTCGAAGAGGTCGCGCGCTGGTGCGCGGAACAGACGGCGGCTGAGGACCCGGGCTCAATCGAGGTCGACTGCCACGGGATGGTCTTCATCACGATCGGCGAAAGCGCGCCTCCGTGGCACGTGCGGCGCGCTCGGGGTTGCTCAGCAGGCGCCAGTTCACCGGTCGCTCAACTCCGTTACGACTTGGAGAGCCGCGAGTGGCGTCTGCACCACGGCAACGCACCAGGCGGCTGGTGCAGTGATGACGACGCAGTCTGTGCCGCCGTCGTCGGGCCGCTGCTCGCCGAAATCGCCCGCGATCGCGCGGGTCGTTTCGCGGGGCTCCCGGCAGGTTTCCGCTGGCGGCTCTATCCTTACTCATGACAATAAGTAAGGAGACCATGGACGCGCGAGCAAAGCTGTCGTCGAAGGGCCAGATAACGATCCCCAAGAGCGTCCGCGACGCACTCGAGCTGCATGAAGGCGACGAGGTCTTGTTCCGTGTCGAGCGGTCCAGGGCCCTGCTCGCGAAAACGCCCGACTTCCTTGCCCACGCCGGAAGCGTGCAGGTGCCGGCTGCCAAGCGCGGAACTCCCTGGAGCGACGTGCTTCGGCGGACCCGGCGGGAGCGCGCCGGGCGTCGACGCTGACCGCCTTTCTCGACACAAACGTTTTGGTCCGCCACCTCACGGGCGACCCGCCGCGGCTCGCGAAGCGCGCAACCGACGCGCTTGCCTCAGCCAAGCGCCTCA
>Ga0299913_10004004_pt1 | contig 12258 bp, 8 predicted proteins | sample RVTome_9_FD_201360 | JGI IMG/M metagenome (GOLD analysis project Ga0299913, IMG submission 201360) | Soil microbial communities from uranium-contaminated site in the Upper Colorado River Basin, Wyoming, United States - RVT155D38 (version 2) ... | reverse complement strand
GAGGGCCAGGCGCGTGTAGCCCGAGAGCAGCACCTCGGCCCCCCTTACGCCGTCACCCAGGGCACGCCCCGCTTCGTCGGACGGCATCGGGTCCGGTTCCTGGGTGGCGATCGTGCCGGCGATCTGCCGGGCGATCTCGAAGTTGATCGGCCCGCCTTCGCCCGCCGCCAGGATCCTCTGGAGCTCCCTGAACAGGGGGATGTCGCCGAACGGCTGTTGGCTCATGGACCCATCGTCGCGCCTCGGGTGCTCCTAGAGCTACGCTGCCGCCCATGCCGAGGAAGAAGACGCCGAAAGCGCTGTCGGTAGCCGTCACGGGAGCCTCAGGATTCCTCGCCTCGCGGCTGATCGAGGTGCTCTGTCATGACGAGCGCATCGCCTCGGTCTCGGGATTCGATCTGAGGGCCCCCGCGTTCACCCATCCCAAGTTCGTGTTCGACGAGCTCGACGTCCGGGACCCCGCCCTCGAGAGCCGTCTCGAGGGCATCGACACCGTCGTGCACCTCGCCTTCATCATGGATCCGATCCACGACGAGACCGAGATGCGCGACGTCAACGTGAACGGCAGCCAGAACGTTTTCAAGGCGGCGGGCAAAGCAGGTGTCGGCCATGTCATCTATACGTCGTCGGCCGTCGTGTACGGCGCGCATCCGGACAACAAGATCCCGTTGGTCGAGGACGCGCCGTTGCGCGCGAATCTCGACTTCTCGTATGCCGCGCACAAGCTCGAAGTCGAATACGTCCTTCGCGAGATCGAAGACGAGTTCCCCAAGCTCGCTCTGACCGTCTTTCGCCCCGCGATCGTCTTCGGCCCCCATGTCGACAACGCGTGGTCACACTCATTAGAGCTGCCGCTGTTGTTCGGCATCCAAGGTCACGCGCCGCCCTTGCAGTTCGTGCACGAGGACGACGTCGGCGACGCGCTCTTGTTCGCGATCACGGAGAAACTCTCGGGCGTCTACAACCTCGCGGCCGAGGGATGGCTCGAGTTCGGCGACATGATGGAGATCTCCAAGCGTCGGAGGCTCGACCTTCCAGAGCCCGTCGCGTTCGGTCTTGTCGAGCGGCTCTGGTCGCTGGGGCTCGCGGAGGCTCCCGCGGGGATGCTGCACTACGTCATGCACCCGTGGGCCGTCGCCACGGACAAGCTGAGCGCGGCCGGGTTCAGCTGTAAGCGATCGAATGTGGAGGCGTTCAGAGCGGGGGTCGACGCAACCAGGGACCACGTTCGGATAGGGCGCCGCCGGGTGCGTCGAAAGGACCTGATGAGAGGCGCGGCCGGAGCGGTCGGTTTGGTGGGAGCCGCTGCCGCCACCGCCACGTTCAGACGCCGGTCGCGGGCCCACGGCAGGGGATAGGGCGCTGGTGTAGAAGCTCTGGGTGCCGGAGGAAGGGCAGGTCCTCTGCTACCCTGCGGTGGTCGGGCGCCCCGCGGGAACCATCAGGGCGCCGGCCCAACGGACAACCTAAAAAAGGTCTGGAGTAAGCGCGTGATCTATCTCATCATCATGTTCTCGGTCGCAGCGGTCGGGATCGGAACGCTCTGGTTCCAGCAGAAGCGCGAACGATCCCACCTGCAGAGCTCCGAGAGGTTCCTGAGCAGCCTGCAGAAGATCTCTCCCCACGTGCGACCCATCGAGCATCGCCCCCGCAGACGGTCCGCTCCCCAGTCCCGCAAGCGAGCGGCAGCGCGCCGGGTGCCTTCCCGACGACCGAGCAAGGCCGAGGTCGCTCGGCGTCAAGCCGCCCGTCGACGGGTCGAGGCGCGTCGCCGGGCTCAGGCCGGCACGAACCGCTCCCGCGCCGTTTCCTAACGGGGTCGTGGCCCGCTAGTGGCGCGCGATCTCGCGATAGACCTCGGCACCGCGAACACGCTCGTCTATCAACGTCAGAAGGGCATCCTGTTCTCCGAGCCGACCGTGCTTGCTCTGAACAAGGAGACGGGCTCCGTCCTCGCGATGGGCGAGGAAGCGTGGCACATGATCGGGCGCACTCCCGGCTACATCGTTGCAGTGCGGCCGCTCCGATCCGGGGCGATCTCCGACTTCGACGTGACCGAGAAGCTGATCCGCTTGATCCTTCAGCGTTCCGGGGTGACGAGGTTCTCGCGACCCAAGGTCTTGGTTTGCGTCGCCAGCGCGCTCACCGAGGTGGAGCGGCGAGCCGTCGAGGAGGCCACGCTGTCGGCCGGAGCGCGTTCGTGCCATCTGATCGAGGAGCCTCTTGCCGCCGCCATCGGGGCAGGGTTGCCGATCCACGAACCGGTGGGCAACTTCGTCGTCGATGTTGGCGGCGGCACGAGCGAGGTCGCTTTGATCTCGCTCGGCGGCATCGTGACAAACACCGCGGTGCGGGTCGGGGGATTCGATCTCGACGCCGCGATCCAGAACTACGTACGCCGCGAGTACACGATCGCGATCGGCGAGCGCACCGCCGAGCGGATCAAGATCTCGATCGGTTCGGCGTTCCCCCTGGCCCAGGAGCAGAAGGCCGAGCTAAGGGGACGTGATCTGGCCACCGGGCTGCCCAAGCACATCCTCATCACCTCGGAGGAGATCCGCGAAGCCATCACAGAGCCTGTCCGGTCCATCGTCACCGCCGTCGTCGAGTGCATCGGCTCGTCCCCGCCCGATCTCGTACAGGACGTCTTGAACCACGGGATCACCTTGACCGGGGGCGGCGGCATGCTTTCGGGACTCGACATGTTGCTCTCGCAGCAGGCCGAGGTTCCGGTCCACGTCACCCCTCAACCCCTGGAGGCCGTCGTCATGGGCGCCGGCAAGTGTCTCGAGGCGTTCGAAGATCTGAAGTCGATCTTCGTGGGCGTCGATCGTTAGGCGCTCGGCCCCCTAAGGTTCGTTCCATGCTCGAACCCGACTGGGGGCAGACGGAGCCGCCCGGCACCGCGCCCGTCAAGGGCCTCTCTCTGACGAAGGTCCTCGTCACCGCGATCCTCGTGATCGGACTCGTGGTCGGGGCCTTCTTCGTCCCGATCCCGATCTTCTTCGGGTACCTGCCCGGGCCCGTGCGCGACGTGGAACGGCTGGTCGACGTGGGCGGCCGGAGCACCTACTCGTCCGAAGGAAGTCTGTTGTTGACGACGGTCAGCGTGGATCCCGACGTCACCGTCTGGGAGATGCTCCGAGCGGGCTTCGACGACTCCAAGGCCATCGTGATGAAGGAAGACGTCACCGGCGGACGGACCCTGGACGATCTGATCGAGGAGCAGCGGGTCGAGATGCAGAACAGCAAGCAGGCCGCGGAGGAGGTAGCTCTGACGGCACTCGGGTTCGCCCAGCCGACCGGGAGGGGAGCTCGCGTCCGCGAGACCATCGAAGACGCGCCGGCGGACGGTGTCTTGCGGGCCGGTGACGTGATCGTGTCTGTACAGGGAGAGCCCGTGGAGACCACGTGCGATGTCGGACGGACGATCGACCGGTTCGACATAGGGGATCGCATCGAGATCGGCGTTCGCCGGGAGGGTGAACTGAGGTCCTTCGATCTCGAGCTCGCCCCCGACCCGCGCGATGCCCGCGCGGGCATCATCGGCGTGCTCATGGAAGACGTCGACCGTCAGTTCGAGTCCGAGCTCGATATCAACATCGACACCGGCAAGATCGGGGGCCCCTCCGGTGGACTCATGATGACGCTTGCGATCTACGACCAGCTCACCCCGGACGATCTGACCAATGGGCGCAAGGTGGCCGGCACGGGCACGATCGGCTGCGACGGTGGGGTCGGACCCATCGGCGGCATCGAACAGAAGGTGGCGGGGGCCGAGGCGGCCGGAGCGACGGTGTTCCTCTCTCCCTCGGCGAACGCCGAGGCGGCCGAGTCGGTCGCCCAGGACATCGAGGTAGTCACCGTGTCGAACTTCGACCAGGCCATCCGCTACCTGGAGGGTCTTCCCACCGGTTAGCTCGGGGAGTTGCGACTGCGCTGCGTAGGCGTGGCGTGGGACACTTGTTCACGATGTTCGAGAGCTTTATGGCGGTCCCGCTCCACTTCACGATCGAGTTCCTCGGCTTCTTGGTCGCCGCCGGGGGGGCGATCCTGGCTTTGACGCGCCGTTCCCTGGTACCGGGCGAGACCGCGAACCGGCTCACCGCGGCCGTCGGTTTCGTGATCTTTGCCCTCGTCCAGGTCCTGCACGGCGCCGCGTTCCAGGTCGGGGACTACTCCTTTGCGGCCGACGGGGCGCGCGAGCTGGTTGCGGCCCGCGCCGTGGCACTCGCTTTCATCTTCGTCGGGGTGTCGGGTGGCATGAGGGCCGGCGCGTCTTTCGCCCCCGCCCTGATGGTCAGGGAGCCGCTCCTGTTCGCTCCCGCGGGGGCCGCCGTCCTCGTCGGCGTCAGCGCCCTGGCCGGCTCGTTCAAGAACGGGCCGCGGGCGTACCGGCGCCTGGCTGCCGGAGCCTTCCTCCTTGCCCTGAGCGAGATCCTCACCTCGCTGGACCCCGATGCCGACTTCGGGACGCGGGCGGTGTCGGGATACGCCTACGCAGCCCACGGTCTCAAGATGCTCGCGTTCGTCGCCATGTCCGCGTGGCTGTGGTCGGCGGTTCGCTCGAGCGTCCGCACCCGGTTCGTGGCGTCGTTCGCGGCGTTGCTGGTGATGGTGGTGCTGGCGTTATCTACCGCCCTGACCGGCGTGCTGACCAACAACGTAGAAGAGGAAAAGCTCACGCTGCTCGAGCAACAGCTGGGCAACGTGGTCGACGAGCTCGGCTACCAGGGCGTGGCCCAGAGAGATCTCAAGGATGACGTAGAAGTGACCACGAGCCAAACCACGATCCAGGAGCGGGTTGCCGCCGGAGGGAACCTCCACGGTCTTGCGAGCGACATCCAGAACGAGCTCGGTTTCCTCGAGTTCGACTTCGTGATGATCACCGATCCACGCGGTCGTGAGCTGGGCTTCGACGGATCCAAGACCTTGCGAGATATCGACAGGGTCAACATCGCGGGCCAGAGGGTCGTGACTCAGGTGATAAGAGGGGCACCGTTCGCGGGCAGTCCGTCCAGGATCGGCAAGCGGGTCCTCGCCAGCGTGATGGCCGGGCAGATCCCCGATCCGGCGGAGCCGAACCGTACGGCGGGGATCATCATCGCCGGCAGGCTCATCGACGACCTCGATACCGAAGGCATCTCCGCCCAGCTGGCGGCCTCCGCCAGTCTCGTGATGGACGGCCGCGTCATTGCATCAGAGCTGCCTTCCCACCTCCTCGACGAGCAGCTCGTGCCGGCGGAGGTCGAGACGCAGATCTCGGCCCTGGACGAGCCCGTGGCGGTCCGGCACACCCTCGGCCCGCGCTCTTTCTTCACGGCGTTCGCCACGCTGAGAGGAGCCGGACGGAGTGAGGTCGCCACCCTGATGCTGTCTTCGGCGGCGAGCACCATCGTCGACACGCGCGAGGCGCTCACGCGGATCCTGTTCCTGGTCGCGATGGTGGTCGGAGGCATCGCCTTGCTGCTGGCCTACTTCTCGGGACGGAGGATCACGCGCCCGATCCAAACCTTGACCGCGACCGCCAGCGCCGTGCGCGAGGGGGACCTGAGCGCGCAGGCTCCGATCTCGGGTGACGACGAAGTCGGGCGACTCGGCGAGACCTTCAACGAGATGACCTCGTCACTGCTCAAGATGACGAACGATCTAAGGAGCGCCGCGCGCGAGGAACATCGTTTGCGCGCTCGCATCGAGACGATCATCCAATCCATGGCCGACGGCTTGGTCGCCACGGATGCGGAACACAAGGTACTGGCTTTCAACCGGGAGGCCGAGCTCCTGACCGGGTTGAAAGCGCGCCACGCGATCGGCAAGCCGGTCGACCACGTGCTCCAGGCGGTCGACGTCAACGGCGAGAAGGTGTCGCTGCCGATCTTCGAACTCGCCTCGGGGATGGTGGACAACGTCTTCCTGGTGAAGAAGAACAAGGATCGTGTTCCGGTCGCCGTCGTCAGCGCGGCCCTCACTGCGGAGGAAGGCGAAGTTGCCGGTGGAGTGGCCGTGCTACGAGACATGACGCGTGAACGCGAGGTGGAACGGATGAAGTCCGAGTTCCTCGCGAACATCTCCCACGAGCTGCGCACGCCTTTGACCCCGATCAAGGGATACGCCGAGATCCTCGGTCGCAAGGAGGTTCCTCCCGACAAGGTGAAGAAGTTCGTCGGCGGCATCCTGGAGGGGACGGCCCGTCTCGAGCGCATCATCCAGCTGCTGGTTGACTTCTCCGCTATGGAGGCCGGCCGCCTGGCCCCGCGCAGCAAGCCGATCGACATCGGCGAGATGATCGACGCGGTCGCAAGAGACTGGGACGCGCGGACCTCGGCCCATTCCGTCGTGGCGGAGATCGACAAGTCCCTCCCGCGCGTGTCCGGAGACGAGAGGCTGCTACGCAGATCGCTGGAGGAGGTCCTGGATAACGCCGTCAAGTTCTCGCCCAGCGGGGGCACCATCACGCTCCGGGCGCGCGGGGTGGCCGCGGGCAACGGCGAGCGCCGCAGGGGAGCCGTCGAGATGACGATCTCGGACGAGGGCATCGGGATCCCGCCCGAGGATCTCCCCAAGATCTTCTCGGATTTCCATCAGCTGGACGGCTCCGAGACCAGAACCTTCGGGGGGCTGGGACTGGGCCTGGCCTTCGTCCAGCGCATCGTGGAAGCGCATAATGGAGACGTCAGCGTGGAGAGCGAGCTGGATCGAGGGACCAGGCTCACGATCAGGATCCCCGCGGCCAAGCGGCCCCCCCGAGGATCGAAGGGGGAGGCGGCCGAGGAGGCTGCCAAGCAGAACGACCTCGAGGCGCCCCGGGCCGCCGCCGGATCGGAGAAGTAGTCCTTTCGGACTATTCATCAACCGGCAGATGTTGTTCAGACTATGGATATATCGGACTCAAGGCACACAACGGACGTGTCGAGACTAGATCGAGGCCTATGAAGAAACTCACAATCTTTCTCGCCATCGCCCTCGTAGCAGGGCTCGCCTGTTCCGACCAGGATGCGCTCGAGGACATGGAGCTGAAGGTGGTGGCGGGTGCCGCCACCGTGTTGCGCGACGGCGAGTCGATCCGCGTCGACGACACGCTCGGCCTCAAGCCCGGCGACGTCATCGAGACCAAGCAGGACGCGATCGTTTCGTTCGCTCTCGAGGGCGGATCCGAGGAGCGTCGTGGCGAGCTCCAGGGCGGCAGCACGATCCTCATCCGTTCGACCTCTTCGGTCGAAGCTCAAGAGGGCAATCTCCTGATGCGCGTGAGCGAACCGACGACCGTGATGATGGATTCCGTCGAAACGCGCACCGCCGGCGCGACCTTCCGGATCGATCGGGGTTTCGGCTCCGATCGTGCAGGCGTCTATGCGGGTGCGATCGATCTCGACGCTCCCGGGCAGAGCGAGCTGCGTCTGGGCCCTCTCTATCAGGCAACGCTCGTTGCCGGCGACCTCCCGAATCAAGAGCGTCCCTATCGCCTCAACAAGAGGGATGCGTGGGATCAGAGGCTCCTCGAGGAGGTTGTAAGCCTCGAGCAGGAGCTCGAGCTGCTAGCGCGCGGATTGACGCCACAACTGCGGGGACAACGCCCGGATCTTGCTTACTTCCGTGCTCTGATCGGCGGCGGTGACGTGGGCTTCATGCGCAGCTACCTGCAACGCAAGCCGGTGGACCTTTTGATCGGCTTCACGATCGCTCGCAATGACTCTCAGAGGTTGTCCGATGCTTTCGAGGAAAGCTTCCGGCTCTTCGATCAGGGGGCCCGCTGGGGGATCGCGGCGAAGATCATGGAGGTCGAGCCTCGGCCCGTGGTCGCGCAGCTCGAGCGGTTGATCCTCGGAACCGGAGTGGTTGCCGCAGATGGTGGCGGCAACGACGGGGCCGACTTCTCCGTTGCTGCCGCAGCCTCCGGCACGAACGCCGCAACGGGGTCGACGGACGGCACCTCCACCCCGACCGACCCATCGGAGCCACCCCCCGACGGTGGCGGGAACGAGAAGCCGAGGCCGAAGCCGACCGAGGACCCTCCCGAGGAATGTAGTAACTCAGCGGAGTGCACGATCAACGAGGTCCTGGGCCAGGGTCCTTCACCATCGCCGTCGCCCTCCAGCGAGGACAAGGGATCTGACTCGCTCCTCGACGGGCTGTAGATCTATGGCGAAGGTGCTCGTGGCCGAGGACGATGCCTCGGTCCGCCTCACGATCGAGTTCGTCTTGCAGGACGAGGGGTTCGAGGTCCTCCTGGCCGAGGACGGCGAGCAGGCTTTGAAGATCGCACAGGCCGAGCTTCCCGACGTCATCCTCCTGGATCAGATGATGCCCAAGCTGGATGGAAAGCAGGTCCTCAGCGCTCTACGAGAAGACATCACGACGCGCGACATCCCGGTCCTCGTGCTGACCGGGATGGCGAGGGGAGCCCCCGAGGAATGGCCGGGAGCCCAGTTCGTCGGGAAACCCTTCAGCCCGGACGAGTTGGTCGTCTTGATCAGGAAGCGCCTCTCCGCTAGCTGAACGGAGCCATTACTCTGCGGCGATGGCCACTGCCCCACGTAGGAGGAACCGCCGGGCGATAGCTGTCGCCATCGTTCTGGCGATACTGCTCGGCTCGAATTTCGCCGCCTACTTCTATACCGACGTTCTCTGGTTCGGCGAGGTCGGCATCCAGTCCGTGTTGTGGACGACGCTGAGGACCCAGTTCGCCGTGGGGATCATCGGCGGCCTTCTGGTCGCCGCTTTCTTGTGGCTGAACCTCTGGGTTGCGAGCCGCTCGGCGCCCACGTATTCCCTTGCGGGCCTTGGTACGAACGATCCGGTGGAGCAGTACCGCGAGATGCTCACTCCGTACTTGCGCTGGATCCGGCTCGGGGTGGCGGCCGTCATCGGCTTCTTCACCGGACTCGTGATCAGCACATCGTGGGAGACGGTCCTGCTGTGGATGAATCGGGAGAGTTTCGGGGTCGCCGATCCCCAGTTCGGCAAGGACGTCTCGTTCTACACGTTCGAGCTCCCGCTCTACGACCTCGTTCTGGATCATCTGTGGTCGGCGATCATCACCACGCTCTTCCTGTCGGCGATCGCCTACTACCTCTACGGAGCGATCCGGCCCCAGCGGGGGTTGAAGATGATGGGGGCCGGCGCGCTGGCTCATATCTCGGTGTTGATGGGGCTGCTTGCGCTCGTTAAGGCGGCTCGTTATTACCTGGGAACGTTCCATCTCAACTTCTCGCCGCGCGGCGTGGTCGACGGTGCCAGCTACACCGACGTGCACGCTCAGCTTCCCGCGCTGTATCTGCTGGCGATCATCTCGATCCTGTCGGCGCTGCTGTTCCTCGTGAACATCAGGTTCCGGACCCTCTTGCTTCCTCTCGCGGCCGTCGGGATCTGGATCGCGGTGGCGTTCCTGGCCGGTGCCGTGTGGCCCGGTTGGGTCCAGCGCTTCAACGTCGAGCCCCAGGAGCAACAACGAGAGGCGCCCTATATCGAACGCAACCTCGAGGCAACCAGGGCCGGGTTCGGGCTGGACGACGTGACGACCGAGACCTTCGCCGCGTCAGGCGATCTTGCCGCCGAAGAATTGGAGGCGAACCAGAACATCCTCGAGAACGTGCGCGTCTGGGATCCCGGGGTGCTGCAGCAGGCGTACCAACAGCTTCAGGCGATCCGCACCTATTACAAGTTCCCCGACGTCGATATCGATCGCTACGAGGTCGACGGCCGCACGCGGCAGGTGCTCCTATCGGCGCGGGAGCTCTCGCTCGAGGACCTCCCCGAGACCTCGCGCAACTGGGCCAACCTTCATCTGCAGTACACGCACGGGTACGGACTGGTCGCCAGCCTCACTAACGAGAGCACTTCGGCAGGACAGCCCAGCTTCCTGGTGAAGGACGTCCCCGGGACGGTGACCGAGGGGGCCGAGTCGCTGGCCGTCGACGAGCCGACGATCTATTTCGGCGAGGCGTTCGAGCCCTTCGATTTCTCCATCGTCAACACCAACCAGCAAGAGATCGATTATCCGGTCGAGGGCGGCGTCGAGCGGAGTCAGTACTCGGGCACCGGCGGCATCACTCTGTCGGGTATCGGGCGCCGGATCGCGTTCGCCGTACGAGAGACCGATCCGAATCTGGTCCTGTCGAACCTGATCACGAGCGACTCCAAGATCCTCATCTATCGTGATGTGCGCGATCGCGTGCAGCGAGCGGCCCCTTTCCTTTCACTCGATCACGATCCCTATGCTGCGGTCGTCGACGACAGGTTGGTCTGGATCCTCGATGGATACACCTCGACCCGCTGGTATCCCTATGCCCAACGCTTCGATGCGGGAGATCTGATCGAGAGCACCAATCGAGGGGTGCTCAACACAGACGTGAACTACATCCGCAACTCGGTGAAGGTCGTCGTCGACGCTCGTGACGGCACCATGGACTTCTACGTCGTCGACGAGGAAGACCCACTTATCCGCGCCTGGCGCAACGCGTTCCCGGCCCTTTTCACCGACGAAGAACCTACGGATGATCTGCGAGCCCATTTCCGCTATCCCGAGGACCTCTTCAAGATCCAGTCGGAGGTCTATCTCGCGTATCACATGGAGGATCCCGCCAACTTCTATTCCAAGGAAGACGAGTGGGCGATCCCCCAAGGCGGTGGCAATGCACCTGCAACCACGACCGGCTCGGGCACCACGACGACGGGCTCGTCGGGCAACGTCGATCCGACCTACCTGCTGATCAGCCTGCCCGGCGAAACCGAAGAGGAGTTCCTTCTGACCAGGCCCTTTACGCCGCGCGCTCGCAACAACATGATCTCTTTGATGTTGGCGAGATCGGATCCCGAGAACTACGGCGAGCTGAGGATCTTGCAGTTCCCCCGTCAGGTCACCGTGTTGGGGCCGACGCAGATCGACAACCTGATCAATCAGGACGTCGAGATCTCTCAGACGCTGACGCTTCTCCAACAGGAGGGCTCGCGCGTCGAGTTCGGCTCGCTCCTGACCCTCCCCATCGAAGACTCGCTCATGTACGTGATGCCTTTGTTCATCACGGCAGACAACGCCGGTATCCCCGAGCTCAAGCGAGTGGTGGTCGTGTTCGGCGAGGAAGTGGCGATGGAGGAGACCTTCGACGACGCTCTCGCCGAGGTGTTCGGCCTCGATGCCGGTCCGGGCGTCAGCGGCCCCGATGTCGACGAGCCACCCGACGAGGAACCGCCGGGCGACCAAGAGCCGGAGCCGCCCGCGCTCGACTCCGAGCTCGCCCGCATCCTGCAGGAGGCCGCCGGCCTCTACGAGCGGGCCCAGGAGGCTCTGGCGCGCGGCGACTTCGAGACCTATGGCCGGCTGATCGAGCAGCTCGGCGACCTGCTCCAGCAAGCCGAGCCCTAGCACTCTGCCCCTTCGATCGCGCTCAGCGCAATCCTTGGGTCACAGTCGACCGGCGTCCGAGCAGAGCCTCTCGTTCGTTATCATGGCCGGGCAGGGTGGAGCAGTCTGGTAGCTCGCCGGGCTCATAACCCGGAGGTCGCAGGTTCAAATCCTGCCCCTGCAACCACAAAGGCCCTGGTGACAGGGCCTTTACTTTTTCTGGGAGTTGCTGCGAACCAGCGATTTGCTAACCATTTGCTAACGGCGGAACTTCTGGAGAACTCTGAAACTGACAGAGATGCTTGACTGTCAGTTTCAGAGGGGGCACGAAAACGTCTTTACGTTCACAAGAATGTCGTGTTTCCGCCGCAAGAACCGACGTACCAGCGAGTGCACGAACGCGAACGCGAACGCGAACTGATGGCCAGTGAACAGTCTCACCACTAGGATACGGTGGTGTCCGCGTCGTAGGACGACGTGCAACGGTAGAAGGGAGCGTTCGATGCCCAAGATGGTGATCACCCACGGCGTCGCGGACGTCGACAAGTGGCTGCAGTTCAACGCGGGGCGGGTCGAGGCATTCGGGAACCTGGGTGGCACGAACGTCGTCGACCACGTGGCGCACGATGGGAGCACCGCCGTCGCCGTATCGGCCGACATTGCCGACGTCGAAGCGGCGATGGCCACACTCGCCTCGCCGCCACCGGAGCTCGGGGCACTCATGGAGAAGCACGGTGTCCTCCCTCCCTTGGTCGTCTACGTCGAGAGGTAGCCCCCGCTTGGGCTGAGTCCTCCGTCGTCCCGAGCTAGGCACCGTGGGCGTACTCCCAGACGGGATGGGTCTCCTGACGCTCCGGGGGGACGCGAGGATGCGATCGATCTCCTCGACCGTTTCGTGAAGCAGGTAGATCTCCACA
>Ga0299913_10004002_pt1 | contig 12259 bp, 11 predicted proteins | sample RVTome_9_FD_201360 | JGI IMG/M metagenome (GOLD analysis project Ga0299913, IMG submission 201360) | Soil microbial communities from uranium-contaminated site in the Upper Colorado River Basin, Wyoming, United States - RVT155D38 (version 2) ... | reverse complement strand
CAACACGGGCTCGACCCCGAGCTTCTCCCGATACCAGTCTCGGGCTCGGGCCACATCGATGGCGGCTAGCTGGGGGATCATCTCGAATCGAAAAGGACTCATACTCGCCGGCAAGGTAGTGAGGGACGAGACGACCTGCGGGCGAATTACACAGTGCTGACGCCCGGGCAATGGACACCTAGGCTCTCTCCGTGGATCTCAAATCGAAAGTCGTCGTGATCACCGGTGGCGGAAGCGGCATCGGTGCCGCCATGGCCCGGCGTTTCGCGAAAGAAGAGCCTGCAGGGTTGGTGATCGCCGACATCGACCTCGGCACCGCCACCGACATCGCCGAGGAGACAGGGGGCGTCGCGGTACTCGCCGACGTCTCCGATCCCGACGCCAACAAAGACCTCATCGAAGGCACCGAAGATCGCTTTGGTCCCATCGACCTCTTCTGCGCCAATGCCGGAATCGGCATGGTTGGCGACGAGCAGTCCGACACCTCGATGTGGAGCCGGATGTGGGAGATCAATTTGATGTCCCACGTCCACGCGGCCCGTCACCTCATCCCGGGGTGGGTGGCGCGGGGCGAGGGCTACTTCCTCGTCACCGCCTCGGCCGCCGGCCTCCTCACCAACCTGAAAGCGGCTCAGTATTCAGTGACCAAGCACGCGGCGGTTGCCTTCGCCGAATGGTTGGCTATCACCTATGGAGATTCCGGTATCAAGGTCAGCGCGCTCTGCCCTCAGTTCGTCAACACGCCTCTCCTCGAAGGCTCCGAATCGTTCCAGGCACTCGGCGCCAATCACACCCTCGAGCCGGCTGAGGTCGCCGATGCCGTAGTTTCGGGTTTGAATGAGGAGAGGTTCCTTATCCTGCCCCACCCCGAAGTCGAGAAGTTCTTCCAGAACAAGGCGAATGACTACGACCGCTGGCTGGGCGGGATGAGGAAGTTGCAAAGATCGGTTTTCCCAAACGGATGAAACAGGCACAATCACATTCATGAGCAAGAGACGAGTCGTAGTCACCGGCGTCGGGGCCGTCGCCGCACCCGGGATCGGCGTGGATGACCTCTGGAAGGGTCTCGCCGATCAGCCTGGACCTGCCCCACGGCTCATCGAAGGCTGGGACCCTGAACCGTGGATACCGAAGCGGGAGAGTCGACGTCTCGACAGGTTCAGCCAGTTCGCCCTGGTCGCCGCAGATGAGGCGCTCAATCAGGCGGGCGACCTCGAGGCCGATCCCAACCGGGTGACGATCTCACTGGCCACAGGAATAGGCGGCCTGGAGTCGCTCGAAGTTCTGATCTATGAGTCCGACCGCGACGAGCCGAGAGTCTCGCCGTTCCAGATACCGATGATGATGGCCAACGCCGCCGCCGCGGCGATCTCGATCAAATACGGCTTCGGAGGTCAGGTCAACACCCCGGTAGTCGCCTGCGCCGCCGGCAGCCAGTCCGTGCTCGAAGGTCTACGTCAGATCCAATGGGGCTATGCCGACGTTGCGGTCGTCGGAGGCGCCGAAGCCGCAGCCCGTCGGGCGGCGCGGGAAGGATTCGCCGCTGCTCGTGCTCTTTCCCCGACCGGTTATGCCCGTCCCTTCGATGTCGACCGTGACGGCTTCATCATGGGGGAGGGGGCAGCCGTGCTCGTCCTGGAGGCTGCTGACCTCGCCGAGAAGCGGGGAGCGCCACCCATCGCCGAAGTCCTCGGAGCCGCCTCGACTGCCGACGCCCATCACATCACCGCTCCCCATCCGGCGGGGGAAGGTGCGGAGCGAGCCATTCGCCTCGCCCTGGAAGATGCCGAGCTCGAGCCCGGTGACATCACCTATATCAATGCCCACGGGACCGGGACCGACCTCAACGACAAGACCGAAGGCGCGGTCATCCATCGCGTATTTGGTGATGACCAGCCCGCAGTGTCCTCCATCAAGGGGTCCACCGGGCATGGTCTGGGTGCTTCGGGGTCGATCGAGGCCGCGGTGGTCGTCGAGGCCATCCGGCGTAAGGAACTGCCGGCCAATATCGGGCTCACCAACCAGGATCCCGAGATCCCTCTGCATGACATCGTGCGCGAGGTCCGCCCCTGGGAGCCAGGCCCGTCGATCTCCAACTCCTTTGGCTTCGGCGGGCACAACACCGTGGTGGTCATCGGGCCTGTTTGAAACCGGCTGAAAACCGAACCGAGGGCGCCGGACTTCGCTGAGGGGTGTCTACGACCCCGGGTTCGCTTAGAGTCGCCGACAGCTCCTACACTCCGTCGCGTAACGGGAGCTCGGTGACACCGGGCTGAGAGGGAGTCTGGAAGACTCCGACCGCTTGAACCTGAGACGGGTAATGCCGGCGCAGGGACCTCGGATCACTCATCGCTCCCGGAAAGGAAAGGAGACGATGAGACTTATTCCCAGATTCTCGACAGCGACGCTCGTCCTCGCCATCACACTGGTGGCCTGCCAAGGCGAGGAGCAGACAGAGATCCCGGAGACCCTCACACTCATGTCCCACGACTCGTTCGTCGAGTCGGCAGGCGACACATTCGAGGCATTCACGACAAAGACCGACATCGATGTCGAGCTGATTCCTGCCGGTGATGCGGGCAGCCTGGTCAACCAAGCGATCTTGAGCAAAGACAACCCGCTGGCTGATGTCCTCTTCGGGGTGGACGACACCTTCCTCTCCCGAGCTGTCGACGAAGAGATCTTCGCGGCGTACGAGTCGGCCAACATCGACACTGTCGAGGAGGACCTCCGCCAAGAGGACAACCTGGTGACGCCGATCGACTTCGGGGATGTCTGCTTCAACTACGACAAGGAATGGTTCGACCAGAACGGTCTCGAGGTCCCCGACGATCTCGACGAGCTCACCGACCCCGCATATGCCTCCTTGACCACCGTCGAGCACCCGGCGACCTCCTCGCCCGGCCTTGCCTTCGTGCTGGCGACGATCGCCGTCTACGGCGAGGATGGATGGCTCGATTGGTGGGCCGAGATGCGGGACGGCGGGGTCAACATCGCCAACGACTGGAACACCGCGTACTACTCCGACTTCACTCGATACGGCGGGGGGAGCTCGATCGTCATGTCCTACGCCTCGTCACCGCCGGCCGAGGTCATCTTCGCCGACGAACCCCCGGAAACCGCCCCCACCGGCGTGATCGAGGCTGGTTGCTACCGGCAGGTCGAGTTCGCCGGCATCCTCGACGGGACCGATTATCCGGAGTCGGCCGGTGAGCTGATCGACTACATGCTTTCGGTCGAGTTCCAAGAGCAGATCCCGTTGACCTGGTTTGTCTTCCCGGCAAATCAGGAGGCGGAGCTTCCCCCCGAGTTCGTCGAACACACCGCAATCCCCGAAACTCCCGCGAGACTGGCTGCCGATGAGATCGCAGAGAACCGAGAGCGGTGGATCAACGAGTGGATCGGCGTGATGGAAGGCTGATGAAGCGAGTCAGGTGGGGTTGGGTTGCGGTCGCCGCCCCCCCTGTCATTTTCATCGGCTACTTCTTCGTCTACCCGCTGGCCCGCATCCTGGTGCTCGGCCTGTCCGAGTTGAGCATCGGTGCCAGTGGGGTGGAGGCGAGGCTGATTCGCGTTGGCTGGTTCACCCTGTGGCAGGCGGCTGTCTCCACGGTGCTCACCTTCATCGCTGCCGCCCCGCTCACCTGGGCGGTCTCGTCATATGACTTCAAGGGCCGACGGCTGGCCATGGCACTGGCCACCGTCCCGTTCGTGTTGCCGACCGTGGTAGTCGGCACCGCCTTCGTCGCCCTGGGGTGGCAAGAGTCGATCGGAGCGATCCTCGCCGCCCATGTCTTCTTCAACGTCGCGGTGGTGGTCCGCACGGTCTCGACCCTGTGGTCACGCATCGACCCCCGGATCCAGGAGGCGGCGCGGGTCCTCGGTGCCTCCGAGTGGGACGTCTTCAGACGCATCACCCTGCGTCTGCTGCGACCGGCGATTGCAGCGGCGGCGTCCATCGTGTTCCTGTTCACGTTCACGTCGTTCGGCGTGATCTTGATCCTCGGTGGCTTCCGGTTCGCCACCCTCGAAGTCGAGATCTACAGACAGGCTGTGACGCTCTTCGATCTGCCTCTCGCCGCTGCGCTCGCCATCGTCCAGCTCGTGGGGGTCAGTGGCGCCCTCTACTGGTATTCGCGATATCAGGAGCGGACTGCCGTCTCCTGGACTCTGGAGAGGGGGGCCAATCTGAGACGGCCCAAGGGCCGGGCCCGAACCGGCGTCCTGTTTGCGACGCTGGGGACCCTCATCGCTCTGGCCATCCCCCTGTCCATGCTGGTCAGCCGGTCATTCACCGGGACCTACTACCAAGCGCTGTTCCGGGATGACCCGGTGGTGGGCGTCCCCGCTCAGGCGGCCCTGAACAGCCTTGTGTTCGCCGTCGCCGCCACGCTTCTGGCCACGATCATCGGGATCCTCGCCGCCACGGTGATAACCGGACACCGCGGTGAGCTTTCACGCTGGTTCGACCTGACTCTCATGCTCCCCCTGGGGACATCAGCGGTGACCATTGGATTCGGGTTCATCGTTGCGCTCGACTGGCCGATCGATCTCCGCGCCACCAGGTGGCTCGTCCCTGCCGCACACGCGCTCGTCGCCATCCCCTTCGTGGTGAGATCGACCGTGCCCACGCTGCGCTCGGTCCCCGCAGAGACGAGAGAAGCAGCCAGAGTGCTCGGCGCTTCCCCATTCCGGGTGTGGCGTGAGATCGACCTGCCGATCGTGAGCCGAGCGGGCATGGTGGGAGCCGCGTTCGCCTTCGTCATATCCCTGGGCGAGTTCGGGGCGACCTCCTTTGTGGCGAGACCCGCGTCGGCCACCATCCCCACCATGATCTTCCGACTTCTCTCGCGACCCGGACAGACATCGTTCGGCATGGCGATGGCGTTGTCGGTCGTCCTGGCCGGGCTGACGGCTGCGGTGGTCATGGCCATCGACCGGGCGCGCTTTGGAGAGTTGGGCAGCTTCTGATGTTGCAGGTGGAAGACCTCGATGTCGTCATCGACTCGAAGCCGATCCTCGAGAACGTCTCCCTGACTGTGGCCGATGGTGAGATCGTCGCCGTCTTGGGTCCGTCGGGCTCGGGAAAGTCGACTCTTCTCCGCGCCATTGCGGGATTGGTCGAAGCCGCCACCGGCGACATCCGGTGGGACGGACGATCGATCGCGAATGTCCCCACCCATAGACGGGGGTTCGGCCTGATGTTCCAGGGATATGCCCTCTTTCCCCACATGACCGTTGGGGAGAACGTGGGGTTCGGCCTGAAGATGGCCGGCCGCGATGGCATCGCTGATCAGGTCGAGGAGGCCCTGTCCTGGGTTGGCCTGGAGGGATTCGGGTCCCGCCAGGTCGAATCACTGTCCGGCGGCGAGCAACAGAGAGTCGCTCTCGCCCGCACCCTGGCGCCGCGTCCCGACCTGGTGATGCTGGACGAGCCCCTGGGCGCTCTCGACCGCAACCTTCGTCAGAAGCTGGTGACCGAAACTCGAGAGGTTCTCGAGGAGAGAGAGGTCACTGCGATCGTTGTCACCCATGACCGGGAGGAGGCCGTGGCCATGTCCAACCGACTTGCCCTGATGCGAGCAGGCACCATCGTCCAGACCGGGCTCTTGGACGAGTTGTTGGCCGATCCTGCGGACGAGTGGGTGGCGGAGTTCATTGCCTGAGTCTGCTCGTGCTGGCACACCGTTCAGCAGAAATGAGAAGACCCCCGGGGGGATGAACCGGGGGCCTTCTCTACCTAGCTCTCCTGGATGAAGTCGTTGGAGGATGGGGAGGGCTAGGTGTCCTTGCCAAACGAGCCTCTGAGGTCGGAGAAGATCTCGCGGAACTCGTCGGGAGTGATCAAACCGTCTTCGAGGTAGCTGGCATCGATCTGCTTGAGGGGGTGCTCATCGTCGAGATTGTCGTATTCCTCCTGGTCGATGCCGCCATCATCGAGCAGAGCTCCGAGACGGAGCCCATGCCTGAGGTGGTGGCCTCTGTGCAAGCGACGAACATCTCGGATCTCCTCGATGGTCAACTCGCCGTCCTCCCAGGCCTCGTCGAAAGCCGGATTGAAGAGCCAGTCCACTTCAGGAAGTTCTAAAACTTCAGCCTCGGTGATCACACCGTCTTCGAGAAATCCTGACAATTGCTCGTGCCGTCCCCGGTGCTCCTCATGCAGTCGGTCGATCCGGGTCTCAGTTGCCTCCACGATGGCGTCCGCCTGATCCTGGGTGATGGTGCCGTCTCCGACGAGATCGTCGACCACGTCTCCGAGAAAACCAATGATTCGGGACACGCGGCCCCGATTTTCGGTCTCAGTGGGCTCCTCTTGGGCCTGAGCAGTTCCCGGGGAAGAGATCACGGCTGTGAGCAAGCCCGCCCCCACCAGCAGGCCACTCGCCACGAAGCCGGCCACGATCTTGGTGCGCAAAGCCATCTCCTATCTGGCAGCTATGCGACCAGTGTCAGACCCACTTGTAAGGAGCTGGTGAAGACCGTGCAAACCCTTCTGGGGTGTTCGAATCGGCGCAGATCTCCGTCACGGGCCAAAGGTCCCAGGTGATCACCCACCTTTGACCCTGCACCGATCATCGCCGGCCCCCGATCCTGTTCACAAACAAAGACGTCGTCCCGACGAGCGTTGCAGACGCTGACGCTCGTCCCCCAGGCAAAAGAGGAGTACCCGTGGCCGACAACAACTCGAAGACGTTCGACCGAACCCTGGCCGTGATGGCCGTGTTCGCCGCGCTCACCGCGGTGCTGGCCTTGGTGGCCGCGCTCCGCGCCGGTGAGACACCTGCCCAAGCCGCCGAAGAAGGTGGGCCCGCCACCGCCAATATCGAGCTGGCCGAGTGGGAGATAACTGGAGACCTGGAGGCCCCCTCTGGGGAACTCAGCATCACCCTCAGCAACACCGGGTCCATGGTCCACAATCTCGTCTTCGAGAACGGACTCCGGTCGGTCGATGTCAACGGGGGGGAAACGGTGACATTCGAGCCAGGACGTCTGGAGCCCGGCACCTACACGATCTTCTGTGACATCGCCGGGCACCGAGCCGCGGGCATGGAAGCCAGGCTGGTCGTAGCCGGCGACCCGGGAGGGGACGCCGGTGTCGCCGAAGAGGACCACGGTGGGGCCACCCCGGCCGAAATGGATCAGATGATGATCGACTCGATGTTGGCGTTCCCCGCCGAGACCGAGGGGATCGGCAACCAGGCACTCGAGCCAACCGAGGTCCGCGCCGACGGCACCAAGGTCTTCGATCTCAACGCATCGGTGATCGAATGGGAGGTCTCTCCGGGAGAGTTCGTCGACGCCTGGGCCTACAACGGGATGGTCCCGGGTCCATGGATCAAGCTCGACGTGGGTGACAACGTCGAGATCAACGTGACCAACAACACCGAGCTGTCCACCGACGTCCACTGGCACGGCGTCTCCACGCCCAACGACATGGACGGAGTCGCCCCGTACACCCAGGATCCGATCGCCCCGGGAGAGACCTTTACCTATGCCTTCGAGGCAGAGCGTCCCGCCATCGGTATGTATCACGCCCATCTCCACAGCCAGATCAGCGTGCCCAACGGGATGTTCGCCCCGTTCACCATCGGAGACACCCCGATACCGGTTGGGCAGACCGTCTCGGGCATCGAGATTCCCGAGGACCTGGAAGTGGCGCGAGAGATCCCGATGGTGCTCAACGACGCCGGCGTCATCGGCCTCAGCCTCAACGGCAAGTCGTTTCCGGCCACCGAGCCCTATGTCGTGACCGAGGGCGATTGGCTGGTCTACCACTACTACAACGAGGGCCTGCAGTCCCATCCCATGCATCAGCATCAGTTCCCCCAACTGGTCTTCGCCAAAGACGGAATCCCACTGGAGAACCCCTATTGGGCCGACACGGTCAACGTCGCCCCCGGCGAGCGTTACTCGGTTCTGGTCCATCCCGACCGGGCAGGAACATGGGTCTGGCACTGTCACATCCTCACCCACGTCGAGAACGACGAGGGCATGTTCGGAATGGTGACCGCCCTCGTCGTCCAGCCCGACGAGTCCTGAAACCCGCGTTCTGTGTCGATTATGGGCCCGATAGGAGCCCCCTAATCACACAGAACGGGTCATGAGCGACGGAGACGGTCCATGTGCTCGGCGAACTCCGGCGGGAGACGTCGGGGGCGTCCGTCGAGATCGGTGAAGGCCGCCGTCAAGCTCACCCGGGCGACCTCCTCATCGCCGCGCAACATGGTCTGTCGCCAGGTCGACTTCACCCGGCCGGCGTCCTCGACCCAGGTGTGGATGGTCAACTCCTCGCCGTAGCGGGCCGCGGCGAGAAATCTCGCCGAGATGTCGACCACAACGAGCTGCCAGCCCCGATCTTTGAGGACGTCGAGTGCCCAGCCCATCTCGTTGAGGTACTCGATACGGGCCGTCTCGAAGTAGGCGAAGTAGTTGGTGTGGTTGACATGGTCGTAGGGATCGAGCTCGTAGAAGCGGACCTTGAGGCTCGTGGTGTGGACCTCGCGATCCATGGGCAGGTCGAACGACAAGTCTCTCCTCTGACCGGGGTAACCCAACGCTACCCTCGCCGCCATGAAGGCCTGGCAGCTCGAAGACACCAAGGGAATCGACTCCTACGTTCTCAACGAAGTTCCCGAGCCCGCCCCTGGTCCCGGCGAGGTTCGGGTCGCCATCGAGTACTCGGGAGTCAACCATCTCGATATCTGGACGGCGATGGGGCTTCCCGCTCCCAAGAAGCTGCCTCATACCACCGGGGCGGACGCCGCCGGGGTGATCGATGCAATCGGTGAAGGCGTCAGCGGGTTCGAGGTGGGCGACGAGGTGATCGTCGATCCCTCACTTTCCTGCGGCAAGTGCGAGTTCTGCCTCAACGATGACATCGTCTATTGCTCCGAGTTCCGGATTCTCGGTGAGCACGTGCCCGGAACGTTCACCGAGAAGATCGTGGTGCCCACCATCAACGTGGTGCCCAAGCCGTCGGCGGTCGATTGGGAGGTGGCTGGGTCGTTCGGGCTGGCCAGCACGACCGCTCTTCGGATGCTCGAAAAGGGCCGACTGAAAGCCGGAGAGACCGTCCTGGTGGTCGGGGTTGGTGGTGGTGTTTCCGCCGCGGCGATGTCTCTCGCCCGGGCTTTCAACGCCGATGTCTACGTGACGTCGCGATCCCAGGACAAGATCGATTGGGCCGTGTCCCAGGGAGCATTGGGCGGATTCGACTCGAACAACGAGTTCGGCAAGGAGATGACCGCACTGGGAGGAGCCGACCTGATCATCGAGAGCGTTGGGCCGGCAACGTTGAAACAGTCGATGCGGGCGGCAAGGCCCGGCGGTCGTATCGCCATATGCGGTGGCACCAGCGGGGCCAAGTTCGAGCTGAGCCTCCCTGCCCTCTTCTTCAAACAGCTCGAATTGATCGGCTCGTCGATGGGAAATCACAGTCAGTTCGCCCGCGCTCTCAATTGGATGAGGCTGGGCAAGGCCAGCTCGCCAGTGGCCAAGGTGTTTGCGTTCGACGAGCTTCCCGAAGCTCTGCGGTATCTCGACTCCGGCGAGCAGACCGGAAAAGTCGTCATCCGGCACGACTGAGGCGTATCAAAGGAGAGCGCCGCCGAACAGGCGCTCAGCGAGGCGATGCCCAACGCTCGACAAGGGCCGGCACAACTCCGGGTGCCGGTCCTTTTCGCGTCCTGGACGGCCGATCACAGCGAGCGAAGGGCGGACACGGTCTGTTCCAGCGCCTCTTTGGCGTCAGCGAAGAACATCAGAGTGTTCTCCTCATAGAAGAGAGGGTTGTCTATCCCCGCGAAACCCGGCGACAGACTCCGCTTCACGACGATGACGGTGCCGGCCCGGTCGACGTTGAGGATCGGCATCCCGTATATGGGCGAGCCGGGGTCGTCGCGTGCCGACGGGTTGACCACGTCGTTGGCGCCGAGAATCAAGACCACGTCGGTCTGGGGGAATTGGGGGTCGGCCTGCTCGAGATCGAGTAGCTGCTCATAGGGAACGTCGGCCTCGGCCAACAGGACGTTCATGTGCCCGGGCATGCGCCCGGCGACAGGATGGATGGCGTAATGGACGGTGGCTCCCCGCTCTTCCATCAGGTCCGCAAGCTCTCGGGCGGCATGCTGAGCTTGGGCCACGGCCAGCCCATACCCGGGGACGATCATCACCGAGTCGGCATAGCCGAGGCTGATTGCAGCGTCTTCGGGTGTGGCCCTGCGCACCGGCTTGTCCGACATGGTGGCTGCTGATGTTGCTCCCTCAGTGCCGAATCCGGCGAAGAGAACATTTGCCAGTGAGCGGTTCATCGCCTCGGTCATCTGGACGGTGAGGATCAGCCCGGCGGCACCGACCAGGGCGCCACCGATGATCAAAGGGTTGGATTCGATGACGAAACCGGCGGCGGCAGCCGCCAGACCCGAGAAGGAGTTGAGGAGGGAGATCACCACCGGCATGTCGGCGCCACCGATGGGGATCACCGCCAGGATGCCAAGGAGCAGTGACAGCCCGGCCACCACCCAGTAGCCGGTCTCATCTCCGGAGACCCCGGCCCATATGGCAAAGCCGATCAGCCCGATGACGATCAGGGCGTTGACCACCTGCTGACCGGGATAGGTGAGCGGGTGCCCGGTAACAATGCCCTGGAGCTTGCCGAAAGCGACAAAGCTGCCGGTAAAGGTGATCGAACCGATCAGTATCGAGGCCAGGATGGTCACCACCGTCTCGGCTGGGATCCCGGTCATTTCGGATTCGAGAACCTCGGTAGCGGCCACCAGGGCCGAGGCGACACCGCCAAGCCCGTTGAAGATGGCGACCATCTGTGGCATCGCGGTCATCTGGACTCGCACCGCCGCCCAGGCCCCCACGACTGCACCCACGACGAGACCGGCCGCCACGACTTCCCAGTTGAGGATGTCTTCGGTGACCAGAGTGATCATTATGGCGGCGAGCATCCCCAGCGCGGCGATGCGGTTACCCGAGCGGGCAGTCCGTGGCGCCCCGAGGCGCTTCAACCCGACGATGAAGGCGACTGCGGATGCCAGGTAGAGGATCGCCGTCATCTGGCTTGGCGCTCCCGGTCGCCTCGACTCTTGAACATCTCCAGCATCCTGTCGGTGACGAGGAAACCGCCGACGACGTTCACCGTCGCCGTGGCGACCGCGAAGAACCCGAGGACCTGGGCCAGTGGAGCCGCCCCGATCCCGGCCGCGGCGAGAGCACCGATGATGGTGATCCCTGAGATCGCATTGGCGCCAGACATCAATGGGGTGTGAAGTGTGGGTGGGACCTTGCTGATCACTTCGAACCCGACGAAGGCGGCGAGGACGAAAACCGTTATCCCGACGACGAGTGTGCTCACGCTTCCACCTCCAATCCCATCGCCCGACGCACCACCGGATGGGTCACCTTCCCGTCATGGGTGATACAGGCCTCCGACACGATCTGATTGGCGAAGTCGAACACCTGCTCACCGTTCTCACCGGTGATACGGCTGATGAAAGCGGCCACGTTGCGGGAGTACATCTGGCTGGCGTCGTGGGCCACCCGGCTAGGGAGATCGGTGGGCCCGAGGATGGTGACGCCGTTGTGTTCGACGGTCTCACCGGGCCGGGTCAGCTCGCAGTTGCCTCCCGAAGGCGCGGCGACATCGACGATCACCGACCCGGGGCGCATGCGTTCCACCATCTCCCGGGAAACCAATAAAGGGGCGGGAGAACCCGGGATCTGGGCGGTCGTGACCACGACATCTGAGTCTTCGACCACCGAGGCGAGGGCGTCCTGCTGGCGACGCTGGGTTTCGTCGGAGACCTCCTTGGCGTAGCCGGTGGCGGCCGCCGCCGACTCGTCGACCGGGGCGGCGACGAAACGCGCTCCGAGACTCTCGATCTGCTCTCTGACCTCGGGGCGGATGTCGTAGGCGGAGACAGCTGCCCCCAGCCGCCGGGCAGTTGCAATGGCCTGGAGGCCGGCCACCCCGGCACCGAGGACCAAGAGCTTGACGGGAGGGATGGTGCCGGCTGCCGTGGTCAGCATCGGGAAAAACCGGGGTGTTGCCGCCGCGGCGAGAAGCACCGCGTGATAGCCGGCGGCGGTTGCCTGCGAGGACAGGGCGTCCATGGTCTGGGCGAGGGTTGTCCTCGGGATCGACTCCATGGCGAAGGAAGTGATGCGCCGCCTGGTGAGCACCGACACCAGATCGATGGCAGTGAAAGGGTCGAGAAATCCCACGAGGGCGCATCCCTCCGGGAAGCTC
>Ga0299913_10004001_pt1 | contig 12260 bp, 6 predicted proteins | sample RVTome_9_FD_201360 | JGI IMG/M metagenome (GOLD analysis project Ga0299913, IMG submission 201360) | Soil microbial communities from uranium-contaminated site in the Upper Colorado River Basin, Wyoming, United States - RVT155D38 (version 2) ... | reverse complement strand
GCTCGTCGGCGTCGAATATCGCTACCTCGACCCCCTCGAGGGGTCGTCCGACGGAGCTCGACCGTGCCCCCCCGGCCTCCGGGGAGGTGATCGTCACCGTTGACGATGTCTCCGTAAGTCCATATGCGATTTCGAGTTCCGGAATCAGATCCCGGCGGAGCGATCGGACGAGGTCGGCTCTGACCGGTGCGCCGGCGATGATTCCGCCGCGCAGCGAGCTCACGTCGCCACCCCGCTCCTCGAGCGCCCGCTGAAGCAGGACGAACATCGTGGGAACGCCGTGCAGAACGGTCGGCCGGTGCGCCTCGATCAACTCGAGCGCGCCGGTCGCGTCGAACTCATGCTGGAGGACGAGTCCGCTTCCCGAGGCGATCGCCGGAACCAGCGTGGCGCCAATTCCGAAGATGTTCGACAGCGGCACTATGCAAAGCGTCAGGTCATCGGGACCGAGCCCCAGAGCTCCGGCCGTGGCCCGACCGGTGAACAGCAGGTTGCCGTGGCTGAGGATCACGCCCTTCTGCTTGTGCGACGTGCCCGCCGTGTAGAGGATCGCCGCATCGTCGGGACTCGCGACTTCGACGGACTCGTACTCCAGCCCGCGACCCGCCGACACGAGGTCCTCGAACTGGAAGATCCGGTCGTCGTACCACAGATCCTCCTCGCCCACCGTGGCGAGGTACTGCAGCGCCGGCAGCTCGGGAAGCAGCCTCTCGTAGAGCTGCAGATAATCCACGTTGCCCAGGCGCTCGGGGATAACGGCGATCGTCGCTTCGGTATTGCGCAGAACGAAGCGCAGGTCACGCGCCGATGCATGGTGGCTGACGGGCACGACCGGAGCGCCCAGCCGGGCGGCGGCGAGGATCGCGACGACCGCCTCGGGGCGGTTCGGCAGGCTGACCACGATCCGGTCCCCGGCCTCCACGCCGAGATCCTGCCAGGCGGCGGCGAGCGCGCCCACGTCGGCCTCGACATCGCCATAGGAACGGATGGAGTCGCCGAAACGAAGGAACTCCGCATCGGGATGCCCGGCGGCGCGGACGCGGAACAGGCCGGCGAGGTCGGCGGGAGCGGCGGGACTGGAGATCGAACTGTCCATCACGGGGCGGAATCTCGCACATTCGCCGCGGCCCGTAAAGCAGTCGCCAGGCGAGCAGGCAGCTCCTCGGGGGCGAGCGCGTGCGACCAGCTCCCCCCCGCCGCGCGCGCGACGGCGCCGATCCGCCGCAGCAGCACCCAGCGGATGGCGCCGCGCCGGATCTTCTTGTCGGCCGCTGCCGCCTCGAGCAGGCGCTCGGCCGTCACGGGGCCGCCGAACCGCTCGGTCGCCTCCGCGACCACCACGTTCGGCAGACCGCAGGCGTCGAGCGCAGCCGCCAGGCGCTCCGCCGTACCGGGCTCCGTGACGCCCGCTCTCTCGCCCAGCCGTACCTCGATCCGCATCCCCGCCGCTACCGCCTCGCCATGCGGCAGCGACAGGCCCGCCAGAGCCTCGAGCGCGTGCCCCGCCGTATGCCCGAAGTTGAGCACCTGGCGGCGACCGGTTTCCTCGGGATCGGCTTCCACGACCTCCGCCTTGATCCGCAGGCAGGTCGTCACGAGGTGTGCGAGGGCGGCGATGTCACCATCCAGCAGGCTCGCCGCCCGCGCCTCGATCCAGCCGAACAGCCCCTCGTCGGCGATCGCCGCCGTCTTCACGGCCTCGGCGAGGCCGGCCCGGCGCTCGGCGGGCGGCAGAGAGCGCAGGAGATCGGGGTCGACGACGACGAGCCGCGGGTGGTGTAACGCCCCGACGGTGTTCTTTCCGGCCGGCGTGTCGAGGCCCGTCTTGCCGCCGATCGCGCTGTCGAGCATGGCGAGCAGGCTGGTCGGCACGCCGACGAACGGCAGCCCGCGCATGTAGGTGGCCGCCGTAAATCCCGCCAGGTCGCCCGTCACCCCGCCTCCGAGGGCCACGACCGCCGCGTCACGCCCCGCGCCGGCGGCCAGCATCCGGTCCGTGAGGTCGGCCCACGTCGCTCGTGACTTGTGTCGCTCCCCCGCCGGAAATGTCAACAGCTCGGAGCGCAGACCGGCGGCCGCGAGAGTGGCCGTCGCCCGACCGCCGTACAGCGCCCCGACGACGTCGTCGGCGATGACGACGTAGCGATGGGCGGGTAAAGCGCGTGATACGAGCTCCCCCAGCCGGGCGAACAGGCCGCGGCCCACGTGAACCGGATAGGTCAGCTCATTCGCGGCCGGAACGCGCACGCGATGCGGCGGCGCTTCCGCGACGCTCGGGTCGTCCGCGTTCACTCGCCCGCGACGACTTCGAGCAAGGGGGCGGGAGGGGCCGGCGCCACCGCCGGCGCGTCCACCATGCGCACCATCCGACCCCCGATCCGCTCGACGCTCACGCGACGCCCGGACACCCCGCGGTAGCGCGCCGCGACGACGCCTTCCAGCGCCCGGGCGAACTCCGCCGCTTCGGGCTCTGCGTCCCAGCGCGCGACCCACACGAGAACCTCGCCGTCCGGCCCCTCGAGCAGGCGATACACGTCGCCGTCCCAACCCGCGGCGCCCGCGTCGGCGCGGTCCCGGTCGTCCAGGAACTCCCGCAGCAGGATGCGCGTGTCGACCTCGCCCAGCCCGTCGCTGTAGACCTCCGCCCAGATCCCCGACGGCACGGCGGCGAACTCGAGCGGGGCGGGCACCCCGACCTCGGGGGCTCCCCAGCGCCCGGGATGAAGGATCTGCTCGGTCGTCAGCGGAAGCGCGTCGCCGAGCGGGGGGACGCGGCCATCGGGCCCGGACCAGCGCACCTGGATGAAGTCGAGGCCCGAGACGTAGGGGAACAGGAGCTGCTCACGAATCACGGCGGGCGCCTGCTGCAGCTCGGGCATCTCGAGACCCGCCGAGGCCAGGGCCTCGCTGTCGAGGCTTTCGCTGAGCCGCGGCATGCGTGACAGGTCGACGCTCCCGCCCATCATCTGCCCGAGCATCCATTCGTACATCACGAAGGTCGCGTGGCCCTCTACGGCCGCCTGGACGGCCATGCCGGGGTCGTTGCGTTTCCGGGTCGCCTCGACCAGCGAGTCGAGGTCCACGTACTGGTCCTGCAGGGCATGCACCATCTCGTGCACCAGCACCCCGTCCACCAACTCGTCCGAGATTCCTTCGACGACGAACAGGGTGTCGGACCCCGGATCGTAGAACCCGGCCACCTGCTCGAGCAGCAGCCGCGACAGCAGGGGCTCGAGGTCGAGGGTATCGGGCACGAGTCCCAACCGGGCGTAGACGCGCACGACGCTGTGGATCCGCTCGTCGGCGAACTGCTCCTCCAGCTCGTCCTCGAGGAACGCCTCGAGGTCGGCCCGCGAGCGGACGCCGAGGCGCAGGGCCTCGCGCGCCGGCAGGCCGCTGAGGCGCTCGACTTCCGGCAGGAGCTCGGCGGCGCGCGCCCTGAGCGCGGCGTTCGCATCGTCGGCGCGGCTCGCCCCTTCGCCTTCGTCCCGATCGCCGACACAGCCACCGAGCGTCGCTGCGACCAGGACCGCCCTGCACCACTGCCGCCTCAGCACCGTTACGCCTCCCATCCAAGGTTCGTCCGTTCCACTCCTCCAGGGTCCACGCGGGCCGCGAGCTCCGACACGGAGGCTGCAGAGGCGCCGCTCGAAGCTGGAACCTTCGCGTCGGGGATCAGTTCCGCGAGGGGCACCAGGACGAACGCGCGCTCGTGAAGTCGCGGGTGCGGCACGACGAGGTCCGGCCGCTCGATGACGCCCGCGCCAAACAGCAGGAGGTCGAGGTCGAGAATGCGAGGCCCGTACCGTGGGCCGCCGGCCGCCCGACCCGCCTGAGCCTCGAGGAGCTTCATCTCGTCCAGCAGCTGACGGGCGGTCAGCCGCGTACGACCCACGCAACAGGCGTTGAGAAACAGGGGCTGGTCGACAAAGCACCTCGGTGTCGTCTCATAGATCGACGATGCCCGCACATCGTCGACGTGTCGGCGCAGGCCGCGTAAGCCGAAGCGGAGGTTGGCGGCGCGATTGCCGAGGTTGGTGCCCAGGCCGATCGCCACATTGATGTCCGGCATGCAGCAACCTCCGCACAACAGAACGGGGGCCTCCGAAGGGGCCCCCGTTCAGGGTTCGGGGCTGCAAGAGCCCGTTCATGTCAGCGCGGCAGTCGCCTACGGCACTATGGACACTTCCAGATGATAGATCGCGGTCTCGTGGTCATACGTGTTTACCCAGAAGAAGTAGTCACCGGCCGGCAGGGTGCACTCACCCGACTCCGGGTGGCTCCCGGTCGCAGTGACGAAACCACATTCCGCGGAGCTGTAGTCCGTCGGCCCCACGGTAACCACAACATCCATGTCACCACTGGGCCCGGTCCAGTCGAGATCGATCTGGATCGTAGTCTCCGCCAGCAGCGTGAACCCGAACAGGTCGTCGACATCACTCACGTCGACCGTACCCCACAGATCGACCGGGAGCGTAACAGGAGACGCCTCCGAAGCCGCATCGTTCGGCTCGTTCGTTTCGTCCGTGAACGTGCGGCTGACCGTCACCGCGTTCGACAACTGGCCGGGCGCACCGACCGCCACGCTGACCTCCGCGTTGACGTCGTTCACCGAACCGAAGGGCAGGTGGAACGTCGCCGTCGTCGCATCCACGATGGTCGGCTCGTACACGTTCGCCAGCTCGTCCCCGTCCACTACGATCGACATCGCGTCAGTGAAGCCCACGCCCGTCAGGGTGATAAGCTCACCGAGGTTGCCCGAAGTGGGCACCGCCGACGTGAGCGTCGGCGCCGGAATCGTGACACTGATGGCCGTCGACGCCTCCACCGGATTATTGATGACCTCGTCATCGTCGTCGACGAGGATGCTCGGAATCCACCTTGCCCGGATCGTGGCCGTACCCGGTCCGACTGCGGTCACCTCGCCGGTGACAGGGTCGATCGAGATAATCCCGTTATTCTGCGCCGGGTCGCCGGCCGTGTCATCGCAGTCGGTTGCCGGATCCTCGCGATCATCCGTGCAGAACGTGGTCCACTCGACGTCGGTTTCCGGATCGAACGGCCCGAAGGTCGCCGGCGGGTCGGTCGGGTCCGTCAACGTCGCCGTCAGATCAACTGTAGTGTTGATCAGCAGGCTGTCCGGAGGGACGCTGCCCGGAGCGACGATCTCCAGGGTCGGGGCATTCGTGCTCAGCGCCGTGCTGGCCGTCAGGGTCGCCCCCGCGTCGGTCCACGTCGCGGTGATGGTCGCGGAGCCAACCCCGACAGACGTCACGACACCGGTCGCCGGATCGACCGTCAGGACTGCCTCGTCATCTGTCGACCAGGCCAGGTCGGTGTCCGGATCGAACGGGCTGACCGGGTCGGCCGTTCCGCTGAACAGGGCGCCCGACAGATCGACGGAGGCGAACAGGTCCACGGTCTCGCTCGCCGGCACACCGGTGATGGCAAGGCTGTCCCCAACGACGTTCACCTCGACCGTGGCGCTCGCGCCGCCGCCCGAAAGCTGGATGCAGGTCGCACCAAGAGTGTTGCCACCGGTCACGTCGAACTGACCCGGGGGCTGGACAGTGGGCTCGAAGCTGGCGGCCGTGGCGATCGTGATCGATCCCGAGCCGCACGACGCGTCGACCGTAGCCGAGATCTCCTCCCACGTCGGCTCGTTGCCGGCGTTCTCCGTCCGGCTCGACAGGAGGGTCGTCACCCCCGCCGGCAACGTGATCAATGTCGGATTCGTGGTGATCTTTACCGTCTCGTCCGTCTCGAAATCGGTCGGGTTGTCATCGCACCCGGCAAGACCGAGCCCGACGAGCGCGACCATGCCGAGCGCGACATTACGCACCAAACCAACTCTCATGGTAACCTCTCTCTCGAAGTGACGCCGTCCACCTTCACGCGCGCCTGTTCGTTCCCCCGCGTTAGAACCGGGGCTGAATTCCGAACCTCGTCGACAAATCCCGCAGGGCTTCGCTTCCCAACCGGTCCTGCCAGTCGGCCAGAGAGCGCATGTTCGGATCGTTCGTGAAGATCATGCGCCAGTTGCCGAACTGCGTCTCCGCCACGAACACGTAGACCCATCCGGTGGAATGATACGCCCAGATTTCGTACGGAACCTCTCCCTGCATCGACACGAGTCCGCCGACCGGACGGGTATCCGACCCCGACGGAAAATGATTGATCACTCGTTCATCGGGCTCGCCGTATCGGAGGTAGATTCTGCCCGCCTCCGTGGTCCACGGCGGCCGTTCTCCGGTGCCGACCAGCTCGCCATACTTCATTCGAACGGTACCCACGCGGTCGATGTACTCCTCGAGGAACGGATTGCCCATTCCTCCGACCGTGGGGTTCCGGCTCACGAAGAACTCGGTCAGGTAACGTCGCCGCGCATCGTGCGGCAACGCGTTGTAGACCTGTCGCTCGCTCTCCGACACCAGGTACGCGACACCGCCGAACGTGTCGTCGAGCTCTTCGTCGCCGAGCGACTCGAAATACCGAGCCTCGTACGACGACGGGGTCGTGGGACGGGACGATTCCAGGTCGAGCATCCGGAACGCCGCCTCACGTACCGCGGCAGTCCCACCCTCGTCCACCAGCTCGAGGCGCAGGTCGTAGCCACCCGCTGGCAAGCCGGCCAGTGAAAGGCTCCCGGCGAACGGCAGCCCTCCGACCGGTACCTGCTCCGTCCTCGCCGGGGTCGTATACAGCACACGGTCGTTCTCGTCGACCACGATCGCCGTGAGCTCCACCTCGGACGCCGTCTCCTGCTCCCCATAGAGCTCGATGTAGTAGAACAGCCGCGGCTCCTGCGGTACCACCGTGGCCCGCGCAACCGCGGCGATTCCGAAGCCCCCATGGGTAATCGACCAGCTCCCACCGGCGTCTTCGTCCAGCGGCTCCACCCGGTCGGCCAGGAACAGATCCGATGCGACCGGCCGCTCGTCGTACGCGGCTACCCCCAGCACCGATCGTGCACCGAGCGCCGGTGCGTCCGTCGGATACGCCCGGATTTCAACTTCATACTCACCCGGACGCACTCCGAACCGGAACGGCTCGAGCATCGTCGACGCCTCCGCCTCGGTGTATGCGGCTGCCCGATTGCTGAGATTCCTCTCCCAGCTATCGCGATACAGCTGCGTACCCTCGGCATCGAACACGGTCAGCTCGAACCGGTAAGCACCCGTCGTTCCGCCGGCCATCATGCCCAGCGGTACCTGCGCCAGGCCGTCGACGATCGTCAGATCGTCGCCCGACCACGTCCGGAATAATGTCGCCTCGAACCCCGGAGCGTCCTCCGCGGCCGCGAGCTCCGTCGTGGCAGGCTCGTCCGCTTCCTGCGCGACCGTGGGCGACGGGAGACACACGCCGAGCGCCACAAGCGCCAGCCACGCTCCCGATCGCCGATTCGAATGCGTCAAGTGTCGTCCTCGTCTCAGTTCCAGCCGAATGTCACGGTGAAAGCGTCGGCGCTGCCGAGCACACCGTAGTGACGATAGGCGTAGTCGAACTGTACACGGTACTGGTCGGCGATCCGGTAGAAGATGCCGCCGCCCACGCCGAGGCCGTCCAGGCCCTCGTTGTCGGCCTCGAGGCCGCCGAGGTCGTCGTTGTCGGGCTGCGTCTGGAACGAGGCGCGCAGCGAGGCACCGATCGGGCTGACCGCGCTCCACCACTCGAACTCGCCGCCCGCGCCGAAGCGCGGCGCTGTATGGTTCGACTCGTTGAACTCGCCAAGGAGCGACAACCGGCTGTTGTCACCCGAGACCACGTCGTAGCTCAGGCCCGCCCGGAAGACGCGCGGAAGGGGGAACCCGGAGGTCTCGATGATGGCGAACGGCGGATCGATCCGCTGATCCGGCAGGTCGCCCTGCTCGGAACCGGCGCTCCCGCCGATGTCGCGGAACCGCAGCGCATCACCGGAATGGCTCAGGGTACCGCCGAGGTTCTGGACGACGAACGACAGCGCGATCGGCCTGTCACCGAGCTCGCTGTGAAAATTCACGCCCATGTCGAATGCCACGGTGTTGGCCTTGGCGCCTCCCAGGGTACCTGTTGCAAGGTCGTCGGAGATGAACTTCACCGTTCCACCGGCCGAAAACCGGTCGATGAAAGCGTGGGCGAACGACACACCCGCGACGGTCTGGCTGACTCCATAGAGCTCACCGGAGTCGCCCTGCTCGTCCGACTCCGTGAAGATGGGTTGATCGCCGAACCCGAAGTGGCCGAGGAACACGCCGAATCCGAAGTCTCCGTCGGAGAACGGGAACGCGAGCCCGGTCCAGTAGTAATCGGTGTCCGCGAAATACGGCATGATCGTCAGCGCCGCCTGCGCCCCGTCCATGGCCGTGAGGCCGGCCGGGTTGTAGTGCAGCGCGCTCACATCGTCGGCGATCGTTCCGAAGGCGCCGCCGAGTGCCATGCCCCGGGCGCCGGCGCCGAATTCCAGGAACTCGGCCGCGGAGCCGCCGAAGGCGGTGTTGTCGCCTGGGATCTGCACCGGGTTTTCCCCGTCCTGCGCCTGGAGCAGTCCCGGCAGTGCGATCGTCGCCGTAAACGCGATCGCCAGTCTGCTGAGTAGCCGCATGAATTCCTCCTGAGGAGCTGGTCGAATTCCGGTGGGGGCGCGGCACGCCCCCACCGGTGCTCGCTTCGGCGTCTTTAGTTACTTCCCGCCTGATTCACGACCGTGAACTTGCCCACGTGGGAGTCGCCGTCCGGCGTCATCACGTGGAAGAAGTACACGCCGCTGGCGACGAACTGGTTGTTGCGATTTCTGACGTTCCATGCCAGCCGGCCGCCGCCGGTGATGTCGTCGTGCACCAGCACGTCCACCAGAACTCCGGTGAGCGTGTAGATCCGGATCGTAGCCTCCTCCGGCAGATTGACGAACATCAACTGCTTCGACGTCGGCGCCCGGTCGTAGTTGCTCGATCCGAGGTACGGATCGGGTACCGTGTGGACCTGCGTGAGGTCCTTCAGTCCCGCGAGATTCGTGGCAGCCTCCACGAGGAAGTTCATGTTGAGTCCGGGGACCATCGGCGGACGCAAGCCGCTGGAATTCCCAGGGTCGCTCCCGTAGCCCCGCCTGTAGCTGTAGCCCGACGGATCCGCCGTGTTGACCGAAGCCGTGCTGGTTAGAACCGCGCCGTTGTGAGTGCGAAGCGTCCAGACCGTGCCATCAGCCGGAAGAGCTCCAAGCTCGAAGATGAAGCGCTCGCCGTTCACGTACAGCCCGAAGCCGCTGCCGGTCGGCGTGACCGCCCCGCCGTTCTGCGGATTCGCTAGCGGATCCGTGTTCACCGGCACGAGCGCCGGCGTGCTCGACAACTCGACGCGCGTCGCCGGCGAGTCCGTGTGAGTGCAGAAGCCCATCGGCCCACCGTTGTCGAAGATCGGACTGACATTCGAGATGTGGTGGAAGTCCTCCCAGTCGATCGCCCCGTTGCCGTTGGCGTCTTCCGTGAGAAAGCCCCACGAGGCCTGTACGGTCGGCTTGAAGTCGACGGCCGTGTTGTGCGACACGTCGGTCACCTCCGAGAACGTGCCGCCTCCCCAGGTGAACCGCACGTCCGCCGCGCGTCCTAAGAACGCGATCGCGTAGGTGTAGCACTGAGCGGAGCCCGAGGTGGGCATCGTGCCCAGGTCCGGTCCCAGCGGGGTATGGTTGATCGGCGCCCATACCTTGTCGACGCCGTCCAGCTGACCCACCTCGATGTACTTCGCCGGGTCGGGCACGCTCTCGTTCGCGCCGCTGAACCAGCGGGAGCCGCCGTGCGCGATGCGGCCCGGAATGCCACCGCTAGCTTCCCTGCGGGTCTGCTGTCCTTCCGCCTGCGAATAGGTGATCGACATGTCGAAGGTCGCGTCCGCGACCGCGAAACCCGTTGCTGACGGAATTCCGAACGCGTCGAGGGCGTCCTGATCGAACGGTACAGCGGCCTGGAAGAGACGGAATTCCTCCGCCCCCGTGAGCGACCCGCCGAACTGCCCACCCCACTCCGAGGTGACTCCGTTGATCGAATCCGGCGACAACACGCCGTCGGTGTCGATCGTCAGATGCATGGTCCAGCAGACTTCGGCCACCGTACTAACGTCGCCGGGGCACCCCCCTGTCGACGTAGAATGCGGAATCACGCTGTCGATCCGCACGGCCCGCGTGAACGTCGGCAGCAGCCGCGGCACGGAAGGCGCGAAGGACAGCGCGAGGCCGTCCGTGGGCGGGAACGGCCCGCTGAACGTGCCGTCGTCGGAATCGATCGACGGAAGCGGAGCGTTGGGGTTCAGGGCGACGCCGTCGTCACCCGCGAGGTTCACGATAAGCTCGGCATCCTGCTGATTTGGCGCATCCGCCCGCGGCACCGTCGACTGCGTGATGCGTGCGGACCGGAGCGAATGCGGACCCGAAGCCGGCGAGTTCACGTCGAACGCGCTCACCGCGTAGAAGTAGGTGAAGTTGTTCGTGACCTCGGAGTCGACGTGCACGAACGGCACGCCGGAATTACTGAGCGGGAGCCTGTCGCCCGAGTCGTCGGAGTCGATGGTGACGATCGGGTCGCCGTTGTACGCCGCCGAACCATCGGACAGGCGGAATACGCCGGCGCCCGGGCTGCCGCCCGCTGACCCGTTGTTGAACACCAGGCCGGCGTCGATGTCCGTCGTAGAGCTGAAGCCGTCCGGGCAAGTCTCACCCGTGGCGAAGCCGACCACGGGAGGATCGCCGATCGTGCCCGGCGCGATCTCGTCGGCCGGCTGGACGGTTTCGCACGTCACATCGGTGAACGAGGTTTCCGCGTGGTCGTACTGGGCGATCAGGTCCAAGGCACCCGAGGACGTCCCACGCCATACCCTGTACCCCTCGACGTCGAACTGACGGTAGTTCGCGTTGAACAGCGCGCTCTCGGTATCACTCGCGACGGCAAAAAACGGATCCCCTTCGCCCGTCTCGTCCTCCGTCACGCTCGGATCCCATACCACGGTCACCTGGTTGTTGCCGGGCACGAGGTAGAAGGTCGGCTGTTCCGGCGCGAAGCCGAGCAGGAACTGCGAGTCGAAGATCGTCTGGGCGACCAGCGACCGGCCCAGCAGGCTGCCGGGGACCACCACGACCTGGCTCTGGTCGAGCTTGTTCGCTCCACTCTCGAGCGGGCTGTCCGGCGCCGGGCCGTTGTAAGAAACCCATCCGGCACCGCGCTCGAGCGCCTTCACGGGGTTGGAGTTGTCCACTTCAGTGCAGGATCCGGGGACCGCGCCGCCGACGGGACAGCCGCGGGCGCTCGGGAAGCCGGGGTGCATGGACGGCGTTCCCGGCGGGTTCGCGCTGTCGTTCGGGTTGTTCACGCTGATGCCGCTCGTGCCGCCGCCGGGCATGAACTGAACCGTCGGAGCAGCGATGTACGCCACGACGATCGTGCCGTCGTCGCCGGGGGCGAGCGTCGCGGGGCCCGAGGCCTGGTAGAAGCGCGTGTCTCCCGCGGTCTGGGCGATGAAGCACATGGCGCGCTCGACCTGGGCCGGATCCGAGCTCGTCACGTGCGGCGTGATGCTGCACGGCGCGTCGCCCTGCGCCGGACTCACCTTCCCGGAGAGATACCGCCACAGTTGCCGGTCCCCCACCGCGTCGGGAACCTCACCGGGGCCGGCGCCATTGATCGTGATCGAGAACAGGGTCAGGCCGACCTGCTCATCCGTAGCGGGGTCGACCGGGCTTCGAAGGTACTTCACGCCGATCAGGCCCGGCGCGTTCGTGAAGAACGGCGGGAAGAACAGATCAGACGGATAGGTGAACTCGGGGGCCGCGAAGCCGCCGTGGTAGGAGATCCCGAGGTCGAACGGCAGCACCGCCGTCGAAAGGTTCGCCCCGGCGTCCGACGTCACGTCCATGTCGGTCGAGAACGCGGCATAGATCTCGTTGAGCGTGATGCCCTCGTCCGGCAGGGCATTGTCTCCGGCGAAGAACTGCGCCTCGTTGAGCTCCTGGAACGTGGTGGAGTCCGTGACGTTCCGGAAGTTGTAGATGAAGTAGATCAGCGACTCGTTGCCCGCCGGGAAGTTCCAGGCGAGCGAGCGCTGCGTCACCTTGATGCCCATCGGATGGGCGCGGGCGGCGTTCCGCACCGGGTCGCCGTCCCAGTACTGCACCCACGAATCCTGCTGCGACGCCGTGGCCCGGCCTACGAGGACGGGCTGGAACAGATCCGCGTCCTGCACGAAGGCCTCGGCCGGCCAGTTCGCCAGGTCGTCGGGGTTGAGCGAATCGAACACGT
>Ga0299913_10003998_pt1 | contig 12261 bp, 11 predicted proteins | sample RVTome_9_FD_201360 | JGI IMG/M metagenome (GOLD analysis project Ga0299913, IMG submission 201360) | Soil microbial communities from uranium-contaminated site in the Upper Colorado River Basin, Wyoming, United States - RVT155D38 (version 2) ... | reverse complement strand
CTCGATGCGAATGTCCGCCGGTGCGCCGAACAGGCGTAGCGTGGCGTCGACGACCAGCGGGGGAACCCCGCCGGCGTTGGAGATGCCCGTGACCAGACCCTCGATGTCGTCGAACGCAATCGTACCGGCCCCCGTCACCTCCCGGTCGGGAAGGTCGCGGTATTCGATCCTGCCCCGCGCGATCAGCGAGTCCACCTCGAGACGGCCATCGAAGGAACGGACGAGCTCGTGGGGCAGCCAGGGGTCCGCCGAGCCGTCCGTACTCGGGATACGGCGGTTCGTCAGCACATTGACGTCGAACGAGTCGATCTGGATGGCCCGCGCCGCCAGGCCTCCGCGCGGCCACAGGTCGAAGTCGAAGCCCCGGGCTTCGAAACGCGGCAGCAGGGCGCGAATCCTGTCCTCGCGGTCGTCGAGACGGGCGAAGAACTCCGCATCGGAAGCGGTCGGCTCGAACCGGAGGCCGAAAAGCGTGAAGGTCGAGTCCTCTCCCACCGCCCGCATCGAGTCGGAGACGACCTGCGCCAGGCCGTCGGAGCGGACCCGGCGGTACGGGCCTGTCCGCCAGGAGACGCCGGAGCGGGAACCGGACAGCCGCCCGGTGCGATCGAACGTGACCTCGCGGCCTTCGACCGCGAAATCGCGCACGAGTACCAGCCGAGGGCCCTCGGCCGCGCCGGGACGCCAGGCCAGCACCGTCCCTTGCTCGATCTTCAGGTCGCCGAGCCGCAGCGCCTCGTCGATGCCGCGATCCTCGGTATCCTGTCCGTTGCCCGCGGAGTCGCGTTGCGGATGGAAATAGAGCAGGGGCCGCTCGACCTCGAGCCGGCCGATCTCGATCGGCTCGCCACGGGTGCGCCCGAGCAGGGGCAGGCCGGTGGCGACGATCCGGTCGGCCACGAAGCTGACCCGATCGGGGCGGCGGATCAGGACATCGGAGATGTCGACGCGACGCCCGAACAGGCTGAACGTCGCCTCGCCGATCGAGACATCGAAGGTTTCCTCGCCGAACTCCTCCGCCAGGCGCTCGCGAACGAAATCGTCGTCGACGAAGCGGACGGCGACGAGCTCCGCGGCCAGCCCGGCGAGGGCGAGCAGGCTCAGCCCGCCGAAGATCCACTGCATCGATCTGCTCGGGTTCGGCACAGTGTCCCGTGGTGTCGAGGCGAGACGAGTACGTTGTCAATCGCAGAATAGCCGTGTGCGACGATCCGGCGCTATTGAGGCGAGCGAGCAGGCGCCCTACTCTCGTCGGAATGGATTCCGAATCCGCCGAGCGCGAATACATGCGCCTGTTGCGCGCCACTCCTCTCCCGGTGGCCATCCACCGGGATGGCCGGTGGCGGCTGCTCAACGATGCGGCCCTCGAGTTGCTGGGGGTCGGAAGCGAGCAGGAGATGATCGGCCGGCCGGTTCTCGAAAGCGTGGCCGAAGAGGATCACGCGGCCTTCGAACGACGACGGATCGTCGAGGAGAGCACCCTGACGGCGGATCGACGGGAGTTCCGCGTCATTCGGCCCGACGGACGGGTGCTGCACGTCGAGTCGCGGAGTGTCCCGGTGATTTTCGAGGGTGAACCTTCCAGCCTGACGACCGTCCGAAACGTCACCGGGACGCGCGAGACCCAGCAGGCGCTGCAACGCAGCGAGGCGTTCCGGGCGGTCGCCGAAACGGCGACCGACGCGATCGTCACGATCGATGCCGGCAGCAGGATCGTGTATTCGAACCCGGCGACTGAGCAGGTTTTCGGTTACACTGCCGAGGAGCTCCTCGGCCAGCCGCTCATCCGCTTGATGCCCGATCGGCTGCGGTCGCGACATCTCGAGTCACTCGAGGAGTATCTGGCGTCGGGCGTGCGCCGCCTGGACTGGGCGGGTACCGTCCTGGCCGGCCTGCATCGGAGCGGTGCCGAGATCCAGCTCGAGGTATCGTTCAGCGAATACCGGATAGACGACGAGCGCTTCTTCACGGGCATCATCCGCGATGTCACGGAGCGCGAGGACTCGCGCCAGCGACTCGAGGAGACCGAGCAACGATATCGCCAGCTGTTCGAGGATTCGCTCGACGCGGTCTACGTCACCGATGCCGACGGGACGATCATCCAGATGAATCCCGCCGGCCTGGAGCTGTTCGGGTATTCGACGGAGGAAATTGGTGGTATCAGCGCCCTGGACTTCTATGCCGATCCCGCCGATCGCCTGCGCTTTCAGCGGGCGATCGCCCGGCGGGGCAATGTGGCCGGATACGAGGAGAGGTTGCGGCGGAAGAACGGCGAACTGTTCGATGCGCTGATTACGGCGACGGTCGATCGGGGCCCCGGCGGCAAGGTGCTGGGTTACAAGGGCATCATCCGCGACATCACCGAGCGCAAAGAGTTCGAAGTTCAGCTCGAGCGCAGGGCCCTGCACGATCCGCTCACAGAGCTCCCCAACCGCGCGTTGTTCTGGGACCGGCTCGAGAACGCCATCGGCCGGGCGTCCCGTCACGGCGACGCGCTGGCCGTACTGTTCATGGACCTCGACCGGTTCAAGGTGATCAACGACGGGTTCGGTCACATCGCGGGGGACCGGCTCCTGGCGGCGGTGGCGAGCCGCCTGCAGGCGGCCGTCCGTTACCCCGACACCGTGGCTCGATTCGGGGGGGACGAGTTCATCGTGCTGATCGAGAGCCTCAACGATCCCGAAGAGCTTCGGAGGGTCGCCGACCGAATCGTCGAGGTGTTCAAGGTGCCGTTCACGCTGTCCGACCAGCAGGTGCACGTCTCCACCAGCATCGGCATGACCCTGTCGGGGGCCGGTGAAGGGGGTGGCCAAACCGGTCGCGAGTGGGGCGAGGAGCTCGTCCGCCGGTCCGATCGCGCGATGTATCGCGCCAAGGCACAGCCCGGAACGGGAGTCGCCATCTACGACGCGTCGCTCGACGAGGAGCGACGCGACGCGATGCATCGCGAGACGGAGCTTCGCCACGCGATCGAGCGTCCCCAGTTCGTGCTGCACTACCAGCCGATCGTCCGCCTGGACGAAGGCCGGATCGTCGCCGTCGAAGCCCTGGCGCGCTGGGAACACCCGGAGCAGGGCCTCCTCCATCCCGGACACTTCCTCGCCCTGGCCGAGGAGACGGGTCTGATCCTTCCGCTGGGCGAGCTGCTTCTCGAGAGCGCCTGCCGCCAGGTCTCGGCCTGGAATCGAAGCGTGGGACGCGATCGGCCGCTCTTCCTTCACGTCAACGTTTCTCCGCGACAGTTCGAGGCCCCCGAGTTCGTTTCCATGCTGACCGACGTCCTCGACCGCACGGGCTTCGATCGCGGGCTCCTCGAGCTCGAGATCACGGAGCATCTCGTGTTCCACTACCGCGAGCGCACGAAGGAGCTGCAGGAGCTCGGCCTGGGCATTTCGGTGGACGACTTCGGGACGGGCTATTCGTCGCTCAGCTACGTGAAGCATCTGGCGGCCGACGTGCTCAAGATCGATCAGGACTTCGTGCACGGCCTCGAGACGGACGTTCGCGATCGCGCGATCATCAAGATGATCCTCAGTCTGGCGGAGACTCTCGAGCTGGACGTCGTGGCCGAGGGCATCGAGACGGCGGCCCAGCTCGAGCACCTGCGCGCATTGGGGTGCGGGTGGGGCCAGGGGTACTTTTTCGCCCCTCCCCAGACCGTCGAGGCCTGTACGCGTCTGCTGGAAGAAGACCCGAGGTGGTGAAAAAACCCGGAGGTCGCCACCTCCGTAAGGACGGGTGAGTCAGGTTAAGCGAACACGACTTAGCGGTTATTGGGTAATATCAGCCGGCTTTTGCTGACATAACTAATCGGCGTTAATCTTGATGTCATTAACCGCAGAACATTCAGTATATGGCGGCGGAAGGCGGGGCTGGCTATGAAGGAGCACTATTTTGCCCTGATCGGGGATCTCGTCGGATCCCGTGCGATCGAGGATCGTTCCGGGGTTCAGCGAGCTCTGCTGGCAACCCTGGAGGACCTGAATCGCGATCTGGGGGAGTCCGTTGCCGCGCCCCTGCGGGTGACCGCCGGTGACGGGGTCCAGGGCCTCCTGGGAAGCCCCGGAGCGATCGTAGACATCGTCGTTGGCCTGGAAGAGGCGCTCCACCCGGTCTCGATCACCTGGGGTGTCGGCCGGGGGCCGCTGGCGACCGATCTCCACGACGACGTCGCCCTGCTGGACGGACCCTGTTTCCACGGCGCTCGCCAGGCTCTCGAGGCGGCGCGACACGATGGCGTCTGGCTCCGAGCTGAGGGCCTGGGGGAGCCGCATGACATCGTCCTCGGCTCGATGTTCGGGCTCATGGGCGCGGTGCGCAGCCGCTGGACGGACGTGCAGGCGCGCTACGTTCGCGAAGTGCGAGGAAGCCTGCAGCGTGAAGTCGCCGAACGGCTGGGCGTTTCGGAGCCGGCCGTCAGCAAGGGATTGAGCGCAGCCCGCTTCGCGGCCGTGAAGGAAGCCGAGCGTGCGGCGCGTGCGCTGCTCGAATGGTTGGACGAGCCGAACCACGACCCGAAAGAGCGGACTCCGTGATTCTCGACACCCTCGTCGCCGACCCGGGCGCTGCTCTGCTGGTGCTCCTCGTGGCAGGCCACTGCATCGCCGACTTCGGGCCTCGCGTACGAAACACGGCGAGCGGCGTCCCATCGGCCGGAGTTCTCCTGGTGCACGTGGGGCTCGTCGTCGCCGTCCACGTGATCGTGGTCCTGCCATTCCTCGGCTTCGAGTTGATCGTGGCGATTCTGGGGATAGGCCTGCTTCACGCGCTCATCGACGGGCTGAAGACACGCGTGTCCCGTCTCGATCGCGAATCAGCCACGGTGCTGATCCTCGACCAGGCCGCTCACCTGGTCGTGATCGTCGCCGCCTGGGCCCTGTTGATCGAGTCGACGGGTGCGCAGGTTCCGGTCGTCCCGACGTCGTGGCTGCGGCCGTGGGTCACGGCGAGTGTCGTTATCGCGGCGTTTGCGGCGAACGCGACCGGCGGCAGCGTGCTCGTCCGCATCGTCCTCGGGCCGCTCGATCGCAGTGGTGACTCGGGGCATGCGGGGGCAGGGCGGCTCATCGGCATCCTCGAACGGACGCTCACCCTCATTCTCATCCTGGCCGGCGAGTGGGCCGCGATGGCGCTGCTCGCCACCGCGAAGTCGGTGGCCCGGTTCGACGATCTGAAGGATCGCGAGTTCGCCGAGTACTACCTGGTCGGCACCCTGGCCAGCCTGCTCGTGGCCATCCTGATCGGGCTGGCGCTCAGGGTGCTGGGTCTCGGGGTTTAACCCCGACCGAGGTCTGGCACGTCGAAGAAGTCGACGAAGCCGGTCTCGAGCGAGTACTCGGCGCCGGCGATCAGCAGCTCGCCCCGCGCGACGAGTTGCTCGAGCAGCTCGGACCCGTGGCGCAAATGCCCGACCGAGGCGCTGACATTGGCGCGGACCGCCGCGCGTTCGAGAGAAGGCGGATCGTTGCGCAGGTCCGTCGCCAGGAGCGGCTCCACCGAAGGACGGACGCGGTCGACGATCGATCGCAGATTGGGTGACTGCGATTCCGTCGGTCGCCGGAGCTCCTCGAGCGTGGCCTGCACCGCTCCGCATCGGGAGTGGCCGAGCACGACGACGAGCGGCGTCCCGAACTTCCCGGCCGCGAACTCGACGCTGCCGACCTGGGACGGAGCCACGATGTTGCCGGCCACCCGGATGACGAACAGGTCGCCGAGCCCCTGGTCGAAAACGATCTCGGTAGGGACCCGCGAGTCGGAGCAGCCGAGGACGATCGCGAACGGCGCCTGTCCCTCGACGAGCTCCACGCGCGACTCCGTCGCGGCGCCGCTCCACTGCTGCTCGCCCTCCGCGAACCGGCGGTTGCCCGTGCGCAGACATTCGAGCGCCTCGCGACCGGAGATCATGGTGCGCGGTGTGCTTCGCGACTCCGGCCGCGATCGGGGACGCCGTTTCCGATCATCATCGTCTGTAATCCCGATAGCACATACTCGAGGTTACGGGCTCCGCCATGCAGCGAACAGGACCACGGTCGACGCACGGTTGATCGGCGCCCCGCGCGACTCGTCACGGCGTGCAGTTCGGCAAGCACCTGCCGGCAGTCGTTGATGAACGGGCGGGGTGCTACCGGTTCACGGCGCGCATGGCACCCTCGGGGTACCGGGTCCCGGCGGCCGCGCCCACGGGGGCGATCTCATCGAGCCGGGCGATATCATCTTCCGTGAGCTCGACGGCTACCGCGGCGGCGTTCTCCTCGATGCGCTCGAGGCTCCGCGTGCCGGGGATCGGCACGACCTGCTCGTCACGCGCGAGCAGCCAGCCGATGGCGAGCTGCGCCGGAGTGCATCCCTTTTCGTCCGCCATGTCGCCGACGGCTTCGACGAGCTCGAGGTTCTTGTGGAAGTTTTCGCCCTGGAAACGAGGGTTCTGGCGCCGCCAATCGTCGGGAGCGAGGTCATCGATCGTTCGAATGGCGCCCGTCAGGAAGCCCCGGCCGAGTGGACTGTAGGCGACGAACGCAATGCCGAGCTCGTCGCACAACCCGAGCAACTCGTCCTCCGGGTCGCGCGACCAGAGCGAGTATTCCGTCTGCAGGGCGGTGATCGGATGGACGGCGTGGGCACGGCGGATCGTCTCCGGCGCCGCTTCCGACAGTCCCAGATAACGCACCTTTCCTTCGCCCACCAGCTCGCTCATGGCGCCCACGGTATCTTCGATCGGCGTATCGGGGTCGACGCGGTGCTGATAGTAGAGGTCGATGGTGTCGACCTCGAGGCGCCGCAGGCTGGCCTCGCAGGCGTTCCGCACGTACCCCGGCGTTCCGTCGACGCCGAGAAACGAGCCGTCCGGGGCGCGGACGTTCCCGAACTTCGTGGCGAGCACCACCTCGTAGCTCGTGCGGGCCAGCGCACGCCCTACGAGGCGTTCGTTCTCGCCCACGCCGTACATGTCAGCCGTGTCGAAGAAGTTGATGCCGAGGTCGAGCGCTCGATGAATGACCGCTATCGAACGGGCGTCCTCTGCCGGCCCGTAGAAATCGCTCATGCCCATGCATCCGAGGCCGACCGGCGACACGTCGGGGCCACGAGCTCCGAGCCGCCGATGCTGCATTTGGTGATCCTGGATCATGTATCCGTTCAAGACTGGAAGGGGCTAGCCGCCGAGGTCGGCTAAAAGGGGGCGGCGGTCGCGCTCACCGGGTGGCTTTCAGGGCTGGCCTGGGAGCCCTGGAGCTTCCCGCGATTGAACGGGGAAGCCCCGGCTGATAGCGCGCGACCGCCGTTTCCTGCGCAGAAGCTACTGGGTGTGCACTTCCTCACCCTCGGGGCTGATCAGGTACCATTCGCCACCGTGGCTCTCGACGTTCTGGCCGGTGGGCTCGGTACCGGTGTCACGCGCGAATTCGTACAGCGGCCAGCCGTTGTAAGTGGCCTGCAGTGATCCGTCTTCGCGAGTGATCGTTCCGACGAGCGACGCGTCCAGTCCGGCCTCCGCCGCGGCGTCACCCGGCACTGGCGGCCAAGCGCTGGCGCAGGCGTCGTAGCACGCGCTGGCCTCACCCTGCGTATCGGCGGTGAACAGATAGAGCGGTCGGCCATCGCTGCGCGCGATGAACTCGCCGTAGGTGTCCGATTCCTGAATCGTGAGCTGGACACTCGCATCCGATACGGCGTCATCCGTAAGCGGTTCGCCGTAGGGCCGGTCCGTCTCGCGCTGGGTCTCGGACATCGGCTCTCCGGTATCGAAATCCCCTTCGGCCGTCTCGTCGGCTTCCGGCGCACAGGCCGGGAGCACGAAAGCGAGTGCCACGGCCATGAACCACGACCGGGCAAGGCGTGTTGGACGTTCATTTCCGATGCTGCGATTGCCGTTCGTCATTTGAATCGACCTTTCGTCTCAGTACTGATTGCCATTCCGGGGAACGACCGTACGGGTCCCCGGGCACGGCGCGGGCGCGACGAGCGATTAAGAGGCGCAATCGTCATGCCGCGATCGAGCCGCATCCGAATGTGTGGGTATCTGCTTTATTGACAATGACGTACGGGCTTCATTCCGGATCCCGGCCCCGGCCCCGCTCAGGGAAAAATTCCCCGTTGCTCGTAGACGCGGGCGACCTTGTGGAGGGCGCCGACGAACGCCGCCGTGCGCAGGTCCACGTCGTGCGCGCGTGCCAGCGTCCGCGTCTCGTGGTAGGCGAGTACCATCGTCTCCTCGAGTCCGGAGTTCACCAGGTCGTTCTCGTCGGCGCCCTTGACGATCCGGTCGCGCTCGGCATCGGACAGCGTTCGACCTGCGAGTTCTTCCACGGCACCGAGCATCCGTCGGCTGCTCTGCTCCTCGAACCGCTTGTCCATCCGACCGAACCGCACGTGGCTGTGGTTCTTGAGCCACTCGAAGTACGAGACCGTCACGCCGCCGGCGTTGAGATAGATGTCCGGAATCACCATCGTCCCGCGTTGCGCCAGGGCTTCGGACGCCCCGAACGACAGGGGTCCGTTGGCCCCCTCGGCGATGATCGGAGCCTTGATGCGATCGACGTTTTCCTCGTGGATCTGATGCTCGAGCGCCGCCGGAACGAGGATGTCGCACTCCAGCTCGAGCGCGTCGGCGGATCGATCGAGCACCTCACCGCGTCCGTAGTCCTGGACGGTGCCGCCTCCCCTTCGGTGTTCGGCAAGCGCCGCTACGTCGATACCGCGCGGGTCGATCACGGCCCCCTCCATCTCGGCGACCGCGACGATCAGCGCTCCCGCTTCGCGCAGGTAATGAGCGGAGTGGTATCCCACGTTGCCGAGTCCCTGGACGACCACTCGTTTGCCGTCGAGGCCGGTGTCGAGGCCGAGCGCCTTCATGTCCTCTGCCACCGAGCACGCCTCGCGCAGGCCGAAGCAGACGCCGCGTCCCGTGGCTTCGGTTCGTCCGCGGATTCCGCCCTGGGCGAGGGGCTTGCCGGTGACGCATCCCAGCGCGTCGACCTGGGCGGGGTTCATCGCGACATACGTATCGACGATCCACGACATTTCGCTGGCGCTCGTCCCGTAATCCGGCGCCGGTACGTCGACGCCGGGGCCGATGGCGTTGCGGACCGCGAGCTCGAACGTGTAGCGACGCGTGATGCGCTCGAGTTCGGCCTCGGAGTAGCGCGTCCGATCGATGCGGACGGCGCCCTTGGCGCCGCCGAACGGTACGTCGACGGTCGCGCACTTGTACGTCATCAGCGCCGCCAGGGCGGTGACCTCGTCCTCCGACACGTTGGGGGCGAAGCGGATCCCTCCCTTGGCGGGCAGCTTGTGGTTGGAGTGAACGGCTCGCCAGCCGTGAATCACCTCGATCGTCCCGTCGTCTCGCTTCACGGGAAAGGCCATGTGGTACACGGAGTTGCAGGTCTTGATCTGGTCGAGCAGGCCTTTAGGGAGGTCCGTAAGGGCCGCCGCCCGGTCGAACGCGAGGTTGACCTGCTGAAAGAACGGAATCGCGGCGTGGGTGGAGGTCATGCGACTTCGTCCTCCGTGTCTTCGAGCGCCGCGAGCGACCGCAGGTCGGCTTCGGTGAGGCGGTTACCGACGTCGCCGAGGAAGATCGTGCGCATCCAGCCCATGAATCCATTCTCCCTGGTTTGCGATGGAACTGACGGCCACGGTGAGGTCGCAATGCCTTTCCAGTTGGCAACCCGATCCCCCATCATACGGGGTGAGCCGAAAGCCCGCCCGCCCGCATCGACGAACCTCGAAGCCGACGATCGGCTGGCGCGAATGGATCGCGCTGCCCGATCTCGGGGTCGAGGCGCTGAAGGTGAAAGTCGATACAGGAGCCCGTTCATCCGCGCTCCATGCGTTCGATGTTCGCAGCTTCGAGCGAGACGGCATCGAGTACGTGCGGTTCACGGTTCACCCCCGACAACGTGACGCTTCCGAATCGATCGAGGCGGAGTGTCCCGTGATCGCCCGGCGCTGGGTGACGACCTCGTCGGGTCATCGGACGCGCCGTCCCGTCATCCGTACGCCGGTCGAGCTGCTCGGCCAGGTGTGGGAGATCGAGGTGACGCTCACCAACCGGGACGCGATGGGGTTTCGCATGCTGCTTGGTCGCCAGGCGATCCGCCGCCGCTTTCTGGTCGACGTCTCGAAGTCCTATTTGAGCGGAAACAAGCCATGAAGATCGCGATCCTGTCCCGCGGACCGAAGCTGTACTCCACCAGCCGACTCAAGCAGGCCGGGCTCGAGCGCGGCCACGACATGCAAGTGATCGACTACCTGCGGTGCTCGATGGACATCACCTCGCACCGACCCCGGATGTTCTACAAGGGGCAGCCGCTCACCGGGGTCGACGCCGTGATCCCGCGCATCGGGGCCTCCCAGACCTTCTACGGGACCGCGGTGGTCCGGCAGCTCGAGATGATGGGAGTGTATTCGGTCAACGAATCGCAGGCGATCTCGCGTTCGCGCGACAAGCTGCGCAGCCTGCAGCTGCTGTCGCGGGCCGGCGTCGGGCTGCCGGTAACGGCGTTCGCTCACTCACCCCGGGACGTCGATGCGATCATCGAGACCGTCGGCGGTGCGCCGCTCGTCGTCAAGCTGCTGGAAGGGACACAGGGCATCGGCGTCGTCCTGTGCGAGAGCCGGGGCGCGGCGGAGTCGGTGATCGAGGCGTTCCGCGGACTCGATGCTTATATCCTGGCGCAGGAGTTCATCGCCGAGGCGGGCGGCATGGACATCCGCTGCTTCGTGATCGGTGGCCGCGTCATGGCGGCGATGAAGCGGCAGGGTGCCAAGGGGGAGTTCCGCTCCAACCTGCACCGGGGCGGCGAGGCGGGAAGGATCAAGATCACGCCCGAGGAGCGCGCTACTGCGGTTCGGGCCGCGAAGGTCATGGGGCTCTCCGTATCCGGCGTCGACATCCTGCGCTCCAACCACGGTCCCGTCGTGATGGAGGTCAACTCGTCGCCCGGGCTCGAGGGGATCGAAGAAGCGACCGGGGTCGACATCGCCGGGAAGATCATCGCCTACATCGAGAAGCATGCCAGGCCCGGCGCGACCAGGGACCGGAGCCGCGGGTGACGCGCGCGCACGCGAACGAAGTCGTCAGGGTGAACGGCGTCGACGTGGCGCCCGGCGAGCGCCGCCGCGTCGAGATATCCGTCGCACGCCTGCCGACGCAGGGTGATCAGCGGCTCGCGGTCGAGGTCGTAAACGGAGCGTCCGCCGGACCCCGCCTGTGGCTGAGCGCGGCGATCCACGGCGACGAGCTGAACGGACTCGAGATCATCCATCGGGTGTTGCGTGGCATGGATCCGCGCGAGCTGGCGGGATGCCTGCTCGCCGTGCCGATCGTCAACGTGTTCGGGTTCGTCCATCAGGATCGCTACCTGCCCGATCGGCGGGACCTCAACCGGAGCTTCCCCGGCTCGGCCAGCGGATCGCTCGCTTCGCGTCTGGCCCACGTGTTCATGAAGGAGATCGTCGAGCGTTCCACCCATGGAGTGGATCTCCACACCGGATCTCAGCATCGCACGAACCTTCCGCAGGTGCGTGGAGATCTCGATGACCCGGCGACCCGGCGCTGCGCGCTCGCGTTCGGGGCCCCGATCGTGATCCACGGTGAGGCCCCCGACGGCTCGCTGCGCAAGGCCGTCGCCCGACGCGGCGTCCCGATCATCGTCTACGAGGCGGGCGAGCCGCAGCGCTTCGACGAGTCGGCGATCGACATGGGGGTGGCCGGCGTCCTTCGGCTTATGACCAGCCTCGGGATGCGTGACGGGGCGGACGATCCTCCGCCGGGTCCGATGCTCGAGGCACGGAAGCGCAGCTGGGTCCGGGCGCGACGCAGCGGTATCCTACGCCTCGACGTCGGCCTGGGTTATCGCGTGAACGCGAGGCAGCGGCTCGGTGCCATCGAGGGGGTTCTCGGCGGCGACAGCACGCCGATCCGCAGCTCGCACGCGGGAATCGTCATCGGTCACACCGCGAACCCGCTCGTCTACCAGGGCGACGCCGTCGTGCACATCGCGCGCGATCCGCAGCCGGTGGACGTCGATGCGCGTGGGTAAGACGCGGGCGGGGACGCTCGACTCCGATCCGCGGGAGACGGCGAAGGCGGCCGGCCTGCGGCACGTCACGGACGACGAGCCCGGAATCACCCGACGGCGGCGCGGCCGCGGCTGGTCGTACCATCTTCCCGACGGCAGCCTGGTCCAGGATCCCGAGGAGCGGGAGCGGATCGAGGGGCTCGCCATCCCTCCGGCCTGGACGGACGTCTGGATCCGT
>Ga0299913_10003997_pt1 | contig 12262 bp, 10 predicted proteins | sample RVTome_9_FD_201360 | JGI IMG/M metagenome (GOLD analysis project Ga0299913, IMG submission 201360) | Soil microbial communities from uranium-contaminated site in the Upper Colorado River Basin, Wyoming, United States - RVT155D38 (version 2) ... | reverse complement strand
CCTCGCCGGTCGCCGGCGTCATCAGCAGCGCCACGGCCGCGCCCGTCACCGCGCCGGCCAGAAAGGCCAGGACCAGGGTTCCTCCGCCGACCGAATGGTGTGTCGACATTGTTCGCTCTCCCGAGCGCCACGCCCGAGCCGGGCGCCGAACCGCTACTTTAGAAAATGCTGACTCGGACACGCAAGTATTTCTGCGGATCCTTGCGGATATCCGCGACCAGCCCGCGCAGCTCCGTCGCGGCGGTGTTGAGGTTTTCGTATAACTGCTGATCCTGCAGCAACCTGCCGGCGGTTCCCTCGCCGTCGTTCAGGCGCCCCACCAGCGTGTCGAGCCGGGTGGTCAGCGAGTCCATCCGCTCGTAGAGCGCGGTGTCGCTCACCAGCCGTCCCGCCGTGCCCTCGCCCCGGTTGATGCGTCCGGTGATGGCGTCGAGGTTCGACGTCGTGGATGTCAGGGAGTTCGCGAAGCCGGGATCCTGCAGCAGCTTGCCCAGGCTCCCCTCGCCGGCGTTCAGCCGCGCCGTCATGGCCTGCAGATTCCGGAGCGCTCCCTCCAGCTGCTCGTACACGGCCTCGTCGTTCATGAGCCGGCCGGCGGTTCCCCGGCCGTCGCGGAGCGCGCGGGCGACGGCGTCGGCGGCGGCGACGAAGCTCTCGATCTCCTTGTAGAGCGTGTCGTCGGTGAAGAGCTTGCCGACGGTGCCCTTCCCGGCCCGGATGTCGCGCAGCAGCGCCGTGGCCTGCTCCAGGCTCTTCGTGGCCCCTTCCGCGACGTCGGCCAGCTGCCCCGGGGCGCGGACACTGGGGACGAAGCCCCCTTCGGGCACCGGCGTGCCCTCGAGCGACGGCGTGAGATCGAGGGCCGACTCCCCGAGCAGCGAGATAGACCCGATGGCGGCCCGTGACTCGGTGGTGATGCGCGACTGCAGGTCCCGCGACAGCTCGAAGGTGACGACGACGTCGGCGCCGCTGAACTCGATGAGGGTCACGGCGCCCACTTCCACGCCGGCGACCCGCACCGGCGCCCCGGACTTCAGGCCGGCGACGTTGGTGAACTTCGTCTTCAGCTCGTAACGCTGCCAGAAGAAGCCCCCCTCGCCGCTGATCATGAAGATCACGACCGCGGCGACGAACAGCGCCGCGACGGTGAGGAGGCCGATCTTGAGCTCCGTCCAGGCCAGTGATCGGGTGCGTGGCATTGCGGTGACGACCTCTCAGAAGCGTCCGGCCCTCACGGGGGCCGTCATGACAGAAACGTCCGCAGGTACGGGTCCTCGGAGCGCCGCAGCTCTCCGGTCGGCCCCTCGAAGATGATGCCGCCGTCCTTCAGCATGATGAACTCCGCCTCTTCGGCCTTGTCCTCGCCGGCGGCGACGATCCGGATGGCGTCGCCGTCGCGGACGGCGGTGTGCGTGGCGATGTAGTACGCGTCCCGGAGCTGGTGCGTCACCAGGATCGAGCTGACGCCCTCGATGTCGCGCAGCTTGATGATCTCCTCATCCACCGTCGTCGCCGTGATGGGGTCGAGTCCCGTCGTCGGCTCGTCGTAGAGCAGCACGCGCGGCTTCGCCGCCATCGCCCGGGCGATGGCAACGCGGCGCCGCTGTCCGCCGGAGAGCTCCGACGGCATCCGGTCGATGTAGTCGGTGAGGCCGATGAACCCGAGGACCTCCTCGACGCGCGCGTCCACGCGTTCCCACGGCCAGCGCAGCTCCTCGTACAGCTTGTAGCCGACGTTGTCCCGCACCGTCAGCGAGTCGAAGAGCGCGCCCTCCTGGAACACCATGCCCAGGTCGCCGCGCACGCGCATCATCTCCGATTCCGACAGCTCGTCGACGCGTTCGCCATTGACCCAGATCACGCCGCCGTCCGGCCGCAGCAGCCCCAGGATCAGCTTCAGGATCGTGGACTTGCCGGCGCCGCTCGCGCCGAGGAAGATCTTCGTGTGCCCCTTGATCAGCGTGAAGCTGACCTCGCGGAGGATGACCTTCTCGTCGAACGCCAGCGACACCCGGTCGAACACGACTACCGGCGCGCCGGTCGCGTCGAGCAGCTCGCGGGCGGTGGGTGCGGCGACTGACGGCTCGGGGCGCATCATCAGTACATCAGCGTGATGAGCAGGCGGGTGATGAAGAAGTCGACGGCGAGCACCCCGACGGAGGCGCCGACCACCGCGTTGGTCGTGGCGCGCCCGACGCCCTGCGTTCCTCCCCTCGCGCGCAGGCCCACGTGGCACCCGATCGTCACGATCACGAACCCCAGGAAGAACGGCTTGATCAGCCCCATCCACGCGTCGGCCGGATACAGCGCCTCGAGGACCGACGACCAGTAGAGGCTGGAGGCCACGCGGAGCTGGAACACCGCGATGGCCCAGCCGCCCAGGATGCCGACGAAGTCGGCGACGATCGTGAGCACCGGCGCCATCAGCGTCCCCGCGAACACCCGGGGCACCACGAGCTTCCGGATCGGGTCGGTCCCGAGGGCGCGCAGCGCGTTCACCTGATCGGCGACCACCATCGACCCCAGCTCGGCGGCGATGCCCGACCCGACGCGCCCGGCGAGCATCAGCGCCGTCAGCACGGGCCCCAGCTCCTTGATCATCGACGCGCTCACGAGGCGTCCGACGAAGGGGCGCGCGCCGAACTGATCCAGCGTGATTCCGCTCTGCAGCGCGAGCACCGCGCCGGTGAACAGCCCCGTGAGCACGACCACCGTGAGCGATCCGAGGCCGATGTGGTCGAGCTGCTGCACGAGGTCGCGGTGGTAGAACGGGCGGCTCACGGCGCCGGCCAGCGCGGCGCCGCAGAGGCGCGCGTACTCCTGCACCTCGAGCAGGGCGCCTTTCAGCCACTCCACCGGGGCGCTCAGCACGCCTCAGCGCTCCACGGCCGGCGGCGCCAGGCCGAGGCCGGCGACGCGCAGCTCTTTGATGCGGTCGCGCAGCGCCGCCGCGCGCTCGAAGTCCAGGTTGGCGGCCGCGGCCCGCATGTCATCCCGCAGCGAGGCGAGGCGCGCCTCGCGCTCGGCCGGGGTCCGGAACCGCTCCCCCTGCTCGCGCGCCACGGGCACGGTCACGTAGTCGCGCTCGTACACGCTCGACAGCACCTCGTCGATGGCCTTGACGATCGAGGTCGGCGTGATGCCGTGCTCGGCGTTGTACGCCGCCTGGGCGACACGCCGCCGGTCGGTCTCGCCGAGGCACAGCCGCATCGAGTCGGTCATCACGTCGGCGTACATGATCACGCGGCCGTCGACGTGGCGCGCCGCCCGGCCGGCGGTCTGGATCAGCGAGCCCGCCGAGCGCAGGAACCCCTCCTTGTCGGCGTCCAGGATGGCGACGAGCGAGACCTCCGGCAGGTCGAGCCCTTCGCGCAGCAGGTTGATGCCGACGAGCACGTCGAAGACGCCGAGCCGGAGGTCGCGCAGGATCTCCACGCGCTCCAGCGTGTCGATGTCGGAATGGAGGTAGCGGACCTTCACGCCCAGCTCCTGGTAGTACTGCGTCAGGTCCTCGGCCATCTTCTTGGTCAGCGTCGTGACGAGCACGCGTTCCCGGCGCGCCGCGCGGAGGCGGATCTCCTGGAGCAGGTCGTCGACCTGTCCCTTGACGGGGCGCACCTCGATCGGCGGATCCATCAGCCCCGTCGGCCGGATGATCTGCTCCACGACGACGCCGCCCGCCTGGCGCAGCTCGTAGGGGCCCGGCGTCGCCGAGACGTGGATGACCTGCCCGACGCGCGCCTCCCATTCCTCGAAGTTCAGCGGACGGTTGTCGAGCGCCGACGGCAGCCGGAAGCCGTACTCCACCAGCAGCTCCTTGCGCGACCGGTCGCCGTGGTACATCCCCCGGATCTGCGGGATCGTCTGATGGCTCTCGTCGACGAAGGTCACGGCATCGTCGGGCAGGTAGTCGAGCAGCGTGGGCGGCGGCTCTCCGGGGGCGCGGCCCGTCAGATGGCGCGCGTAGTTCTCGATGCCGTGGCAATAGCCGATCTCGCGAATCATCTCGAGATCGAACATCGTGCGCTGGTGCAGGCGCTGCGCCTCCAGCAGCCGCCCCGCGGCCTCGAGCTCGGCCCGCCGCGCCTTGAGCTCCTCCTTGATGGTCTCGACGGCGCGGCGCGTCCGATCGCGCGGCGTGACGAAGTGCGACTTGGGGAACACGGCGATGCGCTCGAGGCGCCGCAGCGTCCGGCCGGTCAGCGGATCGAAGGCCGCCAGCGCATCCACCTCGTCGCCGAACAGCTCGATCCGGATCGCGCGCTCGTCGTACGACGGGAACACCTCCACGATGTCGCCGCGGACGCGGAACGCGCCGCGGCCGAACTCGAGATCGTTGCGCTCGTACTGGATCTCGACCAGCTTGCGCAGGATCTGCTCGCGGTCGATCCGCTGCCCGCGCGCCAGCGGCAGCACCATCCCGTAGTACGCCTCGGGCGAGCCCAGGCCGTAGATGCACGAGACGCTCGCCACGACGATGACGTCGCGCCGCTCGAAGAGCGAGCGGGTGGCGGAGAGCCGCATGCGATCGATCTCGTCGTTGATGGTGGCTTCCTTCTCGATGTACGTGTCGCTCGCCGGGACGTACGCCTCGGGCTGGTAGTAGTCGTAGTAGCTGACGAAGTACTCGACCGCGTTCTCGGGGAAGAACCGGCGGAACTCCTGGTACAGCTGCGCGGCGAGCGTCTTGTTGTGCACCATGACGAGCGCCGGGCGGTTCACGCGCGCGATCACCTGCGCCATCGTGAACGTCTTGCCCGACCCGGTCACGCCGAGCAGCACCTGGTGGCGGTCGGCCCGGTCGAGCCCCTCGACGAGCTCGTTCTGGGCGCGGGCCTGGTCGCCCCGCAGCTCGAAGTCGGTGACGAGGTGGAACCGGTCGGTCGCGGATGCCATGGTCAAGGGTCGGGCGGCGCGCCGGCCCCACTCGGCGCGGTCCGCCGGCAACGGGCCGAACGGCCATGGTACCACAGGGAATCGCGGGAAAAGTGCCGTGGCGCCGTGCCCGGACGGCCGCCTACGGGTTGGCGCGCAGGGCCGCGAAGTACCCGGGACGGGCGCGCACCTTGAGCCCCTTGCGCGGCGCGCCGGCCAGGCGGACCTGCAGGCGGTGCCACGCGCCGTCCGCCTGCGCCGCGCCCGGGATGAACCCGAGGCTGTACTGTCCGCGGATCTGCATCGCGATGCGCTGGTAGATCTCGTCGAGCGAGCGCGTCGACGACGGGAAGAACGCCTCGCCGCCGGTCACCTGCGCCATCTGCATCAGCCGCATGCGCTGCGCATTGCGCACCGAGGCGGGCTGGTTCTCGAGGAAGCCGAGCGCGAAGAGGGTGACGTCCGACGCGCGCAGCATGTCGAGCGCCTCGCCGTAGCTGGTCGCGCTCCGGGTGTCGCCGCCGTCGCTGTAGAGGACGAGAATCTTGCGGCCGTCCAGCTCGTAGCATCCGTCCAGGTACGTCCCGAGCGCGTCGTACAGCGCCGTCCACCCTTCGGGCTTCCGCTCGCGAATCCGCTCCACGACCCGCGGGAAGCTCGCCTGCTCGAACCGCGCGACGCGGACCTCGGTGTCGAAGTCGACCAGCGTGATGTCGACCGCTTCCTGCAGGCTGTTGAGGAACCGCACGGCGGCGGTCCGCGACAGCGAGATGTCGCGATCCATGCTGCCGCTGGTGTCGAAGAGCAGCCCGAGCCGCAGGTGCTGGAGATCGTCGGCGGTGGCCAGCGCGTCGCCCCGCGCGAAGTACGCGATGTCCTGGCGAACGCCGTCCTCGTACAGCTCGAAGTCCTCGGCGGTCAGGCCGCGCACGACCTGGCCGCCGTCGCCGATCACCGTGACGCCCACGGTGACCAGCTCGACGCCCGAGCGGAACCGTCCGGGCTGCGCGGTCAGGACGACCGGCACCGCGACCAGCACGGCGAGGAGGACGACGCGGAGAACGGAAGGACCCATGGCGACTCCCCCGAATATTGGGACGGAGCGGGCCGGCCGGCGTGCCCGCGACCGGTCTGACCGCCGGCATGCCGGGCGCCGCGCGGCCAAGGCCTTCGCAGCAACCATGCCACCCTCGGCCACTTGCGACCCCGCCGGGCCGGTCGCGTGAGACGGCAGGCGCGCGTGGTCCGCGACGACCGGCTCGGCCCGCAGATGCAGGTCGCGACAGGACGACGGCGTGCCGGACGTGACGGCCATAGGTTCCCGTGGGCGCGGGGCCGGGATGTCTCGCGTTCGGCTAAGGATACAGGAATCGCGCCCGGGCGGCCGCGGTTTCCGGGTCCTCCCCGGCGGGCAGGCGTATAATGTGGAGTTACCACTCATGAAGCGATCCCCGCAGGCGGGCGCCGGGCCGTCGTCAGCCCGATGAAGTGCCTCGCGATCTGCCACGATGAGCTGATCATCAGGGTGCTCGATGACATCCTGCTGCCCAGCTTCGAGATCCAGTTCCTCGTCGAAAATCGGACCCTGGCGCGCCGTCTGGCCGACGCCGGCGTCGACATCAGCGCCGGCGACCTGCGGCGCACCGAGACCTACCTCAAGGCCGACCTCTCGCCGAACACCTGCGTCATCGTCGAGGACAACGGCCGGCGCGGGCTGAAGGGCATTCTCGAGACCATCCGGGATGCCGGCGGGACGCTGATCTATGTCCTGGGGGTGGGCACCGGGCACGACAGCCGCCGCGAGGAGCAGCTCAAGACACACTTCCCCGACATCTCCTACCTGGGGATGGCGGAGCTGTTCGGCGGGCCGCTGCTGACCGAGTTCAGCCGGTCGCTGACGCGCGCGCGCGTCCAGCAGTACCAGCGCTATTTCAGCGACGCGGATCGGGTGCTGATTCTCCTGCACAACGATCCGGACCCGGACGCGATGGCCAGCGGGCTCGCGCTCCGCAGCCTGCTCCGCCGGACCAAGGCCACGGCCATCATCGGCGCCATCCAGGGCGTCACGCGGCCCGAGAACCTGCGGATGGCCAACCTGCTCGACATCCAGGTGGAGGCGCTGACGCCCGCCGACCTCGCCGGCTTCGACCGGATTGCCATGGTCGACGTCCAGCCGCACTACTTCAGCGGCGCCCTCGACCGCGTCGATCTCGTCATCGACCACCATCCCGAGACGCCCGGGTGGAGCGCGGTCTTCAAGGACATCCGGTCGGACTACGGCTCCACCTGCACGATCCTGACCGAGCACCTGCGCGCCGTCGACGCCAACATCTCGGAGCGGACGGCGACGGCGATGCTCTACGCCATCAAGTCGGACACGCTCTTCTTCAACCGGCAGGCGAACCGCGTGGACCTCGAGGCGTTCTCGTACCTCTATCCGCTGGCCGACGCGGCGCTGATCCGCAAGATGGAGGGGGCGGAGATCACGCTCGAGCGCCTCGAGTACGTCGTGCGCGCGACGCGCGACGGCCAGCTGCGCGAACAGGTTTACAGCGCCTTCCTGGGCGAGACGCCGCGCGAGGACTTCGTGCCCTACGTCGCCGACTTCTTCCTGCAGCTCGAGGACGTCAAGTGGACGATCATCTCGGGCATCGTGGGGGACTCGCTGACGATCTCGGTGCGGAACCTGGGCTACTCGCGCAACGCCGGCGAGTTCGTCCGGAAGTTCTTCGGCGCCATCGGCAGCGCCGGCGGCCATCGCTCGATGGCGAAGGCGGTCGTGCCGCTCCCGGCGTTCCGCGAGCGGTTCGGCAACCTCGAAGGCGCCGAGCTGAACGGCAAGATCCTGGAGCTGGCCCTCTCGTTCCTGCACGAGCACGCGGGACAGGAGCGCCGCAAGGAGCCCGTCAGGTCGTAGCGTTCAGCGCCTCGCCGCTTCCCCCGACCACCGGCTCGATGAACTGCCGGTACGCATCCTCGTATCCGCGATCGATCAGCTCCGCGAGCGGCTGGCGCCGATCGGACTGCTGATCGTAGGTCCCGGCCAGATCGAGCGGGCCGAGCGCGTTGTGCGAGGGGCGGATCACGAAGACGCCGTCGGCCCAGTCGACGGCGAAGCGGAGCGCGTCGCGCACGCCGGCCGTCTCCTCCGACGACAGGTACTCGCCGAGACGCGCGCGCGGCGACGCGCCGCGCGTCCGCAGCGCGTGCGGACCTTCCTCGTCGGCCGACGCGGTGACGACGATGACCTGGCGCACGCCGGCCATCGCGATCTCCTCGAGCACGCGCAGGAGAGCGGACGGCCTGTCGCACAGCCGGTGTGCCTCGCCGCGCCAGTAGCCCTCGGCGGGAAAGACCACCAGGTGCGGGTCGGCCGCGACCGGCAGCGCGAGCGCCGCCTCGATCGCGTCGAGCGTGAGATCGCGCGACACGCCGGCGAGATCGAACGCCTCGGCGGACCGCGGCTCGATGCCCGAGGCCGGCCTGCGCAGGAAGAAGTCGCGGCGGAACCCCTCGGCAAGCAGCGCGAACGTCAGATCGCGGCGCGCATCGATGTCGTGCACCACCATCAGCAGCTCGCGGAAGCCGGGCTGTCCGAGGTTTTCGGCGAGCAGCTCGGCGTACCGCCGCGCGAGATCGCGGGACCCCGGTTGCCGGATCGGAGACCCTCCGCTCATCAGCTCCCAGAGCACGCCGCGCAGCCGGTTCGCCGCCTGCGCGCGGGAGAGCGGCGCCCCGAGCACCGTCCACCAGAAGCCGTCCCGCTGCCGGCGGCGCGCCGGCATGCGCCAGAGCGCGCGGACCGCTGCGACGACGACCATGGCGAGCAGCACGGCCATCAGCACCAGCGCGAGCCGCGGCAGCACGGTGGGCAGGCCCGAGGGCCGGAACGCGTCGATCACCCACAGCGTGAAGCCGCGCGCGGCGCCGCTCGCCGCGCCGCCGCGGGCGGGCTCGAGCAGGACGGCCGCCTGGTACACGAACAGCCCGAGGGCCGCGATCGCCGCGGGGACGGTGAGCAGGACGGCACCGCCCACCGCGACCCAGCCGAGCGCGCGGTACAGCGTCCGCCACGGGTAGAGCGCCGCCGCGTCCGCGCGCCGCCAGAAGCCGCCGCGCGCCCACAGCCGGGCGCCGCCGTCGATGGCCGCGAACAGCGCCCCCGCGGCGCCCATGCCCCGGCCCGCGACGAGATCGATCTTGACCCCGGCTTCGTTGAGCGCGCGCAGCACGCCCGCATGGTAGGCGCCGGCCGTGCCGGTGCCGGTCAGGACGAGCGCGGTGCGGAGATGCGGCGAGTAGACGAAACGGACGGACGGTCGATCGCTCACCGGCGGGACGCCCGGGCTACTGGCTGTCGTGGATGGTGACCAGGCGCCGCAGCTCGAACTGCTTCCGGCCCATCGGGGTCTGCACGACCACCTCGTCTCCCTCCTCCTTGCCCAGCAGGGCGCGGCCGATCGGAGAGGAAGCGGAGATCTGGCCCTTGTCGGGGTCGGCGTCTTCCGGCATGACGAGCTGGTAGACCACTTCCGTACCGTTGCCGTCGCGAAGATGGACGGTCGACCCGAGCGCCGCCTTGCCGTGCGGCAGGCGGTCGAGATCGATCATCGAGACCGTGGCGAAGCGCTTCTGGAGCATCGCCAGCCGCGCCTGTACGAAGGTCTGGCGCTCCTTCGCGGCGTGGTATTCGGCGTTCTCGCGCAGATCGCCGAGCTCGCGCGCGCGCCGGATCTCGCGCGGCAGGTCCGTCTTCAGCTCGCGATCGAGCGTGGCAATCTCGTCCTGCAGCTTCTTGAGGAGTTGATCCTTCATCGCCCCTTCGCGGAAAAAAAAGGAGGCCGGAACGACCGCGCGGCGCGCGCCGCGTGGACCATCCGACCTCGCCTCGAACCGGGGAATTCTAGCATATCTGCTATGCTCGGTCGGCCGCGCCCCATGCCTCACCGGCCGCCGTTTCGCCGCGTCACGAGCCGCCAGAACAGTGTCGTGGCCGCGTTCCGGGACGCCGCCGCGCACCCGTCGGACGAGCTGGTGTTCATCGAGGGCGCGCGTCTCGCGCTCGAGGCCGTGCAGGCCGGCTGGACACTCGACATCGTCGCCTTCGGCGAGGCGGCGCCGCGGCACGCGGCCGCCGCCGCGCTGCTGCAGGATCTCCCCGAGGGAACGGACCTCCTCACCGTGACGCACCCGGTGCTCGACGCCATCAGTCCGGCCTCGTCCCCATCAGGAGTCGCCGCGCTGGCGCGGCCGCCGAAGGCCCGGCGCAACCCCTTCGGCGGCGCCGCGCCGCTGGTCATCGCCGCGTGCGACGTCCAGGACCCGGGGAACATCGGTGCGATTCTGCGCGCGGCTGAAGCCGCCGGGGCCGGCGGCGCGCTCGTCTGCGGGACCTCGGCCCATCCGTTCGGATGGAAGGCGCTCAGGGGCAGCATGGGCAGCGCGTTCCGGCTCCCCATTGCCATGTACGGCAGCGCCGCCGCAGCCGTCGAGGCCGTCCGTTCCGCCGGCCTGCGAGTCGTTGCGCTGGCCGTCCGCGGCGGCGAAGATCTGTCTCAGGCGGACCTGCAGGGGGGCGTGGCGATCTTCGTCGGAGGGGAAGGCCCCGGACTGGCGCGCGACGTGCTCGCGGCTGCCGATCGGACGCTCTCGATTCCGATGGCCCCTCCCGTCGAGTCGCTCAACGTCGCCGTCGCTGCGGGCATTGCCCTGTACGAGGCGTGGCGTCAGCGCCGGTGAGCGAATGAGAACGGTCAAACCCGAAGTGGCCCGCTTCACGCGGGTCTGCGCCTACGACAGAGCCGGGCTGGGCTACAGCGATACCGGACCGTCGCCGCGCACCGCAGAGCGCATCGCTAGAGAACTTGCGCTGCTGCTCGACCGCGCCGGCGAAACGGGGCCGGTCGTGATGACGGCGGCGTCACTCGGCGCGTTCAGCGCGCGAGTACTGGCCTCCACCGACGCTGAACGCGTGGCGGGCCTGGTCCTCGTGGACGCGTCGCACGAGGATCAGACGCTGGAGGTCCCTCACGTTGCCCCGTATGCGGGGCTGCTCGCGTCCATCGGCGTCTTCCGGGTCCTCGACGTTTCGTTTTCCGGAGAACCCGATCAGGTGGCGCCGGCCGTTCGCGACTTCGCTCGGGCGACGCGACTGCGCACGACGGCCTACTCCGCTCCGGCGAGCGAACTGAGGCACGCGAGCCAGAGCGCGGAACAGGTGAAGGCCACCCGGCGAGTGCTGTCGATCCCGTTGGTGGTCCTCACGGGTGCCTACGGGAACACCGGCCAGTGGAAGCAACTCCAGCTCGATCAGCTGCGGCTGTCGACGCGATCGTGTCAGATCGTCGCGGAGCAATCGGGGCACAATGTTCCCCTGGCGCAGCCCCAGGCCGTCACGCAGGCGGTGCGGCTCGTGGTGAACGCGGCGCGGAAGGAGTCCCAGGGGCCGCCGTGCGCCTCGACGGACGTGAACACCCCGCCTCCGGCGTCATGAGCCTTGCGATGCAATCCGACCTGTTCGATGCTGATTCGCCGGGCCCGCCCTCGCCGGGGGCGCCGCTCGCCGACCGGATGCGGCCGCGGTCGCTCGACGAGATCGTCGGGCAGGACGAGATCCTCGCGCCGGGACGCCCGCTGCGCGAGGCCATCGAGCGGGACCGGCTGCAGTCGCTGATCCTCTGGGGACCGCCGGGCACCGGCAAGACGACGATCGCGCGGCTCATCGCCGAGCGCAGCCAGTCGCGCTTCGTCGCGTTCAGCGCCGTCCTCGCCGGCATCAAGGAGGTCCGCGAGGTCATGGCCGCCGCCGACGCCACGCGGCGCCGCACGGGCCGCCGGACGATCGTCTTCGTCGACGAGATCCACCGGTTCAACAAGGCGCAGCAGGACGCCTTCCTGCCGCACGTCGAGAGCGGCTCGATCGTCCTCATCGGCGCCACCACCGAGAACCCCTCGTTCGAGGTGAACGCCGCGCTGCTCTCACGGTCGCGCGTGTTCGTGCTGCGGGGCCTGACCGATGAGGAGGTCACGGCGATCCTGCGGCGCGCGCTCGGGGACGCCGAACGCGGACTCGGCGCGGAGGCGCTCGACCTCGACGATGACGCGCTCGCGCTGATTGCGCGGGCGGCGGGGGGCGATGCGCGCTCGGGGCTCAACCTGCTCGAGCTGGCCGCGGCGTCCGCCCCGGCCGATCCGGCATCGGGACGCCGGCGCGTCGACCGGACGCACGCGGAGCAGGCGCTCCAGCGGCGGATCCTCCTGTACGACAAGGCGGGCGAGGAGCATTTCAACATCATCTCGGCCCTGCACAAGTCGATGCGGAACAGCGACCCCGACGCCGCGGTCTACTGGCTCGCGCGCATGCTCGAGGCCGGCGAGGACCCGCTGT
>Ga0299913_10003996_pt1 | contig 12263 bp, 10 predicted proteins | sample RVTome_9_FD_201360 | JGI IMG/M metagenome (GOLD analysis project Ga0299913, IMG submission 201360) | Soil microbial communities from uranium-contaminated site in the Upper Colorado River Basin, Wyoming, United States - RVT155D38 (version 2) ... | reverse complement strand
GCGTCGGCATCCCGACGGTGGGCGGGGAGACCGGGTTCCACGCCGCCTACGACGGCAACATCCTGGTCAACGCCTTCGCGCTCGGCATCGCGCGCCGCGAGCGGATCTTCACCGCCCGCGCCTCGGGGCCCGGCAACCCGGTGCTCTACGTCGGCAGCCGCACCGGCCGCGACGGCATCCACGGCGCGACGATGGCCTCGGAGTCGTTCGATGCCGAGAGCGAGGCGAAGCGGCCGACGGTGCAGGTGGGCGACCCGTTCACCGAGAAGGTGCTGCTCGAGGCCTGCCTCGAGGCGATGCGCACCGGGGCGATCGTCGCCATCCAGGACATGGGGGCGGCCGGGCTGACCAGCTCGGCCTTCGAGATGGCCGGCCGCGGCGGCACCGGCGTGCGGCTCGACCTCGACCGGGTGCCGCTCCGCGAGCCGGGCCTGACCCCGTACGAGATGATGCTCTCGGAGTCGCAGGAGCGGATGGTGATCGTCGCCCGCCGCGGCCGCCAGGAGGAGGTGGCCGAGGTCTTCCGCCGCTGGGGGCTCGAGGTGGTCGAGATCGGCGAGGTGACCGGCGACGGCCGGGCGCGGCTCGAGTGGCGCGGCGGGGTCGCGGCCGACCTCCCCGTGGCGCCGCTCACCGAGGAGGCGCCGGTCTACCGCCGTCCCGCCGAGCCGCCGGCCGACCTCGCCGCTCGCCAGGCCGCCCCCGACCTGCCCGAGATCGACGACCCGGGCGCGGCGCTGGCCGCCCTCCTCGCCACCCCCGAGCTCGGGTCGAAGGAGTGGATCTGGCGGCAGTACGACCACACGGTGCGCACGAACACCGTCCGCGGCCCGGGCGGCGACGCCGCGGTCCTGCTGCTCAAGGGCACGCCCTCCGGCCTCGCCCTGGCCTGCGACGTCAACCCGGTCTACTGCTGGCTCGACCCGCGGACCGGCGGCGCCCAGGCGGTCGCCGAGGCGGTGCGCAACCTGGCGACCGTCGGCGCCGAGCCGGTCGGGCTGACCGACTGCCTGAACTTCGGCAACCCGGAGCGCCCCGAGGTCTCCTGGCAGCTCCGCGAGTCGATCCGCGGGATGGCCGCCGCCTGCAAGGCGCTCGACGTGCCGGTCGTCTCCGGCAACGTGTCGCTCTACAACGAGACCGAGGAGCGCTCGATCCACCCGACCCCGACGGTGGCGATGGTCGGCGTCATCCCCGACATGGGGGCGCTCCCGCGGGCCGGCTTCGCCGCGGCGGGCGACCGGGTCCTGCTGCTCGGCGCCGACCGGGGCGAGCACGGCGGTGCGGCGTGGCTGCGCCTGCTCCACGGCATCGAGCAGGGGGCGCCGCCGGCGGTCGACCTCGAGGCCGAGTCGCGCCTCGCCGAGCTCCTCCGGGTCCTCGCCTACCGGGGCGCGGTGCGCACCGCCCACGATCTCTCCGAGGGCGGGCTGGCCGTGGCGCTGGCCGAGGCCTGCTTCGAGCGCGGCCTCGGGGCCGAGGTCGAGGTGCCCGGCGGCCCGGCCGCGCTCTTCTCGGAGACCCAGGCCCGCGCTCTCCTCGCCTGCGAGCCGGCCCGCGCCGACCGCGTCCTCGCCCAGGCCGAGTCCGCCGGCGTGCCGGCCCGCGAGATCGGCACGGTCGGCGGCGGCGCGCTCGCCGTCGCCTTCGACGGCGGCCGCTTCGCTCTCGACGTCGAGGAGCTGCGGGCCGCGTGGGCCGCCGCCCTGCCGCGCGCGCTCGGGGCCTGACGGACGGCAGCCCCATCATGTGCGGCATCTTCGGCATCGACGGCCACGAGGACGCGGCGAACCTCACCTACCTCGGGCTCTACGCGCTCCAGCACCGCGGGCAGGAGTCGGCCGGGATCGTCTCCTGGGACGGGGCGCGGATGCAGGTCGAGCGGGGGATGGGGCAGGTGGCCGACATCTTCCGCGCGCCGGTCCTCGGACGGCTCGCCGGCTGGCGGGCGATCGGCCACACCCGCTACTCGACCGCGGGCACGAGCGTCATCGCCAACGCGCAGCCGATCGTGGTCAAGACCTCGATGGGGCCGCTCGGGGTGGTCCACAACGGCAACCTGACGAACGCGGTGGAGGTGCGGCGCCGGCTCGAGGAGTCGGGCTCGATCTTCCAGACGACGAGCGACACCGAGGTCATCTTGCATCTCATGGCGCGCGAGCCGCGGGCCGACCTCGTCGAGTCGCTGATGCTCGCCCTCGGCGAGGTGCGCGGCGCCTACTCGCTGCTCGTCGTCGCCGACTCCTGCCTGGTCGCGGCGCGCGACCCGCACGGCTTCCGGCCGCTGGCGATGGGCCTTCTCGACGGGCGGCCCTGCTTCGCCTCGGAGAGCTGCGCCTTCGACCTGATCGGCGCCGAGCCTCTGCGCGAGCTCGGGCCGGGCGAGGTCGTGGTGGCACGCGGCGGCTCCGAGGACTTCGAGAGCTACGGGCTACCCGAGCCCCCGGAGCCCTCCCGCTGCGCCTTCGAGCACGTCTACTTCGCGCGGCCCGACAGCGAGATCTTCGGCGACGCGGTGTCCGGGGCGCGGCTGGCGATGGGCGCCCGGCTCGCCCGCGAGGCGCCGGCGGCGGCCGACGTCGTCGTCCCGGTGCCCGACAGCGGGCTGTTCGCCGCCCTCGGCTACAGCCGCGAGTCGGGCCTGCCGCTCGAGTTCGGGCTGATCCGCAACCACTACGTCGGGCGCACCTTCATCGAGCCGAAGCAGTCGATCCGCCACTTCGGGGTGAAGATCAAGCTCAACCCGGTGCGCGAGCTGATCGACGGCCGCCGGGTCGTGCTGGTCGACGACTCGATCGTCCGCGGCACGACCTCGCCCAAGATCGTCAAGATGGTCCGCGACGCCGGCGCCGTCGAGGTCCACGTCCGCATCTCCTGCCCGCCGACCGCCTGGCCCTGCCACTACGGGATCGACATGCCGACCCGCGAGGAGCTGATCGCCTCGTCCCACGACCTCGACGAGATCCGCCGCTTCGTCGGCGCCGACAGCCTCGCCTACCTGTCGCTCAACGGAATGCTCGCGGCCCTCTCCGGCCCGCCCGAGAGCTACTGCACCGCCTGCTGGACCGGGGACTACCGCGTCCCCATCTCCGCCGAAGACCGCCGCCAGGCCGAGCTGTTCCCGATCCGGGCGGAGGAGGAGTGAGGCGGCCGGGCCGGCTCGTCCCGGCCTCAGCCGCCGCCGGCGTCGACCCGGTGGCCGGCGAAAAAGACCATCAGGGTGACCGGGCCCTCGCGGCCGGCGCTCGGGCGGCGGGACTCCAGGGTGTCGAGGACGCCCTGGAGGTCGGCGACGAGCTCGCGCATCTCGGCGGCGGTCGCGAAGCGGAGGATGCGGCCCATCGTCGTGCCCTGCGGGTCGAGCGCCCAGCCGCCCTCCTGGCGGAAGCCTCCGTCGGCCGGTGCCGCTTCGAGGCCGAGCCGCTCCGGCCGTAGGCGGAAGGACTCTCCGAGCCGCTCGGGACGGAGCTGGCCGGTGCCTTCGTCGGGCTTCGTCTCACGCATGGTCGCTCCCTTTCTCGGGTCGTTCACGATCCGGCCCGGCCGGCCTCCCCGTCCCGTCCGGCGTGCGGCCGGCGGGGCTCGCCGAGGGCCTCTTCCAGCTCGCCGAGCGTCACCTCCAGGGCGTCGAGCAGGCGGCCGAGCGTGGTCACGGAGGGCTGGGTGAGCCCCCGCTCGTAGGCCGAGATCATCGGGCGGGTGAGGCCCGCCGCTTCCGCCACCTGGCGCTGGCTCGCGCCCTGGCGGAGCCGCAGCCGCCGGAGGGCCGGGCCGAGCCCGGCGAAGGCGCCGAGATCCCGCCGCCGCCGGGAGCGCCGCCGCCGCCCTCCCGCCTCGGAACGGAGGTCCTCGACGGCCCGGTCGCGCCGCTCGCGGTTCATCGGCTCGACGGCCCCTCGCTGCCGGGGGTGCGAGCCGGACCCGCCGCCGCCGGCGCCTCGAGCGCGGCGAGGAGCTCGCGCAGCCGGCCGGCGGCGGCCTCGGCCGCGGCCTCCGGCCGGGCTCCGGCGCTCTCGCCCCCGTCGCTCCCGCCGGCGAGGGAGACCGCTCGAACGAGCGCCCGGCGCAGGTCCGCGACGGCGTCGTCGAGCTCCCGGCGCCCGTCGATCGCGCGCTCGAGATGCGCCGCCCGCCGGGACAGCTCCGCCCGCCGCTCCTCCGCTCCCTCGTTCCAGCGCGGGCACGTGCCCTCGAGGGCGGCGAGCAGGTCGGCGGGGAGCTGCTCGACGAGCTCGGTGAGCTCGAACTGCTGGTTCCACAGGTACTCGTGGAGGAGGACGGTCAGCTCGGCGAGCGCCTGCTCCATCTCGGGCAGGAGGAGCTCGTGCACCCGCTTCGCGAGGGCGGCGAAGGGGTCGGTGGCGGCGAAGGCCGGGTCGGCCGAGGGGGCGGAGAGGGCGACGAAGCGGCCGGGCCGGAAGCGGTCGAGGCCGCCGCCGGCTTCGAGCTCGCCGCCGCCGGCTTCCCGGGCGAGGACCGCCGGCCGCCCGTCGGCGGCGACCAGGCCGGCGAACAGCGCCTTGAGCCGCGCGAGGTCGGTGACCAGGTCGGCGAGCACCGGCGCCGCCGCCAGCCGGAGCGAGCCGTCGAGCCGCGCCGCCTCGGCCCCGCCGGGCCAGCTCATCGCGTCGACGAGCGCGGCGATCCGCTCCGATCGGGCGAGCCAGCCGCTCCGCACCGCCGGCCGGGCACCGTCGGGCGGGAGCGGCCGCGCCGGCCAGCGGAGAACGTCCGGACCGCGCCGATCTCCGTCCTCGTGCATCGCGCGATACCTTAGGTACGAAAGGCCGCCTTCCGAGCCCGCTGGTCCGATCCTCCGCCGTCGGATCCCGCCCGGCGCCGGTCCGTGACGATATGTACGTCCCGACGAACGTTCACGGCGCCGGATCGATACTCGCCGCCTGCCCGCAGTCCGAGCGGCGCACATTCGTGAGAGAATCGGGCAAACGCGCGAAGGCCGGACGAGGCGAGACGATCCCGTGGACGACGACCCGAAACGCAGGGGAGCCGAGCGCCCCGCCGCGCGGCCCGGACCCGCCGCCCCGCCGGGCGGCGAGATGACGCCGGGCGGCACGGACGCGGGCGCGGCTGCCCCCGGCGGCGAGCGCCACGTCCGCGGCGAGCACTACGTCCGCACCGCCCGCGGCGAGCAGGCCCCGGCGGTTCTCGCCCACCTGGTCCACCGCCACGTCCTCGAGCGCTGCCCGGTCTGCCGCGACGAGTGGCGGGCGCTCTCCGCCGAGCGCCCGCGGTTCCGCGCGCTGCTCGACGGCGTCGCCGAGGTGCCGCTCCCCGGAAGCACGCCGTCCGGGGACCCCCCGCCGCCCTCCCGGCCGGGCCGGCAGCCCGCGGTCCTCCCCCAGCACCTCCCCGGCAACGACCGCGACGTCGGCCGGATCGCCGCCGAGCTCGAGCGCCACAAGGCGGCCCGCAGCCGGGCCCGCCGCGAGCTCTGGCTCCTCCTCCGCCGCCCGCCGGAGCGCTGGGCCGAGACGGTCGACCGCGCCAACACCCGCTACCGCTCCCGCGCCTTCGCCGAGCTCCTCGTCGAGACCTGCCGCGAGATCGTCCGCACCCGCCCGCACGAGGCCGAGCGCCTCGCCGCCCTCGTCCCGGCGGTCCTGGCGAAGAAGTTTCCGCCCTCCGCCGTCGCCTGGTCCGCCGTCCTCTCCGCCCGCGCCGCCGCCCACCGCGCCAACGCCCTGCGCGTCGCCGGCGACCTGGCCGCCGCCGCCCGCCGCTTCGCCGTGCTCCGCAGCGACCTCGCCGAGCACCCGCTGCAGGACCCGGCGGCCCTGGCGGAGATCGCCAGCCTCGAAGCGTCGCTGGCGATCGGCCAGCGGCGGTTCGGCGAGGCGGAGATGCTGCTCGACCGGGCGGTGCTGCTGTATCGGCACGCAGGGGACCGGGTCGGAGAGGCACGGACGTTAGTCAAGCAGGGGCTCGCACTTCAATCGTCCGGCCGGCCTGCCGAAGCTGTCGAGCGCCTAGCCATCGCCGCCGCTCAGCTGAATCCGGTCCAACACGACGTTCTATTGCTCTCGGCGGCGAACTGTCGGGCGGCATGTCTTTGTGACCTCGGGCGTTTCGAGGAGGCCCGTGCATTCCTGCAAGAGAACCTCGATCTCTACGAAGCGAGCGATGACCTCCACTTCACGTTGTTCCTTCGCGGACTGCAGGGACGAATTGCACTCGGGCTAGGGAACTTCGACGAGGCCGAGGAGGCCTTCGCTGCGAGCCGGGACGGTCTGCTTGCCGTCGACCGCACCTACGACGCTGCGCTCGCCGCGCTCGACCTCGCCCACGTTTTCTATGAAGCGGGGCGCAGCGATGACCTGCGCTCCCTGGCCCGCAACCTACTGCGGACATTCCGTGCCCGCGGCGTCTCCCGCGAGGCTCTCGGCGCCCTCACGCTGCTCGCCCGGGCCGCCGTCGCAGATGGCATTACACGCGAGCTCCTCGCCCACCTCCGCCGCCGGCTCGAGGCCGCCGCGGCCCCCGCGCCGCCCGAGGGCTAACCCTCTTCCCTCATAGCGTCCGGAACCCGTCGTCGTAGGGGCTCCGGCGGTACCGTAGCCGTGGGATTGGGGGAGCGACTGGAGGCTGAGAAGGTACGGATTTCGAGTCATTTCGACACAGTTCCACGCCGGGGAGTGGCTTAGCGCCGACTTCCTGACACCTTATGGCGCCGGAGAGTCTTGTCCTCCCGCGACCGATCGGCCTTACTCTGTAGCGGGGGCGGACGACGAGAGGCACTGACGCCGCCGTCGCGCACCGCACCCCGGAAGGAGGCCCACCATGCTCCGTACCGCCGCACGGTTCCTTGGCGCCACAATCCTCGCTGCCGCGCTCCTCGTTCCCGCTGTTCCAGCCGCCGCAGCTCCGGCGGACGGCGGCGGCTGGTTCGTTGCCCTGCTCGACGCCATGGCCAGCTTGCTCCCCACGGTCGACCGGGTCACCGTTTTTGACGGTGGCGAAGCGTTGCCCAACATCGATCCGAACGGCCTCACGACCGGAGCGATCAGCGCATCCAGCTCGTCAACCGGTGAGGGTGGAGAGACCTACCCCAACCTCGACCCGAACGGAGTCGCCGGCAACCCGGCCGGTCCCCAGAGTCAGACCGCCGGAGGCCAGGAAGACACGTACCCCAATATCGATCCAGACGGCTAGACAAGCCGAGTCCCCGCCACGGCCGGAGCCCTTCGGGCACCGCCCGATGTCACACTTCGGCCGCGGCGGACACCCAACGGGTGAACGGACCGTTCGGAGGAGACCCGTGCACCTGTCATTCGACGTCTACCTGACCGTCCTCCACAGCGGGCTGCCGCTGGAGGTGTGGACTCACATCGCCCAGGGCCATCTGCTCGAGCTGTGCTCGGAGTGCGGGAGCGAGTGGAAGGCGGCGGGCCGGGACGCCAGCGAGCTGGCTCCGGAGCTCGCCCCCTTCCCGATCGCGCCGCGGCCGTCCCTGCCCCCGGCCCCCCTTCCGGCCGACGACGACGAGATCGGCCTCGCCGGCCTCGACGACCGGCGCGATCACTACTCGAGCGTGCTGCTCAACCGCCGCCGGGCGCAGGAGGACCTCGACCGGATCCTCGCCCTGCCGGCCGCCGAGCGCCTTCCCTGCATCGAGAGCGCCCAGAGCCGATACCGCTCGCGCGCCCTCGCCGACCTGCTGATCGAGGCGAGCCGCGCCCGCGCCCGCACCGACCCCGCCGAGGCCGCGAGCCTCGCCGCCCTCGTCCCCGCGGTTCTCCGCTGGATGCCCGAGCCCGGCCCCGGCCCGTGGGTCCGCATCCTGCTCGCCCGCGCGCAGGCGCACCGCGCCGACGCGCTGCGGCGGAGCGGCGACCTGGACAGGGCGGAGGAGCTCTTCGACGAGCTCCGGCGGGAGCTCGACGCCCGGCCGCTCGCCGACCCCGCCGCCGGCGAGGAGATCGCGGCCCTCGAGGCCGCTTCGCGAAACTGACGCGGTCTGGGACACCTCAGGTTCACGGCCTCTGGAGACTTGATTTCCCGCCGTCCCTGACGGCGGCCATCCGCACGACGCACACCTACAGCAACTGGGATGGGGCGGTCTTCGGGGGGCGCACCGCCCCCGAGCCCGAACTCGGGTCTCAGTGTCCGGCTGCCGTAGGCGGCCTCTCGGCACTCCAGGCTCAGAGCGGCCTGGGGTACTGTCCCTGTCCTACCGGTCTGGGTGGTGGCCTTGCACCAGATAGAATGTACGAGGGACGCTGCCGGTGAAGGTCCGCGAGATCATCAAGCTGATCGAGGCGGACGGCTGGTACCACGTCAAGACCCGTGGCAGCCACCGGCAGTACAGACATCCCGCCAAGCCCGGCCGCGTCACCGTAGCCGGCAAGCCGAGCCACGATCTGGCGCCCGGGACGCTCAACAGCATTCTCAAGCAGGCCGGGCTCAAGAAGTGAGACGCACCATGCACCGATTCCTCGTCGTCATCGAGAAGGCCAACGGCAACTACTCGGCCTACTGCCCGGATCTGCCCGGCTGCATCGCCACCGGCGATACTCCGGAGGAAACCGAAGCCAACATGCACGAGGCCTTGCAGCTCCACATCGAGGGCATGATCGAGGATGGTGAGCCGATCCCCGAATCGGTGGCGCTCGCCGAGTACATGGTCGTCGCCTGACACCCTACCCAGCTCGACTCTCGCCCTTTAGCCGTTCTGGCCTCTCTCCAGCCGGGCGAAGGGTACGATGGGCTGACCTCGATGGAGCTGTTCGACGGTCATGGCTACGCGCTGACCCGGCTGCTGATCCAGCGGGGGCTGGCCGCGATCTACCTGGTCGCCTTTCTCGTCGCGGCGAACCAGTTCCGGGCGCTGTGCGGGGAGCGGGGGCTCTTGCCGGCGCGGGAGCGGCTGGAGCGGCTCGGATTCCGGGACGCGCCGAGCCTGTTCCACTGGCGGGCGAGCGACCGGGCGTTCGCGGCCGCGGCGTGGGCGGGCGTCGGGCTGGCGGCGTTCGCGCTCACCGGGCTCACGGAGCGGTTCGGGCTCGCGGTCTCGATGGCGACGTGGGCGGCGCTGTGGGCGCTGTATCTGTCGTTCGTCAACGCCGGGGGGCTGTTCTACGGGTACGGATGGGAGACGCTGCTCTGCGAGGCGGGGTTTCTGGCGGTCTTCCTCGGGCCGGCGGAGGTGGCGCCGGCCTGGCCGGTCCTCTGGCTCTACAGGTGGCTGGCCTTCCGGGTGATGTTCGGGGCCGGGCTGATCAAGCTGCGGGGCGACCCGTGCTGGCGCGACCTGACCTGTCTCGAGTACCACTACGAGACGCAGCCGATGCCCAACCCCTTGTCGTGGCTGCTGCACCGCTCGCCGCGCGGGTTCCACAAGCTGGAGGTCCTGGCCACGCACTTCGTGCAGCTCGTCGCGGTGTGGGGGCTGCTGGCGCCGGCGCCGGTGTCGTGGATCGCGGGGGCCCTGGTCGTCGGCTTCCAGCTCACCCTGGTCGTCTCGGGGAATCTCTCGTGGCTCAACTGGCTGACCCTCGTCGTCGCGCTGTCGGCGTTCACCGACGGGGCGATCGCGGCGGTGACGCCGCTCGCGCCGCCGGACGGGCTGGCGTCGCGGCCGGCCGCCTTCGACGCGGCGGTCGCCGCCCTCGTCCTCGCGGTCGCGGCGCTCTCGGTGCGGCCGGTGCGCAATCTCCTCGCCCGCCGGCAGCTGATGAACGCGAGCTTCGAGCCGCTGCGGCTGGTCAACACGTACGGCGCCTTCGGCAGCGTCACCCGCGAGCGGCTCGAGGTGGTGCTCGAGGGGACGGCGTCGGCCGCGGCCGACGAGGCGGCGGAGTGGCGGGAGTACGGCTTCCGGGGCAAGCCCGGCGATCCGCGCCGGATGCCGCCCTGGGTCGCGCCCTACCACCTGCGGCTCGACTGGCAGATGTGGTTCGCGGCGCTGGCGCCCTACCAGGTGCCGCTGTGGATGGTGCGGCTCGTCGAGCGGCTGCTCGAGGGCGACCGGGCCGTCTCGCGCCTGCTGCGCCGCGACCCCTTCCGCGGCGCTCCCCCGCGCTACGTGCGCGCCGGGCTGTGGCGCTACCGGTTCACCACGGCGGCGGAGCGGCGGGCGGGCGGGGGGTGGTGGTCGCGGACCCGGGTGGGGGAGTACCTGCCGGCGGTCTCGCTCGCCGATCTCCGGCGGTCCTGAGCGAGCGGCGGGCGGTTCGGAGCCGCTCGCCGCGCCGAGAACGAGAAGTCGCCGGGCCGGCGAGCGCCCGCCTCCGGAGCGCGCGAGGCGGCGTGTATGATTTCGTCAGGTCGTAAGGAAGTGCATGACGTACGCAACGGGGACGGCGATGGGAGGTAGCGGTTTGTCCCGGGGTAGGGGCCGGGCGCGCAGGCGGCGGCCGATCGAGCGTCGCGGACGTTCGCTTCCGGCGTCGGCGCTCGCCGTCGCGCTCCTCGTCGGCGCGCCGGTCGTCACCGCCTCGCTCGCCGCCGGCGGGCCGCCGAGGGCGTCCGAGCCGCCCGCCGCACGTCCCGACGCGCCCTCCGCCTCCGCCGCGCTGACCGGTGCGACGGCACCGCTCCGGACCGGCGAGCGGATCGAGCTCCCCCTGGCCGCCGGCGAGGAGGCCGCGTTCGCCGTCGAGCTCGGTTCCGCACCTGCCTGGCGGGTCGTCGCGGTCCAGGACGAGGTCGACGTGGTGCTCGAGGTCCGCGGGCCGGAGGGCGGCCCGGCGGTCCGCGTCGACGGGCCGGTGGAGCGGCTCGGCCCGGAGTCGATCCTCCTCGAGGGCGTGCCCGCAGGCCGCTACGAGGTCCGGCTGGAGGCTTCCGACGACGGCGGGCGCGGGCGGGTCTCTCTCCTCGTCGAGGAGCTCCCCGCCGCCGATCCCCGTGCGGACGACCGGCGGATCGCGGAGGCGGCGCGGAGCCGTGCCGGCGAGCTCGCGGCCGCGAACGAGGCCGAGGCGTCGCGCCAGGCCCTCGCCGCGTACCGGGAGGCGGCGGCCGGCTTCGACCGCCTCGGCGCCTCCCTCGACGCGGCCTGGGCGCGGCTCGCCGCCGCCTACGTGGCGCGGAGGATCGGGGACACCGCGGAGTCGCTCGAGCTGTCGCGTGCGGCGGCCCAGCACGGGGCCGCGGCCGGCGACGCGGCGCTCGAGGGGTGGGCGCTCAACAGCGTCGGACTGGCCCTGACCCAGATGGGCCGGCACGCGGAGGCGCGCGAGGAGCTGGCGCGCGCGGGCGAGCTCCACGAGGCGACGGGCAGCCTGTTCCGGAAGGCGACCTCGCTCAACAACGTCTGCCTCACCTGGCACTTCCAGGGCGCCCTCGACGAGGCCCTGCCCTGCTACCTGCGGTCGCTCGAGCTGTTCCGGTCGGCGGGCGAGCCCGGGCAGGAGGCGCTGGTGCTCAACAACGTCGGCGGCGTCCACCACGTCCTCGCCGAGCCCGAGCCGGCGATGGAGCGCTACCGCCGGGCGGTCGAGCTCCATCGCGCGGCCGGGGACGCGCGTGCCGAGGCGGAGACGCTGAACAACCTGGCGGTGCTCCACGTGCAGCTCGGCGAGTACCAGGAGGCGCTGCTGCTCTACGAGCGGATGCTCGATCTCCAGCGCCGGGTGGGCGACCGGCGCGGCGAGGCGCGGACGCTCAACAACCTGGGGGCGGCGTACGTGAGGCTCGGCGAGGCCGGACGGGCGCTCGGCTACTACGAGCAGGCGCTGCCGCTCCGCCGCGAGGTCGACGACCCGCGCGGCGAGGCCGCGACACTGAACAACCTGGGCCGGATCCACCGGGACGCCGGCGAACCGGAGCGGGCGCTCGAGCTCCACCGGCAAGCCCTGGAGATCCAGCGGCGGGGCGGCGAGCGGGGCGGCGAGGGGTCGAGCCGCGAGCAGATCGGCCGGGCGCTCGTCGCGGCGGGTCGCCCCGCGGAGGCGATCGCGGCCTTCGACGAGGCCTTGGCGACCCTCGCCGAGGTGGGCGACCGGGCGGCCCGGCGGCGGGCGCTCGCCGGCCGGGCCGAGGCGCTCCTCGCCGCCGGCGACGTCGGCGCCGCCGAGGCCGGCCACCTCGAGGCGCTGGCGCTGAGCCGGGAGGTCCTCGACGTCGGCGCCGAGGTGAGCGCGCTCGGCGCGCTCGCCGCGATCGAGCGCCGCACCGGCCGCCTGGCCCAGGCCGAGGGCCGGCTGCGGGAGGCGATCGAGCTCGTCGAGTCGCTGCGAGCCGGGGTCTTCTCGCCCGACCTCCGGGCGTCGTACGGCGGCTCGCAGCGGACGGTCTACGAG
>Ga0299913_10003995_pt1 | contig 12265 bp, 13 predicted proteins | sample RVTome_9_FD_201360 | JGI IMG/M metagenome (GOLD analysis project Ga0299913, IMG submission 201360) | Soil microbial communities from uranium-contaminated site in the Upper Colorado River Basin, Wyoming, United States - RVT155D38 (version 2) ... | reverse complement strand
TGGGAATCAGGACACTCGCCATGAAGACACCAGACGACCTGGACAAGGCGGCCGACGTCATCGGCACGCCGGCCGGGAGCCGGGCATGACCGGCGAGCCGCGCGCGGCCGGGAGCCGGGCATGACCGACAAGCCGGGCATGACCGGCAGGCTCCGCATGGCGGCAGGCTCCCCCGGCGCGCGCATCGTCGGCATCGGCAGCGCCCAGCCCGAGCGCGTGGTCAGCAACGAGGAGCTGTCCAAGCGGGTGGACACCAACGACGAATGGATCCGCAAGCGCGTCGGCATCGTCAACCGCCGGATCGCCGGCCCCGAGCAGACGCTGGTCGACCTCGCGAGCGAGGCAGCCGGCAAGGCCGTCGCGGATGCCGGGCTGGGTCCGTCGGACATCGACAGCGTGCTGATCGCCACCTGCAGCATGCCGAACACCGTGCCGCACGCCGCGTCGCAGGTCGCCGAGCGCATCGGGATCACCGCGCCCGGCGCGTTCGACCTCAACGCCGCGTGCGCCGGCTTCTGCTACGGCCTGGCCACCGCATCGGACATGGTGCGCGCCGGCTCGGCCCACAACGTGCTCGTGGTCGGCGCCGAGAAGCTGTCCGACCGCACCGACTGGGAGGACCGCGGCACGTGTGTGATCTTCGCCGACGGTGCCGGCGCCGTGGTCGTCGGGCCGGCCGCGCAGCCGGCGATCGGGCCCGTCGCGTGGGGCAGCGCCGGCGACCTCTACGACGCGATCGGCACCACCGACCGCGGCTTCCTCTACCAGCAGGGCCAGACCGTGTACCGCTGGGCGTCCAGCAAGATCGGCCCCATCGCGCTGCGCGCGGTCGAGCTCGCCGGGCTGCAGCCGTCGGACGTGGACGTGTTCATCCCGCACCAGGCGAACCTGCGCATCGTCGAGGCGATCGCCCGCCAGCTGCACAAGGCCGGCGCGCGGCCGGACCTGGTGGTGGCCGACGACATCGTCGAGTCCGGCAACACGTCGTCGGCCTCGATTCCACTGGCCCTGGACCACATGCGCGCCGCCGGCCGGGTGCGCAGTGGCGACGTGATGCTGTTCGTAGGCTTCGGCGCCGGCCTGACCTACGCCGGGCAGGTGGCGATCTGCCCATGACCGACCTGTTTGTCCACAGTGGACTGAAGGAAAGAAGGGAACCGCCCGTGAAGACCGAAGAGAGCAAAGCCGAGATCCTCGCCGGACTGGCAGAGATCGTCGAGGAGGTCGCCGGCATCGAGGCCGACGACGTTCTCGAGGAGAAGTCTTTCGTCGACGACCTGGACATCGACTCGCTCTCCATGGTGGAGATCGCGGTGCAGGCCGAGGACAAGTTCGGCGTGAAGATCCCGGACGACGAGCTGGCCAACCTGAAGACGGTCGGCGACGCAGTGGCGTACATCGCCAGAAACCTGAAGTAGAGCTATGACTGATGTCGTCGTCACCGGCCTCGGCGCGACGACCCCGCTGGGTGGGGACGTCCCGTCCACCTGGGACGGTCTCGTTGCCGGCCGCAGCGGTGTCGGCCCGCTGAGGGCCGACTGGCTCGACAGGTTCGACCTGCCGGTGAAGATCGCCGCCCAGCTGGCGGTGGAGCCCACCGAGAAGCTGGAGCGCGTGCAGGCCCGCCGGCTGGACCGCTGTGAGCAGGTGGCCGTGATCGCCGCGCGCGAGGCATGGGCCGACGCCGGGCTGGACGGCGACCAGCAGGTGGAGCCGGAGCGGCTGGCGGTGGTCATCGGCACCGGCATCGGTGGCGCGCTCACCCTGCTGCACCAGGACGACCTCCTGGAGCAGTACGGCATGCGCAAGGTGTCGCCGCTGACCATCCCGATGCTCATGCCCAACGGCCCGGCGGCGCACGTCGGCCTCGCGTTCGGCGCGCTGGCCGGGGTGCACGCGCCGGTATCGGCGTGCGCATCCGGCGCGGAGGCGCTGGCCTGGGCGTGGCGGATGCTGCGCGCCGGCGAGGTGGACGTGGTGATCGCGGGCGGCGCCGAGGCGTCGATCTGCCCGCTGCCACTGGCCGGCTTCGCACAGATGCGCGCGATGAGCACCCGCAACGACGAGCCGGAGCGGGCGTCCCGCCCGTTCGACGCGCAGCGCGACGGCTTCGTGCTCGGCGAGGGTGCCGGCATCCTGGTGCTGGAGCGCGCCGAGTTCGCCGCCGCCCGTGGCGCCAGGGTGTACGGCCGGCTGGCCGGCGTCGGCACCAGCTCGGACGCCCACCACATCACCGCGCCGGACCCCCAGGGCCTCGGTGCCGCCAGGGCCATCAGGGCCGCCCTGCGCACGGCCGGGATCGACCCGGCCGACGTCGGGCACGTCAACGCGCACGCCACCGCCACCGCGGTCGGTGACGTGGCCGAGGCCGCGGCCATCCGGTCGTCGATCGGCGACCACCCCGTGGTCACTGCGCCCAAGTCGTCGCTCGGGCACCTGCTCGGCGCGGCCGGGGCGGTCGAGGCGATGGCCACCCTGCTGGCGGTGCACGACAGCGTGGTTCCGCCGACGCTGAACCTGGACAACATCGACCCCGCGGTGCAGCTCGACGTGGCCACCGGAACCGCCCGCAAGGTGCACCTGACCGCGGCGGTCAACGACTCCTTCGGCTTCGGCGGGCACAACGTGGCGCTCGTCTTCGCCGAAGCGTGACGGGCGCCTGATCCCGCGTGTCCGCCCAGACCACTCCCACGAGGGGGACCGACCCGATGACCGCTCTGGCCACCAGACCCGAGGTCACCGCCGACGCCCATGCTTCCGACAAGCGTGACCCGGAGCACCGCACCGGCCGGCTGCTCGACAAGGACACCCTGATCCCGCTGCGGCCGCGCGACAACAGCGGCGTGTTCATCGCGCGCGGCAGGATCGACGGCGCGAAGGTCATCGTGTACTGCACGGACGCCACCAAGATGGGCGGCGCGATGGGCACCGAGGGCTGCCGGCACATCGTGGAGGCGATCGACACCGCGGTGCGCGAGCGCTGCCCGGTGATCGGGCTGTGGCACTGCGGCGGCGCGCGGCTGGCCGAGGGCGTCGAGGCGCTGGACGCGGTGGGCCAGGTGTTCGCGGCGATGGTGCGGGCGTCCGGCCGGGTGCCGCAGATCTCCGTGGTGCTCGGGCCGGCTGCCGGCGGCGCCGCGTACGGCCCGGCGCTGACCGACGTGGTGATCATGGCGCCCAACGGGCGGATCTTCGTGACCGGCCCCGAGGTGGTGCGCAGCGTCACCGGCGAGCAGGTCGACATGGAGGCGCTCGGCGGGCCGTCCGCGCACGGCCGCAAGTCCGGCGTGGTGCACGTGGTCGCCGACGACGAGGCCGACGCGTATCGCCGGGCCCGGCGGCTGACCGGCATGTTCGCCAAGCCGGGCATGTTCGACCTGCACGCGGTGAGCGACGACGATGGCCTGCACTCGCTGCTGCCCGAGCGCGTCCAGCGCGCCTACGACGTGCGGCCCCTGGTGCGGCGCATCGTGGACGACCCGGACGGCTTCGAGGAGCTGCAGCCGCGGTGGGCGCCCAACGTGGTGGTCGGTCTCGGCCGGCTCGGCGGGCGCAGCGTCGGCGTGATCGCCAACAACCCGATCCGGCTCGGCGGCTGCCTGGACAGCGCGTCCGCGGAGAAGGCGGCCAGGTTCGTGCGGATGTGCGACGCGTTCGGGGTGCCGCTCGTCGTGCTCGTCGACGTGCCCGGCTACCTGCCGGGCGTCGGCCAGGAGTGGGACGGCGTGGTGCGCCGCGGCGCGAAGCTGCTGCACGCCTTCGCCGAGGCGATCGTGCCGCGGGTGACCCTGCTGACCCGCAAGGCGTACGGCGGCGCGTACATCGCGATGAACTCCCGCTCGCTCGGCGCCACCCACGTGTTCGCCTGGCCCGACGCCGAGGTGGCCGTGATGGGCGCCAAGGCGGCGGTCGGCATCCTGCACCGGCGCGCGCTGGCGGCCGCCGACGAGTCGGACCGCGAGGCGCTGCACGTCCGACTCGCCGAGGAGCACGAGCGGATCGCCGGCGGCGTCGACCGCGCGCTGGCCATCGGCGTGGTGGACGAGGTGATCGACCCGGCGCACACCCGCCGAAAGCTGGTCGAGGCGCTGGCCGCCGCGCACGCCGGCCGCGGCGCGCACGGCAACATCCCACTGTGAGCCGTGAGTGGCGATGAGTGCTATGGCACTCGTCGCCACCCACGGGCAGCGTCAGCTGCAGTCGGCGTTGAGCGAGCTGTGCCGGACGCCGGCGTCGATGCGCGGCACCCGGCTCTCCGTCACCACGCGGTAGCTGACCCACCAGCGGGTGCACGTCGAGCCTTGGAGGTTCGCCGGCGCCTTGTCCGCGTCCTGGGTGCTGACGAACGACATCAGCACCACGTGGCCGTCCGGCGCCGGCTCGATGCGGTGCACCAGGATGCTGCCGTCGCGGGTGCTCTCATAGGCCGCCTCCCACGCCTTCCTTGGCATCTCGGCGCTGCGGCGGGCGACCACAGTGCTGGCCCACGCCGCGTAGTCGAGGCTGTTGATCGCGTCGAAGTGCCGCTGCAGCAGGACGCGGATCTCCTCGGCGGCCGGGTGCGCCGCGGCGTCCGGGGACAGCTGCACGGAGCTCGATCCGGGCGGCGGGCCGGCGGGTGCCGTGCTCGTGGGTGCGACGGTGGTCTGGCCGCCCGCGGACGGCCGGGCGCTGAGCTCGCGCACCCCCAGGCCGGCGACGGCGCCGAAGGCGATCACCAGCAGCACGAGCACGGGCAGCACCCATGCCCGCTGCCCTGGCACATCCCTTGGCGGCTGCTGGCCGGTCACCGCACCAGGCTACGGCTACCCCCCTGTCGATACGCATCCGTATCGACGTCTTGGCGGCCCCAAGACGTCGATACGGATGCGAGACGCCACGCTCCAGATCGTTGACCGGTCTCAGCCGACCTGGTGGAGCCAGGCGACCGGGGCGCCGTCGCCGGCACGCCGGAACGGCTCCAGCGCGTCGTCCCACGCCGCGCCCAGCAGCTGGTCGACCTGGTGGGCGAACGCCTCGGGGCCGCGCGACACGCTGACGAGGGCGCGCAGCTGGTCCTCGCCGACCAGCACGTCACCGTTGGCGCTGATCTTGGCCCGCCACAGTCCAAGCCCCGGCACGTAGCAGAACCGCTCGCCGTCGACCCCGGGGCTGGCCTCCTCGGTCACCTCGAAGCGCAGCATCGGCCACGCGCGCAGCGCCTTGACCAGCGCGCCGCCGGTGCCGACCTCGCCGGTCCAGCCCGACTCCGTCCTCAGCTCTTGGGCACGCAGTTGCCCCTGGGCCGCCGCCTGGGCCGTCCACTGCAGGTTCGCGCGGGTTCCCAGGGTGCCCGAAATGGCCCACTCGACGTGCGGACAGACCGCAGCCGGCGACGAGTGGACGTACACAACGCCACGGGTGCTCACAGCCCGACCTCCGCTTCTCGACGAGGGCGTCTTCCCCTACTCCCCGTCGCGCGGCATTACGAGAGTGACCCGCGTGGCCATTGTGCACCCTGTGACCGGCGGTGCGCCAGAGACACAACCGCCCGGAAGGGCAGATCGTCCCCGGCACCCACCCTGCCGGGGACGATCTCCCACTCCCCCGAGTGCCTACATGCCCTGCAGCGCCGTGACCGCGGCCACCACGTCCACCAGCCCGGTGCCCTTGTCGAAGGACGAGGTGAACCCGCCGACGTCCACGTAGCCGGTGCCGTACTTGCTGGCGCTGAGCTTGAGTGCCGCCTCGATCTGGGTCGGGGTCGCGTCCGGCCTCGCCTGGAACAGCTGGGCGACGATGCCGGTGATGTGCGGCGCCGCCATCGAGGTGCCGCTGATCGTGTTGAACGTGCCGATGTCCAGCAGCCCCGGCCCGTTGCGGAAGTCCAGCCCGGTCGAGCAGATCGGCAGGTACAGCCGGCACGACGAGGTGATGTTCTCGCCGGGTGCCGAGATGTCCGGCCAGGAGGAGGGGTTGCCGGCCAGGCCGCGCGAGGAGAAGTCGGACACGGTGCCGTTGCGGCGGCCGTCGTCGTGGTCGTAGTACGAGGCCACCGAGAGGATGCCGCCGGTCGGGTCCTTGCCCGCCGGGTTGGACAGGTCCTCGGAGCCGTCGCCGCCGTCGTTCCCGTTCGCCCACACCGTGACCACGCCCTCGGCGGCGAGCGCGCGCTGGAGCTGCACCGTCGCGGAGTTCGGGTCGAAGGCGCCGCCGCCGGACGGCCCGTAGGAGTTGTTCACGACCTTGATCGGCGGGCAGGCCGCGCTCGGGGTGCCGCACGGTGCCCGGTGGTTCTCCAGGATCCAGTTGAGCGCCGCGTCCGCACCGATGATCAGCAGCACCGCGCCGGTCGAGATGGAGACGATCTTCGCGCCGGGCGCCGCGCCGGATGCGACCTGGCCGTCGCTCATCCGTACCGCGTTGCCGGCGGCGATGCCGCTGACGTGGGTGCCGTGGCCGCCGCCGGAGAGCGTGTCGGTGTCCACGCTGGTCGGCAGGTCGATGATGCAGTCGGTGGCCAGGCTGGACTCGTTCAGGCACAGGCTCTTGAGGTTCTTGACGACCTTGCCGCCGGCGAACGACGGGTGGGTCGGGTCGATGCCGGTGTCCACGATCGCGACCGAGACGCCGGCGCCGGTCAGCCCGCTCTGGCGCGCTTCGAGGCCGCGGGTGGCGAGGTGCGAGGTCTGGGTGAAGGGCCGCAGCCGCTGGTTGCCCTCCAGTTAGGCGACACCGGGCATCGAGCGCGCCGCGGTGATCTGGGCCGGCGTGGCGAGCGCGGCCACCACGCCGATCCGGTCGAAGCTGGCCATCTTCACCATGCCGGTGCCGGACACCGCGGAGTTCGCGGCGGCCAGCGTGCTGCCGTGCACCATGATCGGCATGGGCGCACCGGTGGCGCCGGCGAGCTGCTGCACGAGTGACGCCGAGAGCGAGACCAGGGACGGCTGGGCCGCCGTCGGGGTTGCCGCGGTGACCGATCCGGCTACCAGGGCGGCCCCGGCGATTGCGCCGGTCACCGACCGGAGGAGCAGGCGACGCGAAGTCATGGACCCTCCAAACGGGCGCAGTACTGAGCCGTCCGACCCAACGAGTGAGCTTCTTTCGGGTAACGCCCGGTCAGGTGGCCGGCGCCGCGCCGAGGACGCGGTCGGTGTACTCGTTGCCGAAGACGCCGGTGGGGTCGACGACCTTGCGGGCCGCCTGGAAGTCGCCCCAGCGCGGGTAGCGCTCGGCGAGGGTGTCCGCGGTCTGGTAGTGCAGCTTGCCCCAGTGCGGCCGCCCACCCACCGAGTCGAGGATCCGCTCGACGCCGCGGAAGTAGTCCTCGTACGGGTTGCCGCGCACCACGTGCACGGCGATGTAGGCGGTCTCGCGGGCGGACGCCGGGGACAGCGGGATGTCGTCGCCGGCCACCCACCGGCACTCCACGGGGAAGACGACGCGCGGGGCCAGCGGATCGGCCAGCCTGCGCACCCGCTCGAACACCTCCGGGAACGCGGCGCGCGGCATGGCGTACTCCATCTCGACGAAGCGCACCATGCGCGGCGAGGCGAACACCCGGTGGCTGGCGTCGGAGTACGTGCTGCCGCCGAGGCGTGGCACCACGGCCCGCAGCACGCCGGACGCGGGCGGCCAGGCCACGGCGGCCCGGCACACCGCGCCGAACACGACGTTGGACAGCACGACGTCGTTGACGAACTCCGACGCCCTGCCCCGCGGCCGCGGCCGCTCCGAGGTGCGGTTGTTCCGCTTGGTCGTGGTGTGGCCGGTGCCAGGGAACCAGAAGAACTCGAAGTGGTCGTTGCCGTCGACGAGCGCGTCCAGCTCGGCTAGCACGGCGTCGACGCGGCGGGTCTCCTCGATGGCGTGCAGGGTGAACGCCGGCACGGTCCGCAGGGTCACCGTGGAGATCACGCCGAGCGCGCCGAGCCCCACCCTGGCCGCGTCGAACACCTCCGGGTGCTGCTCCGGGGAGCAGTCCAGCACCGTGCCGTCCGCGGTGATCAGGCGCAGCCCGGCGACCGCCGTGGACAGGTTGCCGAGCCGCGCGCCGGTGCCGTGCGTCGCGGTCGAGATGGCGCCGGCGACCGACTGGTATGCGATGTCGCCCAGGTTGTGCATCGCCAGGCCGCGCACGGCCAGCTCGGTGTTGAGCCGGGACAGCGGCATGCCGGCCTGCACGGTGACCAGCCCGGTCGACGGATCGGCGGCCAGCAACCGACCGTAGTCGCGCAGGTCGACCAGCGTGCCGTCGGTGCAGACGATCGGGGTGAAGCTGTGCCCGGCGCCGGCCACCCGCAGCCGTCCCGCCCCGGTGGTCGCCACGGCCTCGACGAGCTGCCCCTCGTCGGCGGGCCGCACGATCCGCGCCGGGGCGCACCGCGCGTTGCCCGCCCAGTTCCGCCAGCTGTGCGTCATGCCGGAAGAATACGAGGAAGATTCAGCTTAGGCCAGGCCGGCCGGCGTCCAGGTGGGCACCGAGGATGCCGCCGACGACCTCCCTGGCCGTGGTGAGCGCGACCGGCCGCTGGTCCTCGCCGAGCCGCAGGGCCAGCTTGATCAGCGCGTCGGACACCTCGACGACCATCCGGAACGCGAGCCGCAGGTCCTCGGAGTTCGGCACCTGGTAGCTCTTGGCGAACAGCTCGGAGAGCTTGGCGGCGAGCACCGCGTTGTTGTCCTCCTCGGCGTCGAGCAGGTGGGTGTCCACGACGTCGCCGAACCTGATCCGGCCGAACCCGGGCACCTGGTCGAGCATCTGGAGGTAGCTGTCCATCACCAGGTCGACCGCCTCGCGCCAGCGGGTCGGCACGCCCTCGCCGGTGAAGATCCGCTCCACCTCCGCGGAGAACGCGTCGAGGTTGCGCATCGTCAGCGCCTGCACGACGGCCCGCTTGTCCGGGAAGTACTGGTACAGGGACCCGATCGGCACCCCGGCCCGTTCGGCGATCTTCGACGTGGTCAGCTCGTCGTAGTCGAACTCGTCGAGCAGCGCGGCGCACGAGTCGAGGATCGACGACACCCGTGCCGCGCTCCGCCGCTGGACGGGCTCACGGCGCATCACGACCCGGGGGCGGCTGGGCGTCGGATCGGCGGTCATCACCCGCTCATTGTCGGCCATCCGGCGTGTCGCCGTCGACTCGCCGTACCCGTTTCGATTACGGCGCGTCGAGAATCGGCCACGCAGCACCACTCTTTTCGCCCAATCGCCGCCCGCTCGGCCGCCTACGCACCGTCGCTACCAGTTGCTTTGTGGATAGCTGAACCATCGCGCAGCCGGAACCGGGCGGCCGATCCGTCGACGCGAGGCGTTCGACTACCGTGCAGGCGTGACCGCTGCGGCCCGACTCCTGGCGTGGCTGCGCGCGCGGGCACGGCCGCTCGGCCGGCGCAGCATGCTGTTCGACGTCACGGCCGCCGCCATCACGTGCGCGATCGGGCTCCTCGACGTCTGGCTGCTCACCGGGCCGCTGGCGGACATCTACGCCAAGCTCGGGCAGCCGATGGGCTTCTCCCCCGCGCTGGCCTACCTGGGCATCCTCGGCATGACGCTGCCGCTGACCGGGCGGCGGGTGTTCCCGGTGACCACGCTGTTCGTCGTCACCGCGGCGTTCACCGTGATCGGGCTGCAGCGGGTGCCGGAGTGGATCGCGACCAGCATCGCGCTGCTCGTGGTGATCTACTCGGTGGGTGCGTACGCGCCACGGTGGACGCAGCGCAGCCGGGTGGCCGCGCTCTCGGTGATCGCCGCGATCACCGTGTACCAGCTCGCCAAGGCCGACTACGGCGCCATCCCCGAGCTGGACTCCAGCGAGGTGGCGCTGTTCGCGCTGTTCAACAACAGCACGGCGGTCGGGGTCAGCGTGATCTCCTTCGCGATCGCCTGGATCCTGGGCGACGCGGTGCGCCGGTCCAGGCAGCGCCAGGCGGAGCTGGCCACCCGCTCGGCCGAGTTGGCGGCCGCCAACGAGATCATCGCCAGGCAGGCCGTGGCCGACGAGCGGCTGCGCATAGCGCGGGAGCTGCACGACGTGGTCGCCCACCACGTGAGCGTGATGGGTCTGCAGGCCGGCGCGGCCCGCAGGGTGCTCGACCACGACCGGGAGGCGGCGGTCCGCGCGCTGCGCATCGTGGAGGACACCGGCCGCCGCGCCGTCGACGAGCTGCAGCGGCTGCTCGGCATGCTGCGCGAGGACGCCCGCGGCGACGACGCGGACGGCGGGCCGCAGCCGACCATGGGCGACCTGGTCGGGCTCGTGGAGCGGATGCGGGACAACGGGCTGGACGTGCGGGTGCGGACCACCGGCGCGCCGCCGGAGCTGCCGGCAGGCGTGGAGCTGTCGGTATACCGCGTGGTGCAGGAGGCGCTCACGAACGCGCTCAAGCACGCCGGCAGCACGGCCAGGGTGGACGTCGAGCTGGAGTATGCGCCCGAGGAGCTGCGCCTGACGGTGCGCAGCCGTGCCACCGCGGGCGCCGCGCTGCGCCGCACCGGCAGCACCAACAACACGACCGCCATCGGCCGTGGCCTGATCGGCATGCAGGAGCGGGTCGGCATGCACGGCGGACGGCTGCGCACGCAGCCCCTGGCGGGCGGCGGGTTCGAGGTGCTCGCCACAATCCCGGTATGACAGCGCCACCACCGATCCGCGTGCTGCTCGTCGACGACCAGGAGGTCGTCCGGGTGGGCTTCCGGCTGATCCTGGAGTCCGAGCCGGACGTCCACGTGGTCGGCGAGGCGAGCGACGGTGGTCAGGCGATCGAGCTGGCCAGGGCGCTGTCGCCGGACGTGGTGCTGATGGACATCCGGATGCCGCGCAGGGACGGGCTCAGCGCGACCGCCGAGATCGTGTCCCAGCCGTGGGCGTCGCAGACCAGGGTGCTCGTGCTGACCACGTTCGAGGAGGACGACTACGTCTTCGAGGCGCTGCGCGCCGGCGCGTCGGGGTTCCTGCTCAAGACCACCTCGCCGGAGGACCTGGTGCGTGCGGTGCGGGTGGTGGCCGACGGCGGGGCGCTGCTCGGGCCGTCCGTGACGCGCAAGGTGATCGCCGACTACGCTCGCCGCGCGCCGCTGGCCACCCCGCCGAGCGCCGACACCCTCACCGACCGGGAGGCCGAGGTGCTGCAGCTGATCGCGACCGGGCTGTCCAACGCGCAGATCGCGGACCGGCTGGTGATCGGCGAGGCCACCGTGAAGACGCACGTGTCGCGGATCCTCACCAAGCTCGGCCTGCGCGACCGGGTGCAGGCCGTGGTGTTCGCCTACGAGTCCGGCATCGTGCAGCCCGGCCAGGCGTGAGGCTCGCGCAGGCGTCAGGCTCGCGCAGGCGTCAGGAGGAGTTCGGCGTCGAACCCGCCGGCAGCCGCACCACGCTGACGAAGAAATGGTCGATCTGCCGGATCGCCTTGATGAAGCTCTCGAAGTCGACCGGCTTGGTGACGTAGGCGTTGGCGTGCAGCTGGTAGCTGCTCAGGATGTCCTCGTCGGCGGCCGACGTGGTGAGCACGACGACCGGGATGTGGGCGAGCTTGGGGTCGCCCTTGATCTCCGCGAGCACCTCGCGGCCGTCCCGGCGCGGCAGGTTGAGGTCGAGCAGGACGAGGTCCGGCGTGGGCGCGTCCTCGTACGGCGGCTGCTTGCGCAGGTACCCGATGGCAGCCGCGCCGTCGCCGACGACGTCAAGGCGGTTGTTCACGAACTCCTCGAACGCCTCGCGCGTCATCAGCACGTCACCCGGGTCGTCCTCGACCAGCAGGACGTTGATGCTGCGCGGCTCTTGGTCGCTCACTGGACGGGCTCCTCGAGGTCGCTCACGGCGGGGGCGGCGGGAAGAGTGAACCGGATGGTCGTGCCGTCATCGCGATCGGGGTCCAGCCAGATGCGCCCACCGTGGAATTCGACGATCTTCTTGGCGAGCGCCAGCCCGATCCCGGTGCCCGGGTAGTCGTCCCGCGCATGCAGTCGCTGGAAGATCACGAACACCTTGTCCGCGTACTCCGGCTCGACGCCGATGCCGTTGTCCGTCACGCAGATCTCCCAACCGTCCTCGTGCGGCTGTGACTCAACCGTTACCTCTGGTGGGATACCCGGTCGGCGGAACTTCAACGCGTTGCCCACCAGATTCGCCAGCAGCTGGGTGAGCAGCGACGCCTCCCCGAGCACCACAGGAAGCGTGCCGACGGTGATCCGCGCGCCGGTCTCCTCGGTCGCGACCGTGAGCTGCCCGACCGCGGCCGCCACGACCGAGCTCAGCTCGACCGGGGCCATCCCGCCGGT
>Ga0299913_10003994_pt1 | contig 12265 bp, 12 predicted proteins | sample RVTome_9_FD_201360 | JGI IMG/M metagenome (GOLD analysis project Ga0299913, IMG submission 201360) | Soil microbial communities from uranium-contaminated site in the Upper Colorado River Basin, Wyoming, United States - RVT155D38 (version 2) ... | reverse complement strand
GCACGTCGACAGCCGGCAGCCCCATCGTCCCTGGCGCCCCGACGACCTCGACGCGAGCCTCGACGCGCTCGAGGAGGTGGCCCGCGAGCTCACGCCGCCGCCCGAGGCGCTCGCGCTGGGCACCGCATCGGACGAGCTCGGCACCTTCGTCGAGCACTGGTCCGACGTCCGGCTGCTGCACCCGGAGCTCGCCCGGATCGACGAGGCCGAGGAGCTCGCCTCGGCGTACGCCGACGTGGTCGCGGGCGACACGGTCGTCCACACCGACGTGCGCGACGACAACGTCCTCATAGACGGGGACGGGCGCGCCTGGTTCTGCGACTGGAACTGGCCGGTCGTCGGCGCACCCTGGCTCGACTCGCTCTTCATGCTGATCGGCCCCCGGGGCGACGGCCTCGACGTCGAGGCCGTGATCGCCACCCGGCCGCTGCTGCGCGACGTCCCGCGCGACGACGTGGACTGCGCGATCGCCCTGGTCACGGGCTACTTCCTCAAGGCGGCGGCCGATCCGGTGCCGCCCACGTCGCCGTACCTCCGGGAGCACCAGCGATGGCAGGGCGAGGTCTGCTGGGAGTGGTTGTGCGAACGCCGCGGCTGGACGTGACCGAGGCCCACTGCAATTTGGGCGCGGCCCCGGGCCGCTGTTAACCTTGCACGTCGCGCAGCCGGGCCCGTCCCGCTGCGCCCTCAGACCAGCAGCACCTTCAGCAACGTCCACCACCTACCGAAGGCTTCATCAGTGGCGAACATCAAGTCCCAGATCAAGCGGAACAAGCAGAACGAGAAGGCTCACGAGCGCAACAAGGCCGTCAAGTCCGGCCTGAAGACCGCCGTGCGCAAGTTCCGCGAGGCCGCGGACGCCGGTGACAAGGACGCCGCCGTCAAGGCCGGCCGCGCCGCGACCCGCCAGCTCGACAAGGCCGCCTCCAAGGGCGTCATCCACAAGAACCAGGCCGCCAACCGCAAGTCGGCCATCTCCAAGCGCGCCGCCTCTCTCTGAGGCTGCTGCTGCACCGCACGACCTTGCCAAGGACCCGCTCCGGCGGGTCCTTCGCCATGTCAGGGGGTCACTGGTCGCGCAGGCCGGTGACGGTGAGCACGAGCCGCTCGAGGGTGTAGGACGCGTCGCTGGCCGCGCCCTTGATGTCGGCATCGGCCTGCGCGATCGCCCGGATCGCGCGGGCGATCGACGGCTCGGACCAGGAGCGGGACTGGTCACGCACGGTCCGGACCTTCCAGGGAGGTACGCCGAGCTCGCGGGCGAGGTCGTTGTCGGTCTGCCCCCGGGGCGCGGCGAGGTAGCGCGCGACAGCGCGCGCGCTGCCGGCGAACGCGGAAGTCACCAGGACCGGTGCGGTGCCCGCGTCGAGCGCCCAGCGGAGCTCCTCGAGCGCCGACGAGCGACGCCCCCAGAACGCCGCGTCGGCCACGGCGAACGACTTCGCCTCCGCCCGCCCGCCGAAGTACTGCTTCACCTCGGTGACGCCGAGCGGCCGGTCAGGGAAGTCGGAGACGAGCTGGGTGGCGGCCGCCGCCAGCGACCGGAGGTCCTGGCCGACCGCCTGGACCAGCGCCACCGCGGCGTCCTGGTCGATCCGGCCGCCCGCGACCCGGACCTCGGAGGCCACGAACCCCGGGAACTCCGAGGACCTCAGCTCGGCCGACTTCACCTCGGTGACCGCCGCGAGCTTGCGGAGCTTCGTGAGCACGCCGCTCCCCTTCTGGCCCCCGCCGTGCACGAGCACGAGCGCGACGTCCTCGACCGGGGCGGCGGCGTAGTCGAGCAGTCCGTCGACCGACTCGTCGGGCAGGTCCTCCAGCCCGCGCACGACCACGCACCGGGTGGCCGAGAACAGCGACGGCGCCGACATCTCCCCGAGCGAGGCCACCCCGAGGTCGACGCCGCGGGTCTCGGTCTCCTCCGCCTCGGCGTCGTGGCGGCGCACCGCCTCGCGGACCTGGGCGACTGCGCGTTCGCCGAGGAACTCCTCCTTGCCGGTCACCAGGGTGACCCGGCCCAGAACGTCGGACGAGCGCGGACCGGTCATGGCCCGGACCCTATCGGGACCGGACGACACCGAGCCGACCCTCCTCGACCGTCACCGCGACGTCGGCGTCGAGGTCGGTCCGCAGCACCTCGAGGCCCGCGCCGGCGAGCGGGTCGAGGGTCTCCGGAGACGGGTGCCCGTAGTCGTTGTCGACTCCGGCCGACACCACCGCGACGTCCGCCCCGAGCCCCAGCAGCCAGTCGAGGTCCTGGAACCGGCTGCCGTGGTGGGGCACCTTGAGGACGTCGGCCGCGAGCCCGGGCCAGGCCCGCGCCAGGGCGGCCTGGCTCTCCGGCTCGACGTCGCCCGTCAGCAGCAGCCGGGCCCCGGCGACGTCGATCAGGAGGACGACGCTGGCGTCGTTGGGGTTGGCCGGGTCGAGCCCGGGTGGTGGCCACAGCACCTGGAGGGTCGCGCGGCCGACCTGTCGGGTGCCGCCGTAGCGGGCCGTGTCGGTCGTCATCAACTCACCCACCTCGCGCCCGTCGCGGACGCCGCTCACCCCGTCGACGTGGTCGGCGTGCGGGTGGGTCAGGACCAGCAGCGGCACGAACTCCACGCCGAGCCGGTCGAGGCACCGGTCGACGAGCCGCGGGTCTGGCCCGGCGTCGACCACCACCGCGCTGCCCGGTCCGGCCGGCACCACCAGTGCGTCGCCCTGCCCGACGTCGCACGCCACCAGGACCCAGCCGGGCGGCGGCCAGCCCGGGGTCGGAGGTCGTACGAGGACGGCCACGACGAGCACCGCGCAGCACGTCAGGCTTCCGACCGGCCCGCGCAGCAGCCTGGGCAGCCCGAGGGCGAGCGCGGCCGCGATCACGGTCAGGCCCGCCAGGGCGACGGCACCGGTGCCCCACCCGACGGCCGCGGTGGGCAGCGACGCACCCCGGTCCGCCACGAGCGCCAGCCAGGCCACGCACCCACCGGCCAGCGTCCCGAACGCCCGACCGGCCAGCTCCGAGACCAGTCCCGCCACCCCGCCCGCGAGACCGAGCACGGTCGCCGGACCGATCACGGGGGCGACGAGCAGGTTGGCGCCGACCGCCACCAGGCTGACCTGACCGGAGATGGCGGCCACCAGCGGCGTGCACGCGAGCTGGGCGGCGGTCGGCACGGCGATCGCCTCGGCCAGCCACCGCGGGAGCCACCGGCGGAGAGCGTCGCGCAGGCCCGGCGCGAGCAGCAGGATCCCGGCCGTCGCGACGACCGAGAGCGCGAACCCCGCCGACAAGGCCAGCCTCGGGTCGAGGAGCAGCAGCCCCACGACGGCGACACCGAGCGCCCGCGGCCCCCGATGTCGGCCGTCAACCCCGAGCCCGACCAGCGCGACCGTGCCCATCGCGGCGGCCCGGACGACGCTCGGCTCGGTGCGCGCGACGAGCACGAAGCCGACGATGCCCACAGCGGCGACGACGTAGTGGCCCCGCCCCCGGACACCGCACCAGCGCCCGGCCAGCAGGAGGAAGCCGACGACCAGCGTCAGGTTCGTGCCGGACACCGCGAGCAGGTGGGTCAGCCCGGTCGTGCGGAAGTCGGCGGTGAGCTCTTCGCCGACCGTGGCGTCGTCGCCGACGACGAGAGCCGGAACCAGCGCACGTGGCGCGTCCGGCAGGTGGGCCACCGAGTCGCGCAGCGACGACCGGACGCCGGCCGCCGCCCGCCACCAGATCCCAGGTGGCGCGACGACCTCCGGGTCGCCCGACGCCGAGACGACCGCGGCGAGTGACCCGGAGTCGGCACCCGGTCGCGGTGGCGCCAGCCGGCCGGTGAGGCGCACCGTCGCCCCGAGCGGTACGTCGGCCCAGCCCGGCCCGGCCAGCACGAGCACCCCCGCCCGGACGTCGTACGTCGTGCCGCGACCCGTCACCGCTCGGACCGTCCCGCGCAGCATCACCCCGTCGCCGAACCCTCCGGCCACCGGCCGCGGGTCGGAGGTGACCTCCAGGCTCGCCTCCACCGCGGCGTGCTCGGCGGCCAGCCGGGTGACCGGGTCGGTGGCGACGCGCTGGTCGCGCAGCAGCGTCGCTCCGGCCACGGCGGCAAGCACGAGCGCCAGCGCGACCACCAGCCGGCTCCCCCGGCGCACGCTCCACGTGCCCGCGACCACGAGCGTGACCAGCACGGTCGAGGCGGCCGCCGCAGGCGGCAACAGCGCGGCCACGAGGGCACCGGCCCAGGCTGCCAGCCCGAGGGCCGGCATCCGCAGGTCGGGCCGGGAGGGAGCCGGCGAGGTCGTCACACGGTCACGAACGGCGCGATCGACGCGAGCGTCGCGTCTCCGATCCCGTCGACCTCCAGCAGCTCCGACACGGCGGTGAAGCCACCGTTCTGGTCACGCCACGCGAGGATCGCCGACGCGGTGACGGGCCCGACCTCCGGCAGCGCCTCGAGCTCGACCGTGGTCGCGGTGTTGAGGTCCACCAGCGGCGCGCCCGGCGTGGCACCTCCGACCGGCGCCACCGGCGGCGCCGTGACCGCGGCCGGCAGGCCGACCACGATCTGCTCGCCGTCGACGAGCACCCGCGCGAGGTTGAGCGCCGTCAGGTCGACCCCTGGCCGGGCCCCGCCTGCCGCCCGCAGCGCGTCGATGACCCGCGACCCCGGATCGAGCACCGCGATCCCCGGCCGGCGTACCTTGCCCACCACGTCGACCGTGACGCTCTCGTCGGCCACCGGCGCCGCCGCGGTCGCCGGCTGCGATCCGGGTGACACGAGCGCGGGCGCCGGGCCGGGCTCCACAGGGGCCACGACGCTGGGCTCGGCACGGACGACCCACCAGGCCGTGACGGCGAGCCCCGCGGCGACCAGCACCGCCACGACGGCGAGCGCCCCGGGTCCCAGACCCACCTGGCCGCGCAGTGGCTCGGGCAGGAGCCGGGCGAGCCGGCCGGGCCGCCGTGACGCGTGCCGCCCCGGCTCGGGCAGGGGCACCGGCACCGGCTCGACCAGCAGCTCCTCCGGCTCGCCCCGGGGCGCGGCCACGCGGGTGTGCGTCGGCGGCATCCCGTAGCCCGTCATCTCGTGCTCCAGCAGCTGCAGCCGTCGCGCCAGGGCGGCCTCGTGGTCGGCACGGCTGGGGCGGGTCATGACGGCGACGCTACGAAGCGGCGGTGACCCTCGGCAGTGGGTCGAGCGGTGGTGGTGGAGAGCGCCGCCCGCGGCGGCTCTGTGGAGAGTGACCGGTCCCGTCAGCCGTCGCGAGGCGCGACGCACACGGCCAGCATGCCCGGGCCGACGTGGGCGCCGAGCACCGCGCCGACCTCGCCGCAGTGGATCTCGCGACCCTCCAGCCCGTGGGCCAGCCGCGTGGCGAGCCGGTCGGCGAGCTGGCCCGCCCGGTCGCCCGCCGCGAGGTGGGCGACCCCGACGTCGACCGGCCGGTCACCGGCCGCCGCGACCGCGAGCTCCTCGAGCCGCGACAGCGCCCGGTTCGACGTCCGCACCTTCTCGAGCGTGGCCACCCGTCCCTCGTCGATGGTCAGCAGCGGCTTCACGGCCAGGGCCCCACCGAGCAGCGCTGCGGCCGCGCCGATCCGGCCACCCCGGCGTAGGTACTCCAGGGTGTCGACGTAGAACAGGGACGTCGTGGCGTCGGCCCGGGCTCGCGCGGCGGCGGCGGCCTCCTCGGCCGAGCCACCGGCGTCGAGCACGTCGGCGGCCGTGAGCGCCGCGAAGCCGGCCGCGATCCCGACCTGGCGGGTGTCGACCGGGTACACCGGGACCGGCGCGTCCCGGGCGGCCAGCTGCGCCGACTCGAACGTGCCGCTCATCTCGCCCGACAGGTGCACCGACACGATCGCGGTCGCCCCGGCCGCCGCCGCCTGCTCGTACACCTCGCGCACCGCCTCCGGCGCCGGCCGCGACGTCGACACCGGCCGGAACTCCCGCAACGCCTCCGCCACCAGCACCGGCGTCGCCCCGTCGGCACCCTCGTCGTACGACGTCGCGCCGATCACCACCTGGAGCGGCACCACGATGATCCCGCGTGCCAGCGTCACCTCGACCGGCAGCGAGGCCGTCGAGTCGGTGACGATCACGGTCCCGGACATGGGTCCGCAGGCTACCCGGCGCGGACGGGCGGCACCGGATGACCCGCACCGTGCTGGGTCTGGGCCGGGCCGGCTGTAACGCTCAGACGACGATGTTGACCAGCTTCGGGGCGCGCACGATCACCGTGCGGACCGTCGCGCCGTCGATCGCCCGCTGCACGGCGGGATCGGCCAGGGCCGCGGCCTCCAGGTCGGCCTCGGAGACGTCGGGAGCGACCACCAGCCGCGCCTTCACCTTCCCCTTGACCTGGACGACGCACGTCACGGACTCCTCGACCAGCAGCGCCTCGTCGACGGCCGGCCAGCCCGCGTTGGCGACGGTCGGCTCGTGGCCGAGCCGCTCCCACATCTCCTCGGAGACGTACGGCGCCACCAGGCTCAGCAGCACCGCGACCGCCTCCGCGGCCTCCCGGACGGCCGGGTCGGCTCCGCCCGCGCCGGAGTCGATCACCTTGCGGGTGGCGTTCACCAGCTCCATCACCCGGGCGATCATCACGTTGAACCGCAGGCCCTCGACCAGCTGCTCGGCCTCGTGCACGGTCTTGTGGGTCACCGTGCGCAGCGCGATGTCGCCGGTCGTCGGGTCGGCGCCGGGCTCGCTCGTCACGTCGCCGGCCAGCCGCCACGCGCGCTGCAGGAAGCGCACGGAGCCCGCCGGGGACATGTCGGCCCAGTCGATGTCGTCCTCGGGAGGACCCGCGAACACCAGGGTCAGTCGGACCGCGTCCACGCCGTACGCACGAAGTTGATCCCCCAGACTGACGCCGTTGCCGCGCGACTTGCTCATCTTCTTGCCCTGGTTGATGACCTGGCCCTGGTTCAGCTGCGCCGAGAACGGCTCACGGAACTCCAGCAGCCCCATGTCGGCCAGCACCTTCGTGAAGAACCGCGCGTACAGCAGGTGCAGCACGGCGTGCTCGACGCCACCGACGTAGATGTCGCACGGCCCCCACGCGTTGACCAACGCCGGGTCGAACGCCTGGGTGTCGTCGTGGGGTGAGCAGTAGCGGAACATGTACCAGCTCGAGTCGACGAAGGTGTCCATGGTGTCGGAGTCGCGCAAGGCCTTGCCACCACACCGCGGGCAGTCGACGTTGACCCACTCCTCGGCCGCGGCCAGCGGCGAGACGCCCTTCGGCTTCAGGTCGGCGCCGCGCAGCTCCGGCAGCTCCACCGGCAGCTGGTCCTCGGGAACCGGGACCTCGCCGCACGCCTCACAGTGGATGATCGGGATCGGCACGCCCCAGTAGCGCTGCCGGCTCAGCAGCCAGTCGCGCAGCCGGAAGTTGACGCTCCCGCGGCCCAGCCCCTGCTTCTCCAGGAACTCGATGGTCGTGCGCTTCGCGTCGTCGACGGTCAGCCCGGTCAGGTCGATCTCGTCGTTTGCGGAGTTGATCGCCGGGCCCTCGCCGACGTACGCCTCGCCGTCCCAGTCCTCCGGGGGCTGGACGGTGCGGACGACGGGCAGGTCGAACACCGCGGCGAAGTCCCAGTCGCGCTGGTCCTGGCCGGGGACGGCCATGATCGCGCCGGTGCCGTAGTCGGCCAGCACGTAGTCGGCGGCGTACACGGGGATCCGGGCCCCGGTCAGCGGGTTCACGGCCAGCACACCCAGGTCGACGCCGGTCTTCGGCCGGTCGGTGCTCTGGCGCTCGATCTCGGACGTCTTGCGGACCTCGTCGCGGTAGGCCTCGAACGCCGCCCGCTGCCTGTCGGTCACCAGCTCGGCGGCCAGCGGCGCGTCGGCCGCCACCACCATGAACGTAGCGCCGAACAGCGTGTCCGGGCGGGTCGTGTAGACGGTCAGCGGCTCGTCGCGGCCGTCCACGACGAAGTCGACGTGGGCACCCTCGGACCGGCCGATCCAGTTGCGCTGGGCCGTGATGACGCGCTCGGGCCACGTCGGCGCCAGCACGTCCAGATCGTCCAGCAGCTCCTGGGCGTAGTCGGTGATCTTGAAGTACCACTGGGTCAGCTCGCGCTTGGTGACCTCGGCACCGCAGCGCTCGCAGTGGCCGTCGACGACCTGCTCGTTGGCCAGCACCGTCTGGTCCTGCGGGCACCAGTTGACCGGGCTGTTCTTGCGGTAGGCCAGCCCCTGCTCGCGGAACTTCAGGAACAGCCACTGCGTCCAGCGGTAGTACGACGGGTCGCTGGTGTTGAACCGCCGGGTCCAGTCGAAGCTGATGCCGTAGTGCTTGAACGACTCGTACTGGGTGTCGATGTTCGCGTAGGTGTAGGTCTCCGGGTGCTCGTCGTTCCTGATCGCGGCGTTCTCGGCCGGCAGCCCGAAGGAGTCCCACCCCATGGGGTTCAGCACCTCGTAGCCCCGCTGCCGCCAGTAGCGCGCGACCACGTCGTGCAGCGCCGTCACCTCGGCGTGGCCCATGTGCAGGTCGCCGCTCGGGTAGGGGAACATCGTCAACGCGTAGCGCTTCTCGCGGGCACCGCTCAGCACCACCTGGTCGTCGGCCACGTAGGGCTGCAGGTCGTCCCAGACCCGCTGCCACTTCGTCTCGACCGCGTGCACGTCGTACGACGTGTGGTCGCCGGTCTCCTGCTCGGTCTGCTCGCTCATCCGTCTCTCTCGTCCTCGGGTCGCACTGCTCGGTGGGGTGGGCACAGCTCCACCCGGCAAAGAAAAGGCCCCTCAGGCACGAGGGGCAGCCGCGTCGGGTGTGGAGAGCCGGCGCGGCTAGGTAAGGAGCAGGGACCTGCGCATGCGCTCATGGTACCGAACCACCGGGTCGGCGCGAACCCGCACGCGCATCAGTCGGGTCGCACCCACGTGCTGGCGCGGTCGATGGCTCCGACCGCGATCGAGTACTCCTCGTAGTACTCCTCGATCCCGGCCCGCTGCGCGGCGCGGTGGTCGGGGTGCCGGGCCCACGCCTCGTGGCTGGCGCGGTCGGCGAACCGCACCAGGGTCACCCGCTCGCCGTCCTCGGCCACGAACACCTTGTGCTCGACGTACCCGGGCATCTCGCGGGCCAGCGCACTGATCCGGGCCGCGTGCTCCGGGTATGCCGTGGCGTCGGCCCGGAGCCGCGAGCGGAAGACCGTCATCACCTGGCCGGGCACCGGCCCCGCGGGAGTCGCCACCGGCCCAGTATCCCGCACGGCGCTAGGGTCCGAGCGTGCCCGACCTGAGCCGCTACGACGGCGTGCTGGCGCTGCTGCGCGAGCACGCCCGCGCCACGTCCGCCGTCCGCCTGCTGATCGTCGGAGGCTCCGCTGCGACCGGCCGCTACGACGACCACTCCGACCTCGACATCGAGCTCTGGTGCGACGGCCCGCCCGACCAGACGTACGACGAGCTGCAGGCGCTGCTCGTCGGCTCGTTCGACGTCGACCACGTGTGGGAGGTGCTGCGGGAGCGCTGGCCGGACGGCACGCGTCAGCTGTTCGCACACCTCCGGCCCGAGCCCGGCGACCTGTCCCGGCCCACCCGCATCCTCGACCTCGCGGTCCACCCGATGCCCGAGTCGGGCGCGGTCACGATCGACCCGCGGCGCCACGGCACCCCGATCGCGCTGCACGACCCCGACGGCCTGCTCCGGCTGGCCCACGAGGACGAGGCACCCCACGCCGCCGCCCGCGCCACCACCCTCGCCGACATCGCCGGCCGCCGCGGCACCGCGGAGTGGCTGGTCCGCCGCGCCCTCGCCCGGGGCGAGCTCGCCGAGGCGCACGCGTTCTACTTCCGGTTCGCCTTCACGCCGCTCGTGGAGCTGTTGCGGATCGAGCACTGCCCGGCCCGCCACGACTTCGGCCTGCGCTACCTCGGCGACGACCTCCCCGAGGGGTACGCCCAGCGGCTGCACGAGCTGCTGCCCGGTCCCGACCTCGGCGACCGGGCCACCCGGGTCTTCGCGTGGACCGACGAGCTGCTGGCCCGGCTAGGGTCGACGCCATGACCGTCCTCGACCTCTTCCGGCTCGACGGCAAGGTGGCGATCGTGACCGGCGCGAGCAGCGGCCTGGGCGTCGCGTTCGCGCAGGCGCTGGCCGAGGCCGGCGCCGACGTCGTGCTCGGCGCCCGGCGGGTCGACCGGCTCGAGGAGACCGCCGGGCTGGTGCGCGCCGCCGGCCGACAGGTCCTGACGGTCGCCACCGACGTCGCGGACCCCGAGCAGTGCCAGGCGCTGGTCGACGCCGCGATGGCGCACTTCGGCCGGGTCGACGTCCTGGTCAACAACGCGGGCATCGGGACGGCCGTGCCCGCCACCCGCGAGACGCCGGAGCAGTTCCGCTCGGTGATCGACGTCAACCTCAACGGCGCCTACTGGATGGCGCAGGCCTGCGGCCGGGTGATGCAGCCCGGGTCGAGCATCATCAACATCAGCTCCGTCCTCGGTCTCACCACCAGCGGCCTCCCCCAGGCGGCGTACTCCGCGTCGAAGGCAGGACTGATCGGCCTCACCCGTGACCTGGCCCAGCAGTGGACCGGGCGGAAGGGGATCCGGGTCAACGCCCTGGCCCCGGGCTTCTTCGAGTCGGAGATGACCGACCAGTACCCGCCCGGTTACCTCGAGTCGCAGGAGCCCCGCATCCCGATGGGCCGCAAGGGAGACCCGCGCGAGCTCGCGGCCACGGCGGTGTGGCTGGCCTCGGGAGCGGCGGGCTACGTGACCGGGCAGACCGTGCCGGTCGACGGTGGCATGACGATCACCTGACGGCCGCGTGTCGGCGCAGCCACCAGAGCCCGACGAAGGGCAGCACCAGCGGGATGAACAGGTACCCGATCCCGTAGTCCGACCACACGGTCTGGTCGGGGAACCACGCGGGTCGCACCAGCGAGAGCGTGCCCACCGCGAGCACCCCGACCGCCTCGATCCCGAGTGCGACGAGCGCGACCCGGTGAGCCCCCTCCGACGTACGACGGAAGGCGAGCGTGGCCACGAGGTAGATCACGGCCGCGACGAGGGACAGGGAGTACGCGAGCGGCGCCTCGTCGAACCGGGTCGTGATCTGTACCAGCGACCGCGCCCCGGCGGCGACCGCGAAGACGGCGTAGCACGCGACGAGCACCTGACGACCGGTCGAAGCGTTCACCGCGTCTGCACCAGTCGGACGACGCACACGGCGACCGCCAGCAGTCCGATCGCCACCACCCACAGCGAGGCGGGCTCCACCTCGAGCTGCTCGGGCGGGACGTCGGGATCGTCGGGCTGTCGCAGGATGAGCAGCGGCAGCAGCCCGACGGTGGCCACGGCGTACCCGACGTGCGTGAGCATGCTGTCGGGGCGGTCCGCTGGGTCCGCGGCGAGCACGAGCACCAGGTCGACCACGGTCACGACCACCAGCACTGCCTCGGCGACCAGCGCCGCCATCCGCACCGGGCGGTCGAGCGCGGGCACGCGGGTGGCCACGCCGGCTGCCACCGCCACCCCGGCCAGCGCGGCGGCGAGGGTCCAGGCCAGAGCGGTCACGACCAGGAGGCTACGACGGCTCGTCGAAGAGGAACGAACCCAGGCCGCGGCGGACGCCGCGGACGCTCGCGACCTTCCGGATCGCGAGGAGGGTGCCGGCCACGTAGGGCTCGGCGGTCAGCCCCGGGTCGTGGCGCACCACGAGCCGCTCGCCGCGGGCACCGAACGCGACCTCCGTCGTGACCAGACCGTGGGGGTGGCCGTCGCGGCTCACGTGCCGTTGGCCCCGCTCCTGGAGAGCTGCAGGTGTCCAGGAGCAGCACTAGCGGCACGTGAGCCGATCGCGCGACGAGGCCGTACTCCTCGGCCAAGCGCCAGGCCCAGGCCCGCGAGACCCGGCGGGCGATCCTGGCCGCGGCCCTGGAGCGCTTCGTCGCCACCGGCTACGCCGCCACCACGATGCAGGCCATCGCCGACGACGCCGGCGTGGCCATCCAGACCGTGTACGCCGGCTTCGGAACCAAGCGTGACCTGCTCCGGCAGCTGATCGAGCGCACGATCACCGGCGACGAGGAGATGATCGCGTCCGCCAGGATGCTCGCCGGCCCGGACGGGCTCCGGGTGAGCGAGCCAGAGGCGGCGGCGACCCTCTACGTGCTCTACAGCCCCGCGGTGGCCGACATGCTGATGGGCGACCACGGCTGGTCACCGAAGCGCTACGAGCGGTGGTTGGCCCGGATATCCTCGAGACCGTCATCCGCTGACACGGGACGAGAGAGGCCGCTCGGCGGGCGGCC
>Ga0299913_10003993_pt1 | contig 12269 bp, 11 predicted proteins | sample RVTome_9_FD_201360 | JGI IMG/M metagenome (GOLD analysis project Ga0299913, IMG submission 201360) | Soil microbial communities from uranium-contaminated site in the Upper Colorado River Basin, Wyoming, United States - RVT155D38 (version 2) ... | reverse complement strand
CTCGCGATGCACCCCGAGCAACTCGCGATCGACCATCTCTATGTAGCGACCGATCCCGTGGACCTCGTGTACGACGAGGTCGCCGGCGGTCAGATCCAGTGGGCCCGATGTCTCTCGCCGCTTGGCCTGGATCCGCCTGCGAGCGGCGCCCGAGCGGCGGCCGGTGAGATCCGACTCCGCGACGAGCGCCAGCCGCGCCCAGGGCAAGACGAATCCTCGGGCGAGATCCGCAACGACGATCGACCCACCGGGCGGGGACTCCGCGGAGGGCGCGACGTCCGAGACGGTGAAGGACGCGGCCGCCGTCCGGAGGTTCTTGCGGATCCGCTCGGCCGTCTCAGGAAGGGAGGCCGCTATGACCCCGCGGTATCCCTCGGCGATCAACCGGTTGAGGCGTTCGATCAACAACTCGGGCTTGCCCGCGGTGGCGGTCCACGTCTCGGCGTGGAGGCTCTCGGAGCTGGGATCCGTGAAGCTCGAGATCAACAACCGGGTCTCGAGCGGTTCGAGTGCTTCATCGAGCGGGGCGAAGTGGCGCTCGGTCACGCCCGAGAGCTGGGTCCACTCCTCCACCTGCTCGAGGACCTCATCGGCACGATCGCGCACTCGCTTGGGTTCGAGGATCGCGACCGGCGCGTCGGCCGGCAGGAACGCGGACAGCGGCCGCAACCCTCCGGTCACAAGTGGCAGCAGCCGCTCGGCTCCGGCCTCTACCACTCCCTCGGCCAACTGCGCCAAGGCCGGATCGTCGTTGGTCAGAGCAAGCTCTGCCGCGCGCTCCCGTGTTTCGTCGTCGGCACGAAGCTCGCGGCAGGGAGCTACATCGACCGACTCGACCGGATCGAGCGATCTCTGCGAGGCAAGGGCGAACTGCCTCAGCGACGTGATCTCGTCCCCCCACAGCTCGGCGCGGACGGGCCGCTCCGCGGCGGGGGGGAAGACGTCCACGATGCCGCCCCTGACGGCCACCTCGCCGCGTCGCTCGACCATGTAGTTGCGCTCGTAACCCATCTCGACCAGCCGCCCGAGCAGCTCGTCGAGGTCGAAGCTGACGCCCTCCGCCAGGTGCACGCTCGAGATGGCACCACTGGGTGGCGCCACCATCTGTGTCACTCCCTGTGAGGTGGTCACGATCACGAAGTTGTCCCCACCATCAAGCCGGGAGAGCACGTGGAGCCGCCGCCCCATCGTCTCGACCGACGGTGACAGGGGCTCGCCGGGGAGCACCTCCCATCCGGGGAAGACCTCGGCGCCGGGGCGTCCGAGGAAAGCATGCACGTCTCGGGCCAGATGCTCGGCTTCCTCCTGGCGGGCCGTGATCGCCAGAACCGGGCGTTCGAGGTGGCGGACGAGGGCCGCGAGCATGAAGGGGCGGACTGCTTCCGGCATCGAGACCGACGAGCGCGCGCGCAGAAGCGCCTGCAGGCGCTCGTCGGGCAGCAGGTCGAGTAGCGGTGCTAGCGATGCCACTTCCCCGCCAGTTTAGGTGGCGCTCCCTCGTGCCGAAATGGCATATGACCCGATTGGGCTATATCGCCGGAACCGGCTGCCTCTTAGCCTGCAACCCGGCGACGAACTCTCGAAAAGGTGGCTTGTCTTGCGTGCGGTGCGGATCATCCTGATCGCGTCGGCCTTGTTCATCGCGGCCGTGGGGTTCGCCGCGAGCGGGGCCGCCGCCTCCCGCTCCACCACCGGTGCCACGAGTGCGTACTCGGTGAAGCGCGTCGCCGACCCACAGAGCTCGCTCGAGTACTGGACCCACCGGCGGATGGCCGCGGCCGAGCCGATGACGATGCGCTCGGTTGGGGCCGAGGAGATCGCAGACCTCGGCGAGGAGCCCGAAGCCGGAGAGCCCTACCTGGTCGAGGCCTCGGCCCCCGTGACCGCCCAGGCCGTCTGTACCCCCGGATCCGGGATCACCGAACTTCGGGAGCCGCTTCCGTTCCAGCGGTTCGAGATTCCGGATACCGCTGCCGAACCGTGCCGGACCCACGGCATGATCTTCGGCCGGGCGTTCGGTCAGCGCTATTCGTGCTCCGGGACCGTCGTCAACAGCGACAACAGAAGCATGGTGTGGACCGCAGGCCACTGCGTGCACGGGCTCGACGCGCAAGGACAGGGCGAGTTCTTCGAGGACCTCATCTTCGTCCCCGGATACGAGAACGGGGTCGAGCCGTTCGGAAGCTGGGCGGCACAAGAGCTGCTGGCACCCACTCGGTGGAGGAACCGAGAGGACCTCCGCTACGACTTCGCCGCGATCGTCCTCGCGCCGAACACCTCCGGTCTCATTGCCGATGTGGTGGGCAGCCGGGGCATCGCGTTCAATCAACAGCCGAACGAGTCCTTCCAGTCGTTCGGTTACCCGGCCCTGCCCAACCCACCGTTCGACGGCGAGCTGCTTCAGAGCTGCACCTCGGGCGGCAGCGGCCGGATCCTGGACGGCGTGATCGCGATGGGCTGTGACATGCAGGAGGGATCCAGCGGCGGCGGCTGGCTGATCAGGGATGAATACGTCTCTTCGATCCAGAGCTTCGGCGCCCCCATCCTCTTTCCTCGCGTGGCGTTCGGGCCCTACCTCGGAGATGCGGCGAAGACCCTCTACGACTTCGCTCGCGACGGCACCACCGTCTTCCCGCAACCGACCCCCACCGTCACGCCCGACCCCGTCCCTACCAAACACACGATGAAGCTGACCCTCCGCCTCCGCAGACATCTCGTCGCGAGGGGCCGGCTGACCGCCGCGAGCGGTCACGTTGGATGCACGCAGGTCGCACCGCTGGACATCTATCGCCTTACCACAAGAGGCTCGCAGCCCATCGGCAAGATCCGCTACACGGATGCCGACGGCCGATTCAGGGTCAAGCTCCGCGACCGCCTCGGCCGGTACTTCGTCTACTCGCCCCCCGGTACGTACGATCTGAGCAACAAGTGCACCGACGCGATCTCGGTCCTGAGACGACACCGCCACTAGTTCTCGAAAAGCTCAGAGGGTCAAGCGCGCGTGTTGAACTCGTTCATCGCGCGCTCGGCCCCCTCGGAGATCACACGCTCGACCGCGTCGGCCGCGCGCTCGGTGATGTCGGGAAGCTCTCTGCGCTCGGCCCCCGAAAAGTCCTGCAACACGTAATCCGCCGCATCGAGGCGGCCGGTGGGACGCGAGATGCCGATGCGAACGCGGGGGAACTCCTTCGTAGATAGGTGATTGCCCACGGACCTAAGGCCGTTGTGCCCTGCCGTGCCTCCACCTACCTTCACGCGCACCTCCCCGAAGGGGATGTCCAGCTCGTCGTGCACCACGGCTATCCGTTCCGGAGGCGTCTTGAAGAAACGCGCCAGCTGGCCCAGCGGTCTGCCCGTCTCGTTCATGTAACTCGTCGAACGCGCCATCACTACCGGGCTGCCCTCGAGGTTCACCTCCGCGATCAGCATGCCGCTCTTGTGGCTCTTGAGCTTGCTCGAAGTGCGGTCCAGCAACACCGCGAGGGTCATCACCCCAACGTTGTGACGCGTGCGCGCGTATCGCTCGCCGGGGTTGCCCAACCCGAGCACGATCCAACGTTCGCTCTCGTCGGGAGACGAGCGCCTGAACAACGGCATCTACTGTGACCCGATGGCTAGGAAGGTTCCTTCTCCGCTCCCGGATCGGGTTGCTCGCTGGGCTCGCCCGAGGCATCCGCCTCTTCCTCGGTAGCTCCTTCGACACCTTCGACACCTTCGACACCTTCGACACCTTCGACCGTCGGCTCCTCGCCGACCGCGCCGGCTTCCGCCTCCATCGCCGCCAGCTCCTCTTCGGAGACCGGAGCGGCAACCGATGCGACGACCGCGTCGAGGCTCTGGAGGAACTCGAACTTACCCGTGCTCGACAGGTCGGAGATCCGCAGTGAGTCCCCGATGTTCAGAGCCGATATGTCGGCATCGATCGACTCGGGCACCTCGGTCGGCAGACACTTCACCGCGACCATGTGCAGCGGATGCTCGAGGACACCGCCCTCGCGGAGCCCGGGAGACTGGTCGCCGCCGACGAGATGCACGGGGACCTCAGCCTCTACCTCGACCGTGAGGTCGACCTTGACGAAGTCGGCGTGCAGAAGTGTGCCGCGGACCGGATCGCGCTGTAGCTGCCGTGGGAGAGTCGTGATCGTCTCGCCGTCGATGTCGAGACCGAGCAACACGTTCATACCGGCGTCGGTCTGAAGAGCCTGGATGAACTTCCGACGATCGACCTCGATCGAGACGGGGTCCATTCCCCGTCCGTAGACGATCCCGGGGACCTTGCCGGCGGCGCGGGCCCGGCGGGCTACTCCCTTCCCGCTCTCCTCACGCTTCGTTACCTCTAGCTTCACCTCAGCCATCGGGACTCCTCTCCCTACCTCTGTGCAGGTGTGTTGATCCGGTTGTGCCCGCGCCCGACCATCCGGTCGAGTAAGGGGAAACGAGCATTATAGAACGATGGTCGACCTCGCCCCCTTGGCGCCTCGGAGCTTCTGTTACGTAACGACTACCGGCCGCCGCAGCGGCAACCCCCACGAGATCGAGATCTGGTTCGGCTGGAGCGATGGAGCCACCATCTACCTGATGGCCGGCGGTGGTCACACCGCCGACTGGGTCCGAAACATGAAGGTCAACCCGTCCGTGTCAGTCCGCATCGCGGACCAGAGCTTCACGGGGATAGCCCGGATCGTCACCGAGGAGACCGAAGACGCCCTGGCCCGCCGCCTCCTAGCCGCGAAATACCAGGGCTGGAAAGAGGGGGCCGAGATGAGCGGCTGGGCTCGCACCGCTCTGCCGACAGCGATCGACCTGGCTTAGAGACAAATCCAAACCCAAAACCGGCGGCAACGGGTGAGTTGGCAGCCCGAGCGGCCTGGCAGACCGCTACGACCGTTCTTTGTCGCGTTGTGTGGACTCAGTGCATAGAACTCGACAAAGAACGCCGCGCCGCGGGTGCGTCGAGCGCTTAGGGCTGGTTCTCTCCGTGGAAGAGCTCGGAGACGGATTCCTCTTCGAAGACGGCTTTGATCGTCTGCGCGATCGTCGGAGCGATGGAGAGGATGACCAGCTTGTCGATCGCCTTCTCACTGGGGAGCGGAAGGGTATTGGTGGTCACGACCTGGTGGATGGGCGAATTCTTGATGCGGTCGGTCGCGGGATCCGATAGGACGGTGTGCGTGGCGGCCGCGTAGACCTCCGACGCCCCCGCGCTCATCAGCGCTTCGGAGCCGTTCACCAGTGTTCCGGCGGTATCGATCATGTCGTCGACGATGACGCAGACCTTGTCCTCTACTTCTCCGACGACCGCCAGGGTCTTGCTTTGGTTGCGCGCGTCACTCTGGCGTCTCTTGTGAAGGAAAGCCACGCTTCCGTGCAGACCGTGGAACTCGTTCATGTGCTGGACCCACTTCTCGGCCAGGCGCACGCGACCCGCGTCCGGCGACACGATGACGAAGTCGTCCTCGAGCATCCGCGCGAAGTAGTCGGCGAGCAGTGGCAGCGCGGTGAGATGGTCGAACGGAACGTTGAAGAAACCCTGGATCTGACCGGTATGCAGGTCGACCGACAACACTCGGTCGGCGCCGGCCGCCTCGTAGAAATCGGCGATCATCTTGGCGGCGATCGGCTCCCGGGAACGGGTCTTCTTGTCCTGCCGGGCATATGGGTAGAACGGCGACACCGCCGTGATGCGCTTCGCAGATGCGCGCTTCAGCGCATCGATCATGTGGAGCTGCTGCATCAGATGGAAGTCCACGGGGGCGCAATGGCTTTGGATCACGAAGGCATCGCAGCCACGGACGGAGTCGTTGAAGCGGACGTACTGTTCGGAGTTGGCGAACTCCTCGATCTCGACGGACGACAGCTTCATCCCGAGGTGCGAGCAGACCTCCCGGGCCAGCCCGGGATTCGCGGTGCCTGAAAAGATCATCAGCCGCTTATGCGTCGGTAGCTGCATCTATCTCTATTCTCCCTGTTCCGAGGCGTTTTTGTCAGCTTCTGGGGCTCTTTTCATCTTGTCGCCTTTACCCTCTATGACCCTGGCGGGCACCCCGACGGCTAGAGCATCGTCCGGCACCTTGCCTCGGACAACGGCCCCGGCGCCGGTCGCGGCTCGTTTGCCGACATGAACGGGGGCAACCAGCATCGTGTCCGAGCCGATGTAGGCATCGTCATCGATCACGCTGGGGTGTTTCTCCTCACCGTCCCAATTACAGGTGATCGTCCCGGCCCCGATGTTGACGCCACGGCCGATGTCGGCATCGCCCAGGTAGGAGAGGTGATGGGCCGCGCTGTCCTCGCCGATCACCGCGTTCTTCGTCTCCACGAAGGTTCCCAACTCGGCCCCCTTGCCCAGGCGAGTTCCGGGTCGAAGAGATGCGAAGGGGCCGACCGAGGTATCCGGACCGAGCACCGAACCGCGCACGACCGCGAAACTGACCTTGGCACCCGGACCGATCTGACTATCTACGACCCGCACCTGGGGGCCGACCTCGGCTCCGCTCGCAACGGTCGTCTCGCCCTCGAGGAAAGTGAAAGGAAGGATCGTGGCATCGCGCTCTACCTTCACCGAGGAATCTATATAGGTAACGGACGGGTCGATGATCGTCACACCCTCTTCCATGAACCGCTCGCATGCCCTCTGCCGCAAGAGCGCGCTGACCCCGGCAAGTTGAGCGCGCGAGTTGACGCCGGCGATCTCGATCTCGTCGGTGACGACCGCCGACACGATCTTGCCGGTGGAACGCAGCAGGGCTATGACATCGGTGAGGTAGTACTCCCCTTGGGTGTTCTCGCGATCGACTTTCGACAACATCTCCGCGAGACCCGCGAGCTCGAAGATGTAAGTCCCGGCATTGATCTCGTTCAGGTCGCGCTCCGCCGACGAGGCATCTCGCTGTTCCACGATCTTCTCGACACTTCCGTCGGACCCGCGCACAACGCGGCCGTACCCGGCAGGTTCGCTCGCCCGAGCGGTCAGCACCGTGGCCGAAGCCCCCGATCGGAGATGCACGTCCCAGAGCTCCTCGAGCGTTTCCGTCGTCAGGAGAGGCGTGTCGCCCGCCGTCACCAGCACCTGACCGGTCTCGGCATCGATCGTCTCGAGCGCGACACGAAGCGCGTCGCCGGTTCCCCTGGGAGGGTCTTGCACCACGAAGTTCACGTCTCTAGCGAGATCGCTCAAGGCTAGTTGGATCTCGTCTTTGCGTTTGGAGGCAACGACCACACGCCGGTCGAGCTCGATCGGAGCAAGCGCGGCCAGCACATGGGCGACCAAGGGCCGACCGGCGGCCCGATGCAGAACCTTAGGCAGCGCCGACTTCAGCCGCTTGCCCTCTCCGGCGGCGAGGATGACGGCGGTCCTAGAGGAACGCTTTCCCATCGGTCTCCTAGCTCACAGCCATCGCTGCCCCGCCTGGATTCGAACCAGAACTTAGGGATCCAAAATCCCTCGGGCTGCCAATTACCCCACGGGGCACCGTCACATCCGGCGAGTGGCCGCTCGTGGGCGGTGCCGGTGCCCTCCGCATACTAAAGAACCCGCTCCACCCTGCCCAGGCGGGCCGATCCGGGCGACTCATAGGAACGTGACGCAGGACGGCGTCGAGCACACCACCGCGACGCGGTCGAATCCGCCGGCGACCTTCCTCGCGATGCTCTGAGCGTCGGATCGGCTCTCGGCGACACCGAACAAGGTGGGGCCGGAACCACTGAGTCCGGCCCCGAGAGCCCCGGCGTCGATCAACGCCGCCTTCTTCGCCTCGAGCTCGGATCTCAATCGCAGGGCGGGAGCCTCCAGATCGTTCGACAACAGAGCCGCGACCTCGCGCACGTCCCCGGCCGCAAGAGCCATCGTCATGGGAGCGGGAGACTGCTCGACCCCGACCTCCTCGTCGGCCAGCTCTGCGTATACCTGGGGTGTGCGCAGCGGGGTATCGGACAGTCCCAGGACGAACCACAACAGCGTGGGCGGCGGCGGTAGAGGAGCCAGCTGTTCGCCACGGCCCGTGACCAGTGACGTCCCGGCGCCGGCGAGGCAGAACGGGACGTCACTGCCGAGATCCGTAGCCAGCCCGAGCAGGGCAGCTTGCTCCAGGTGCAATCCCCAGAACCGGTCGAGAGCCAGCAGGGCTCCGGCCGCATTGCTGCTGCCCCCGCCCAGCCCGCCACCTATGGGGATCCGCTTGGTCAGCCGAAGCCTCGCCCCCCGCTCCTCTCCCGTGCGCTCCCGGAGAGAGACGGCCGCTCGGTAAACGAGGTTCTCGGTCATCTCGGGCAAAGGGTTGCCGCCGTCGGCCGAGGTGACGTCGACGGTGATATCGCGGTCATCCGAGGGACCGACCTCCAGATCGTCGACCAGATCGACGCTGTGGAAGATCCCCTGGAGCTCGTGGTAGCCGTCGCCCCTGCGGCCCAAGACGCTCAGGAACAGGTTGAGCTTCGCGGACGTGGTGAGCCGAAGCATCTGGGAGATCGCCATCAGCGCAAGCTACTCCCGCGCGTCGCGGCGGCGGAAAACAGGAAGCGGGACGAGCTAGAAGATCAGGCGCTCCAGCAAGGGCGCGACCTCGGAGACGCGCTCCTTGTTGAGGTAGGAGTCGGACCAGTCGGGCTTTGCCTCCAGCACCGCGGAGAACGCGACGATCTTGGCCTCGGGGGCCATGGTCCGGAGCAGCTTGGCCGCATCGTCACCTTTCATCCGCGGCATCAGGTAATCCAGGATCACGAAGGCGGGTTGGTGGTGGAGGGCTAGTGGAACCGCCTCCACGCCGTTCTCGGCCTCACCCACGACCTCGAAGCCCTCCATCTCGCACAGCATCCGTAGAACGTGACGGACCTCTTCGTCGTCGTCGACGATCATGACGGTCCTCTTCGAGCGAGCCTGGCCGACCAAGGTTCCTCCGTGGGAAGTGGCGGAATCAGTCATGCCAGAAAAGATAGGGCACGTCGATCTCCTAGTGAAGGGGTCTTGTGTAGAAAGCGAACAAAAGCCGCTGCCCCACTAGTCCTTTGTGAGGGGGCGCGCCGGCAATCCTTTGGCTATGGAGATGAACTCCGCCAGATCAAGCTGCTCCGCCCGGTCCCCGGGATCGACGCCGGCGGCTGCCAGAAGGGCGGCCGGATCGGGCCCCGCCAGGGCGGCCAGATTGTTCCGCAGGGTCTTCCTGCGGTGGGCGAACGCCGCCCGGATCACCGGGAAGAGCCGCTCGGAGGAGATGTCCGGAGGATCCCGGCGCACTATCCGGACCAGCACGGAGTCGACGTTGGGGACGGGCCAGAACGCCCGGCGCGAGATCTTGGCCGCAAGGGTGGCCCTTCCGAAGTAAGCGACCATGACGCTCACCTGCCCGTAGGTCTTCGATCCGGGTCCGGCGACGAGACGCTCGCCCACCTCACGCTGCGTCATCACCACCAGCTCGCCGACCTGCGGAACCGTTTCGAGCACCCTCAGAACGACCGGAACCGCGATGTTGTAGGGAAGGTTGGCGACCAACTTGTTCGCTCGGTGGTCCGTAAGGGAGGCGGTCAAAGCATCTGCTTGGATGACCTCGACATTGGCGACGCCGGCCAGCGTCTCCTTCAATACCTCCGTGAGACGAGGATCCACCTCGACGGCGACCACAGCCGCGGCAGCAGCCGCCAGTCCCAGGGTGAGGGATCCCGCCCCCGCTCCGATCTCCAGAACACGATCGTCGCGGTCCACTCGCGCGACCTGGAGGACCTTACGGATCGTATTCGGATCGACCACGAAATTCTGACCGAGAGCCTTCGCCGGACGGATGTCATGACTGGCCAACACCTCGCGTAGCCGGCGAGCGCCCAGCAGCGCAGGCTGTTCAGACGAGGCCAAAGAACCGTCGAGCGTTCGTTGCGGTCACGCGCGCCAACGTCGCTGCATCTTCATGACGCGCGCCCGCCACGGCCTCGCCGACGAGGGGAACATGTCCCGGCTCGTTCGGGCGACCCCGGTGAGGTTCGGGGGTGAGATAAGGAGCATCCGTCTCGACGAGCAGCCGGTCCGAGGGAACCAGGGCCGCGGCTGCGCGCAGATCCTGCGCGTTCTTGAACGAGACGTTGCCGGCGAACGATACATACGAGCCCAGCTCGAGAGCGCGCTGCAGCTGCCCCTCGTCCCCCGACCAGCAGTGGAACACCAAGCGAGAAGGGGGTCCGTCCGCAGTCAACACTTCGAGCGCCGCGTCTATGGAAGCGCGCGTATGGATCACAAGCGCCTTGTCGAACCTCTTAGCGAGAGCGATGTGATCCTTGAACGCGCGGCGCTGGTTGTCCGGCTTCGCATGGTCGCGATAGAAATCCAATCCACTTTCGCCCACGGCCACCACCTCCGCAGCAGTGACCAACTCCTCGATGGTCGCGGCGGTGGGCTCGTCCCAGGAGTCCGCCGAGTTCGGATGAAGACCTACAGATGCGTGGACCCGCGCGTCGGCGGCCAGCTCGATCGAGCGCCGGCTCGACGCGACGTCGATCCCCACGGTGACCATCTCGGAGACGCCGGAGGCCGCGGCGGCCTCGATGATCTGGTCAGCCCGGGCGGTCTCACAGAGATGGAGATGACAGTGGGAGTCGAACCACACCTAACTCGACCTCACCCGACGTCCAGCCGGGGGAACAGGGGCTCGCCGGTCTCGACCCTGGTACCCGGCGTCAGACGCGACCAGCCCCCGTCCTGCGGCCAGCTTCTGCGCTCGACGTCACCCTGCAACCCCAGACGCCGCCACAACTCCTGCGCCGCGCGGGGCGTCATCGGAGACGTCATCAACGCCAGTTGACGCAGGCAATCGGCAAGCGTGTAGAGGGCGATCTCGAGCCGCCGCCTCTGGGCGGGGTCCTTCGCCAGGGCCCACGGCGCCGTCTCCTCGACGTAGGCATTGGCCTTTCGGACGAACGACCACGCGGCCTTTGCGGCCTGGTGAGGCGCTACGGCATCGACCGCGTCCTCCATCTCGGCCAGTGCTCGGTCGTGGGTCTCGTGGAGCTCGTTCTCGGAAGCCGTGAGCTCGGCCGGCTCGGGTGGCTCCGGCAGGACGCCATCGAAGTAGCGGTTGATCATCGAGAGGACCCGCGATGCGAGGTTTCCGAAGTCGTTGGCGAGATCGGAGTTATATCGGTCGACCATCCCCTCCCAGGAGAAGTTGCCGTCGAGGCCGAACGAGATCTCGCGCAGGAAGTAGTAGCGGTAGCCGTCGGACCCGAAGGTCGCGATCAGGTCGTGGGGGGAGATCCCCGTCAGCTTGCTCTTGCTCATCTTCTCGCCGCCGACCTGCAGGAACCCGTGGGCGAACACGGTGCGAGGGGTCTCCATGTCGAGCGCCATGAGCATCGCCGGCCAGATGACGGAGTGGAACCAGAGGATGTCTTTTCCAACCAAGTGGATGTCGGCGGGCCAGATCCCCTCGAAGCGCTTCTCGTCCGTGCCGTAACCGACGGCCGTGATGTAGTTCTGAAGCGCGTCGATCCAGACGTAGATCACGTGCTTGTCGTCCCACGGGACCGGGATGCCCCAGTCGAAGCTGACGCGCGAGATAGAGAGATCGTCCAGCCCCTGGCGGAGCTTGCCGAGGATCTCGTTTCGGCGCGCCTCGGGCATGACCGCCCGGTCGTCCTTCTCGTAGAGTTCGATCAGGCGGTCCGCGTAGTCGGAGAGGCGGAAGAAGTAGTTCTCCTCCTCCACCACGTCCGGCTCGGTTCCGTGCAGGGGACACTTCCCGTCGACGAGCTCGTCTTCGACCTTGAACGCCTCGCAGCCCACGCAGTAGAGACCTTTGTAGGTTCCGAGATAGATCTCGCCCTTGTCATAGAGAGCCTGGACGAACTTCTGCACCGGTCCTTCGTGTCGGGCTTCCGTCGTGCGGATGAAGTCGTCGTTCGAGATGTCGAGTGCCTTCCACACCTCGGTCCAGCGAGGCACGATCTGGTCGGTCCACTCGGTCGGCGACAGCCCCTTTTTCTCAGCGGTGCGCAGGATCTTCTCGCCGTGCTCGTCGGTCCCGGTCAGGAAGTGGACCTTGCGGCCCTGCATCCTGCGGAACCGGCAGATCATGTCGGCGGCAACGGTCGTGTAGGCGTGGCCGAGATGGGGAACGTCGTTGACGTAGTAGATGGGGGTGGTCACGTAGAAGGTTTCCTGGCTCACTGGGGCCCCTAGGCTCGTTGCGACCGACTCGACCGAGATGTCCGATGTGTGCTTGACTGCCCTCGTTGTGAGAGCGTAGTTTTACAGGACTTACCAGCAACCACCCCAGGGGGCGGAACAT
>Ga0299913_10003992_pt1 | contig 12270 bp, 11 predicted proteins | sample RVTome_9_FD_201360 | JGI IMG/M metagenome (GOLD analysis project Ga0299913, IMG submission 201360) | Soil microbial communities from uranium-contaminated site in the Upper Colorado River Basin, Wyoming, United States - RVT155D38 (version 2) ... | reverse complement strand
GAGGAAGATTTCGGCGGCGACGACCGGCCCGTCGAGGTCGAACGCCTTCAGCACCCGGGGGTGGAGCGCGCCGAACTCGGCCAGCGCCGCCTTCGGTCCGAGGCCGAGCCGCCCCGACCGGCCCGGATGGTAGGTTGCCGGCGCCCCGTCCAGCAGCTGGAGGCTGTCGGCGGGGGCGCCGGCGGCGGCGAGCAGGGCCGCCGCCTCGGCCTTGGCGTCGAACGCGTCGAACGGCCGCGCCTTGCCCGTCCGCCAGTCGCGCGGCGCCGCCTCGCCGGCGAGGACCAGGCCCAGGGTCGGGCGTTCGTCCGCGGCCAGATAGCGCCGCCCGACCTCGAACAGCCGGACGCTCTCGGCGCCGCGGGCGAGGTTGCGCCGCGCCGCCGCCAGCAGGCCCGGCAGCAGCGAGGGGCGCATCGCCTTCATCTCCTCGCTGATCGGGTTGGCGAGCACCCAGGCCGAGCCGCCGAACGGCTCCGCCTCGGCTTCGGCGATGAAGCTCCAGGTCACCGCCTCGTTCAGCCCGCGCGCGGCGGCGGCGCGGCGGACCTGGCGCTCGAGCTTCTGCTCGGCGGTCGCGGTCGGCCGGGCGACGCCGGGCACGCGCGCGAGCGGCGTCGAGGGGACCTTGTCATAGCCCTCGATGCGCGCGACCTCCTCGACGATGTCGGCCGGCCCCTCCGCGTCGCGACGCCATGACGGCACCGTGATTTCCCAGCTGTCGCCCACTCCGAAGCCGAGGCGGCCCAGTATCTCCCGCTGCCGCGCCGCCGGCACGTCGATGCCGGCCAGCTCGGCGCAGCGGGCGGGGCGGTAGGAGATGATCCGGTCGAGCTTCGGCGGCGCGCCGGCGCGGACGATCTCGGAAGGCTCGCCGCCGGCCAGCTCGATCGCCATCGCCGTCGCGATCTCGAGGCCGGGCTCGACGAATCCGGGATCGACGCCGCGCTCGAAGCGGGTGCGCGCGTCCGACGCCAGCGCCAGCTTCTGCCCGGTCAGCGAGATCCGCTCGGGATCGAACCAGGCGCATTCGATGACGATGTCGGTGGTCGCCGCGGTGACGCCGGTCTCCTCGCCGCCCATGATGCCGCCGATGTCGTGGACGCCGGAATCGTCGGCGATCACCGTCATCGAGCCGTCGAGCCGGTAGGTCTTGCCGTTCAGCGCCAGCAATTCCTCGCCGTCCCGCGCGCGGCGGGCGACGAGCGGCCCTTTCAGCTTCGCCAGGTCGTAGACGTGCAACGGGCGGCCGTGGCTCAGCATCACGAAATTGGTCATGTCGACCAGCGCGCTGATCGGACGCTGCCCGATCGCTTTCAGCCGCTGCTGCAGCCATTGCGGCGAGGGGCCGTTGCGGACGCCGCGGATGACGCGCCCGAAGAAGGCCGGGCAGCCCTCGGGGTCGTCGGTGCGGATCTCGATCGGGCACGGGAAGGCGCCCGCGATCCGCGGCACCGCCACCGGCCTGAGCGTGCCGAGGCCGGCGGCGGCGAGGTCGCGGGCGATGCCGTGGACGCCCATCGCGTCCTGCCGGTTGGGGGTGACGGCGACGTCGATCACCGGGTCGTCGAGCCCGGCATGGTCGGCGAAGCGGGCGCCGACCGGCGCGTCCGGCGCCAGCTCGATGATCCCCTCATGCTCGTCGCCGAGCTCGAGCTCGCGGACCGAGCACAGCATGCCGCGGCTCTCGACGCCGCGGATCGTGGCGACCTTGAGGGTCAGGTCGCTGCCCGGCACGTAGGCGCCGGGGCCGCCGAACACGCCCTTCATGCCGGCGCGCGCGTTGGCCGCGCCACAGACGACCTGGATCGCCTCGCCGGCGCCGGCGTCGACGGTCAGCACCTGGAGCTTGTCCGCCCGCGGGTGCGGCGCCGCGGTCAGCACCTCGGCGACGACGAACGGCGCCAGCTTCGCGGCCGGATTCTCGACGCCCTCGACCTCGAGCCCGATCGCGGTCAGCGTGCGCGCCACTTCCTCGGCCGACGCGTCGGTGTCGAGATGGTCCCTGAGCCAGGACAAAGTGAACTTCATGCGCGGCCCCTCCCGGCCGGAATCCCCTCCCTGCAAGGGAGGGGCGAGGGGTGGGTGCGGCTGAGGCGGGTCGATCCCGCCGAAGACGCGCGTCGGCGGCAGGGCGATGCTTCGCATCGCACCCACCCCCGTCCCCTCCCTTGCCGGGAGGGGAGGCGATGCTGCGCCCTCACGCCCCCACCCCCCCGCTCAGCGTCGGCACGTCGAGCGCGGCGAAGCCGTAATGCCTGAGCCACCTCAGGTCGCCGTCGAAGAAGGCGCGCAGATCGTCCATTCCGTATTTGAGCATCGCCAGCCGGTCGATGCCGCAGCCGAAGGCGAAGCCCTGCCACTGGTCCGGGTCGAGCCCGCAATGGGCGAGCACCCTGGGGTGGACCATGCCCGAGCCGAGCAGCTCCATCCACTGGTCGGCGCCGCCGAGCACCCGCCGTCCGTTCTCGATATGGTAGCCGACGTCGACCTCGGCCGACGGCTCGGTGAAGGGGAAGTAGCTCGGCCGGAGGCGAAGGACGATGTCGTCGCGCTCGAAATAGGCCTTGAGGAACGTCTCCAGCGTCCATTTGAGGTGGCCCAGGGTGATGCCGCGGTCGATCACCAGCCCCTCGACCTGGTGGAACATCGGCGTATGGGTGGCGTCGCTGTCGGAGCGGTAGGTCCGCCCCGGCGCGATTACGTAGAGCGGCGGCTCGTGCGCCTGCATCGCGCGGATCTGCACCGGCGACGTATGGGTGCGCAGCAGCATCCGGCGCGGCGCGCCCTCCTCGCTTTCTCCGTCATTCCGGCGAAAGCCGGAATCTCCCTGCCTTTCTTCTGCGGGGCGAGAAGAAGAGAGATCCCGGCTTTCGCCGGGATGACGGGCGGAGGACGGCGCCTGCCCCTGCTCGAAATAGAAGGTGTCGTGCATCGCCCGCGCCGGGTGGCTCGCCGGGATGTTGAGCGCGGTGAAATTGTGCCAGTCGTCCTCGATCTCGGGGCCGGTCGCGACCGCGAAGCCGAGGTCGGCGAAAATCTCGGCGAGCTCGTCCATCACCTGGCTGACCGGGTGGACGCTGCCCCGCGGCCCGGCCTTTACCGGCAGCGTCATGTCGAGCCTCTCGGTGGCGAGCCGCCGCTCCAGCTCCGCCGCCTCCAACGCCGCCTTGCGTGCCGCCAGCGCCGCGGCCACCGCCTCGCGCAGCGCGTGGATGCGCGGCCCTTCGGCCTGCCGCTCCTCCGGCGTCATGCCGCCGAGCGTCTTCAGCAGCCGGGTCACCGCCCCCTGCCTGCCCAGCGCCGCCACCCGTTCCGCTTCGAGCGCGGCGAGGTCGGCGGCCGCGGAGATCCGGCTGAGCCAGTCGCGCTGCATCTGATCGAGGTCGGTGCCCATGGGCCGGCCCCTAGAGGACTTTCGGCGGCGATTGAAGCCGTCTAGCCTCGGCGGCGATGGACGAGATCGACCCGCTATGGCCGGAGCTGGCGGCCGAGCGCGACGGCGCGACCATCGCCACGCTCCACCTGTTCAGCCAGGTGATCGGCAAGGTGCCGACGGCGTTGCTGCCCTGGCGCAATCATGGCTGGCACCTGACCCTGCATGTGGCGCCGCGCGGCCTCGTCACCGAGCTGGTCCATGCCCGCAGCGGCGCCTTCACCCTGGCACTCGACCTGGTCGAGGGGCAAATCGTCCTCGAAGATGCCGGCGGACGCCGGACCCGGCCGCTGCAGCCGATGGCGGTGGCCGACTTCTATCATGAAGCGATGGCGCTGCTGGCGGAGGCCGGCCACGGCGTCCGCATCCATGGTGCGCCCAACGAGGTGGACCCGGCCATCCCCTTCGCCGAGGACATGGCGGAGCGGACCTGGGATCCGGACAGCGCGCGGCGGCTGCTCGGCGCGCTCACCTCCGCCGACCGCGTGTTCAGGCTGTTCCGCTCCAGTTTCCTCGGCAAGGTCAGTCCGGTTCATTTCTTCTGGGGCAGCTTCGACCTCGCCGTCACCCGCTTCTCGGGCCGCCCGGCGCCGCCGCATCCCGGCGGCATTCCGAACCTCCCCGACGCGGTCACGCGCGAAGCCTATAGCCACGAAGTGTCGAGCGCCGGCTTCTGGCCCGGCGGCGCCGGCGCGCCGGGCGGACCCTTCTTCTATTCCTACGCCTATCCGACGCCGGAAGGCTTCGCCGAGGCGCGGGTCGAGCCCGGCGAGGCGCGGTTCGATGCGGCACTCGGCGAGTTCGTGCTCGACTATGAAGCGGTCCGACAGGCGAAGGACCCCGACGCCGCCCTGCTCGCTTTCCTCGACACCAGCTATCGCGCCGCCGCCGATCTCGCCGGCTGGGACCGGGCCGCGCTGGAATGTCCGCGTGGCCGGCCGCTTGTTCCTCGACCGGTGTGATCAAGCGCCGCCGTCGGCGCTTCCTATCCCCCCAGGAACGGGAAGGGCGAGATCGTCTTGCGGGTTTCGTTCACCGTCAGCGTCCGCCCGGCCGGGGCGGCGGCGCGCTGCGGGCAGCGGACGCGCGGGCAGATCGCGCAGGCGGGTCCGATCGGCGTCACGTGCGGCGCCTTGAGGTCGACGCCGTCGGCATAAGCGATGCGCCCGGCATGCCGGAGATCGCAGCCGAGGCCGATCGCGAGCGAGCTGTCCTCGCGCGGGTCGAGCCGGACCGAGCGCTCGACGGTGCGGCTGATGGTGAAGAAACGCTGCCCGTCCGGCGTCTCCACGACCTGCGTCACCACCCGGCCCGGGGTCTGGAAGGCGGCGTGGAGGTTCCAGCGCGGGCAGGTGCCGCCGAAGCGCGAGAAGGGAAAGGCCTCGCCGGCGAAGCGCTTGGAGATGTTGCCGGCCGCGTCGACCCGGAGCATGAAGAAGGGGACGCCCCTGGCGCCGGTGCGGCCGAGCGTGGTGAGCCGGTGGGCGACCTGCTCGGCGCTGGTGCCGAACTCGGCGCACAGCCGGTCGATGTCGTAGCGGTGCTGCTCGGCCGCCGCCAGGAACGGCGGATAGGGCATCAGCACCGCCGCCGCGGCATGGTTGGCGAGGCTCATGTGCAGCAGCCGCCGGGTCGGCAGGTCGGGCGCGGCGGCGGCCTCGGTCATCCGCGCCAGCAGCGGCCGGAACTCCATCAGCGCGACCTGGTAGGCGAGCGCGAAGGTGCGGCTCTCCGGCCGCAGCAGCGCCGACAGCATCAGCCGCTTCCGGTGCGGGTCGTAATGCTGGCTGGCGCCGTCCAGCAATTCCGGCGGGACGATCCGGGCCTCGATCCCATAGCCTTCCTGCAGCCGGCGCCGCAGCGCCGCCGCGATCGCCAGCGGGTCGCCGAGCGCGCCGGCCAGCGTCTCCGCCGCCTCCTCGAGATAGGGGAAATGATTGCGCTGCGCCTGGATATGGTCGCGCACCCAGGCTTCCGGCGCGAGCGGGCCGCGCCCGTCTTCTTCGCCCCCGGCCGACGGCGGGCGGCGGCGCATCTCGGCGAGCGCTGCGTAGAGCCGCGACACCGCGTCGGCGACGGCGGGCGCGTTGGCGGCGAGCTCGACCAGCTCGTAGCGCGGCACGCCGAGGTCGGCGAACATCGGATCGGCGAAGATTTCGGCGAGCTGCTCCGGCCCGGTCGCGTCCGCCCCTTCGGCGGCGAAGGCCCTGACGTCGACGTCGTAGCTCTCGGCCAGCTTGAGCAGGACGGCGGCGGTCAGCGGCCGCTGGTTGCGCTCGATATGGTTGAGATAGGAAGGCGAGACGCCGATCTCGGCCGCCATCGCGCTCTGGTTCAGCCCCAGCTCGCGCCGGAGGCGCCGCACCCGGCCGCCGAGATAGAGCTTGCGTTCCGCCATCGGTGCAACTTTGTCATAATATGACTTAAGTCACAAGTCGCTCCGCGACATGCCGACCCTTTTCAAGGCTGCCATCCGGGCCGGCACGGTGTTTCTTGGGCTGACTTTTCCCTGACTTTTGGGGCCGCCATGACCGATCTTCACGACCTCGTGCCCGCTCCCGCCGGCCGCTTCGACGGCATCGAGCGCCGCTATGGCCGCGCCGAGGTCGCGCGGCTGCGCGGCTCGGTTGCGGTCGAGCACAGCCTCGCCCGCCGCGGCGCCGGACGGCTGTGGGCGCTGCTGCAGCGCGAGGAGCCGGTGCGGGCGCTCGGCGCCGTCACCGGCAACCAGGCGATGCAGATGGTCCGCGCCGGCCTCGAGGCGATCTACCTCTCCGGCTGGCAGGTCGCCGCCGACGCCAACACCGCCGGCGCCATGTATCCCGATCAGTCGCTCTACCCGGCCAATGCCGGCCCCGAGCTGTGCCGCCGCATCAACCGCACGCTGCAGCGCGCCGACCAGATCGAGCATGCCGAAGGCGGCGCCCAGGATGGTTCAGGGGCGCGCGACTGGCTGGCGCCGATCGTCGCCGACGCCGAGGCCGGCTTCGGCGGCCCGTTGAACTGCTTCGAGATCATGAAGGCCTATATCGAGGCCGGCGCCGCCGGCGTCCATTTCGAGGACCAGCTCGCGAGCGAGAAGAAATGCGGCCATCTCGGCGGCAAGGTGCTGATCCCGACCCGGGCCCATATCCGCAACCTCGACGCGGCGCGGCTGGCGGCCGACGTCTGCGGCGTGCCGACGGTCCTGATCGCCCGCACCGACGCCGAGAGCGCGAAGCTGATCACCTCGGACGTCGACGAGCGCGACCATGACTTCCTGACCGGCGAGCGCACCGCCGAGGGCTTCTTCCGCCTCAAGGAGGGGTCCGGCCTCGACCATTGCATCAGGCGCGGCCTCGCCTTCGCGCCGCACGCCGATCTTCTCTGGTGGGAGACCAGCCGTCCGGACCTCGACGAGGCGAAGCGCTTCGCCGAGGCGATCCAGCGCGAACATCCGGGCAAGCTGATGGCCTATAATTGCTCGCCCAGCTTCAACTGGGAGGCGAACCTCGACGCGGCGACGATCGCCGGCTTCCAGCGCGAGCTGGGGGCGATGGGCTACAGGTTCCAGTTCGTCACCCTGGCCGGCTTCCACAGCCTCAATCTCGGCATGTTCGAGCTCGCTTCGGGCTATCGCGACCGCGGCATGGCCGCTTATGCCGAGCTGCAGCGCGCCGAGTTCGCCGCCGAGGCGGCGGGCTACACCGCCACCCGCCACCAGCGCGAGGTCGGCACCGGCTGGTTCGATCTCGTCGCCCAGGCGGTCGCCGGCGGCGATTCGTCTACCGTCGCGCTCGCCGAATCGACCGAAGCGGCGCAGTTCGCCGAGAAAGTCGCAGCGTGAAGAGGAGATCCGACATGAGCAGGCGCTACTGGGTCGTCGGCGGCGAATATGACGGCCCCGACTTCCGTTCGCTCGTCCCGGGCACCGAGAAGATGGTCGGCCCGTTCGACGACGAGCGCAAGGCGAGGAACGAGTGGATCCGGCTGACCTGTTGCCCGCGCACCACCGCGACGACCCGCTACGGCATCGCCGCCGAGGCGGTGCAGTGAGCGACGCCGGGCTCGCCGAGCCGCGCGCCGACCTCGCGCCCTCGACGGTCGAGCGCGCCGGCGAGGTGCTGACGCCGCAGGCGCTCGCCTTCGTCGCCGAGCTCCACCGCCGCTTCGACGCCCGCCGCCGGTCGCTGCTCGACGCCCGCGCCGAGCGGCAGCGCGCGTTCGACGCCGGCGAGCTGCCGGATTTCCCCGAGGAGACGCGCGACCTTCGCGAGGGCGACTGGCGCGTCGGCGCCATCCCCGCCGACCTCCTCGACCGCCGCGTCGAGATCACCGGGCCGGCCGACCGCAAGATGGTGATCAACGCGCTCAATTCCGGCGCGAACGTCTTCATGGCCGATTTCGAGGATGCGACCGCGCCGACCTGGGCGAACCTGATCGAGGGCCAGGTCAACCTGCGCGACCGCTGGCAGGGGCGGCTCGCGTACGACGACCCTGCGAGCGGCAAGCATTACGCCCTCGGCGCCGATCCCGCCGTGCTGATGGTGCGCCCGCGCGGGCTTCACCTTCCCGAGCGCCACCTCCTCGTCGAAGGCGAGCCGGTGGCCGGCGCGCTGTTCGATTTCGGCCTCTATCTCTGGCACAATGCCGAAGCGTCGCTGGCGGCGGGCTCGGGCCCCTATTTCTACCTGCCCAAGCTCGAGAGCCGGCACGAGGCGGCCTTGTGGAGCGACGTCTTCGCCCTCGCCGAGGCGCGGCTCGGCCTCGAGCGCGGCACGATCAAGGCGACGGTGCTGATCGAGACCATCCCGGCCGCCTTCGAGATGGACGAGATCCTCCACGCGCTCAAGGAGAATATCGTCGGCCTCAATTGCGGCCGCTGGGACTATATCTTCTCCTACATCAAGCGGCTCGGCCGCAGCCGGGAGCGGCTGACGCCGGACCGCTCGGCGATGACGATGGATAAGGCCTTCCTGGCCGCTTATTCGCTGAAGCTGATCGAGACCTGCCACCGCCGCGGCGCCTTCGCGATCGGCGGTATGGCCGCCCAGATCCCGGTCAAGGGCGACGAGGCGGCGAATGCCGAGGCCTTCGCCCAGGTCCGCGCCGACAAGCAGCGCGAGGCGGGGAACGGCCATGACGGCACCTGGGTCGCCCATCCCGGCCTGGTGCCGGTCGCGCTCGCGGCGTTCGATTTCGCCGCGCCCAACCAGCTCGACCGGACGCTCGCCAGCGGCGTCACCCGCGACGACATGCTGCGCCTCCACGACGGCCCCCGCACCGAGGCCGGGGTGCGCGCGAACATCCGCGTCGGCGTGCAGTACATCGCCGCCTGGCTCGGCGGCCGCGGCGCCGTGCCGCTCTACAACCTGATGGAGGACGCCGCGACCGCCGAGATCTGCCGCGCCCAGCTCTGGCAATGGCTGCGCTTCGAGGTCGAGCTCGACGACGGCCGCAGGCTCACCCGCCCCCTGTTCGACCGCCTGCTGGGCGAGGAAATGGACGCGCTGGAGGGCAAGGCCGAAGCGCGGCTGGACGAAGCCGAGGCGCTGTTCGCCGAGCTGGTCACCGCCGACGAGCTGACCGAGTTCCTGACGCTGCCGGCCTACGACCGGCTAGAATGAGAATCTCGGCGCGTCTGAAGCTAACTCGCAGCACCGGCATCGACCTTGGCTCGAATCGCCTCCAGCAGGAGAGCGCGAAAACCTCGCCGTTCTTCAGGGGTAAGGTCGCGATCGATCGTCTGACGCGCCGTCGCAAGCGAAGGCCGGTCGAAATCTTGCGGAATTTGATTCCGGTTGTTTGTCGCGAACTCGTAGATGGCCACCGCGGCAGCGTGCGTAAGGGCCCCCACGCGTGCTTCCACCACTTGAGACATCCATTCGTCGCTGCGTTCGGCCGCCACAGCTGCCGCTGCTGGTGTTTCCTCGACGACGGTGAGCCATGACCCGACCTTGTTTTTGCCCCACTCATGCAAGGTGTCGGCCTCGGACAGCAAATCCGGAGATTGGCTGCCGCGCGCAGGCTGGATGCCGAGGAGGTGAATACGGATGCCAAACGTCTGGGCAACCTGAACGCCGACGCGAATATCTTCGTCCCCGGACATGATGAACGCGTCGGAAATGGCGTGGCTACGAGCCAGCTCAATCAGATCAGTGACGACGAGCGAATCCACCCCCTTCTGTTCGCCTCGGCTGTTGATGGTTCCGAAGCGGCACTTCACGTTCTCGGATTCGGCGACCGTCCGTTGCTCAATGTTGAGCGACCCACCGCGGGCAAGCCCGTCGTACCAATAGACGCGCAAGAGCCTCGCGTTCGGCTCGACCGCCTTCGCTTCCGCGAGCAGGTCGGCGAGCATGGCAGGAACGTTAAGACGCACCCGCGAACGAGGCTGTTTGCTCCCGGCGAGTAAGGCCGACCCCTGTGCGTACAGATAGCCGGCATCCACAAACACAGCCGTCTGGAGCATCGCACCTCAAATGGAAAGGGGTCCCCGAAGGGACCCCTAATTAACAGGCGCACGGCATTAATAGGAGTCGTGCGCCCAGTTGCTCCTAGCTAGGGAACGGTTTCCAATTTGTCAACAGACACGATTGGGAAAATGTTCCAGCCTCAGCCCTCGGCCGGCAGCGCGCCTTTCGCCTGGGCGATGATCGCCTTGAAAGCCTCGCCCTCGTGCATCGCGATGTCGGCCAGGACCTTGCGGTCGAGGTCGACGCCGGCGAGCTTGAGGCCGTGCATGAAGCGGCCGTAGGTCAGCCCCTCGGCGCGGACGGCGGCGTTGATGCGCTGGATCCACAAGGCGCGGAACGAGCGCTTCTTCACCTTGCGGTCGCGATAGGCGTATTGACCCGCTTTCTCGACCGCCTGGCGGGCGATGCGGATGGTGTTCTTGCGGCGGCCGTAATAGCCCTTGGCCTGCTCGAGGATGCGCTTGTGGCGGGCCTTGGTGGTGGTGCCGCGCTTGATGCGTGCCATGTCCTATATCCTCCTATTTCAGGCCGTAGGGCGCCCACAGCTTCACCCGCGCCGTGTCGGCGTCGGCGAGAACTTCGGTGCCGCGGTTCTGGCGGATATATTTGGCGTTGTGGCTGATCAGGCGGTGGCGCTTGCCGGCGACGCCGTGCTTCACCTTGCCGGTGGCGGTGACCTTGAAGCGCTTCTTGACGCCGCTCTTGGTCTTGAGCTTGGGCATTTTCGTCTCCTTCGAGCGTTCATGAACCGCCGCGGCAGCCCTCGTTGGCCGGGCCGTTCGTCGAAATTTCCATCAGGCTGGAAAGCGAAGCGCCTATAGGGGGCGGAACGCCGGAAAGCAAGCGCGGCTCCCGCGCCGCCACGCCACAATTGCAACAATCTTCCCGCCTTCGCGGCATCATCCGGTCAAGCAACCGGGCTAGCAGCCGCTGTCCCTCCGGCAGCCGCCTGTCCCGGCGGCCGGAGCGCGAGGGAGACGGCAGTGGCAAGCGCACAGGTTTCGGTTTTCGCCCGCGACGACACGATCTTCGGCGTCTGCGAGGCGCTCGGCCAGGATTTCGGCTTCGATCCCGTCCTCCTGCGGCTGCTGTTCGCGCTCGGCATCTTCTTGAATCCGGCCGCGACCGCCGCCGCCTATGCCGCGGGTGCCGCGCTGGTCGCGCTGTCGCGCTGGCTGGTCCCCGAACCTCGCCGGCGTTCGGCCGAGCCGGCCGAGCCCTTGCCGGCCGAGGACGCGATCAACGATCAGGCGCGGGCATGGGAGGAGCTGGCCGAGGCCGCCTGAGCGGGTCCTAGTCGAACAGGCTCGAGACCGACGCCTCCTCGGCGATCCGCTTCATCGCCTCGGCGAGCAGCGGCGCGATCGTGAGCAGGCGGATCTTGGCGCTCGCTTCGGCGGCCTCGTAGGCGGCGATCGAATCGGTGATGACCAGCTCGGACAGCACCGAATGGTCGACCCGCGCCACCGCTCCGCCGGAGAGCACGCCGTGGGTGCAGTAGGCGACGACGTCCTCGGCCCCGTCCTCCTTCAGCGCGGCGGCGGCGTTGCACAGGGTGCCGGCCGAATCGACGATGTCGTCGATCAGGATGCAGAAGCGCCCGGCGACGTCGCCGATGATGTTCATAACCTCCGATTCGCCCGGCCGCTCGCGCCTCTTGTCGACGATCGCCAGCGGCGCGTTGTCGAGCCTTTTGGCGAGCGCGCGCGCGCGCACGACGCCGCCGACGTCGGGCGAGACGACGGTGATCGCCCGGCCCGAGAAGCGCGCCTGGATGTCGGCCGACATCACCGGCGCGCCGTAGAGATTGTCGGTGGGGATGTCGAAGAAGCCCTGGATCTGGCCGGCGTGGAGGTCGACCGACAGCACCCGGTTGGCGCCGGCGACGGTGATCAGGTTGGCGACCAGCTTGGCCGAGATCGGCGTCCGGGGCCCCGGCTTGCGGTCCTGGCGGGCATAGCCGAAATAAGGGAGGACGGCGGTGATCCGCTTGGCCGAGGCGCGCCTGAGCGCATCGGTGCAGATCAGCAGCTCCATCAGATTGTCGTTGGCCGGGTAGGAGGTCGACTGGACGATGAACACGTCCTCGCCGCGGACATTCTCGTGGATCTCGACGAAAATCTCCTCGTCGGCGAAGCGCCGCACGCTGGCCTGGGTGATCGGCAGCTCGAGATAGTCGGCGATCGCCTGGACGAGCGGCGGGTTCGAATTGCCGGCCATCAATTTCATGGCGCCTCCTCTTAGGCCCGGCGCGCGCGAAGGCAAGGGCGTTGCCGGGGCCGGGGCTCCGGCCTAAGGCGACCGCAGCAATCCCACCAGCTCCCGCTCATCCTGAGTAGGGACTGAGCCTGGCGAAGGCCCGTATCGAAGGCCGGCTTT
>Ga0299913_10003991_pt1 | contig 12270 bp, 10 predicted proteins | sample RVTome_9_FD_201360 | JGI IMG/M metagenome (GOLD analysis project Ga0299913, IMG submission 201360) | Soil microbial communities from uranium-contaminated site in the Upper Colorado River Basin, Wyoming, United States - RVT155D38 (version 2) ... | reverse complement strand
GGACGAGCGTCGACTTCCCCGAGCCCGACACGCCGGTCACGGCGGTGAGCGAGGCGAGCGGAATGCGGACATCGACGCCGTCGAGGTTGTGGAGCCGCGCCCCGCGGAGCTCGAGCCACCCGCGCTCCCCCGGCGCCCGGGCGGCCTTCCCGGCACGGCCGCCGCGACCCGGTCGCGGCCGCGGCCCGGGTTCCGAACGACCCGCGAGCGCCCTCCCGGTGCTCGTGTCGGCCTCGAGGAGCGCGTCCCAGTCGCCCTCGAACACGATCTCTCCGCCCGCCTCGCCGGCCCCCGGCCCGAGCTCGAGGATGCGATCGGCGCGGCGGATCACCACCGGCTCGTGCTCCACCACGAGCACGGTGTTCCCCGAGCGCGCCAGGCGGTCGAGGACGCCCACGAAGCGCTCGGTGTCGTGCGGGTGGAGCCCGATGGTCGGCTCGTCGAGCACGTACAGCGTGTCGACCAGCCGGCTTCCGAGGCAGCTCGCGAGCCGGATGCGCTGCATCTCGCCGCCCGAGAGCGTCTTCGCCTGCCGGTCGAGCGTGAGATATCCGAGCCCCACCTCGTCCAGAAACGCCAGCCGGTCGAGGATCTCGCCACGCACCGTCTCGGCGACCTTCGCCTGGAACGGCGTGAGCTCGAGGTCGCCGGCGAACCACTCCCGGACCTCGCGGATGGGGCGGGCGGACGCCGCGGCGATGCGCTCGCCGGCGATGCGCACGTTCAGCGCGTCCGGGACCAGGCGCGTGCCCGCGCACCCGGGACACACGCGAGGGAGCTGGTACTGTCGCAGGAAGACGCGGATGTAGGCCTTGTAACGCTTGCTCTCGCGCGAGCGCAGGAAGGGGATGACCCCCACGAAGGGCTCGCCCGCGTACGTGCCGCCCTCGAGGAGGACCTCGCGCGCCTCCTCCGGGAGACCCGACCACGGGGCCATCGGATCGAGCCCCGTGTCGCGCGCGAAGCGCAGGACGGCCGCGCGCTCCTTCCCGTAGCGGGGCTTCGTCCACGGATCGAGCGCCCCGTCCTCGAGAGGGCGCGCGGGATCCGGCACGATCAGCTCTCGCGCGTACTCGAGCACCGCTCCGAAGCCGGTGCACTCCGGACACGCGCCGGCCGGGCTGTTGAAGCTGAACAGCGTCGGCACGGGCTCCGTGAACGTCCGCCCGCACCCGGAGCAGCGGAACGACTCGTCGAACCGGTGGCGCCGCGGCCCGCCCCCCTCCGTGATCCGGAGGACCACCGCGGCGCCGTGCCCCTCCGCGAACCCCGCCGCGATCGAGTCCGCCAGCCGCTCCCGGTCGTGCTCCGACGCCACCAGCCGGTCCACCACCACGAGGAGGTCGTCGGCCAGGGTGAGGTCGTCCGCGGCCGCGACGACGGGCGCATCCGTCTCCTCCGCAGGCGCTCCCTCGCTTCCGTCCCCCCCGACCGCGCGCGCGGCGCGCTCGAGCTCGGGGGGACCGAGATCGGGGAGGTAGAGGTCGCGGCCGTCCACGATCACGCGCACGTATCCCTGCGACTGGAGGTTCGCCACCGCGACGGAGTGGGTGATCTCGTCGCTCAGGGTGAGCGGGAACGCGACCACGACACGAGTCCCCTCCCCCCACGAGAGGACGGTGTCGGTGACCGACTGGACCGTGTCCGGGAGCACCGCGATCCCGCACTCGGGGCACGTCGTGGTGCCCACGCGGGCCCACAGGAGGCGCATGTAGTCGTACACCTCGGTGATCGTGCCCACGGTCGACCGGCTGGACTGGATCTGGTTGCGCTGGTCGATGGAGACCGACGGGCTCACGCCCTCCACGAGCTCCACGTCCGGCTTCGGCATGCGCTCGAGGAACTGCTTGGCGTACGTGGAGAGCGACTCGACGTACCTGCGCTGGCCCTCCGCGTAGATGGTGTCGAACGCGAGGCTCGACTTCCCGGAGCCCGAGGGACCGGTGAGGACGGTCAGCGACCGGCGCTCGATCTCGACATCGATTCCCTTGAGGTTGTGCTGGCGCGCCCCGCGCACGCGAATCCGATCCGTCATGCCGGATGATGACGCCCCCGCTTCCCGTTCGCCAACCGAGCGCGCGCCAGCGCGCGAGCTCGGTGGAGGCAGTGGCCCCGAAGGGGACAGTGCCTCACCCCACCGCACGCTCGCCACCACACGAGAACCCCGCCACGCGGGCCGAGGCCACCGATACGGAGCATGCCGAGAGCGCGCGCGCGCCAGACCCACGGCCCCCGAAGGGGACAGTGCCTCACCCCACCGCACGCTCGCCACCACACGAGAACCCCGCCACGCGGGCCGAAGCCACCGACACCGAGCACTGGCCCGAGTTGGAAGGGGTCCGGCGGAGCGCCTATGTTGGCGTCGTTCACGGCCCGCCGGCCCCCGTGCGCCCGGCGGCACCGGGGCGGCAGGCGCGCCCGACTCCACCTCCGAGGGAGAATGCAGACGCCCGACGGACCCATTCGCGAAGAGGAAGCGCTCGGGAAGGCGTACGACGCGCGTCTCATGAAGCGCCTCCTCCGCTACCTGCGTCCGTACCGGTGGAGGGTGCTCTTGGCGGTCCTTCTCCTCATCTGGGCCTCCGCTCTGGCGCTCGTGGGGCCGTGGCTCACCAAGGTGGCGATCGACCAGGCGATCCCGGCGGGCGACTACGGGCTGCTCACCACGCTGAGCGTGATCTTCTTCGCGTCGCTCCTCCTTTCGGGGGCCCTCGACTACGCGAACACGATCCTGACCACCTGGATCGGCCAGCACGTCATGCTGGACCTGAGGGCGCAGATCTTCGGGCACCTCCAGCGGCTCCAGCTCCAGTACTTCGACCGCCACCCGGTGGGCCGCCTCATGACGCGGCTCACGAGCGACGTCGAGGTCCTCAACGAGATGTTCACGTCCGGGGTCGTGACGATCTTCGGGGACGTCTTCACGGTCGGGTTCATCATGGCCGCGATGGTGGCCATGGACTGGCGCCTGGCGCTGGTGACGTTCTCGGTCCTGCCCATCGTGTTCGTGGCCGCGTGGATCTTCCGGCGCAGGGTGCGCGAGGCGTACCGCGACATCCGCGTGCGGCTCGCGCGCATCAACTCGTTCCTCCAGGAGCGGATCTCGGGGATGCGCGTGGTCCAGCTCTACCGGCAGGAAGCACCCACGCGCGACCGGTTCCACGAGATCAACGACGACTACCTGCGCGCCCACCTGCGCTCGATCACCTACTACGCGCTCTTCTTCCCGGTGATCGAGCTCATCGCCTCGATCGCGCTCGCCCTCATCATCTGGTACGGCGGCGGGCAGGCGCTCGAGGGGACGCTCACGATCGGCGTGATCGCCGCCTTTCTCCAGTACGCGCGGCGCTTCTTCCGGCCGATCCAGGACCTCTCGGAGAAGTACAACATCCTCCAGGGGGCGATGGCGAGCTCGGAGCGGATCTTCCGGCTGCTGGACGAGGAGCCCGCCATCATCGACCGCCCCGATCCCCGCCCGCTGCCGTCGCGCGTCTCGGGTCGGATCGCGTTCGAGGACGTGTGGTTCCGGTACGTCGGCGAGGCCACCGATGCCGCCGCCCTCGCCACGGGCGCGGTCCTCGAGGGTGCCGAGGGCCGTCTGGACGAAGACGCCCCCGAGGAGGACGGCTGGGTCCTGCGCGGCATCTCGCTCGTCATCGAGCCCGGCCAGCGCGTGGCCGTCGTGGGCCCCACGGGGGCCGGGAAGACGACGCTGTTCAACCTGCTCATGCGCTTCTACGAGCCGCAGAAGGGCCGGATCACGCTCGATGGAGTCGACATCCGCGAGTACCGGGTCAGGGAGCTGCGTGCTCACATGGGACTCGTCCTCCAGGATGTCTACCTGTTCTCGGGCACGGCGGCGGGCAACATCGCGCTCGACCGCGAAGGGATCGAGAAGGAGGACATCCGGAACGCGGCCGAGCGCGTGGGCGTCGACCGCCACCTCCAACGCCTGCCGGCGGCGTACGACCATCCGCTCGGAGAGCGCGGAAGCAACCTGTCGGTGGGCGAGCGCCAGCTCATCTCGTTCGCGCGGGCCCTGGCCGGCGATCCGCCCATCCTCCTGCTCGACGAGGCGACGAGCTCGGTCGACTCCGAGATCGAGGCGCAGATCCAGGAAGCCCTCGAGCACCTCATGGAGGGACGGACCAGCCTCGTGATCGCGCACCGGCTCTCGACCATCCGGGGCGCCGACCAGATCGTCGTCATTCACCACGGAGTGATCCGGGAGGCGGGGACCCACGAGGAGCTGCTCGAGCGGGGCGGCCTCTACGCGCAGCTCCACCGGCTCCAGTTCGAGCGCCCCACGGCGGCCGCGTGAGCACACTCGACCGCCTCGCCGACGCCGCCGCCGCGATCGACCCGCGCTGGACGCTGCTCGCGCTGCTGGTGGTGCTCGACGGCTGGGCCCTCGGTCACGTGTGGCTGTCGGGCGAGCGGCGTCGAGAGAAGGTCCTGTGGACCGGCGTCCTCGTGCTGTGCCCGATCATCGGGTGTCTGTTCTGGTTCGTCTTCGGCCCGAAACGGCGCCCCCGGGAACCCGGCTGGTGACCGACGGGGCGAGACCCCGCGTCGTGATCCTCGGGGCGGGGTTCGGCGGTCTGTGGGCCGCCGGGGAGCTCGCCGGCGAGGCCGTCGACGTCACGATCGTCGACCGGAACAACTTCCACACCTTCTATCCGCTCCTCTACCAGGTCGGAGCCGCGGGGCTCGGCGCGACCGAAACCGTCTACCCGATCCGGAAGATCTTCCGGAAGCACCCGAACGTGCATTTCCGGATGGGCGAGGCGCGTCGCATCGATCTCGAGGGGAAGCGCCTCGAGACAGATCGGGCCCGCATCCCCTACGACTACCTCGTGCTGGCGCCCGGGAGCGCGACCAGCTTCCTCGGGGTACCCGGGGCGGCCGAGCACGGATACCCGCTCAAGGAGCTCGGAGACGCGATCGCGCTCCGCAACACCGTGATGTCGTCGTTCGAGGCGGCGGTCCAGGAGCCCGACCCGGAGCGGGTCGAGCGGCTGCTGTCGTTCGTCATCGTGGGGGCGGGGGCCACGGGGGTCGAGTTCGCGGGCGCGCTCGCCGAGCTCGCGCGAGGGACGCTGTGGCGCGACTACGGCGAGCTCCGGGGCGAGAACGTGCGCATCCACCTGATCGAGGCCCGCCCGCACCTTCTCCCCGGTCTGCCCGAGGACCTGGGGGCCTACGCCGAGAAGCGCCTGCGCGGCATGGGCATCCGGGTCCGCACGGGGACCCGCATCGTGCGCGTGGATCCGGGCGGCGTGGAGCTCTCCGATGGCGAGCGCCTGGCGGCCGAGACCACGGTATGGACCGCCGGCGTCCGCGGCGACGGCCCGACCGTCGCGCCCGGTCTGCCGCTCACCGGGGAGGGCTGGGTCCGGGTGGGCCGCGATCTGGGCGTCGTGGGCTGGCCGGGGGTCTATGCGGTGGGCGACGTAGCGCTGGTCGACGACGAGCGGCTGCCCCTGGTGGCGCCGGCGGCCACACAGGGCGGCGAGTGCGCCGCATGCAACATCCTGCGCGAGATCGCGGGCCAGCCCACGCGGCCGTTCGAGTACCACGACAAGGGGATTCTGGGGACCATCGGCCGCCACGCCGCGTACGCGCGCGTGTACGGACGCTCGATCACCGGGCCGCTGGCGTGGCTCATCTGGCTCGTCATCCACGTCCAGCGTCTGGTGGGTTTCCGCAACCGGATGGTCGTGCTGCTCAACTGGACCGTGGACTACTTCCTGTTCGATCGTCCCGTCCGGCTGATCAGCCCGCGCGGGCCGCGCGGCATTCGCGGCGACGAGAAGATCCGCGATGGCGTGGCGCCGCCGTCCACCGGCTGATCGGGGACGCGCGCCGAGCCTCCGCCCTCACGCCGACGGGGAGCGTTCCGTGCCGGGGTCGGCGGGACGGGCGTCGTCCCACGCGGTGATCAGGAGGCGCGCCGCAGCCACACCCGCACCCGCGCCCTCCTCCACACAGGTACGAGCCCGACGGCCGGCGGGTTCACGCACCGCCGGATCGAGCCACGCGCTCAACCGACCCGCCAGATCCGGGGGCGCGCAGGCGAGCGCGCCTCCACCCGCGACGAGAGCCTCGGCGTCGCTCCGCTCGAACCGGGGGCCGAACAGCACGGGCAACCCCGCCGCCGCGGGCTCGAGCGGGTTGTGGAGCCCGGCGCGGCCGAGCCCTCCGCCGACGTAGGCGACGTCACCCGCCGTGTACAGCTCGGCGAGAAGACCCATCTCGTCGACCACGATCGCCGCGTGCGCCGGGACGTCGGACGTGTCGTCGCCCGCGTCCGCCGCGCGCGCGAGGGCGCTGAACCTCACCGCCGGACGGCCGTGCGTCCTCGAGCGGGCGAGGATCTCGCGCACGCGGATCTCGCTCGGGCGGTGCGGCGCCAGCACCAGCTGCCAGCGTAGGCCCTCCCCGCCGCCTTCGAGCGCCCCGAGCAGGGCTTCCTCGTCCGCCGGCCACGTCGAGCCGGCCACCAGCCGCGCCCCCGCGGGCGGGCGCGGCGGGAGGATCGCGTCGAATCGTGACCGCTCTCCGCGCGGGGCGAGCGCCGCGTCCGCACGCGCCAGCGCCAGATCGAAGGCGGCATCCCCGGTCACCGCGAGCGCATGCTCGCGGACGCCCAGGGCACGCAGACGCCGGGCGTCGGCGGGCGTCGCCGCCCCGACGCGATCGAGCGCCGCGTACACCGGTCGGAACAGCCGGCGGGCGAAGGGGCGCGCGCGGCGGCTCCCGTCCCGCACCCCGCCGTTGATGAGAGCGACGGGAACGCCCGCCCGCCCGGCGGCGGCCACCATCCCCGGCCACACGTCGAGCTTCGCGAACACGAGCAGCGCGGGGCGGAGCGTGCGGAACACCGGATCCAGCCAGACCGCCGCGTCGAGCGGGGCGGTCGACGCGAAGGCCGGCCGGAGGTGCGGCAGGGCCGCGCGGCCGGAGGGCGAGAAGTGCGTCACCAGGAGGGCGTGCGGCCGCTCGACCTGGAGCGCGCGGAGCGCGGGCACGGCGCCCAGGAGCTCGCCCGCCGACGCTCCGTGGAGCCACACGAGGGGCCGTCCCTTGCCGGGACCGTCCCACTCGCACAGCGCTGCGGCCGCCCCCGCCCGCCCCGAGATCTCCCGGCCCAGGTCGGGGCGGGCGAGCGCGACCGCCGGAGCGAGGGCCGAGACCATCCGCGCCGCGGCCCCGGACAGCCGGGCCGCCATCGTCACCCGGGGGCACCCGGCCGGAGGCGGGCGTGGCGGGAACACATGTCGCGGCGGCGCTCGCCGCGGCGTCCGCTTTTCGGCCCCATCATGGCCCCGTATCCTCCCCTGTGCGCTATCTCGGGAACAAGACGAAGCTCATCCCCTTCATCCTCGAGGCCGTGAACCGCTTCGGGCTCGAGCCGGGGGTCGCCTGCGACCCGTTCGCCGGCACCGCCAGCGTCGCGAGCGCCCTGAAGCGCTCCGGGTGGCGGGTGCACGCGGGCGACCTCATGGCGGCATCCTACGCCCTTCAGGTCGCACGGGTCGAGATCGACCGCACGCCGCGCTATCCACCAGAGACCGGGCCCCGCAACGGCGGGGGCGCCTCGCGACCCGTCTCCTATCGGCGCCTGGTCCGGCATCTGGGGGCGCTCGAGGGCGAGGGTGGCTTCATCACGGAGCACTACACGCTCGCGGGTGCGGAAGGCGAGGCCCACGGGCGCATGTACTTCTCGCCCGGGAACGCCCGCCGCATCGACGCGATCCGCCCGGCGATCGCGCGCTGGCGCGCGGCGGGCCACATCGACGAACGCGGGGCGCAGCTCCTCATCGCGACGCTCATCGAGGCCGCCGACCGGGTGGCGAACACGACGGGCGTGTACGCGTCGTTCGTGAAGACCCTCCAGCCCAACGCGAGGCGGGACCTCGAGCTCCGTCCGATCGTCCCCACACCGGCCCGCAACGGCGCGTCGGGGTCGACGGCGTTCCACGGACCGGCCACCGAGCTCGTCGCCGCGGTGGGAACCATCGACCTCCTCTACCTCGACCCCCCGTACAACGAGCGACAGTACCCGGCGTACTACCACATCCCGGAGCTCATCGCGACCGGCTGGAGTCCGCCGCCGGAGATCCGCGGCAAGACGGGGCTCATCCCGGACGATGGGCTCCGCTCGGACTGGTGCCGCCGCAGCGAGGTGGCCGGGGCGCTCGCGCGGGTGCTCGACGCGTGCGACGCGCGACACATCCTCCTGAGCTACAACGACGAGGGCCTCCTGCCACGCGACGAGATCGAGACGCGGCTCAGGGAGCGAGGGATCGCCGACAGCTACGTGCTCCACGACCGTTCGTACAAGCGGTATCGGAGCGATTCGGACGGACCGGGCCGCCGGTACCGGCGCGATCGCGTTCGCGAGCAGCTTCACTACGTTCGCTGCGCCTGAGCGTCGTCACGACATGCGCACCCCGGGGGCGGGCGCCGCCCGCCGCCGTGCCGCGGGAAGTGCGATCACGCCCCGGCGTCGTCCTCGGGCTCCTCGCCTTCGTCGCCCGACCATTCCTCCCCGAGCTCCCGGTCCCGCTCCCGCGCCTCCCGCACGATCCTCCGCGACTCGCGCTCCGTGGCGCTCTCGCTCGGCAGGAGGCGCTCGGTGACCCGCACCTCGTACTCGAACAGCATGTGGCGAAGATCCCCCAGGCGCCCCATGAGGAGCGGGAGATGACGAAACAGCGTCCCATCGGCGTCGAACCGCCGGATCATGTCGGAGAACGCCATGAGGGCCGCGCGCACCTCGCTCCGTGTCGGAGGTCTGCGTTCCTCGCGGGCATCATCGGGCGTCATGTGCTCTCGCTGTCCGTCGGTATCCGGGCGGTCCCCGGAGGAGGCCGCGTCGCGGCGGCGCGTCGGACCGCGCGAGGCCATTGCTTTCGGCGGCCCCCGCGGGTCGGCAATCTACCCCGAGGGTCCGGTCAACGGTCCGCGGCCGGCACGTCACGCCGGCGCCGGGGTACGTCGCTCCGCCGCCGATCCGCTCCAGACACAGGCGCCGAAGCACGATGAGACCAGCGTACGCACGCACCGCGCCCGCCGTCGCGGCCGTCGCCGCCCTCGCCGCGACGGCGTGCTCTCCCACATACGTCCTGCGGGCCGGCTGGGAGGAAGCCCGCATCCTCTCCTCTCGCCGCCCCATCCAGGCCGTGGTCCACGACACCGCCGTGTCGCGCGAGACGCGTGACAAGCTCCGTCTCGTGCTCGACACGCGCGACTTCGCGGTACGCGATCTGGGCTTGCACGCAGGGCGGAGCTACGAAAGCTACGCGCGGATCACCCGGGACACTCTCGCGCTCAACGTCCTCGCGGCGCCGGAGTTCGCGCTCCGCTGGCACACGTGGTGGTTTCCGATCGTGGGACACGTCCCCTACAAGGGGTTCTTCGACTTCGAGGCGGCGCTGAAGGAGGCGGCGGCGCTGGAGGCGCGGGGCTACGACGTCTCCGTGCGCCCGGTGTCGGCGTTCTCGACGCTCGGCTGGTTCCCAGATCCGATCATGTCCACCACGCTGCGTCTCGACAGCCTGTCCCTCGTCGAGACCGTCATCCACGAGATCACGCATTCGACGTTCTTCCGGAGCGGCGAGGCCGACTTCAACGAGAGCTTCGCGAACTTCGTGGGCCACCGCGGAGCGATCGCGTTCTTCTGCGACGCCGTGCGTGACGAGGCCGCGTGCGAGCGAGCGCGGCTCCGGTGGGAGGACACGCGCGTGTTCGGCGAGTTCTTCGCCTCGATCCGCGATCCGCTGCGGGAGCTGTACGCCACGGACGTCCCCGACGAGGAGAAGCGGCGACGCAAGCGCGAGATCTTCGACGCTGCGGCGGCCCGCTTCGAGACCGACGTCAGGCCGAGGCTCGCGGCCGGCCGCTACGGATCGCTGCGCCCGGAGGAGCTCGACAACGCGTGGGTTCTCGCGCGGCTCCTCTACTACACGCGGCTCGACGACTTCGAGCGCGTTCACGAGCGCTACGGCGACCTGCCCGCGTCGATCCGCGCCCTCATCCAGGTCGGGTCGAGCGGGGATCCCTGGGAAGGGCTGGACGCGCTCGTGCGCGCCGCAAACCCGTGACATAGCTTCCGGCACCGGTAGCGTCACTGCCCGCGCGGCGCCCCCATCCACGGTGAGTCATGTTCGAACGCATCCTCGTCGCCATCGATTTCTCGGATCCCGCGCTGGACGCCCTGCGCTGGACCGTGACGCACTTCCCGGACGCGGAGATCACGCTCTTCCACTCGATCGAGTCGCTCGACGCGCCCTCCTACCTCACCCGGGCGCTCGGCAAGGAGCTCGATCTCGAGCTCGAGACGGAGCTGGATGCGAGCACGAACCTCGAGGCGCTCGCGCACGAGCACGGCATCGAGCCGCGGGTCGCGATCCGGCACGGCTGGCCACCCCGGCAGATCCGGCTCGCCGCGCAGGAGGCGAACACCGACCTCATCGTCATGGGGTCGCACCGGCAGCGGATGTGGTCGTTTCACGAGACCGGGAGCACGGCCGTGCGCACCGCGTCGGCGGACGGCCCTCCGGTGTACGTATGGCGGCCGATTCCGCGGAAGGCCGACCCCGAGGACCGCACCATCCTCGTCGCGATCGGGTTGCACGAGAACAGCCGCCGGCTGGTGGCCATCGGCGCCGAGCTCGCGCGTCATTTCGACGCTCGGCTGGTCTTGTGCCACGTCGTCACGCGCGGCCTCCAGGCCTACCTGAGGCGGGTGAGCTCGACGGCGGTGGTCGACGAGGCCCTCGCCTCGATCATGAACGCCGCGCGGGAGGAGGCGCAGGCGCTCGTCCCCCCAGACCTCACCGGGGATCTCGACGTGCGGATCGTGGTGGCGCGCGGTCGTCCGTGGACCCAGATCCTGGCGACCTCCGAAGCCGAGTCCGCCAACCTGATCGTGATCGGCAGGGGCCGCTCGAAGGCCGGCCAGGCCCTGCTCGGAAGCGTCACCGAGCGCGTCCTGCGGGGCTCGAACAGCTCGGTCCTCACGATCCCGCCCGCGATCGACGTATGAGCGAGCCGTTCCGCTGCACGCGCTGCGAGCGGGAGGACGCCCGACCCCTCGACAGCCCTCCCTTCCCCACGGACCTCGGCGCGCGCGTGCTGGCGGAGATCTGCGCGGACTGCTGGGACGAGTGGAAGGAGCGTCAGATGCTGCTCATCAACCACTACGGGCTCCAGCTCCAGAAGGCGGAGTCGCGCGACTTCCTGTACGCGAACATGAAGGCGTTCCTGTTCGGCGAGGGGGAGATGACCGGGGAGATCGACACCTCGCAGGAGGGGACCGTCGAATGGTAGCGCTCGCCCTCCTCATCGGGTTCCTGGGCGGCGTCGCCATCGCGTTCCAGAGCCCGCTCGCGAGCCTCATGAGCCAGCGGATGGGGACGCTCGAGAGCGCCTTCGTCGTCCACCTCGGCGGCGCGCTGCTGGCCGGGCTGCCGCTCATCTTCCTCGCGGGCGGCCGCCTCACCGAGTGGCGTCAGGTCCCCCCGGCGGCGCTCGGATCCGGAATGCTCGGCGTCGCGCTGATCGCCTCGGTGAGCTACACGATCCCGCGCATCGGCATCGCCGCGACCATGGCCGTCATCATCACCGCCCAGCTCCTGATCGGGGCGTGGCTGGATCACCTCGGGTGGCTCGGCGCGGAGGTACGCCCGTTCGGCGTGCTGCGCGCGACGGGAATCGGCGTGCTCTTCCTCGGGACCTGGCTCCTGACCCGGTAGGGGCTCGACGAGCGGAGGAGGAAGATGGCCGAGTACGGACCGGAGACGTACGGCGAGCGGATCGCGGATCTCTACGACCTCTGGCACACCGGGCCCGCGACGGGTCAGATCGAGCGGCTCGCGTCGCTGGCCGGCGACGGGCCCGCCCTCGAGCTCGCGATCGGGACCGGACGGATCGCGCTCCCGCTCGCGGCCCGCGGGATCGAGGTGCGAGGCATCGACGCCTCTCCGTCGATGATCGAGCGGCTGCGTGCCAAGCCGGGCGGAGCCGAGCTTCCGGTGACGGTCGGCGACTTCGCGGACGTCGACGTGGAGGGCTCCTTCTCGCTCGTCTTCGTCGTGTTCAACACGTTCTTCGCCCTGCAGACCCAGGACGAACAGGTGCGCTGCTTCGAGAACGTGGCCCGCCGGCTCGGGCCCGGCGGTCGCTTCCTCATCGAGGCGTTCGTCCCGGACCAGAGCCGGTTCGACCGCGGACAGCGCGTCTCCGTGACCGCGATCGAGGGCG
>Ga0299913_10003990_pt1 | contig 12272 bp, 13 predicted proteins | sample RVTome_9_FD_201360 | JGI IMG/M metagenome (GOLD analysis project Ga0299913, IMG submission 201360) | Soil microbial communities from uranium-contaminated site in the Upper Colorado River Basin, Wyoming, United States - RVT155D38 (version 2) ... | reverse complement strand
CCCTGGGTGACGCCGTCGTTGTTCCAAGGCCTCGACCGCTGGGTGTCCCGGCTGTGGATCCGCTCCGTGGCCGCCCGCCACTGGCTGCCCCGCAGCCGCCCCGAGCTCGTCGCCCGCTGGGTCGGCGAGTTGGTCGACCACGCCGAGGGCGGTCCCGAGGCGCCCGCCCTGCGTCGGGTGCGCGTCTCCTCGGACCGTCGCCCGTTCGACGATCACCTCGTGGTCGTCACCGGCGCGGGCAGCGGCATCGGCCGGGCCACGGCACTCGCGTTCGCCGAGCAGGGCGCGGCCGTGGTGGCCGCCGACCTCGACCCCGCGACTGCCGAGCGCACCGCGGCGCTCGCGGGCTCCCTGGGGCCGGCGGCGCATGCCTACGGCGTGGACGTGTCCGACGCTGAAGCGATGGAGAGCTTCGCCAAGGCGGTGGAGCACGAGCACGGCGTCCCCGACGTCGTCGTGAACAACGCCGGCGTGGGCGTGGCCGGGCCCTTCCTCGACACGAGCGTGGAGGAGTGGGAGCGGGTCTTCGACGTCAACGTCTGGGGCGTCATCCACGGGTCCCGCCTGTTCGGCCGGCAGATGGTCGAGCGGGGCGACGGCGGCCACATCGTGAACCTGGCGTCCGCGGCCGCGTTCGTCCCGTCCAGGACGCTGCCGGCGTACGCCACGTCGAAGGCGGCTGCCCTCATGCTCACCGAGTGCCTGCGCGCCGAGCTCGCCGACGAAGGCGTGGGCGTCACGGCGATCTGCCCCGGCGTGATCGACACCGCGATCGCGTCCACGACGAGGTTCGTGGGGGTGACGTCGGACGAGGCCGACGAGCAGCGACGGGCGGCGGTCCGGCTCTACACCCGTCGGGGGTTCACGCCCGACCGGGTGGCCGACGAGATCCTCCGGGCGGTGCGCGCCGATGCGGCCGTCGTCGCGGTGGCGCCGGAGGCCAAGGTGCTCCAGGCGATCGGCCGCTTCACCCCGAAGCTCGCCCGGGCCCTCGCCCGGCGGAACGCGTCGCCCGGAGGCCAACGGTGATCACCCTGGCCCACCTCGACCGTTCACCGGCGGCACGAGCGGCCTGACGTGCCCGACTACCGCATCGACGACCTGGCGCGCGAGGCCGGCACCACGGTTCGCAACGTGCGCGCCTACCAGGACCGCGGTCTCCTCCCCCCGCCGCGGCGCGCGGGTCGGGTCGGGATCTACACCGACGCCCACCTGGCCAGGCTCCGGCTGATCGGACAGCTCCTCGAGCGGGGCTACACGCTGGCCAGCATCCGGGAGCTGGTGGACGCCTGGGAGCAGGGGCACGGCCTCGGCGACCTCCTCGGGCTCGGCGCCGCGCTCTCGGCGCCCTTCTCCGACGAGACGCCCGACCGCCTGAGCACCGACGACCTCGAGGCGCTCTTCGGTCCGGCCACACCCGAGGAGGTCGATCGGGCGGTGGAGCTCGGCCTCCTGGAGCGGGAGGGCGACGGCTTCCGGGTGCCGAGCCCGCGCCTCCTCCAGGCCGGCGCCGAGCTCGTCCGCGCCGGCGTTCCCCTCGGCGCGCTCCTCGATGACGCGCGCCTCCTGCGCGCCGACGTCGAGCGCATCGCCCGGCGGTTCGTGGACCTCGTCGGCGCGGAGGTCTTCGGCCGCGACGACGAGCTGCCCGGCCCCGAGGACGCCGCCCGGATGACCGAGCTGGTCCAGCGGCTCCGGCCGCTCGGCGGCACCGTGGTGGCGGTGATGCTGGCCCAGGCCATGGAGCGCAGCGTGCGCGCCCAGCTCGACGACCGCCTCGCCCGCCTCCTCGAGCAGGTGGAAGCCCGGGACGAGGCCTCCTGACCCCGTCCTCGACAGCTCAGCCGGCGGATTCCGAGAGCCGGCGCGTCGAGAACGGGGGGCGGCTCAGAAGAGCTGGGGCTCGGTGAGGTCGATGTAGCTGTCGACGCTCATGATCTCGCCCATCGCAGCCATCTGCTCGGTGGCCTCCGGGGGCGGGTCCTTCTTCTCGTTCTCCCGCGCCTCGGCCTCCGACGTGAAGTAGTTCACCTGGGTGAACCGCCCGTCGTGGAACGCCGTGAGGACGCCGATCAGGTCGGGCCGGTGCTCCTTCAACATGCGCTCGGCGTCCGCGATCGTGCTCCGCAGGCGGTCGGGGTCCGAGCAGGTGCCCTCCATCACCTGGACGAAGCCGGCGTCGTTCGAGCCACCCCCGTGCAGGAGCTCGACGTCGCTCGACTCGGCGAAGCGCGGCTCGTCGAGCAGCTTCTCCATCCCGGCCCACCACTCGCCCTGCTCGGGCCGGTCGCTGTTGCGCCGGGCGGCGTCCTCGTCGGCGAACCGGGCGATCGTGACCACCTCGCCGTCGGCGCTGACCCCGGCGGTCGACCCGACGAACCCCTCGGCCCCCGGTTGGAGCTCCTCCTGCCAACGCTGGCCCTGGCGGCGGACGCCGTCGGGATCGCTGGTGCGGGCACGGATGATCTGGACGAACATGATGTCCCTTTCGTGGCTGTGGTCGACGGGCGCAGGGTACGCCCCCTGAGCGATCAGTAGGCTCGGGGAAGCGTCCAGAAGGGGGCCGCCATGCGTGTGCGGAACATCCTCGGTGAGAAGGGCCACGAGGTCGTCACGGTGGCACCGGACACCACCGTCGGTGACGCCGTCCGATTGCTGGAGCGGGAGCGCATCGGCGGTCTGGTGGTGTCGCCCGACGGCGAGCACGTCGAGGGCATCCTCTCCGAGACCGACATCGTGCGGGGCCTGGCCCGCGACGGCCCCGGACTGCTCGACAACCAGGTGTCGTCGCTCGCGGTCGAGCGCCCCACACTCTGTTCGCCCGACGACGAGATCCGCGACGTGATGGCCGAGATGACGAGGCGACGCCGCCGGTACGTGGTGGCCATCGCCGACGGCCGCCTCGCAGGCATCGTCAGCATCGGCGACGTGGTCAAGCACGAGCTGGAGGACCGGGAGCTCGAGATCCGCGTGCTCCGCGAGATCAACCTGGCCCGCGGCTGACCGAGTGGCCGACGCCGGGCTGATCGCCGACGAGGGCGAGCACCTCACCGCGGGGTGGGAGCCCGACCTCCCCGCCGAGGACTCCATCCAGCGTCAGGCGATCCTCGGCATGGCTGCCCGGGCCGCACACCAGGCGGCGGCCGTGGGCCGGCCCTACGAGGACGACGGGGTCCTGGCGATGGCGTCGGCCAGCGACCTGAGCTTGTGGACGAGCCAGGCGACGATCCTCCAGCCCCTCGTCGATGTCGATCCCTTCGACGCCCGGACCCGGGACTTCTTCGGGGATCGCCCGCACATCGTCTTCAGCGCGTGGCCGACGCCCGACCTGCGTCCCATCGGCTACCAGCCGGTCGGGCATCCACCGCTCATGCTGCGGCCGGCCGGTACGCCGCCGCCCTCGGTCGCGGATGTCGACATCGTCGAGGCGAACGACGCCGCCGGCGTCGAGGCGTACGAGCGGGTGTTCATCCACGGGTACCCGGCGCCGGAGTTCGCTGACGCACCCCCGGGGTCCCTCTTCCACCCCGACACGCTGAAGGCGTCCGAGTTCGGGGAGCTCCGCTACTTCGTCGGCCGCCTGGCCGGAGAGCCGGTGGCGGTCGCCGCCGCCTGGCTGTCGCACGGGCTCGTGGAGGTGGAGTTCGTCGCCACACTGCCGGCCGCCCGGGGGAAGGGCTTCGGGGCGGCGATCACCTGGGCGGCGACGGCGGGGGGTGACGGCCATGCCGTGCTGCTGGGCAGCGACGACGGCCAGCCGGTCTACGAGCGCCTCGGGTACCTGCGCCTGGAGCGCTGGACGGCCTGGGCGAAGGTCTAGTTGGCACCCGAGCGGCCCGAGCGGAGCCGCTCGAGCACGTCCTGGCACCCCTTGCACACCGGATAGCGCGACGGGTCGCGCGTGGGGACGAACACCATCCCGCAGAGGGCGGTGATGGCCTCGCCGGTGACGTAGGCCCGGTTGACCTCTTCCCGGCGGCCGATGTGCGCGACCTCGGGCTCGTCGGTCTCGGTGACCTCGGGCTGGCCGAGTAACTCGGTGTCCGCCATCTGGAAGGATCCTACGGACGATGAACGTGGGCTGGATGCCGTCACGGGTCTTCGGCGCCCCCGGTGCCGACCTCCGCCGCGTCGCGGCGCTCGCCGACGACGCCGGTGTCGACCACCTGGCGGTCGGCGATCACGTGAGCTTCTTCGTCGGCGCCGGCGGTGACGGCCTGGGCTACGCCACCGCCATGCTGGCTCTGTCCGACCGGCTCTCGGTGAACACCGGCGTCTACCTCCTGCCCCTTCGCCACCCCACCACCGTCGCCCGTCAGCTCTCGGACATGGCTGCGCTCGCGCCCGGTCGGTTCGTCTTCGGGGTGGGGATCGGGGGCGAGGACCCGCACGAGGTCGAGATCTGCGGGGTCGATCCGTCCACCAGGGGTCGGCGCATGAACGAGTGCATCCAGGTCGTGCGCGGCCTCCTCACCGGCGAGCCGTTCGACTTCGACGGTGAGTTCTTCGCGCTCTCCCGGGCCTACGTCCTGCCCGCCCCCGCCGATCCCATCCCGATCGTCGTCGGCGGCCGATCCGATGCCGCCGTGCGCCGTGCGGGTCGGCTCGGTGACGGCTGGTTCGGCGTGTGGGTCTCGGCTCGGCGCTACCGAGAGGTGGTCGACGAGATGCACGCGCACGCCGCCGAAGCCGGTCGTGACGGGGTGCAGTGGCGCAACGTCTTGAACGTGTGGTGCGGCGTGGACGACAGCCGGGAGTCGGCGCGGGAGCACCTCGCCCCGGCGATGCACGCCTTCTACCAGTTGCCCTTCGAGCGCTTCGAGAAGTGGTCGCCCTACGGGACCGCGGAGGACCTCGCCGGGTTCCTCGCGCCGTACGCCGAGGCCGGCTGCCACGACGTGAACATGATCATCAACGGCCCCGACCTCGAGGCCGAGGCCGAGGCGGTCGCCGAGGTGAGGCGGCTCCTCAGCTGAGCGCGGCGGCCGTCGGTCCCCAGCCCTCCCGAAAGGAGGGATGGTCCGGCGCCCATCCGGTGGCCTCCTCGAAGCGCCGGTTCGAGACGCGCAGGGAGCGCCCGAGCATCGGTGCCCGGGACGTGGCCAGCTTGTCGGCGACCTTCGGCATCTGGCGGGGTGGCTTGGCACCCGCGGCTTCGGCCATGACCAGGCCCATCTGCTCCTTGGTCAGCGGCTCGTCGTCCACGACGTTGTAGGTCCCGGCGGGTGCGTCGAGGGCGGCGACCACTGCGCGGCCGGCGTCGTCGAGGTGGATGGTGGGCCAGTACCCGGCGGGGTCCCCCATCGTGCCGGGCAGGCGGCGGCGGGCCAGGCGGACCCAGTCCTGGCTGTGGGCGGCGCCCGGCCCGTAGAAGTTCCCGAACCGGAGCACCACCCCGACCTTGCCGCCCTCGGTGACGCGCTTCGCGTTGGCCTCGGCGACCTCGAGAGCGTCGAACCCGGGAGGGAGATCGAGCGGGGTGTCCTCGTCGAGCCACTCGTCACCGGACCCCTCGGCGTAGGCGAACGCGATGGACTCCTGGACCAGGCGCCCGGCGGCGGAAGCCAAGACGGCGTCCGCCACGTGCGCCGAGGCCTCCCGGCGGATCCGCTCGTTCTCCTGCCAGCTCCGCTTCAGTGCCGCCTTCGACGTGGGCGGGATCTTCGTGGCCAGGTTGGCGACCGCGTCGTGCCCGGCGATCGCGGCGGCGACGGCATCCGCGTCGAACAGGTCCACGTGCACCGGCTCGGCTCCGAGCGACCGCAGCAGGTCGGCCTTCTCGGTCGAGCGGGCGACGCCGGTGACGTGGTGACCCGCGCCGAGCAGCGCCTGCACGGCCGGTTGGCCGACGGCGCCCGTGGCGCCGGTGACGAACACCCTCACGGGTCCCATACTCGCAGAGCGGCGCTAGACAGGACCACGGTGAGCGGTACCTCGCTCGACGTCGACCTTCCCTACTGCTACGTGACGACGGTCGGCCGCCTCTCGGGACACGAGCACGAGATCGAGATCTGGTTCACGGGCCTCGGCGACTCGCTCTACCTGATCTCCGGCGGCGAGGAGCGCTCGGACTGGATCCAGAACCTCCAGGCCGAGACCCGGGCGCGGGTCCGCGTCGGCGACCAGACGGCCGACGTCACGGCGCGACTCCCCCTCGGCCGGTCGGGCCGCGAGGGCAAGGAGCGGCGGGCGGCCATCGACTCGCTCTACGACAAGTACGGCGAGCAGGTGTCGTCGGACCGGCCCGGGTGGTACCGGGACGCCTTCGTCGTCGCCCTCGACCTGAAGAGCGAGGCCGGCACCTGACGTAGCGTGCCGCATGGAACGCGTGAGGCTCGGGATCGCGGGGATCGGCAACATCGCCCCGCTCGACGTGCCCGGCTACCTCGAGCACCCCCACTGCGACGTCGTCGCGCTCTGCGACCCCAACGTGGACAAGGCCCGTGCCCGGGCGGACGAGTGGCGCGTGGAGACCGTGCACGGCTCGTTGGACGACCTGCTCGCGGACGACCGGGTCGACGCCGTGGAGCTGCTGACGCCCACCTTCATGCACGCCGACCACGTCGTGGCTGCGGCGGCGGCGGGCAAGCACGTGTCGGTCCAGAAGCCGATCGCGAACACGGTCTCCGACGGCCGGCGGATGCTCGAGGCGACGCGTGAGGCCGGGGTCACCTTCCGGGTCAACGAGAACTGCTGCCACTTCCAGCCCCTCCAACGGGCCCGCGAGCTGGTGCGCCAGGGCGAGATCGGCAAGCCCACCGTGATCCGCATCAAGACCGTGGTCGGGCGCAGCGAGTCGGCGTTCCAGGCGAACCTCGACCCTGACGGGTACGTCTGGCGCTTCGACGAGCGGAGCCCCGGCGGCCACCTCTTCGACGATGTCGTTCACAAGTACGCGATGGCGCTGTGGCTGCTCGACGAGCACGTCCGGAGCGTCCAGGCCGTCGTCCGGAAGGGGCCGCTCTTCTTCGAGGCTCCCACGGCGGCGCTCTGGGAGTACGAGCGCGACGACCTGCTGGGCCTGATGGAGGTCTCCTACGCCCCCTGGATGCCGGTCCGGGGCCACCACTACGGAGCCGACGAGTTCTTCGAGATCCAGGGCACTCACGGCTTCCTCTGGGTCACCCGCATGTCGGGCGAGATGCTCGACCTGCCACCGTTGGTGCTCTACCGCGAGGACGGAACGACCACGACGTTCGCCGACCTCGAGACCCGCTACGAGCTCAGCCACCAGCGGTCGTCGGCCGACTTCGTCGAGGCCCTGCTCGAAGGCCGCCAACCCGACCTCTCGCCGGAGATGGCCATCGAGACCCTCCAGCTGGCCTTCGCCGTCTACGCGGCGTCCAACGAGCGTCGACCGGTCGCCCCGTCCGAGATCGACGAGTCGGTCTCGCCGCCCTGGTGGCCCAAGACCCAGGATGAGCTGCTCGAGGACGTCGTCGAGCTGGCCGACGCCCTCCGGGTGGACGAGCGACTCGAAGCACTGGGCGACTGAGCGCGCGAAGCTGCGGCCATGCCGAAGTATCTGGTCAAGGCCAACTACTCGCCGGACGGGCTCCAAGGGCTCATGAAGGACGGGGCGGCGAAGCGGGTCGAAGCCGCCCGGACGGGCGTCGAGGGCGCGGGCGGGACGATGGAGTCCTTCCACTACGCCTTCGGCGAGACCGACGCCTACCTCGTCTGCGACTTCCCTGACAACGAGAGCGCGGCCGCTCTCAGCATGACGGTCAGTGCCACCGGCGCGGTCGCATGCAGTGTCGTGGCCCTGCTCACGGCGGAGGAGATCGACGCCGCCATCAAGAAGTCGCCCAGCTACTCGCCGCCCGGAACCTAGGCATCAGGAACCCGCCGCGATCAGCGCGAGGCCGGCGAGGGCGGCGAGCACGCCCACCACTTGGGCCCGCGTGCTCCGCTCGCCGAGGGAGAGGCGAGCGAGCAGCACCGTGAACGCCGGTGCGAGCGCGGCGACCGGAGCGACGAGGCTCAACAGCTCCTGACGCACGGCCACCAGCTGCATCGAGTTCGCGAACGCGTCGAGCATCCCGGACGCGGCGACGGGCCGTCCGATCTCGCGGCTCGGGACGAGCCGCCGGGCGGTGACGAACGCCACGGCGAGCACGAACGGCAGGGCCGATGCCCGGGCAAGGACGGCCGGCCAGACGCCGGAGCCGTCGCTGGTCTCGGAGAACAGGACGAACGCCGTGCCGAACCCTGCGCCCGCGGTGAGCGCCAGCGCGACGCCGGCGGCCACCGTTCCGTGCTGCTCGGCGTCCTCGCCCAGCCCGATCAGGCCCCCCGCGCCGATGGCGAGCACCACGCCCGCGAGGGCGACGTGGGTGGGGTCCTCGCCCGTGGCCAGCCCCCAGACGACCGGGATCGTCGACGCCACGACCGCCGCGATGGGCGCCACGACGGTCATGCGGCCCACCGAGAGGCCGTGGAACAGGGCGCCCAGCCCGCCCGTGCCCGCCAGCCCCGCCGCCGCGCTCACCCCGATGTCCCGGGCGGAGGGCCCGTCGGTGCCCGTCGCCAGGACGACTGCCAGCAGGCCGACGAGGCCGACCACCTGCGCGCCGAGGAGCACCACCGCCGTCGGCGATCGACGCGAGGCCAGGCCCCCGAAGAAGTCCCCGATGCCGTAACCGGCCGCGACGGCAAGACCGAGGAGGACAGCCATTGCGCTCGCGCCTCGACTACCGGGCGCGCTCGACCGAGGTGGCGACCTCGACCGGCTGCTGCTCTGCCGCCGATCGATAGGCCCCCTCGACGAAGGCGTGCGCGTGGAGGGCGTCGCCGACGTCGGGCCACGCGGGGTCCCCCCGGGTGATCGCCTGCAACCAGGCCCGGTCGGCCACGTACGGGTAGAAGATGAAGTCGTCGCGGGTGATGCCGAGCTCGGCGAAGCGCTTCTTGCGAATGGCGTCCACGTCGAGCCGCTCGGCGGGCCGGTCCGGCCGTTGCACGAGCAGCCCGTCCTCGGGCGCGCCCACGATGAAGTCGCTGGTGAGCTCGACGGCCCCCCGCTCGAGGAAGACCTCGAGGCGTCGCTCCTCCCGTCCCGTCACCCCGTGGAACACGGTGGTCAGCGTGCCGACCACGCCGTTCTCGTGCTCGACCGTGATCGCGGCGACGTCCTCGACGTCGTAGCCGTAGACCGATCGGGCGGCCGCCTGGACGCGGCGCACCGGGCCGAAGGTCCAGGAGAGCAGGTCGCAGGCGTGGATCGAGTGCTCGAGCAGGGCGCCGCCCCCGGCCTGCGCCCGCTCCGACCGCCACGAGCTGTGCCCGGTCACGACGTCGCCGGTGGGCCAGTACTGGTCGTCCCGCAGGGCGTACGCCATCGCCTCACCCAGGGGGCCGCGGCGAACGGTGTCGGCCAGCCACTGGTAGAGCGGGTGGTAGCGCTGGTGGAAGCCCACTTGGGCGGTGATGCCCCCGCGCCGGACGACGTCGACGATCGCCCGAACGTCGTCGAACGTCGGGGCCAGCGGCTTCTCGCACAGCAGCGACTTGCCGGCCGCGACGACCGCCTCGACGAGGGGCAGGTGCGTGATCGTGGGGCTGGCGACGAGCACGGCCTGGACCTCGGGGTCGTTCACCACCTCGAGCGGTTCCTGCGTGGTGCGCTCGAACGGGCAGTTGCGGTTCGCGCCGGCGAGGGCGTCCGCCGACGGGTCGGCGGCGGCCACGGCGCGCATCGCGCCCTCCTCGACGAGCTTGGCCAGGCCGTCGGCGTGGATCTGTCCGATGTTCCCGCAGCCGATGAGGCCGACCCCGACGGGCTCCTCCGTCATCCGAGGGTGCCCGCGTCTCGCAGCTCGTCGATCTCGTCGTCGGCGACACCGTGCTCGGCGAGGACCTCGTCGGTGTGCTCACCCCGACCGGGAGCGGGACGGCGCACGCTCGCCGCCTCGTCGTCGAACTGGACGGGGCTGGCCACCAGTCGGGCACGATCGTGGTGCGGGTGCGGCATCAGGTACTCGTTGGCCTCCACCTGGGGGTCGACGAGGACCTCGGGCGGGTTCGCCAGCGCGGCGTAGATGAGGCCGTGCTCCTCGAATCGGGGTCGCCAGTGGTCGAGGTCCTGGCCGGCGATGGCGTCCTCGAACCGGGGCCTGAGCTCGCCGCCCCGTGACTCGGAACCCACGAGGTCGTCGAGGCCGAGGGCACGGCACACCGGCTCCCAGTACTTGTCCGGCTCGAGCATGGTCATCAGCAACCAACGTCCGTCCCGGGTGAGGTACTGGCCGACCAGCGGCGAGCGGGGGACCGCGGCCGCCGAGAACGAGTCGGGCTCCTTCCCCAGGACCGACGTGGCGACGAGGTCGGGTGCGAGGGTCCACATGCCGCATGCCAGCAGCGAGACGTCGACGACCGTGCCCTCCCCGGTGCGGGCGACGTGCACGAGCCCCGCGGCGATCCCGCCCGCCAGAACGATGCCTGACGGAACGTCGCCCATGGCGGGCCGCTGCATCACCAACGAGTCCCGACCGGCCGACAGCATGTGCCCGATGCCCGACCTCGACCAGTACGAGACCGAGTCGTAGCCGCCGGCCTCCGCGTCGGGGCCTCGCTGGCCCTGGCCGTGCCCCCGGGCGTACACGAGCCGCGGGTTGACGGCGAAGAGGTCATCCGGCTCGATCTGGAACTTGCGGCGGACCTGCGGGAGCTGGTTCGTCACGAACACGTCGGCCTGCTCGACGAGACGCAGCAGCACGTCGCGCCCGCCGGGAGCCCCGAGGTCGAGGCAGAGGTTGCGCTTGTTGCGGTTGAACTGCTCGACGAGGAAGTCGAAGTCGCCGGTGTCGGGGACCAGGCCCGCGGGCATCACCGCGCGGAGCCCGTCGCCCTTCGGGCGCTCGATCTTCACCACGTCGGCCCCCCAGTCGGCGAGCACGGCGACCCCCGACGGCACGAAGCCCTGCTCGGCCACCTCCACGATCCGTACGCCTTCGAGCGGTCGCGTCATTCGCCCATCCTCGCACCCCGGATGAGGGCGTCGGCTTGGGAACTGGGCGCTCGCTCGTGACAATGGCGGCTCCATGACCACGCCGTTCTCTGCGTTCCCCGGCTCAATCTGCGCTCGAAGCTCCGAGCGGGCAGGCCGCGCGCCCGACCGGGGAACAGCGCCGTGACCACGCCTCTCTGGACGGACGAGGTCCGGCGACCCGATCGACGGAGCCCGGAGAGCCGGGCGGCGCGCTCCCGGCACCGGCGGCTCCGCGGGCTCGTTCCGGAGCGGGTGGCCGAGCTGGTCGGCCAGGCGCAGGTCGGCGACGAGGAGGCGTTCGGGAAGCTCTTCGACGCCTGGCTCAACCCCGTCTTCGACGCCGCCCGGCGCATCACCACCGACGAGCAGACGGCCACCCGGGTCACCCGCGACACCTTCGGACAGGCCTGGCTGCGGCTCGGATCCTTCGATCGACCCGAGTCGGCCGGGGGATGGCTGCTGCGGGTGTCCCGCACCCGAGCGCGCGGGTCCGCCGACTCGATGGGGGCCCCGCTGGAGGACGAGGGGCCGGTCGCCGATCGGTTCGGGCTGGTCGATGAGCCCCGGCACGTCGTGGCCGACCCGGAGGTCGCCCGCATCCTGTGGGAGTCGCTCGAGACCCTGGGCGAGCGTGATGCCGCCGTCCTCGACCTCCACCTTCGCTACGGCCACGCCCCGGCGCACGTCGGGCGCGTGATCGGCACCGACGAGGAGGCCGCGGGCGAGGTCCTGACCCGCCTCCGGAACCGCCTCGGCAGCATCCTTCGAGCCCGCCTGCTCTGGCAGGGCGGCCAGCCGCGGTGCGAGGCGCTCGCCGGCGCGCTCGGGACGGCCGCCGCGGACCGGTTCGACCGCACGACCGCCGGGATCATCGCCCGCCACGCCAGCCGGTGCGAGGTCTGCACCCCGGTGGCCATGGTCGGGGTGCCGCCCGGCGACCTCGTGGCCGCGCTGCCGGTGATCACCCCGCCCAGCGAGGTCGCCGAGGAGATCGCCGCGGCGCTCGACGAGGCCGGGGTCCCCATCGACGGCTCCGACCGCAGCCCGGCCGCGCTCTCCCGGCCCACCCGAGGCCAGGTCTGGCGTCGCCGGAGCGGGTGGGTCGCGCGCCGCGTCGCGGTGGCGACCGCCGCCGCCGCTCTGGCGTTCGGGATCGTGGCCGCGGTGCTCCTCCTCACCGGCCGCAGCACCGACCACGAGGAAGCCGCCCCGACCAGTACCAGCAACCCCACCGCCACGACCGCCGATCCCGACAACCCCTTCGGCGTGACCCCAATCACGG
>Ga0299913_10003989_pt1 | contig 12274 bp, 7 predicted proteins | sample RVTome_9_FD_201360 | JGI IMG/M metagenome (GOLD analysis project Ga0299913, IMG submission 201360) | Soil microbial communities from uranium-contaminated site in the Upper Colorado River Basin, Wyoming, United States - RVT155D38 (version 2) ... | reverse complement strand
GCCACGGCGTCGTCCTCGGCGTCGAGGTGGAAGTAGTCGAACTCCACCACCACCGGCTCCTCCTGGGACGGCCCGATCGCCATCAGCCCGAGCGCCTCGAGCGGCTTGTCGAAGGTGATGCCCGAGCCGATCGGCGTCCACGAGACGCCGCCGTCACTGACCTCCGAGACGTACTGGTTGCCGGTCTTGGTGACCCGGACGTGCCAGTACCCGCTCTCGCTCGAGTCGGCGATGTCGACGTTAGACCCGCCCGAGATCGCGCCGTCGACCTCCCGTGATGCCTCGGCCCGCAGGTCGAGCGCGCTGCCCGGGTTGTTGGTGGCGACCACGTCGGCCTTGACGTAGTTGTCGTCGTCGGCGTACATCAGCAGGCCGGCCAGCTGCCACCGGTGCAGGAGCGGCGCCTTGAACTTCGTCGTCGCAACCCAGTCACCCTCCGGCGCGTCCTGCAGGACGAAGTTCCGCGGCGAGATCGGGTTGTTGCCGTTGATGTCGCCCGGCTCGGTGGTGACCTTCAGGTGGCCGTCGGCGACCTCCTCGGTGTGCGAGTTGTAGCGGACCGACCGCGCCCAGCGGCACCCGTCCAGCTGGCTGCCGTCGAACTCGTCGTCGGCCTCGATCTCGGCGGCCTCCGGCTCCGGGGTGAACCGGAACCAGTCGACCTCCGCCACGACCGGCTGCGCGCCGAGGTCGCCGGCGCCCATCACCCCGATCTCGGCGTCGGGCTTGAGCGCGAGCGAGCCGTTGAGATCGGTCCACGACTCACCGTTGGCGGAGTACGCCCCGGTGAGCGTGCCTCCGGTGTTGACCAGCCGCAGGTAGATCGTGGTCGGGAAGTCGGCCGGGACCGCGGGGGCCGCCGGCGTCGACCGCGAGCCGTTGGTCTCCGACTGGAACTCGATGAACCGGTTGCCTGCGCTGTTCCGCACGAACGCGAGCTTGTTGTACTCGTCGTCGCTCTGGTGGACCACGAGACCCGCCCACTGCCAGTGCGAGGTGTGCTCCACCGTGACCTTCGTGGTCGCGGTCCAGTCACCCGAGGGCAGCGGCTGGCCGGCGAAGCTCACCGGGCCGGTGTTGGCCTCGTTGATGTCGCCCGTGGTGACGGGCAGGTCGAGGACGCCGTCGGACTGGGAGATCGGCGCACCGGGGTCGTACCGCAAGCCCCACTTCGGCAGCAGCGAGGCCGAGTCGAACTCGTCGGAGAGCGGCCCGGTGGGGCAGACCAGCGGGTCGCTGATCGGGTCCGGCTCGGGCTCGGTTGGCTCGGTATCGATCGCGAACTCCGAGAAGTCGGCGCTCTTGGCGGCAGCCTCGTGGGACATCTCGAAGATCCCGATGTCCTGGGTGGCCGCCGCGCCGGTCAGAGCCAGCGTGGTGCCGACCTGGGTCCAGCTGGTCCCGTTGTTCGACCAGTACGCCGAGTAGCCGCCCGCGTCGCGACGCAGCTTCAGCCATTTCGGCGTGCCGCTGGTGCCGCTCTGCACCGAGGTGTTGAGCTGCCCGTTGCCGTCGGAGTCGGTGAGGAACTCGATGCCGCCGCTGGGCCGCAGCGCGATCATCGCGTAGCCGGGCGAGGTGCCGGGCAGGGTGATGTCGTTCTTGACCATGATGCCGGCCTTGGCGGCACCGACGGTCATGGTGTGCGCGTCGACCCGGACCACGGCCTCCCACTCGTCGTCGCCGCCGGCAGGCTGGTACAGCGTGCTGTACTGGTCGACGCCCTGCCAGGTGTCGTTGCCGGCGCCGGTGATCCGGAACTGGCCGGTGCCCAGCTTCTCGAACACGCCGTCGACGTTGGTGAACGGCTGCAGCGCGCCGAACAGCTCGCCGACCTGGGCCACCACGACCCTGGAGGTCTTGGTGTGCCCGTCGTTGTCGGTCGCGATCGCGGTCAGCTCGTAGAGGTCCTCCTCGACGGGCGTGCGCCAGGTGACCTCGTACGGCGCGGTGTCGTCCTCGCCGACCTTGGTCTCGCCGACGAAGAACTCCACGTTGGTCACGGAGCCGTCAAGGTCGGAGGCGTCCGCGGTGAACTGGACGTCGGTGTCGGGGTCGAGCTGCACGCCCTCCTCCGGTGCGGTGATCTCCACTCGCGGCCGGCCGGTGGGCGACGAGCCCTGGCCGATGGCCTCGAGGAAGTTCAGCTTCACGTTCGGGCCGGGGAAGACGACGTACAGGTTCATCGAGTCGGCGCCGAGCCCGCTGACGTCGACCTTCGCGTCGCGGAAGCCGGTGCCGGTCGCGGGCACGTCCACCGTCGCCAGGAGCTCGCCGTCGGGGGCACCCCTCCGCAGCTCGAGGCTGCTGGCGCTCGTGGCGGAGACCCGCAGCGCCAGGTCGTCGATCCGGTAGAAGCTCACCGGGTCGAAGCGCACCCACTCGCCGGAGCCGCCGACCACGACCTCGCCCCCGCCGGCGGCGTCCCGTCCGGGCGAGACCGCAATGCCGTTCGACTTGGCCTCGAAGAACTCAGCCTGCTTGATCTTCGGGAACACCAGAGTCGTCGCCGAACCCGTCAGCGGGTTCGCCCCGCCCGCGCCACCCTGGTCGGCGTAGCGGGCGTCGATGGCGAAGAAGATGTTCTCGTCCGGCGCGTGGCCGCCGAGGCTGGTCGGGGTGGTGCCGGTGAGGCCCGAGAGGGGCAGGGTCGGGTGGGCATGGTCGTCGTGGCCGAGGGCCGGCTGGATCACGACGTCCTCGCCGGCGACCGTGCCGTCCTCGGGGTCGGTGACGGTGACGTCCCAGCTCAGGTCGTCGCCGAAGTCGAAGAACGAGCCGTCCGGCGGCAGGTTGAAGTCGACGGTGGGCTCGGTGTTGCCGACCGTGATCGGGACCGTGGTCGTGCCGTCCTTGCCGTCGGGGTCGGTCACCGTGAGCCGCGCCGAGAAGGCGCCCTCGGTCTCGTAGGTGTGCGTCGCGGTGGGCTCGGTGGAGTCGACGGTGCCGTCGTCCTCGAAGTCCCAGGCGTAGCTGAGGCCCTGGTTCTCAGGGTCGCTGGACCCGGTCCCGTCGAAGACAACGGTCAGCGGCGCGGGGCCCGAGGTCTGGTCGGCCCCGATCTCGGCGATCGGCGAGCGTGAGCCCTGGATGTAGTCGACCCGGTGCAGGCCCGAATTGGGGTTGTCACGGCCGAAGCCGCCGCCCCAGTCGAGCACGTAGAGCGAGCCGTCGGGGCCGAACTTGGAGTCGATCGGCGCCAGGAACTGCTCCTGGGGCAGGAACGGCGCCACCTTCTCGACACCCGCGCCGGGGTCGGTCGCGGTCTGGCTGGGGTCGACCGAGTACATGTTGTTGCGCGCCCACTCGTAGAAGAACGACTTGCCGTCGAAGTACTCCGGGAACTTCGTGTCGGAGTCGAGCGCGGCGTCGTACTGGTAGAACGGGCCGCCCATCGGCGCCAGGCCGCCACCGGCGTTGATCACGCCGGGGACGGACGTCCGCTGGTAGCCGTAGTACATGTCGGCGGCACGAGCCGGCGGCAGGTTGGTCAGGCCGGTGTTGCGCGGCGAGTCGTTGACCGGGTTGGCGCAGTCGAAGAAGTCGCCGACGACGACCGGTCCGGACGACGTCTCCCCGTAGTCGACGTCACGGAACGGCTCGTTGGCGCCCATGCAGAGCGGCCAGCCGTAGTTGCCGGGCGACTTGATCAGGTTGTACTCCGCGATGCCCGCCGGGCCGCGGTTGTCCGGGTTGTCGCTGTTGTTGTCGGGCGAGTAGTCGGCAAGGCCGATCCAGCCGGTCACCGGGTCGATCGAGAAGCGGAACGGGTTGCGGAAGCCCATCGCGTAGATCTCGGGGAGGGTCTTGTCGTCGGTGTCCTCGGCCTCCGGGAACAGGTTGCCCTCGGGGATCGTGTAGCCGCCGTCGGCCTCGGGGTGGATGCGCAGCAGCTTGCCGCGGAGGTCGTTGGTGTTGGCCGAGGTCGCGCGGGCGTCGTGGAACGTGCCGGTGCGGGTCGAGAGGGGGGCGTAGCCGCCGGAGGGCTCGGAGTGCGGGTTCACGTCGTCGCCGACGCTGAGGAAGAGGTTTCCCTGGGGGTCCATGTCGAGGCCGCCGCCGGTGTGGCCCGGTTCGTCCGGCAGCCGCCGCGCCGGCACCTCGAGCACGACCTGCTCGGTGGAGCGGTCGATGGTGCCGGTCGCGTGGTCGTAAGTCAGCCGGGACAGTCTGCTCTTGAAGTTCGCGGGGTCGCTGTCGTCCGTGCTGGCCGGCGCGTAGTAGATGTACAGGTGGCCGGACGTCGTGAAGTCGTTGGCAAGGGTGATGCCGAGCAGGCCGTCCTCGCCGCCGGAGTAGACCGGGATCGTGATCGCGGTGGAGGTCGCCTGCGTGGCGGGGTCGTAGACCCGGATCTCGCCGCGCACCAGCTCGGTGTAGAAGACCTTGCCGTCGGGGGCGACGTCCATCGCGAACGGCGCGGAGGTGTTCTCGTCGAGCGCGACCTTCTCGTAGTTGTCCCAGACGGTGCCGCCGCAGTCGGCGTCCTTCAGGCCCGCGGCGTACATGGTGCCGCCGACGATGTGTGTCACGAAGTCGGGCTCGTTGGTGTAGTGCGAGCCGAAGTGGCCCATGCCGGTGACCCAGGTGCGAGCCCCGTCGTAGGGGCGGCACCAGGAGATCGGGTGGTCGTAGCCCATGGCGTTCGAGCCGGGGTCGTACGTCGATTCGTCCATCGTGGCGAGGATGTGGGCGCTGCCCCGGGTGTTGACCGCGTAGTTGTACCACTCGTCGGCGCGGCTCCAGCGCTGGTCGAGGTGCTCGGTGGAGGGGTGGGTCTGGTCCTCGATCCGCACGGTGCCCGGCTGGCCGGGGTCGGTGCCGGTCGCCGCGTGGCCGGGCATCGTGGTGCCGACCAGGCCGTCCCACCAGTCCCAGTTGCCGCGCATGTCGGTGGCGTTGTGCACCGCGGCGATGCCGCCGCCGCCCTGAACGAAGCGCTGCAGGGCCGCCTTCTGCTCGGCGTTCCACGGGTCGCCGGAGGTCTGGAACATCAGGATCGCGTCGAACTCGGCGAGACCCTCGTCGGTGAAGATCGCCGGGTCCTCGGTGTGGGTGACCGTGACCCCCTCGGCCTCGAGTGCGGCCGTGAGCACGGGGGTGCCCCGGTCGATGGCGTCGGTGTGCCGGAACTGCGTGGTCGCGGTGAAGATCAGCACGTGCCCGTGCCCTTCGTGCGCCTCGGCCCTCGGTGGGCTGAAGGCCATCACCCCGATGGCCACGATCACCGCCAGCAGCGGGGCGACGTACCTGCGAAGTGACCTGCTGGCGTCCGACATGGATCATCCCTCCCGAGCGGGGGCAGTGGCGTGACCCGCGTCACAGCCTGAGCGGCACCGTAGGTCCGACTTCTGTCGGGTGTCAAGCAAAAGGTGTCGGCAACTCGCCAGAAGCCGGGAGTCTTGGCTCCCTGCGTAGCCTGAGCCCATGGCAGCGGCCACCCCGGACGGCACCGGCTCGACCCCGTCCGAGGACTTCCGTCGCTTCATGCTCGAGCACAAGTTCGGCATGGAGGAGGTGGTGACCAAGCTGAGCATCCTGCGCGACGAGTTCACCCACCTCCACGACTACAACCCGATCGAGCATGTCTCCTCGCGATTGAAGAGCCCGGAGAGCCTGCTCGAGAAGCTGCGGCGCAAGGGCCTCGACCCGCACGACCTGCCCGGCTTCCCGGAGATCCGTGAGCGGGTCACCGACATCGCCGGGGTCCGGGTGACCTGCAGCTTCGTGTCGGACGCCTACCGGGTCTTCGACCTGCTCACCGAGCAGACGGACATCCGCCCGATCGAGGTACGCGACTACATCGCCAAGCCGAAGGCCAACGGCTACCGAAGCCTGCATGCGCTCGTGGAGGTGCCGGTCTTCCTGTCCGGGGGCACCGTGCCGGTCACCGTGGAGGTGCAGTTCCGCACCGTGGCCATGGAGTTCTGGGCCAGCCTGGAGCACAAGATCTACTACAAGTACCGACGCGACATCCCCCAGGAGCTGCTGGACCGACTGCTGGGAGCGGCCCGCACCGCCGCGACACTGGACGCGACGATGGAGGAGCTGCACCAGGAGGTCCGCGGGCTCGACGGGCTTCCCGCCGGGCTGCTCGGACAGCTGCGCGAGGATGCAGCAACCCGCGCGCCGGAGGGGCTGCTGGAGAGTCTCCGGCTGCTCGGCGGCGACCCGGGGACGGTCGCCTAGCCTCGGCTAGAGGCCGAGGTCGCGGCCGATGAGCTCCTTCATGATCTCGTTGGAGCCGGCCCAGATCTTCGAGACCCGCGCGTCCCGCCAGGCGCGGGCCACGCGGTACTCGTTCATGTAGCCGTAGCCGCCGTACAGCTGGACGCACGCGTCCAACACCTCGTTCTGCACGTCGGCCGTCCACCACTTCACCTTCGCGGCATCGACAGGTGTGAGCTCACCCCTGCTGTGCGCGAGCACCGCGTTGTCGAGGAAGCCGCGGGTCACTTCGACCTTGGTGACCAACTCGGCGATGAGGAACTTGTTGTACTGGAACGAGCCGATCGGCTGCCCGAACGCCTTGCGCTCCTTGACGTAGTCGATGGTCTCCTCGAGGATCTGCGACGCCTGCGCAAGGTTGCCGATCGCGTTGGACAGCCGCTCCTGGGGCAACCAGTTCATCATGTGGATGAAGCCCTTGTTGAGCTCGCCGATCAGGTGGGTGCCCGGCACCCGAACGTTCTCGAAGAACAGCTCGGCGGTGTCGGACTCATCCTGTCCGACCTTGTCCAGCTTGCGGCCCCGGCTGAACCCATCCATGTCGGCTTCGACACCGAACAGGGTGATCCCGTGGCCGCGCTTGGCCTCCGGGTCGGTCCGCGCCGCGACCACGATCAGGTCGGCGGAGTAGCCGTTGGTGATGAACGTCTTCGAGCCGTTCATCACCCAGTCGTCGCCATCGCGCACCGCGGTGGTCTTCAGGGCGGCGAGGTCGGAACCCCCGGACGGCTCGGTCATCCCGATCGCGGTCAGGATCTCGCCGGAGACGAAGCCGGGCAGCCAGCGCTCGCGCTGCTCCTCGGTGGTCAGCTCGACGAGATAGGGCGCGACGATGTCGGCGTGGATGCCGTGGCAGGAACCGAGCGACATCGACACCTTGCCGAGCTCCTCGCACAGCACCGCGTTGTAGCGGAAGTCACCGGCCTCCGAGCCGCCGTACTGCTCCGGGATCTCGAGGCCGAGCAGGCCGGCCTCGCCGAACGCGAGCCACATCTCTCGTGGGAACTGCTTGGCGTCGATGTACTTGTCCCAGCTGGGGCGCACCTCGCGGTCGAGAAAGCTCCGAACCGACTCTCGGAACGACTGGTGGTCCTCGTCGTAGATCTCGCGCTTCATGCGCGCGAGCCTATCCGCGGCTGGCCCCGCTCCCCGGGCTCAGCCCGTGAACTCCACCACGTCGGCGGCGGGCGGCACCTCGACCTCCACGGCGCTGTCGAACTCCGACAGCTCGATCTCGCCGGTGGCGCTCCCGCCGGTGAGCTCGAGCCGCGGCACGTGGTGCGGCGCGGCCACCTCGACCCAGGCCCGCAGACGGCCGCCCCCCGTGGGGGTGGAGACCCGGACCACGTCGGCGCCCTCGATCTCGTCCAGGCCGTCCTTGCTGGTCAGCTTCTCGTCGATGGTCCGGGTGAACGGCGCCAACTGGCCCTCGAAGTCGCAGTACGACGCCAGGTCGCCGGTCGTCACCCAGCGGCCGGCGTACCGCTCGGCGGCGGCGGCGCCATCGGGTCCCGCGGACCAGAACTTCGCCGACCCGCGCACGTAGTCCCGGCCGTCGGCGACGACGAAGTCCGCGGGCTCGGTCCAGCCGGGGATCTGCAGGGTCCCGAGGCAGTCTCCGTCGCGGCGCAGTGAGAGGTCCATCAGGGTCGTGCGGTCCCCGTCGCGGATCTCGGACCGCAGGTGCACCGTGTCGAGGGCGAGCATCGCGTCGAAGCCGTCGGCCATGATCGCCGGGGCGGAGTGGTACTGCGCGTAGGCCTCCTCGACGTCCGGTTCCGGCGTCTCGTCGCCACCACCACAGCCGGCCGCGACCAGCGCGAGCGCGGCGACGAGGCCGGCCGTGGCGCGCTTCGTCATGGTCCCCCTTGTGAAGTCGGGACCGATCGAACCACAGCCAGACGGCCCCCGGGGTCAGACCGGGGAAGCGTCCAGCGTCCGGTCGGGCTCACCGGCCTCGTCGTGCTCGCGGAACCCGTAGCGCTCCCACCACCGGCGCAGCGGGCCGGGCGCCCACCAGTTGAAGCGGCCGAGCAGCTTCATCGTCGCCGGCACCAGCAGCGCCCGCACCACGGTGGCGTCGATCAGCAGCGCCACCAGCATCCCGATGCCGAGCATCTTCATGAACACGATGCCGCTCAAGCTGAACGCGCCGATCACGACGGCCAGCAGCACCGCGGCGCTGGTGATGATCCGCCCGGTCTTCTGCACGCCCGTCGCCACCGCGAGGTCGTTGTCGTGCGTCTTGTCCCACTGCTCGCGGATCCGCGAGAGCAGGAAGACCTCGTAGTCCATGGACAGCCCGAAGAGGATCGCGAGCATCAGGATCGGGTTGGTCGCGTCGAGGTAGCCCTGGGGAGTGAACCCGAGGAAGTCGGACAGGTGGCCGTCGCTGAAGATCCAGGTGATCACCCCGAACGACGCGGTGATCGAGAACATGTTCATCACCACTGCCTTGACGGGCAGCACCAGGGAGCCGAACGCCACGAACAGCAGGACCAGCATCACGATCACCACGATCAGGCCCATCCACGGCAGGTGGGCGCCGACGGAGTCGATCAGGTCGACGGTGTCGGCGGTGAGGCCGCCCACCAGTGCCGTGCCCCTGTCGGGGTCGACGTCCCGCAGGTCGCGGACGATGTCCTGGGAGCGCTCGGTCTGGCTGTTGCCGTCCCACACCGCCCGGAGCAGGGTCGTGCCGTTCTCCGCCGCGACCGGCTGGACCGCCACGATCCCGTCGATCTCCTCGACGTCTCGGGTGTACGCCGCGACGTCGGCCTCCGAGGCGTCCTGGAGGAGCAGGTTGGCGGTGGACTGCTCCTGGCCGAAGTCGGTGGCGAGCTTGTCGGCGGCGACGTGGGCGGGGGCGTCCCCGGGCAGCACCCGGTGGTCGACGCTGCCCCACTTGACGCCCAGGAACGGGGAGGCGATCGCCAGCAGGGCGACGACCGTCACCACGATCACCGCGACCGGCCTGCGCATCACGCCGCGCGCCAGCCGCGCCCACCAGCCGTGCTCGTCGGCCACGGCGGCGGGACGGTGCCGGCGCCACGGGAGCCGGCCCGCGTCGACCTTGCGGCCCAGCAGCCGCAGCGTCGCGGGGAGCACGGTGAGCGCGGCCAGCATCGCGATCAGCACCGCCGCGATGCCGCCGTAACCCATGCTGCGCAGGAAGGACTGCGGGAAGATCAGCAGGCTGGAGAGGGCCGCGGCCACGGTGAGGCCGGAGAAGAGGACGGTGCGGCCGGCCGTGGTCATGGTCCGCACCACCGCCTTCGCCGACGCCTGCGGATCGTCGTCGGGCAGCAGCGCGAGCTCCTCGCGGAACCGGCTGATCACGAACAGGGCGTAGTCGATCGCCAGGCCGATGCCGAGCAGCGAGATGACGTTGACCGAGAACACCGAGATCTCGGTGAAGTTCGTGAGCAGCCGGACGATCGCGAGCGCTCCGACCATGGAGATCAGCCCGACCAATGCCGGCATCGAGGCAGCGACCAGGCTGCCGAAGATCAGGAAGGCGAGCAGGATCACCACCGGCATCGAGATCAGCTCGGCGCGTTCGAGGTCCTCGGAGGTGATCTCGTTGACGTCGCTGTAGACCGCGAACGAGCCGGCCACGTCGGTCTCCAGACCCTCGGCCTCGAGCGACGTCTCGATCTCGTCGTAGCTGGTGAGGAAGTCGTCCTGGGTCTCCCCCTCCAACGAGATCAGCACCTGGCCGGCGTGCCCGTCGGCGCTGACCAGCCCCTGCTCGGGCGGTGCCTCGTAGTAGGGCACCACGGAGGAGACGGCATCGTCGGGGATCTCCGCGACCACGGCCGCCACGGCGGCCCGGAACTCCGCCGAGTCGGCCGCCAGCTCGTCGTCGGAGTAGATCGCCACCACGTCGACCGACCGGTTGCCGAACGCGTCCTGCTCCGCTTCCAGCTCCTTGGAGGTCTCCGAGTCCGGGTCGTTGAACCCGCCCTCGGACAGCGAGTCGAAGACGCCGAACCCGTAGGCCCCGGCGGCGACGGTGAGGGTCAGCCCGGCCAGCAGGACGGCCAGGGCCCGACGTGCCACGATTCCGCCCCAACGCTCCAGCATGTCGACTCCTCGGTGCTATAGTGAACGCCGTTCACCGTAAATGGTGTTAACAACTGTGTCAACTGTTTACGGAAGGGGTCTCGTGGGCCACGCGATCAAGGCGCCGACGCGCAGGGAACGCCAGCGGGAACAGACCTACGTGGAGATCGTGGACGCCGCCCGCGAGCTGCTCACCGAGGGTTCCGAACTGTCCCTACGCGCGGTCGCCGGCAGGATGGGGCTGACCGCCCCGGCGTTGTACCGCTACGTCGCCAGCTACCAGGAGCTGGTCGACCTGGTCGCGTTCGAGATCGACCGGGCGGCCACCGAGCGGATGGCTCGCGCCGCCGCGCCGATCCCGGAGGACGACCCCGCCGGTCGACTGGTGGTCTCCGCCGCGTCGTTCCGCCGATGGGCGCACGAGCAGCCACGCGAGTTCTCCCTGGTGTTCGCGAACCCGATCACCGACACCTCCTGCGCGCGGCGGGAACTCCTCACCGCGGCCACGTCCGGCCACTACTTCCACGACCTGTTGATCCAGCTCTGGGAGAAGGACCCCTTCCCGCACCCAGACCTCGCCGATCTCGACCCGCAGGTCGCCCTGGCCCTGGAGGATCCGCAGATCCCCATCGACATCGACAAGGTCCCCGAGGGCCACCGCGGCATCCTGTGGGTGTTCCTCCGCGCCTGGGCCGCGCTGTACGGCGTGGTGACCCTCGAGGTGTTCGGGCACATGGACCCGCGGATCATCGAGAGCGGCGCGATGTTCACCGCGATGATGCGCGACTGGCTCCCGCAGCTCGGCCTGGCCGATGAGGCCGAGCGGCTCGAGGCGCTGGCCGCCTCAGAGCTCGCCGGTTAGCTCGACCACCCACTCCGGGACGAGTACGCCCGCGGGTCCGTGCCGTGCCTCGTCGAACATCGTCGAGCCGACGCTGGGCTCGAGGTTGAGCTCCAGGGTGCGGGCGCCGCAGGCAGCGGCGTACTGGACGAACCCGGCGGCCGGGTAGACGGCGCCGGACGTCCCCACCGACACGAACAGGTCGGCCTCCTCGAGGGCGGCCTCGATCCGCTCCATCCCGTAGGGGACCTCGCCGAACCAGACGACGTCGGGGCGCAGCTCACTGACCCCGCAGTGCGGGCACGGTGGGAGGTCGATCAGCTCCCGGAGCCACCGGGTCCGCCTGCGGCAGGCCCGGCACAGCGCGGAGAGCAGCTCGCCGTGCATGTGCAGCACCCGGGTCGCACCCGCGCGCTCGTGCAGGTCGTCGACGTTCTGCGTCACCACGAGCAGCGCATCGCCGAGACTCCGCTCGAGATCCGCGAGCGCCCGGTGGGCAGGGTTCGGCTCGACCGTCCCCAGCGCGGCCCGTCGCGCGTCGTAGAAGCGGTGCACGACCGCCGGCTGCCGGTCGAAGGCCTCCGGCGTGGCGACGTCCTCGACCCGGTGCCCCTCCCAGAGACCGTTGGCGTCCCGGAACGTCGGGACCCCGCTCTCGGCGGAGATCCCGGCTCCGGTGAGGACCACGACCCGTGTCATTCCTCGACGTCGATCTTCCACTCGGCCTTGTCGTCCTCGACCCCGGTGACCTCGACCCGCACGCCGCGCACGACCCCGTCGATGGTCGCCATGCACTCCATCGTGACGCCGACCTCCGCCTCCAGGTCCTCGGGGCACTCGACCTCGCCCACGTCGTCGTGCATCGAGGCCAGACGCTCACGGGTCCGTTCCTCGACACCCGACTCCGGCACGGATGCCGTGCCGCAGGCCGCCAGGACTGCGACCAGCACCCCGGCGGAGATGCCGGCGCCGGTGGGGACGACGACCTGCACGGTCGCGACTCTACGAGAGGTGCGCGGTGGCCGGGGGCGGGCTCACTCGTCGGGTGGCCTTCGCACGGTCTCGGGCGCAGTGGTGGGGAGCGGCGGTGGGGGCGGCGCGGGAGGCCTGACCACCGTGCCGGTGGGGCCGGTCGGTGCC
>Ga0299913_10003988_pt1 | contig 12278 bp, 9 predicted proteins | sample RVTome_9_FD_201360 | JGI IMG/M metagenome (GOLD analysis project Ga0299913, IMG submission 201360) | Soil microbial communities from uranium-contaminated site in the Upper Colorado River Basin, Wyoming, United States - RVT155D38 (version 2) ... | reverse complement strand
TTGCGCGGTTTCTCGCTTGCCCTAGCCCTCTCCCCCCGACAGGCACTTCCTGACCAGGAATCTCCCTATCGACGACTCGTCCTCGATCGCGCGGTAGAAGCCCTCGACGTAATCCAGCGCCTTGCCCCGCTCTTTGTCTTCAAGGCCTTCCAGAGACGACACCATTTCCCGGAACTCCGCGTGTTTGTCGCGGAACTGCTGCAACGTCTCGTCCAGATAGCCGTTGTGCATGCACAGACCGCGATACAATCGCGTTCGGACGCTTTTTATCGGCAGCTTGGGGTTCGGCTTGGCGTACGGGGCATTGACGAGACCCGCGAAGTCGAAGTCGTAGGGAATCACGTAATAGCTCTCCGCACCGCCGGAAAAGGGTACCGTGTTGTGGCAGCAGTCGCCGTTTCTCGCGCCCACGACCATGGAGAAGTCGGTGTTGCCGATCATGTATTCGAAGACGGCAACGAGGTTTGCGTAACGACCGTCGAGCCGCGCATAGCTGAGTTGCGGAGTCTTGACGACCTCCGCGCCGATGCGCTCCGCCAGCAGGTCCTCGTCCTCGATGAGAAAGGCGTAACGGGTATCGGTCTCACCGTCGCGATCGCTGTCCACGTAGTCCACGTGCATGAGCCGGGCCCCGAAACTCACCGGGGTAAGAGCGTTCAGGAACTTGTACGCGAGGTACTCCTTGAGCACGTTCTGCTCGTAACGCGTTCCGCGGTTCTCGCAGTGCGTGACCAGCTTCAGCTTGTCCTGCCCGGCGAACTCCGTGCCCATGACCTGCTTTTTCCTGAAGTTCAGGCGTATCGGCGGCAGGTCGCAGGTGCTTTTCTGCTTGCGGTACTTGCCGCGCGCGCGGAGTTTCAGGTCCAGGAGGTGCTCGGTGCCCGAGGCGTCGGTATACAGAAGCGTGCCGTCCAGGTATTCGGTGTCGTTTCGCTCGCGCATCAGGGTGGTGAGCGGCGCCTCGATGCGGGCCTTCAGGATTTCCTGATTGACGAACAGGGGCCATGCGTCTGCTGCAGCGCCGTCTTCGAAGCCTGAAGCCACCTGCGGGAACGGACAGGACAGGGCGAGCATGACGAACGCAGTAATCACGGGGCGGACGTTCACTGTTGGCTCCATTCCACCTCGTCGGGCACGCTGAAGAGCTGCCCTGGCGGGCGTTCACGGCACGATAATAGCCCGGATATCTCACCGATTGCGCGCAAACCGCCCGCTACTTTTGCCGAATGACCCTTGCCCGCAACCGCGGGCTCCTACATGCTCTTGACAGAACCCGGCGCCGGAAACCGAATGCCATGATCCACCGCCAGCGGCTGCACCGACTGTCTCGAGCCACGCTCGGGATGCTCCTGCTGTCCGCGCTGGTCTTGCCGCTGCCGGCGCTCGGCGAGACCTGGCGCTGGGCGGATGTGGACAAGGTGGTTGCCGTGAGCGACGTTCACGGCGCGTACGACGCGATGGTCCGGACTCTGCAGAACGCCGAGGTTCTGGACGACGAAGCGGCCTGGGCGGGCGGCAGGGCCCACCTCGTCATTACCGGGGACATCCTCGATCGGGGCCCGGACTCTCGCAAGGTGATGGACCTCTTGATGCGCCTGGAGCCGGAGGCGGAAGCGGCGGGCGGACGCGTGCACCTGCTGCTCGGCAATCACGAAATCATGAATCTGACGGGCGATCTCAGGTACGTCTCGACCGCGGAATACGCGGCCTTTGCTCCGGATGAAACGGCCGCCGATCGGGAGCGGGCATTCGATCGGTTTCAGTCGATGCGACCGGAGGCGGATCCCGAAGCGCTGAAGCGTGAGTTCGGCATGCTCGCGCCGCCGGGTTACTTCGGCCTGCGTCGGGCGTTCGCCCCGGACGGGCGCTACGGCAAATGGCTGCTCGAGAAGCCGCTGATCGTGGTGATCGACGATACGGCGTTCGTGCACGGCGGCCTGTCGCCGATCGTGACGGAGCTTGGCCTCGAAGGCGTCAACCGCGAACTGAAAGAACAGGTCGAGCGTTACGCGACGCAACTCGCGGTCGTGACCGACGCAGGGCTTCTCGATGCGACGGAAAGCTTCCATCGGCATGCGGCCGTGCTGGAGGCGTTGCCGGAGAATGCGGGTCGACCTGCGGAACTCGAGGCGGCGATCGAGGACGTCATCCGCCTGGGCAATGCGAGCGTGCACGATACCTCGAGCCCGGTCTGGTATCGCGGTAACGTCGGCTGCGCTCCGCTCATCGAGATCGACAAGCTCGATGGGGCGCTCTCGGCGCTGCGCGCGGAGCGAGTCGTTATCGGTCATACGCCGACGGTGTCAAGGCGGGTGCTGCAGCGGCTTGGCGACCGGGTGGTCGAGATCGACACCGGGATGCTGAACTCAGCTTACGGCGGAACCGGACACGCGCTCATCATCGAGGGAGCAGAGCTTCGCGTGGTGACGGAGGCTGGAAGCGAATCCACTTCGCCGGTGCCGCATCCGCGCTCGGCCGCGGCGGACGTCGCGGCGCTGGACGTCTCGGAGCTCGAACGCATCCTTGCCGAAGGTGAGTTGCGTTCCGTCGGGAAAGACCAGCTTGGCAGGAGTATCGTCAGGGTCAACGGCGGCGGGGGCGAGATCGCGGCGCAATTCGTTCGCAATCCGCGCCGCAAAGGTTTCGTTCCGGAGCTCGCCGCCTACCGGCTCGACCGGCTGCTGGCGCTCGATATGGTCCCGGTGACGGTTGCGCGGGAAGTCGATGGAGATGTCGGGGTGCTTCAGCTTCTCGCTGCGAACGCGAGAGACGAAACGGCGCGCGGGGCGAGTGGTGAGGGTTACTCGGCGTGGTGTCCGTTGCCGGAGCAATGGAATGCGATGTACGTGTTCGATGCGCTCGCTTACAACGCGCTGCGGAAGCCGCAGGATATTCTCTACAACCCGGGCAACTGGCAGCTGCTGCTGACCGGTCACGGCGAAGCCTTCGGCGCGAAGAACGGACGTCCGGCGTGGCTCAAGGACGCTCCGCTCGAGGTTGGCAAGGGATGGGAAGACGCGCTGAGCGCAATGAACGACGACGTGCTGGAAGCCGAGCTCGGCGACGTCCTCGACAAGCGCAGCCTTACCGCCCTGAAAAAACGCCGCGACGCCCTGCTCGACAAAACCCTGTAATCGTGTGCGGAGACGCCAATAGAAAGCGGGTGATCGCCCGCGGTGCGGGCTCCTACAGCCGTCTATTCCAGCCGATTGCCAATGCGTACGAACCGCAGAACCGCATCAGTCGACGATGGCGATGCACTCGATTTCCACGCGGCCGTTCAGGGCCAGGCCGCTGGCGCCCAGGGCGCTTCGGGCGGGGGGATTGGTGAAGTAGGTTCTGTACACCTCGTTCATCGCGGCCCATTCGTTCATGTCGGCGAGGAATACCGTGCACTTCACCACGCGGTCCATCGACGACCCGAAATGTTCCAGCGCCGACTTGATGTTCTCCATCGTCTGTCGCGTTTCGCCCTGTATGCCGCCGGGTGCGAGTTCCAGTTTTCCGGGGATGTTGCCGATATTCCCGGAGAGATAGAGCGTGTTGTCCACCCGCACCGCGGCGGAAAACGGCAGGTCGAGCCCCTCCGTGCCCGGCGCATTCAGGTATTCGACATCCGGCGAGCGATCCTCGGCGGGCGAACAGGCCGCGACGACCAGCGCCAACGCCACCGCCGAAAGCAGTTTCGAACGGATCGTGGATGTCCTCAATCGGTTCTCAATCGGTTCTCGAACGAATCATGGATGTCCTCAACTGGCGCTCGTCAGACTTCGTTGGCGCGTGCGGCGCGTGCGATATGTTCCGCGGCGCGGAACGCCAGCGCCATGATGGTCATCGTCGGCTGGCCGCGACCCGAGGTGACGAAACTCGAACCGTCGCAGACGAACAGGTTGGAAATATCGTGACTGCGGTGAAAGCGATCGACGACCGAGGTGGCCGGGTCGTCGCCCATGCGGCAGGTACCCAGCAGGTGCGCGCCGCCCGTCGACGGCCCGACGGGGTACGCCCAGGACTTCACCGCCCCCGCAGCGTCGAATATCTCCATGGCCCGGTCGCGCAAAAACCCGCACATCGCAAGATCGTCCGGATGGTCGCGGTAGGTCAGGCGGATGGACGGCCGTCCCCACGCATCCTTGTGCGTCGGATCCAGCGTGATGTTGTTGCTGTCGAGCGCCAGCGACGTCGTGCTGCCGAGGATCGACATCTGCCGCGAGTAGTTGTGCGCGAGCGCCTCCTTGAATTCCGCGCCCCAGCTCGGGCCGTCCAGCGGCATGCCGGCGAGCGAGAACAGGATCGGCGTCGCCGAGAACAGCGGTCGGGCATCGATGCCGCCGCCGCCGTAAAAGCCGCGTTTGGGGTCGGAGTCGTAAAAGTCGTGAACGATGCGGGTGACCTGCACGCCCTTGTAGTCGTTCAGCGGGTGCTCGAACACGCCGTTCGCCAGCGCGTGTCCGTTGAACATCAGATTGCGGCCGACATAGCCGCTCGAGTTCGCCAGCCCGTCCGGATGCTTCTCGTTCGCGGAACTCAGCAGCAGGCGCGGCGTCTCCGCGCCGTTCGCCGCAAGTACGACGGCGCGCGCTTTCTGCGAGGTCTCCTTGCCTTCCGGGTCGTAATAAAGCACTTCGCTGATCTTGCCGTCGGCCCCCGTTTCCAGGCGGAACACCGCGCACTCCGCGCGGATCTCGCAGCGACCGGTGGCCATCGCCTGCGGAATCATGGCCGCGAGCGTCGACGACTTCGCGCCGACTTCGCATCCGTATCCCATGCAATAACCGCAGTTGATGCACGGCGCCCGGTCGTTGAACGGCTTCGACAGAATGGCGAGCGGCGCGGGCTGCGGATGCATCCCCAGTTTTTTCGCCCCTTTCTCCAGCAGCACGCCGGAAGACTTCACCGGCATCGGCGGCATCGGGAAAGGCTTGGAGCGCGGCGGGTCGAACGGGCCCGGCTCCCCGGAAACCCCGATCTCCCAGTCCACCCGGGTGTAATAGGGTTCCAGCTCGGCGTAGTCGATCGGCCAGTCGGCAAACGTGGTGCCGCTGATCGGGCCGAGCAGGCTGCGCTCGTTGAAATCCACGTCGTGGAAGCGCCAGAAGTTGGCGGTGAAGTGGACGCTGCTGCCGCCGACGCCCTGCACGTACTCCGCGACCGGACGTTGCGGCACTTCGGCAACCTTGCTTTCGTCGTCACGAAACGTTTGCCCGTGCACTTCAGGACCGCCGCCCAGCAGTTCGTGCAGGAAGGTCACGGCGATTTCGTCATGGGTGAAGTCGGCGGCGGTGCGGAACGGGCCCTGTTCCAGCACCACGACGTCGAAGCCCGCGGACGACAGCTCCTTCGCGAGAATGCCGCCCGCCGAACCCGAGCCGACGACGACAAAGTCGACCGGCGTCAGTTTGTCGAAGCGAACCTGGTTCTCAGGCGCCATTCGATTCACCTTTCTGATACTCGGCATCGTAGTAGCCGAACGGCGGCTGCCAGGCGTGCTGGCCATCCAGTCCCAGAAGTTGCCAGCCGACGTTGTCGCGGTTACCGCCGTAGGAACTCATGCCTAAGAAACCGGCCAGGGTCAGGAAGCGCACGGTGCCGAAAAAGCCGGTGTCTTCCTGCGTTTTCAGATACCCGTCCTGATCGTCTTCGTCGAGATCGGAGAACCGCGTCGCGCCGGGAAACGCTTCCGGTATCCCTGCCTGAAACGCCACCAGTCCGCCGCGCACCATGTCGAGTCCGGCTTTCATGAACGAGCCGAAGCTCTGATCCATGAACCAGATGACGCCGGCTTCGCGCGCGCCCGGCGTGTCGGTGGTCGGCAGGATGCGTGCCGCGATGGCTTCCAGCTCCCGGGCCTCCGCTATATTGAGATTTTCGAACTGTTTCGCCTTGTCGCGCGCGCTGCAGGCGGACGCCGAAAGGGCCATCAGCCCGGGCAGACCGGCGCGCAACAGCGGGCTGCCGACAAGCGCAGCCACGCTTCCGGAACCGGCCAGAAACCTGCGGCGAGAGAACGGCGAGAACGTATCACTGCCCATACATGGCCCCCGGGGCGCGCAGCGTTGCAGAGGCGGAAAAATAGCACATCGGCCCGCGGGTGGCCCGCGGGAATTGCGGGCAGGTCACAGTGTGAGACGATCCGCCCCCGGGCTGCTAACATGGGTGCATCGACAATGGCTGGGTGTGTGACCGCATAGCGCAGCCGATCCGGCGGCGCCTGCCGGCGGACAGAGCTTCCGCCCAGCCCCGAACACAAGGCTGGCACGCAGTATGGGACGCCTCACAACGCACGTGCTCGACACCGCTCGCGGCAAGCCCGGCAAAGGCATGAAGATCAAACTGTTCGCCCTGGAAGGCGGGCGGCATATGGTCGCCAGCGCCGTTGCCAATGCCGATGGGCGCACCGCCGATCCGCTCCTCGACGGCGAAACCTTCGAAGGCGGCACCTACGAGCTCGAGTTCCTCGTGGGCGACTATTTCCGTAACGCGGGCGTCGACATCGGCGACCCGCCGTTCCTGGACGAGGTCGTCGTGCGGGTGTCGCTGGCCGCGGAGGGCCATTACCACGTGCCGCTACTGGTATCGCCGTGGAGTTACTCGACCTATCGGGGCAGCTGACCGGCCGCCGCTTTCGATGAACGTATCGATGAACGCGCAGAAGACCACCACGACCGCGAAGGAACGGCCCGGCACCGTGCGCTTCGTGCTGGACGGCAAACTGATCGAAGTGCCGGACCCCGACCCGACGCGAACGGTGCTGCAGTTCCTGCGCGAGGACTTGCGGCGCACCGGCACCAAGGAAGGCTGCGCCGAGGGCGATTGTGGTGCCTGCACCGTGGTGACGGCGGAACTCGATGGACAGAACGATCGCCTCATCTTGCGTGCCATCAACTCCTGCATCCAGTTTTTGCCGACGCTCGACGGCAAGGAGCTGATCACGGTCGAAAGTCTGCGCGCCGGGGACGGCACGCTGCACCCGGTGCAGCAGGCGATGGTCGACTGCCACGGTTCGCAGTGCGGTTTCTGCACGCCGGGCTTCGTCATGTCGCTGTTCGCGTTGTACAAGACGAACCCCGCGCCTTCGCGCCGTCACATCGACGAAACGCTGTCCGGCAACCTGTGCCGCTGCACGGGCTACAGCCCCATCATCAAGGCGGCGGAGGAGATGCGTCGCGTGGCGGAGATGCGCGGCAGCGGGGGCGACTGGCTGACGGCGCCCGCCGGGCAGGACGACGGCGGCGATGCCCGCAAGCGCGCGGCGCTGCTGCGTTCGCTGAAGCGCGAAGAAAGTCTCGAGATCGAACACCAGGGCCGAAAGTTTTTCGCGCCGCGAAGTGTTCCCGAGCTGGCGCGGCTGGTCGCGAAGCATCCGGACGCGACCCTGCTTGCCGGCGGCACCGACGTCGGCCTGTGGGTGACCAAGCAACTGCGCGAACTGCCGACCGTCATCTATACCGGCAACGTGCAGGACCTGAAAACCGTGAAGGTTTCCAGCACGCACATCGAGCTGGGCGCCGCGGTCGCGCTCACCGACGCGATGCCGGTCATTCTCGAGTCTTACCCGGAGCTCGAAGAGCTGCTGCTGCGTTTCGCGTCGCCGCCGATCCGGAACGCCGGTACCCTGGGCGGCAACATTGCGAACGGCTCGCCGATCGGCGATTCCATGCCGGCATTGCTCGCGCTCGACACCGTGCTGCTACTGCGCCGCGGCGACGACACTCGCGAGCTGCCGCTCGACGCCTTCTACCTGGGTTACCAGCAGACGGCGCGACAGCCCGGGGAGTTCCTGGAGCGCATCCGGATTCCGCTCACCCCGGAGAATTCCGTGCTGCGAAGCTACAAGGTCTCGAAGCGCTTCGATCAGGACATCACCGCGGTGTGCGGTGCGTACCGGGTGCGGCTCGAGGGCACGCGCGTGGTGGAGGCGCGCGTCGCCTATGGCGGCATGGCGGCCACACCAAGCCGCGCTTCCGGTGCGGAGCAGATACTCGAAGGCGCCGAGTGGACCGAGCAGACGGTGCGCGAAGCGATGGCGGCGCTCGACTTCGACTTCGAACCGATAGCCGACATGCGCGCCTCGAAGGACTACCGGAAGCTGGTCGCGCACAACCTGCTGTACCGCTTCTTTCTTGAAACGAGCGAGCAAACGAGCGAAACGCGCGAGGCACCCGCGCGGGTGTACGACTATGGACGCCAGAAGCTCGCCTGACACAGTCTTCGTCGAGGACGTCGCGGAGACGATTACCGGCGGCGTCGGACAGGCCGTGCCGCACGACAGCGGCCACCTGCACGTCAGCGGCGAGGCGCTTTATACGGACGACATCCCGGAGCCGCGCGGGCTCCTGCACCTCGCCGTCGGGATGAGCACGAAAGCGCACGCGAAGATGCGCTCGCTCGATCTGGGCGCGGTACGCGAGTCGCCCGGCGTGGTGGAGGTGCTGACTGCCGAGGACATACCCGGCGAGAACTCCTGCGGCCCCGTTATGCCGGACGATCCGATCCTCGCGCCCGGACTGGTGCAGTACGTCGGCCAGGCGGTGTTCTGTGTCGCGGCGACGACCGTCGAGCAGGCGCGCAAGGCGGCGCGGCTCGCAAAGATCGAGTACGAGGAGCTCACACCGATACTCGACCCGATCAGCGCCGTCGACGCCGAATCGTTCGTGCTGCCGACCGAGACGATACGCCGCGGCGATAGTCGCGCGGCGATCGACGGCGCGCCGCACCGACTGAGCGGCCGCACCGGCGTCGGTGGCCAGGACCAGTTCTACCTCGAAGGCCAGATCGCGATGGCGTTGCCCGGCGAGGACGGCAGTCTCTTCATATACAGCTCGACGCAGCATCCGGGCGAAGTGCAGCACCTAGTAGCCGGAGCTGTCGGCACGGCGTTCAAGGACGTCGTGGTCGAATGCCGGCGCATGGGCGGCGCGTTCGGCGGCAAGGAAAGCCAGCCGGCGCTGATTGCCTGCATCGCGGCGGTGATGGCGCGCCGCACGGGACAGCCCTGCAAGCTCCGGCTCGACCGCGACGACGACATGCTCATGACGGGCAAGCGCCACGACTTCGTCATCGACTACGACGTGGGCTTCGACGACAGCGGGCGCATCCAGGGCATCGAGTTCATGTTCGCCTCGCGCTGCGGCATGTCGGCCGATCTCTCCGGCGCCATCAACGATCGCGCGATGTTTCACTGCGACAACGCGTACTTCCTGGAAAATGTCAGCATCGTGTCGCATCGGTGCAAGACGCACACGGTGTCGAATACCGCGTTTCGCGGCTTCGGCGGGCCGCAGGGGATGTTCGCGATCGAATACGTCATCGACGAGATTGCGCGTTACCTGAAGAAGGACCCGCTCGAAATCCGGCGGCGGAACTTCTACGGCATCGGCGAGCGCAACGTGACGCCGTATTTGCAGACGGTGGACGACAACATTCTGGAGGAGATCGTCGGTCGGCTGGAAAAGACTTCCGACTATCGTCAGCGAGTGGCCGAGATACGGGCATTCAATCGCGGCAACCGCATTCTGAAGCGCGGCATCGCCCTGACGCCGGTGAAGTTCGGCATTTCCTTTACGTCCACGCACCTGAACCAGGCAGGCGCCTTGCTGCACGTCTATACCGACGGCACGGTGCACATCAATCACGGCGGCACGGAGATGGGGCAGGGGCTGTTCACCAAGGTGGCGCAGGTGGTCGCGGAGGAGTTGCAGATCGACCTCGACCGCATTCGCATCACCGCCTCCGACACCAGCAAGGTGCCGAACGCCTCTGCCACCGCCGCTTCGAGCGGCTCCGACCTGAACGGCAAGGCGGCGCAGGCGGCGGCGCGCAAGATCAAAAAGCGCCTGACCCGCTTTGCCAGCGAGCGTTTCTCCGTGCCGGAGAACGAGATCGAGTTTCGCAACAACCGGGTACGCGTCGGCGACAGGACGATGCCGTTTGCCGAGCTGGTGTTCGACGCGTGGTTCGCGCGCCGTTCGCTTTCCGCCACCGGCTTCTACCGCACGCCGAAGATCAACTACGACCGCAAAACCTTCAGCGGGCGGCCGTTCTTCTATTACGCATACGGCGCGGCGGTGTCGGAGGCGATCGTCGACACGCTGACGGGCGAGTACCGCCTGCTGCGCGTCGACATCCTGCACGATTGCGGCAAGTCGCTGAACCCGGCGATCGACATGGGCCAGATCGAGGGTGGCTTCGTGCAGGGCACGGGCTGGCTGACGTCCGAGGAACTCTGGTGGACGGCTGAGGGCGAGCTGAAGACGCACGCGCCCTCAACCTACAAGATACCGACCTGCTCGGATTTGCCCGTGGACTTCCGCGTGGAGATGCTCGAGTCGGGGGCGAATCGCGAAAACACGATTTACCGTTCCAAGGCGGTGGGCGAGCCGCCGCTGATGCTGAGCCTTTCGGTGTTTCATGCGATCAAGGATGCGGTTGCGAGCGTCGACGATTACCGCACCTCGCCGCACATGACCGCGCCTGCCACGCCGGAGGCGGTGCTGATGGCGATCGAAGCGCTGCGCAGGGAGGCCGCCGCATGAAACGGTGGATCGACAGCCTGCGCGCGCTTCGGGAAAGGGGCGAGCCGGCAATGCTGGTCACAGTCATGGACGTTCGCGGTTCCGCGCCGCGGGAGTGCGGCGCGAAGATGCTGGTGACCGCATCGGAACTCATCGGCACGATCGGCGGCGGGCAGCTGGAGTACCAGTGCGCCAGGATTGCCTGCGAGCGACTGGCGGACGACGGGGCGGGCGCGACGTTCGTGCACCGCTTTCCGCTCGGCTCCAACTGCGGCCAGTGTTGCGGCGGGGTGGTGGAGGTGCTGTTCGAGAACGTCACGGCTGTTGGCTGGGTTCCGGAACTGCTGGCGTTGTACGACGAGCGCGTGCCTTTTGTGCTCGCGACGGCGTTCGCGGCGGAGGGCGCTGCGTGGAAGCTGGTGGTTCCGGCGGAGGAATGCCGCGGGTACGGCGCATCGTCCGAAGGCGTTCAGGCAGTCGCTGCCGACCTGGCGCGGCAAATGCTTGCAGAACCTTCGCCAGCGGCGAAACGACTGCAACTGAAAGCGCCGGAACATTTCTCACTGTTGCTGGAGCCCGTCATGTCGAGCAGCTTCAATCTCGCATTATTCGGCGCCGGCCACGTCGGCTCGGCCGTGGTCGCGACGATGGCCGGCCTCGACTGCAACATTCGCTGGATCGACAGCCGCCGCGACATATTTCCCGACAAAGTGCCCGCAAACGTCACTTGCCTGGAGAGCGACAAACCGCCGGGGGAAGTCGCCGCGATGCCGGCAAACGCGTACTACCTCGTCATGACCCACAGCCACCCGCTCGACTTCGACATCTGCAGCCGCATCCTCGCCCGCGGCGACTTCGCGTACTGCGGCCTCATCGGCTCGGTATCGAAACGCCGCCGCTTCGAAAAACAAATGCGCAAACAGGGAATGCCCGCCGCCGCCCTCGACCGCCTGACCTGCCCGATCGGCCTCCCCGGCATCGACAGCAAAAAACCCGAAGCGATCGCCATCGCCGTAGCCGCCGAACTCCTGCAAAAGCAGGCCGCATCGACGGCCTCCCGAGCGCCGTCCAACCTGCGTGTCCTCCGCCAGCCGAACCGCTGACGATTCTGGAGTCGCTGTAGGAGCCCACGCCAAAGGAAGTCGCTCCGAACTCGTACGCGTATTGCCTCGCGGGCGGCGACCGCGGGCGATCACCCGCTTCCCGATTGGCACAGGTGCCATCGACGCGCGAGTGACGCCGTCCCCCAATCGACGATCTCTGCCATTGAGTGAGCGCGGCAACAGTCTCGTGCCGTGTTCAAGGATTGCCGCCGCGGTATTGATGTCCATTCTTGCAAGCCCCTCGTTCGGGGCCGAGACGAAGGCAGGCTACGCTGAACTGTACGAGTCGTTATGGAGCACCGTTGACGAGCACTTTTACGATCCGCATTTTAAAGGCGTCGACTGGGCGGGCGTACGGGAACGTTACAGCGATCGCGCAGAAGCCATCGAGAACGACACGCAGTTCGCTACCCTGGCCGGCGAGATGCTGGCGGAAATCGGCTCGTCGCATCTTCACATCCGTCCGCCGGAGCGGAACGTCCGCACTGTCGGCATTGCAGCCAGCATCGTAACCATCGACGGAGAGACGGTCGTCTCCCACGTTGCAGCCCTCTCAGACGCGCATCGCCAGGGCCTGCGCCCGGGCGACCGCCTGCTCACGTCGCCATCGGCGCTCCGCGGCAAGCTCGGCTCGGTCGCTGCGGTGGCGGTCGAACGCTGC
>Ga0299913_10003987_pt1 | contig 12282 bp, 10 predicted proteins | sample RVTome_9_FD_201360 | JGI IMG/M metagenome (GOLD analysis project Ga0299913, IMG submission 201360) | Soil microbial communities from uranium-contaminated site in the Upper Colorado River Basin, Wyoming, United States - RVT155D38 (version 2) ... | reverse complement strand
CGCCGCCGTTCGCGGCGCCACCGATCCTCTGGGGCGACCCTGGCCACGTCCGCACCCTCTTCGCGGGCCAGGGCGTCGAGCTCGAGTTCGAGCGCGACCACGTCGAGTTCCGCTTCGACTCCGTTGCGGAAGCCGTCGAGTCCTACGAGACGAAGTTCGGCCCGGTGATCAAGGCGCGCGAGCACCTCGCGGCCGAGGGGCGCTGGGAGGCCGCCCGCGCCGACTTCGCCGCGCTTTACGAGCAGCACGCCTCCAGCGAGAACGGGCCGCTCTTCTTCCCGGCGGAGTACCTCGTCGCGCTCGGCCGGAAGAACTAGCGGGTCGCCCGCGTTGGGAGGCACATGACCTCTCTTTCCCCAGCGCCGGAAGCCCCGTACAAGCCGCGCCACGTGCGCTTCGTCCGCCGCGAGGAGGTGGCGGGCTGGCGGCTCAAGCTCTACGGGATCGCGCTCGACGGCAGGGAGCCCGACCCCGAGTTCGTCGAGGCGACCCGCGACCTGGCGGCCTCCGTCCTCCCCCAGCCCCCGGCTTCCGACGACCGTTACGGCGTCGCCTTCGCGACGGCGCATGACGCGGCGTCCGCGTATATCGCGCTCGTCTACTGGTGGGCCAACGAGAACGAGCTCCACCAGCGCATCTCCGTGAGCCCGAAGCGGAGCCCGATCGCCTTCGTGCCGGTGGAGAACCAGCCCGCCGGGTGCGTGTGGGAGCTCGAGATCGTCGACTTCGAGCGCCGTGCGTGGATCGAGGACGTGCTCGCCAACCCGGAGGGGCCCGACCTCGACCGCTACTTCGGTCGGCACGTCGACGCGGACGTCTAGGCGCGCTCGGCCCGGGCGAGGTACTCGGCGAAGCGGCCCTCGCTCGTCTGGAGCCAGGCCCTGAAGCTCTGCTCGACGTCCTGCCGCGGCTCGTCGGCTGCCCCCGAGCGCGGGCAGCTGTGGCCGAAAGGTGCGGGGTACCGCCGGTGGCAGTGCCGGCAGCGCTCGAGCTCCGCGAACATCACCGCAGGCGCCGCGCCCGGACGCCGATCTTCCTTCTGACCCCTGGCTGCTCCATGTCCTCTCCTTCCGAGACTCCCTCGTAGGCAGGACGGGCGGGGCCGCGGAGTTCTTCCCGGAAGCGGCGCGGGGCGGCGCCACGGCGGCACCGCCCCGCACACAGGTCTTGCCTAGCCGGTCGGCTCGAGGACGACCTCGTCGCTGCCGGTCAGAGGCGGGACGTTCTCCGCCCCCGGATCCGTGTACTCGGCGACGAAGACGCCGCTCAGGTCGTCGACGTCCGGGTCGTGGCCCTGGGGCACGGTCGTCTGGATCGTGCCGACACAGCCCATCGCGGTCGTCTGCGGGTGGCCGTGCTGGTCGTGGCCGAGGATGTAGGTCACCTCGACCCGCGAGCAGTCCACGGGCTGGTCGTCGGTCACCATGACCTCGAAGGCCACGGCGTCGCCGAAGGCGAACGTCTGCCCGTCGACCGGCGTCACGAACTGGACGACCGGCGTCTCGTTGCCGACGATGATCCGGACGAACGTCGCGGCCGAGCGGCCGTGCTCGTCGATCACGTTCAACGTGGCGAGGTAGACGCCGTTCTCCGTGTAGGTGAACGTGGGGTTCGGCTGGTTCGAGTCGCGCTTGCCGTCCCCCTCGAAGTCCCACTTGTACCGGAGCCGGTCGCCGTCGGGATCCGTCGTGCCCTCGCTCGAGAACTGCACGGTGAGCGGGGTCGCCCCGATGGTCGGATCGGCCGACGCCATCGGCTGCGGCGCGTGGTTGCCGTCAGGCCCGATGTAGTCGATCCGGGCGAGCTGCGCGTCGGGGTTCTCGCTGAAGAACCCGTCGCCGTACTCGAGGACGTAGAGCGCCCCGTCGCGCCCGAACTCGAGGTCCATCGGGTTGTCGAAGACGACCGAGTCGAGCACCGGGTTGATCTCGGCGAGCTCGCCGGCGGCGTCGAGGCGGAACTCCTTGACGTAGTCGCGCGTCCACTCGAAGAAGAGCGGCACGCCGTCGTAGTACGCCGGCCACGGGCGGCCCTGGAACTTCCGGCCCTGGCCCGGGTGGACGGAGTCGAGATCGAGCGCGGGCCCGGCCATCGGACCGATCCCGCCCGTCTCGAGCTCGGGGAACTCCGCCGAGAGGCCGTAGGAGTACCAGACGTCCGGCTGCACGACCGGCGGCAGCTCGGTCATCCCGGTGTTGTGCGGCGACTCGTTCACGGGCGCGGCGCAGTTGAACGTGGCGCCGGACACGCCGGTGGCGAAGTCGTAGTCGACGTAGGGCAGCTCGGCGGTCGCGCAGTACGGCCAGCCGTAGTTGCCCGGCTCCCGCACGACCGTCCACTTGCCCTGGCCGGCAGGGCCGCGAAGCGGGTTCGGGTTCCGCGCGTCGGGCGAGTAGTCCGCGACGTACAGGTCGCCCGACTCGCGGTCGAGCTCGATCCGGAACGGGTTCCGGAGGCCCATCACGTAGATCTCGGGCTTCGTCAGCGGCGTCCCGGGCGCGAACAGGTTCCCGGACGGGATCGTGTAGCCGCCGCCCTTCTTCGGATGGATGCGCAGGATCTTCCCGCGCAGGTCGTTCGTGTTGGCCGAGCTCCGCTGCGCGTCGAACGCGGGGTTGCGGTCCGGCCGCTCGTCGATCGGCGTGAACCCGTTCGACTGGAACGGGTTCGTGTCGTCGCCGGTCGACAGGTAGAGGTTGCCGTCGGCATCGAAGACGATGTCGCCGCCGACGTGGCAGCAGATGCCCCGGTCGACGGGCACCTCGATGATCATCTCCTCGGTGCTCAGGTCGATCCGGTCGCGCTGGAACTTGAAGCGGGACAGGCGCAGGAAGCCCTTGAAGCGGTCCCAGTCCTCCTGCGTCCCGGTGAAGGGCGCGTCGCCCTCGTTCACGTCCGGCGTGTCCGGGTCGTCCACCGGCGTGTCGAGCGGCGGCGAGTAGTACAGGTACACCCACCGGTTCCGCTCGAAGTTCGGGTCGAGGGCCACGTTCTGCAGGCCCTCCTCGTCGTGCTGGTAGACGTCGAGCTCGGCTGCGATCGAGTTGACGCCGTTCGTCGGGTCGTGAAGCCACACGACGCCCGGGCGCGTGACGTGGAGCACGCGGCCGTCCGGCAGGACCGCGAGATCCATCGGCTCCCCCGGCTCGTCGTTGAGCGTCACCTTCTCGAACTCCGCGTCCGGCGGAGCGGGCTGTGCGGACGCCACCGGTGAGAGCGCGAGCAGCGCCACGGTGGCCACAGCGAGGCATGCCAATCTGGCAGCCAGCGACATGGTTGACCCCCCTTGTCTTTGACGACGGACTACCGGGCGCCTGCCCAGGCAGCCGGGGTTTCAAACCTCCGCCGGCTCGTCCCGCTCAGTGGCTGGTTCCGAGGCGGTGCGGCCACCCGGGTCGCCGGACCGCGAGCAGCGCGCTCGCGGCGAGCGCCGCGGCACCTGCTCCGACCGCCGGCCAGAGCCACGACGGGGTGCCGCCGTCCTCCAGCGCGTAGGCGTACGCACCGGACGCAGGCGCCTCGTCCGCGCCGCCGCCTGCAGCGTCCTCCGTGGCGGACTCGCGTCCGGCCGCCACCTGGACGGCGATCTCGTCCGGGTCGCCGAGCAGGCCGCGCTCGAGCTCGAGCGCCACGGTCGAGCCGGAGACCGTGACGTCGGCCGTGCCGACGCGCTCCCAGTCGGGCCCTGCGCCCTGAACCACCATGGCGTCCGTGAGGTCGACGCCGTGGAGGCCCGTCCAGAACTCGACGTCGGTGCGGCTCAGGTCGTCGTCCGTGTGGATGCCGACGAGGAGCATGTCCGTGTAGCCGTCGCTCTCGCTGAACGCGAGCGGAGGCGCGGAGGCGAACTCGACCGCGATCGTGACGGTCGAGTCCGTGTGGGACACGGTGACGTGCGTGATGTCGGGACCAGCACCCGAGTCGCCGGGCGGATCCGAGAAGCTGTCGGAGGCGAGCGCGCCGGGTGCGACGGCGAGCAGGCCGACGACCAGAAGCGTTGCGATTCGCATGGTTTCCTCCGTTCCCATCCATGCTCACCGCCTCCCCGTCGAGCCGCATCGGGGAGATTGCTGACCCGGCCTGCGGGAGAGCCCTATCGCCGTCCGGCTACGGGCAGTTGTGGGTGCCCTCCTTGAAGAGCAGGTTGACGACGCCCGAGTCGAGGGTCACCGGCTGCCCGGTCGGCGAGCGCCACTGCAGGCTGAACGAGTGCGTGTCGTCGTCCTCGAACGGGAACGTCCGCCGCACGAAGGTCGCCGAGAACGATTCCTTGCCGTCGGGGACGAAGCGCGCCGGGCCCGGCCTCATCGGCCCTTCCTCGGTGTCGATGATCATGCGGAAGAGGACGGGCGCCCCCGAGACCGTGACGGTCACGTCGGCGGTCACCTGGCTCAGCGTGCAGGCCTGGATGCGCGAGAGGCGCGGGACGTTCCGCCAGCCCGTGCTGGAGGTGGTGGCGTTCCGCTCGGTCCACTCGGCCACCTGGCGGTCGAGCGCCGAGCTGGAGCGGATCCCGGCGCCGAACACGGCAATCGGCACGGCGGCGCCCAGCACCAGGGCGAGGGCACCGACGATGACGAGCTTTCGCATGGCATGACCCCTTTCGGTTTCCCGCTTGGTGCCACGTCGGGCCGGCGAAGTCAAGCCCGCCGACGGCCCTCGGCGCGTCAGCCGCCGGCCCAGACGGAGAAAAACCCCCTGTTTCCAGGGGGTTCAGGAGCGGATGATGGGTCGGGCGAGCACGCCCACGACGAGCCGTTCACAGGGCGCGTCCTTCCGCCAGGCCTGCCCGAGCCTGGTGCCTCTGCCCCACGCGAGCGGTAGCGCGTGGAGCGAGCAGTCGTCTCGAGGTCGGCCCTGTCCGAGTCCAGTTACCAGCGCCCGGTCGAGGCGGTCAACGCTAGAGGACGATCCGTTGCGCTGTCTCAGGCGGGCAGCCCGACCCGATCAACGCCCGCATCTGCCCGAGATCCACTGGCGCCTTCGTCAGCGCCTGGGCCTCTCTGAGGGTGAAACCCAGGGCGAGGAACTGCGCGCGCCGCCAGCGAAGGATCCGCCCCTCCTCCGTGAGGACAGGTTGTTCCTGCTCGGCACTCTCGCTCATGTGCACACAGTTGGCGATCGACTCCCCTCGTACGACCTTCAAAGGGACTGGGCGCCCTCACCCAAGGGACTGGATGCCGCCGCACGGCACGGAGGATTCGCCCTTGACCTGGGTCGGTCGGGCCGATCCGGAGGCCGCGCGGCGGCCTTGACAGTCTGCGGTTCGCGAAGGTGCCGCGCACTCGCCGACAGGGCAGTCGGACACGTTCGTTCGAGTAGATTGACTACCTGCGTGCGGCTGCGGTTCCAGCCGTGGCCCGCACAGGTTCTTTCGCCGGCTCCCAGCGGGGAAGCGTCATGGTGATCTTCGTCGGCCCACCCGGCCGGCTGTCCACGGCAAGGTGGCCTCCGAGCAGCCGCACCCGCTCGCTCATCCCGACGAGGCCCAGGCGTCCTCTCGCTGCCGCCGCGACGAGCGCGCGCTCGACGTCGAAGCCTCGGCCGTCGTCGGTCACGGTCGCACGGATGCACGCGGGGGTGGCGCACACTCGCAGCCGCGCGTGGGAGGCCTTGCCGTGCTCGCGCACGTTGGCCAGGGCCTCTCGCACGACCGCTGCGATCGCAAAGCGCTGTGAGGCGGTCAGGTTGGCGAAGCTGCCCGTGACGTCGATGTCGACGACGATGCCGGTCCGAGCTGCAAACGCCGCGGCCTCGTCGCGAAGGACAACGTCAAAGTCGGTCTTTCGCAGTCGCTGGGACTCGAGCGACAATGCGAGCTCGCGGAGGTCCTCGTCGACCTCACGGAGGCGCAGCGCGTAGTCGTCGAGCCAGGCGAGCAGGAGCAGGTTGTTCGTGTCACCGCTGACGTTGGCAGCGAGGCGGTCCCGCAGGATGCAGGTGTCCCCGATCAGCGTCGCGAGCACCTGTAGCGGCCCGTCATGGATGTCGAGACCGATGCGAACCAGTCGCCGCTCGCTGGACTCCACGAGCGCGCGCTCGTGGGAAGCACCTCGCCTCAGCAGCCGCTCGCGCTCGAGGGCTGCGGTCAGCTCGGAAGCGGCCTCGCCCGCAAACGCCAGAGCCGCCTCGCGGTTGGCTGGCCGAGCGCGCAGAACCAGCCCGGCGTAGGTGGCGCCCCAGCGGAACACAGGAACCGCGTGGACGTGGCCTCGGTCGTGGTCGCGACGCCGGCCGTTGAGGAGCAGCTCCCGTGCGCACGCCCGGACGCGTCTGGTGACGGCGTCCCTCCCGACGAGGGAGAGGCACACGAGGCCGCTCCCCGCGTCGGCCTGCCAGAGCGACGCCTCTTCGAGCGGGCCGAGCGACACTGCTGCCCGGAGGATCCCCTCTGCGGTCATGGCCGGCGGGAGCTCGCTCAGGAAGCGGCTGCGGAGGAGCTCTCGGTAGAGGTCGAGCGTCACGGCCGACTCGGAGCGCTTCGTCTCCGTCCGGAGAAGCTCGACCACCGCTCTCGCCACCTCGCAGAATCGATTCTCCAATACGAGCAGGCCCAGGGTTTCGCCCGCGTAAGCAAGCGCGGCGCGCTCCCCGGCGCCCGGCGATGCTCCGCCCGCTCCGATCAGCGCCCGCCCGCGTTCCCCGGCCACGAGGAGGGCGTTGTCCTCCCCTTCGGCGACCGCGTCCGCGAGGAGGCCCTCCACACGCTCGAGAAGCATGCTGGTCACGGCCTCGCTCAGACCGAGCTCTCGACGAGCCCGTGCTCGAACGCATAGCGGGCTGCCTCGGTGCGACTGCCCACCTCAAGCTTGCGGAAGATGTTTCGGAGATGGAACTTCACGGTTTGTTCGCTGACCCAGAGCTCTCGTCCTATCGCCTGGTTCGTAAGGCCGCGGGCGACGGCCTTCAGGATCACGGTCTCACGTTTGGTGAGGCCAGCCGAACCCGCAAGCTCCCCGTCGGAGTCCTGCTGCACTCCGAGTGCCTGGAAGACGGTTCCCTCGATCGCCTGCCGCAGCGCGGAGGCGAGGTCGCGCACGTCGACGCTCTTCAGGACGTACGCCGTCGCTCCCCGTGCGAGCGCCGCCTGGACTCGATTCGGATCGCCGGAAGCCGAGAGGATCACGACCTTCACGTCCGGGTACCGCTTGCGGATCTGGTCTAGGCAGGCCAGTCCGTCCAGTTGCGGCATGCTGATGTCGAGGACGACGAGATCCGGGCCGGTTTGCCCGATCAGGGGCAGTACCTTCGCCCCGTTCGTGGCCTCTCCCACGACCTCGATGTCGTGTTCTTCCTCCAGCGCCCGTCGCACGCCGCTGCGAACCAGCGGATGGTCGTCCGCGATCAAGACCTTCGTCCTCATGCCGCAACCTCCCCTCGGACCCACGATGCGTGGGCTCCAAAGCGTGGCGCGGTTCCCTCGAGCTATCAATCGGCCGGACGGCCGATTCGGCGTTCAGGTCCTGAACGCCCTCCGCTCTGCTCTCGACCGGCCGGGTCGTACGAGAGGCTGCTCGGCGCTGACGGTTTGCTCGACGGTGTCGAACGGCATGGAGGCATTGCAGTCGACGCCGTGCGACACCCGGTAGCCGAGACGACGACGTCGAGCCCTGATTGGCGCTCAGCGAGAACTTGGCGGTTCGAGACGACGCGTCGCGAGCGCGGTCGACGTTCCTTCTCTTATGGGCCGCTGGACGCCCGGGTTCACCCCGCCGACGGGTAGGTCCGCCCCTCCTCTTCGGTGGGGTGGCCTTCCGGCTCGCGGAGAAGCCGCAGAAGGGACCCGCGATCGGGGACGTCCAGCTTCTTGACGATGGACCCGGTGTGACGCCTGACCGTGACGGGCGCAACGAGGAGCCGCTCGGCCGTCTCCACCGTCGACAGGCCTGTCGCGAGCAGCTCGAGGGTTTCCCACTCACGGTCGGTCAAGGTCGTTCCGCGTCCACCCGGGAGGAGACGTCTCCGGCGGCGACGAGCTCGGAACTCGTCGAGCACGCGGGCAACCAGCGCTCTCGGCAGCGCCGCTTCACCCGCGAGCACGCCCTCCAGAGCGAGCGGGAGCCGGTCGGGATCCATGTCCTTGAGGAGATATCCCTGGGCCCCCGCGCGAAGAGCGGCGAACAGGTGATCGTCGCTGTCCGAGACAGTGAGCATGACGACGGCGATTTCCGGAAAGCGTGCTGTGATCTCCGCAGCGGCTGCGATTCCGTCGCCGGGCATGTTCACATCGAGGACGCACACGTCCGGCCGCTCCCGTTCGGCGGCGGCGACCGAGTCCGCGGCGTTCGCCGCCTCGACGCACACGTCGAAGCCGTGCTCCTCGAGTGCCCGCCGGACACTCGCCCGCAACGCCGGATGATCGTCGGCCACCAGAACTCGTCGCGGAGCGGCTATGGGATCACGACCTCCACTCGGGTGCCGAGGAAAGGACGCGACACGATGGAAAGCTCGCCGCCGAGGATCCTCACGCGTTCCCGCATGCCCAGGATCCCGAAGCCCGGGAAAACGGCCTCGGGGCGGTCCGGATCGAACCCCACTCCGTCGTCGCTGACCGTGAGGCGCACGGCGTGCCCGCCCGAGAGCTCGACGCAGACGCCGGTCGCCCTGGCGTGGCGGGCGGTGTTCGCGATCGCCTCGTGCAGGATTCGCGCGAGCTCGACGCGTGCTGAGGGCGGAACGTCGACGCCCTCGGCGAGCCGAAGCTCCAGGCGGAGGCCGGCGCGATCCGCTGCACGCCTCGCCACCTGCTCCAGCTCGGCGGCGAGCGTCGTTCCGGGCTGGCGCCTGAGGGCGAGCATTGCCCGACGCGATTCAGCAAGCGCAGTCTGTGCCGCCTCCGCGATGCTGCCGACCCCCGGCTCCGAGGCGAGGCGGCTGCACTGGGTAACGACAAAGGCCAGCTCCTGGGCGAGACCGTCGTGGAGCTCGCGCGCGATTCGCCGCCGGTCGCGGGCGACCGCAGCATCCACAGCAAGCCGGTGGGCACGCGCGGCACCGTGCGCAACGAGGAGCACCATGATGATGCAGAAGCAGACGGGGACGATCCGGTCAGCGGTCGTGGGCCCGGTCCCGAGGGCCAGCGAGCCGAAAACCAGCCCCGCGACGCTCACGCCGACTAGCGCGACCCCGGCAATCCGCGCTCCGATCGACGGGCTCCCGTTCGCACGAGGTGGACGGCCTGCGCCAACGGTCAGTTTCGCCTGCGGCGCGCGTCCGCCACGGTGCGTCCATCTCCGCCGGGCAGTTCGGCGGAGGCTCGGCAGCGGCCAATGGAGATCTACCTCGACGACCCGCGGCACACCGGCGACCTCGTCGCCTTCCTGCAGCGCGCGCGGTGCGCGATCGAGAGACTCGAAGAGGGCGGCCTCCTCGTCCGGATACCCGACTCCCCGCTCCCCGACGCGGAACGGCTCGAGCTCACGCTCTACCTCCAGACCTGGTGCGCCGTCCATCCCGGCGCGCGGGTCCGGATCGACTAGACGAGCCCGCATCGAACCGCGTAGACAGCCGCCTGGAGCCGGTTCTGCGAGCCGAGCTTCCCGAGGATGTGTGAGACGTGGCTCTTCGCGGTGCTGGGGCTGATGAAGAGCTCAGCGGCGATCTCGGCGTTGTCCCTGCCGCCTGCGAGCAGGCGGAGCACCTCGAGCTCGCGCCCGGAGAGATCGACCAGCGCGCGGGTCTTGACGCTCGCCTGCTCGTGGCCCGCCTCGAGCAGCCGCGCCGCGGCCGCCGGAAGAATGAGCGAGTGACCCGCCACGGCGGCGCGGAGGGCGTCGGCAAGCGCTTCGAGGGGCGAGGTCTTGAGCAGGAAGGCGCAGGCTCCAGCGGTGACGGCCTCCACGACCTGGTCATCCTCTGCAGTCAAGACCACCGCATGTGCCCACGGGCAGAGGGATCGCAAACGGCGGATGGTCTCGATCCCTGGGAGTCCGGGAAGCCGAAGCTCGATGACCACCAGCTCAGGGGTCAGGGCGCCCGCTGCCTCGAGCGCCTCCTCGCCGCTCGAAGTCTCAACCACCACGTCGACACCTGCGCGGAGGAGGACCTCGCGTGTACCGCGCCGAGAAAGGCGGGATGGGTCGACGATGAGCGCGCTGGACGCCCCCACGCGCTCTTCGCGGACCCCCTGTGAGATCGAGGTCCGGTGGTGCATTGGCCGCAGTTTGTGATGTGTCCCTCTAACGCAGACGCGTCGGGGAGGAGAACCCTGCGCACAATCACTCGAACGAGGGGTCGAACGAGGGGCTGGGCGGGCCGGGCACCGTGGCCGGCCCGCCTGGACTCAGCACCTGAACGAGATGCTGCGCGCGCTGGCGCGGTGGTCCGCGTCTCCAGGGAAACGGGAGGTCACCCTGCAAGCGCCCGGCCGCGGCCGCTTGAACGTTGCCGTGTAGCCGCTGGAGGAACTGAGGAGGGGCCGCTTCCTCGCGACCTTGGCGAAGGCGCCGTTGCGCTTGCGGAAGAGCGTCACGATCACGCGCTTCCCCGGATGGGACGGCGAGACGGCTCCTCGCACGCGCACCGCCCGCCTTGTCTTCGTGACGGAAGCGGTCGTGGTCGTGGCCGTCTTGGTCGGAACGCCCAGGGCCGCGAGCACGAAGCTCCTCGTGGCCGTGTAGTCGCCGATGTTCGCGAAGGAGTCGTCGGCCGCGGCGACGCGCCAGTAGAAGGTGCCGCCCGCGGCGTACGCGAACTGGCCGAGTGTCGGTGCGTACGCTGCGTTCTCGGTCGCCGTGGTCTCGACGAGCATCGAGAAGTCGGGCCGCGTGGACACCTGAACGCGGTAGTTCCGCGCGCCGAGCTTGGCGTCCCAGCGGAAGAGCAGACGGCCCTGCTGCGTCTGCTCGACGGGGTTCGCGGGCTCACGGATGGTCCGCGTGAACGCGGAAGTCGGACTCCAGGGCCCGTGAGTGACCCCAGCCTGGTCGGCCTGGGGGAAGTTCGCCCGTGTCTTCCAGTGCCAGATTCCAGTGCCCTTCATCTCCGTCGGCGTGAAGGCGGCGGAGGGAAGGCCGACGAACGACTGGTCGAGGCCGTTCGGGAACTCCACTTCGATGTCGTAGGACACTGCCCGCGGCACGGAGAACCACTGCCACGTCGGCAGCGCATCTCCCCGGTCCGGGTTGGCCGGGTCGAGCTCGGGAACGGCGAGTGTCTTCCGAAAGCTCCCGGTTGCCGACCAGGTGAGCCCGTACAGGTTCTCGTCGTCGGCGCGCACCCGCCAGTAAAGGTCGACGTCCGCGTCGAAGGTCCTCATGCTCGTGTGCACCGTTGAGTCCGTGACGACGTCCTCCAGGATGGCGCTTGCGAAGGTGGGATCGCGGGATACCTGCAGGCGGTACCGGCGCGCCGCCTCGACAGGAGTCCAGTGGAAGCGGGCAGGGCCCTCGAACACGGTCCCGTTCGCAGGTGCGAGGATGTCCGGCGGGGCCGACTGCTTGTGGAAGGCGGCCGGAGCGCTGAAGCGCGGAGCCGTGACCACCCCATCGCCGTTCCCGTCGGTCGCCGGCAGGACGACCCAGTAGTACGCCGTCGTCTCGTCGGGATACGACCTCGTCCCGAACCCGGTTCGCGGCGCGTACGCCGGCACCTTGGTGAACGCGTAGTCGACGATGTTCGTGAAGTCGGGATCCCTGGCGACGATGACGAAGTAGCTCTCCGCTCCCAGCAGCGGCTTCCAGCGGAAGAGCGGCATCGCGGAAGCCGTCGAGGCACGAGCAGGAAGCAGGTAGTCGCCGCTTCCCATTGCTCCGGTCGAGCAGGTCGGCGAGCACGCGGCGCCTGACGGCGGGCCGGTCCAGACGAAGGCCGGGTTGTCGGCGTCGGGCAGATACGTCTCCGCGCTTCGCACGTACGCGCCGACCGCGTCGGACGCGCGGTCGAGGGCGGTGACGCGGACGCAGTAGGCGTGACCCGCGACGAGGGAGGGAAAGTCGGTTGAGACGAACGGCTGCTCGATGTCGCTGCCGTACGGCTTGCGACCGTTCCACCCCGCGCCGAGCGGCGTCCAGGACGTCGTCGCGGTCCTCGTCTTCCAGTGCTCCAGGGTTGCCGTCCACTGGCAGCCGTTTGCGAATCGCGTCACCTCGACCTCGTACGCGGATGCACCCGGAACTGCGTCCCAGGCCACGATCGGCGTCGACGTCTCGTACGCGGACTCCGTCGGGAATGGATTGTCGAGCATGCGCAGGTCGTCGACGCTCGGCAGGACATTGTCAAAGCTCTTGAAGAACTCGACGCCGACGTTCCAGATACCCGCGTTCCTGCTCGGATCGACCGCCC